>Ga0233424_10000308_pt1 | contig 66083 bp, 57 predicted proteins | sample Watercolumn_Towu_FD_181011 | JGI IMG/M metagenome (GOLD analysis project Ga0233424, IMG submission 181011) | Freshwater microbial communities from Lake Towuti, South Sulawesi, Indonesia - Watercolumn_Towuti2014_125_MG | ecosystem: Environmental > Aquatic > Freshwater > Lake | place: Indonesia... | reverse complement strand
TGACGTGCGGGATCACCACCCAGTTGCGGTGCAGGTTGGCGCCGGAGATCTTCTTGATGCGCGAGAGGTCCTTGCGCTCGATGGGGCCGAACTTGGCGAAGTCGACCTTCGGCCACGGCAGCAGGCCGGGGAAGGAGGCTGGGCTGTCGGCCTTCGGGGGCGGGCTCGTCATCGCGGACTTGACGAAGCGCTGCACGTCGTCCTGCGTGATGCGGCCGTTCGGGCCGGAGCCTTTCAACTGCTCGAGCGGCACGCCGAGGTCACGGGCGAAGCGGCGGATCGACGGCGAGGCGTGGGGCGGCATACGGGCGCCACCCTCACCCCGGCCTTCACTCCCAACATTCGCCGCCCCGGCGGGAGAGGGAGAAGGCGCAGGAGCGGGGGAAGGAGGAGGGGCGGCTCCCTCTCCTGCGACAGCGGGAGAGGGTTGGGGTGAGGGGGGTGGCGTGGCACCGTCCAGCACCGCGATCACCGTGCCCTGGTTGATCTTGTCCCCCAGCTTGACCCTCAACTCCCTGACCACGCCGCCGTGCGACGACGGGATCTCCATCGACGCCTTGTCCGACTCCACCGTGACCAGGCTCTGTTCGGCCTTCACCGTGTCGCCGGGCTGCACCAGCAGCTCGATGATCGCGACGTCCTTGAAGTCTCCGATGTCGGGGACCACCACTTCGATGTGTGCAGCAGGCATGGGCAAGCGCGGTCCCGCGAGGGGACCGTCGATGTTCGTGAAACGGAGGAAGGGGCTCGACTCAGCGCGACCAGGCGGGCGCGCTGTCGGTGTCGAGCCCGTAGCGGGCGATGGCCTCGGCGCAGGTGGCCGCGTCGACCCGGCCCTGGTCGCGCAGCGCGGTGAGCGCGGCCAGCACGATGTGGTGGCGGTCGACCTCGAAGAAGCGGCGCAGCGCGGCGCGCGTGTCGCTGCGGCCGAAGCCGTCGGTGCCCAGCGCGACGAACGGCGCCTGCACATGGCTGGCGATCAGCTGCGGCCAGGCGCGCACGTAGTCGCTGGCCAGCACCACCGGCGTGTCGCCATCGAGGCAGGCCTCGACATGGCTGCGGCGCTGCGGCGCCTCGGGGTGCAGGCGGTTCCAGCGTTCCACCTCGCGCGCCTCGCGGGCCAGTTCGCTGAAGCTGGTGGCGCTCCACACCTCGGCCTCGACCTGCCATTCGCTCGCCAGCAGCTCGGCTGCGGCGATGGCCTCGCGCAGGATGGTGCCCGAGCCGACCAGGCGCACCGTGCCGCGGCGATCGGCCGCGCGATGCTGCGCGAAGCGGTACAGGCCCTTGACGATGTCGTGCTCCACGCCGGCCGGCAGGCTGGGCTGCGCGTAGTTCTCGTTCATCAGCGTGACGTAGTAGAAGACGTCTTCCTGGCGTTCGAGCATCGCGCGCATGCCGTGGTCGAGGATCACCGCGAACTCGCCGGCAAAACACGGGTCGTAGGCGCGGCAATTGGGCACCGACGCGGCACTCAGCAGGCTGCTGCCGTCCTGGTGCTGCAGGCCTTCGCCGCCCAGCGTGGTGCGGCCGGCGGTGGCGCCGAGCAGGAAGCCGCGGGCGCGCTGGTCGGCCGCGGCCCAGATCTGGTCGCCGATGCGCTGGAAGCCGAACATCGAGTAGTAGATGTAGAACGGCAGCATCGCCTGGCCATGCACCGAGTAGCTGGTGGCGGCGGCCGTCCAGCTGCTGATCGCGCCCGCCTCGCTGATGCCTTCCTCGAGGATCTGGCCGTTGGTGGCCTCGCGGTAGCTCATCAGCGAGCCGATGTCCTCGGGCTCGTAGGCCTGGCCGGCGCTGGAGTAGATGCCGATCTGCTTGAACAGGTTGGCCATGCCGAAGGTGCGCGCCTCGTCGGCGACGATGGGCACGATGCGCGGCCCCAGCGTGCCGTCCTTCAACAGGCCGGTGAGCATGCGCACGAAGGCCATCGTCGTGCTCATCTCCTTGCCATCGGCCTGGGTGGCGAACTCGCCGTAGCGCGACAGCGCGGGCACGGCCACCGGCGCGGCCTGCGGGCGGCGCGCCGGCAGGCTGCCGCCGAGCGCGGCGCGGTGCTCGCGCAGGTAGCGCATCTCCGCGCTGTCGTCGGCCGGGCGGTAGAACTCGAGGTTGGCGGCCTGGTCGTCGCTCAGCGGCAGCTGGAAGCGGTTGCGGAAGGCGATCAGGTCCTCGCGCTCGAGCTTCTTCTGCTGGTGCGTGGTCATGCGGCCCTGGCCGGCCTCCCCCATGCCGTAGCCCTTCTTGGTCTGCGCGAGGATCACGGTGGGCTGGCCCACCGTCTGCAAGGCCGCGTGGTAGGCCGCGTGGATCTTCACGAGGTCGTGGCCGCCGCGCTTCAGGCGGTCGATCTGCTCGTCGGTCAGGCCCTGCGCCAGCGCGGCCAGCGCCGGGTTCTGGCCGAAGAAGTGCTCGCGGTTGTAGCGGCCGTCCTTGGCGGCGAAGGTCTGGAACTGGCCGTCCACCGTGTGCGCGAAGGCCTGCGGCAGCGCGCCGCCGGTGTCGCGGGCGAACAGGCCGTCCCAGTCGGAGCCCCACACCAGCTTGATGACGCGCCAGCCGGCGCCGGTGAACAGCGCTTCGAGCTCGTCGATGATGCGGCCGTTGCCGCGCACCGGGCCGTCGAGCCGCTGCAGGTTGCAGTTGACCACCCACACCAGGTTGTCGAGCTTTTCGCGCGAGGCCAGCGTGAGGGCGCTCATGCTTTCCGGCTCGTCCATCTCGCCATCGCCGAACACGCCCCACACCTTGCGCGCCTGCGTGTTCTGCAGGCCGCGGTGCTGCAGGTAGCGCATGAAGCGGGCGTGGTAGATCGAGCTGATCGGGCCGATGCCCATCGAGCCGGTGGGGAACTGCCAGAAGTCCGGCATCAGCCACGGGTGCGGGTAGCTGCACAGGCCGCGGGCGCCCTGCGCGGGCGCGCTGATCTCCTGGCGGAAATGCATCAGGTCGTCCACGCCCAGCCGGCCTTCGAGGAAGGCCCGCGCGTAGACGCCGGGGGCCGAATGTGGCTGGAAGAACACCAGGTCCTGCTGCGCCGGATCGTCGCCGGCACGGAAGAAGTGGTTGAAGCCCACCTCGAACAGATCGGCCGCGCTGGCGTAACTGGCGATGTGGCCGCCCAGCTCGCCATAGGCCTGGTTGGCGCGCACCACCATCGCCAGCGCGTTCCAGCGCATCAGCGAGGCCAGGCGTTCCTCGATCGCGAGGTCGCCCGGGAAGGTCGGCTGCCGCTCGACCGGGATGGTGTTGACGTACGCGGTGTTGCGCGGCGGCTGCCAGCCGATGGCCGGCGTGCGCGCGGTCTCGGCCAGCAGGTCCATGATCTGGCGCACGCGCGCGGGGCCCGCGGCCTGCAGCAGCGAGGCCAGCGCGTCGCGCCATTCGGCGGTTTCCTGCGGGTCGCTGTCGGCGGCGTGCGGGGCGGCCTGTGCGTGGAGGTGGGCCTGGATGGATGGGTCGCTCATGGGATCTCCTGTGGCCCTCGACTGTAGGGAGTCAGCGCCGGCATCTGTGACTGCAATGGCGCGTCTGGCGGCGGGTTGGCGGCACAAAATGCTGCGCGTCAGGGGGATGGCGTGGCGTGTGTGCCGTGGCGGAACGCATCGTTGAATTGCCGCGTGCCGGCCACCTCGTCGGCGCGCAGCGCGTCGCGGCGCGCCCGGGCGCGCGGCACCAGCACTTCGGCCGCGCCGCTGTCCAGTGCGGTCAGCGTCTCGTCGATGAACTGGTCCAGCGGCATCGCGCGCGGGTCGGCGAGGTTCATCGTGGCCAGGCCGGTCTGCACGTAGGGCGGCGCGATCTCGAGCACCTCGACCGTGCTGCCCTGCAGCTGGTAGCGCAGCGACAGCGTGTACGAATGCAGCGCCGCCTTGCTGGCCGAGTACAGCGCCGCATCGGCCAGCGGCAGGTGGCCCAGCATCGACGTGACGTTGACGATGATGGCGGCCGGCTGCCGGCGCAAATGGCCGAGCAGCGCCGCGTTGAGGCGGATCGGCCCGAGCAGGTTGGTCGCAAACGTGGCCTGCAGCACGGCCTCGTCGAGGCCCTGGCCCACGTCGTCGGGCTGCTGGATGCCGGCGTTGTTGACCACGCCGTTCAGCGCGGGAAAGCGCTGCAGCAGCGCCGGCACGGTGCGGGCGATGCTGTCGGGCGACGCGACGTCCAGCTCGACCGTGTGCATGCCCGGGTTCGCCGCTGCCACCTCGGCCAGCGCCGCCAGGCGGCGGCCGGCGATGATGATCTGGTTGCCGCGCCGGTGCAGCGCCTCGGCCAGGCCGCGGCCGATGCCCGAGCCGCCGCCGGTGACCAGCAGGGTGTTGCCGGCGGGGGTCACGCGCGACCTCCGGTGAAGGCCGCGTGCTCGCGGCGCGCGAAGGCCTCGAAGCTCGTCGGTTCGCGGCCGAGCAGCCAGGTCAGCACGTTGGGGTTGCCGATGAAGTCGTGGCTGCTGTAGCGCCGCGTGATGGCGCGCAGCACACGGGCCTCGCCTTCGCAGTCGCGCGGGTCGCGCTCGCCGATCCAGGCCTTCAGGTAAGTGTCGGCATCGATCTCGCGCACGGCGATGTCGCGGCCCATCACCTGCGACAGGATGCGGCCCAGGTCGTGCGCGGTGTGGCGGCCCGGGGCCACCAGCTCGTAGGTGGCGCCGGCGTGGCGCTCGCTGTCGGTCAGCGCCATCACGGCCACGTCGGTGACGTCGTCCAGGTCGACCAGCGACTGTCGCCGCTCCAGCGACCAAGAGAGCTGGAACACGCCCCGCTCGAACACCGGCCGCAGCTTCAGCGGCAGCATGTAGTTCGACGGCTGCAGGATGGTGAACTCGAGGCCCGACGACAGCAGGTGCTCCTCGATGTCGCGCTTGGCCTCGTGCTGGACCAGGTCGGTGGTGATGGCGTGCAGCACCGAGCTGAACACGAAGTGCCGCACGCCGGCCGCGCGCGCGGCGTCGACCATGGCCTGGCCGATCTCGCGCTCGCGCGGGTGGATCGTCGGGCCGATGTGGTAGACCTTCTCGATGCCGGCCAGTGCCGGCGCCAGGGCGGCGGGGTCGGCCAGGTCGGCCACCACGGTCTCGTGCACGCCGAGCTGGCGCAGCCGCTGCGCCGAGGCGTCCGAGCGCACGAGCGCGCGCACCGTGTGGCCGGCGGCCAGCAGTTTGGGGATCAGCAACCGGCCTTGGTTGCCGTTGGCCGAGGTGACCAGGATCATCGCGTCGTCTCCGGTGTCTTCTGAACGGGGGGCAGGGCGGCCCATGCTAGGCCGCGGGCCGCGCTGCCAGAAGACCCGGAAACTGACGCATCGATGCCAAAAATCGATCGGTGCCGGCTCACCCGCCCGCTTCGAGACGGGCCGCCGGGCGGTGGGTGTCAGCCGTGGCGCGAGGTTTTGCCCGCCGCGGCGGGAACCGTGGCCGTGGGCGCCAGCAGTTGCTGGATGGCAGGGGCCACCAGCGGAACCAGGGCCTCCACTTCGACGTCGAGGAGCACCGGCACGCCGATGACGCGCCTGCACAGCACCATGCCCATCAGCAACGAGGTCGCCAGGCCCGCCCGCAGCATCGCGTCGGTGCCGATGCGCTCGCGCGTGCCCGACAGCAACCGTGCCTGGATGAAGTCGCGCAGTTGCGCACGGGCCTGTTCGTTCACCATGGCACCGCGCAAGGTCGCCATCAGCGGTTCCGACTCCTCGGGGACGCCTTCCCAGGCGGTGAGGAAGGCCCGCACCACCCGTTCCCCCAACTGTTCGTCGGGCCCCTCGTACAGCGTGTTGAAGCGCTGCAGGGCCGTGGGGGGGATGGCCATGACGGCCGCGAAGAGTTCGTCCTTGGAGCCGAAGAACTGCATCACCTGCGAGACGTCGACCCGGGCGTCGGCCGCCACCAGGCGCATCGTGGTGGCGGCGAAGCCATCGGTGGCGAAGCGGGCCCGCGCGGCATCGAGCACCGTCTGCCGGGTGCTGCCTGCTCCAGGGCGCCGGCCCCGTCGGGCAGGGGTGGGCTTGTCGTTCTTCGTCATGCGGTGATTATCGCCACGCCGGACTTCATATCAACACATGTTGAGTTAAATCCGGAACCGGCATACAGTGCGCCATCGCGACGCCCTCCCCAACGCTTCCGTTCACCTCGAAGGACACTGCATGAAGAAGTCTTCCGCACCGGCGCCGGGCCCTGTGCTGACGGGTGTCTTCGCCGGCCCGACGTCAGGCCTGAAGTACCAGACGCCGACGTTGTCCGGCTTCACCACGGAGACCGGCGAGTTCCACTACCGCGCCGGCGAGGCCATCGCCTTCCTCGTCGGCGGGTTGGTGCTCGGGTCGGTGGCGGCTGCCCCGCGGCTCAACCTGGCGCAGCTCGTGAACCGTGTGGCGGGCAAGATCGACAAGTTGCACGATCCGCTGGTGACCAACCTCGGCCGGCTGGTCCACACGCTGGACCAGGACGGCGATCTCGAGACCGGGGTGCGGATCGCGCCCGCGGTGCACGAGCTCGTCGGCCCGGTGACGATCAACTTCAATCCGCCCGAGCGCGAAGGCGGTGGAGACGCGTTCGCGGAGGACCCTGTGGTGCAGGGCCTCTTGCAGACGCTGAACGCCACGCCCGGCGTTTTCACGGCCAAGGCACCGCGCCGGCTGGTGGACGGCGCCACCACGCGCAATGAACTGCGCCGCAACATCCGCGGCATTGTCAAGGCGACCGATGTGCGCATCCCGATGCGCGACGGCTCCTACGTGGTGGCCGATGTGTTCCGCCCTGCCGAACCGGGCCGTTATCCGGTGGTGATGGCCAAGGGCTTCTACGGCAAGAGCTTCTATCACGACTGCATTTGTTCCGAGGCCGACGTGCTGCGCAAGGAGCGGATGGAGGACCGCTACTTCTCCGGCAATCCCGACGGCGCCCAGTACGAGAACCACGAGAGCGTGGACACCTCGGTGTGGGTGCCCGAAGGTTATGTCTGCATCCGTGTGGAGTCGCGCGGCGTCTGCAAGAGCCCGGGACTGCAAGCCCCGCTGAGCGTGCAGGAAGCCGAGGACTACCACGACGCCATCGAATGGGCCGGCGTGCAGCCCTGGTCCAACGGCAACGTCGGGCTGTGGGGCATGTCGTACCTGGCCATGACGCAGCACAATGTGGCCAGCCTGCAGCCGCCCCACCTCAAGGCCATGATCGCGCAGGGCACCGATGCCGACATCTACAACGAGGCGTTGTACGGCGGTGGTCTCTTCGGAGCAGGTTTCTGGAACTGGTGGTGGAAGATCTGGTCCGGCCACAACCATTGCGGCACGCGGCGCGAGACCGACTGGATGGCCCGCGCATTGGCGACGCCGTTCAACGATCCGGCGGCCTACGGGCCGCGGGGCTCGATCTTCATGAAGCCGGACTTGAGCAAGGCCACCGCACCGGTCTGGATCGTGGGACCGCAGGTCGGCGCCATCATCCACCAGTTGGGCAGCAGCGAGACCTACATTCACTCCACCGCTTCGACGGGGCGAAAGTTCGATTTCACAGACGCCTGGTTCCCGGGGTGCTACAGCCCCCAGTCGATCGCCGAGCACATGCGCTACTTCGATCACTGGCTCAAGGGCATCGACAACGGCGTGATGGACGAGCCGCCCGTGCGCGTGCAGGTGCGCACCGGCAACGGGGCCCACTTCGTGCTGCACGAGAACGAATGGCCGATCGCGCGCACGCAGTACCGCCGCTGGTACCTGGATGCCCGGCCGTCGGATTGGCGGCCGGATCTGCTGCGCATCGGCGAGTCCGTGCCGCCGGTGCCCGGCAGCGCCGAGTACGATGCCGCCCTGGACCTCGGGACACCCACGCTGGCACCCAGCGGGTCCAGTGACGGCACGCCGCGCTGGACCACCGGCGTGTCCTTCGTCAGTGAGCCGATGGCCGATGACCTGGTGCTGGCCGGCTACATGAAGGCCGGTCTCTGGGTCGCGTCCTCCAGCGCGGACATGGATGTGTTTGTCTCGCTGCGTGTCCTGGACGAACAGGGCCGCGAGATCCGCTACGAATCGGTGGTGCTGCCGGTGGATCCCCTGCACATCCACCCGGTGGGCCATGGGCTGTTGAAGGTGTCGCGCCGCCGGCTCGACGCGGTGCGGTCGACCGAGCACTGGCCGGTGCACACCCACCGCGAGGAAGACTGCGCTCCGCTGTCCAACGATGAGATTGTGCCCATCGAGGTCGGGCTCAACCCGAGCACCGCGTTGATTCGCAAAGGCTGCCGTCTCCGGGTCGACATCCAGCCGTACGCACCGGCGGGGGTGCCGGTGCGGGCGTACGACCCGGCCTATCACGTCGGCGCCGTGAACCGGCTCTACACCGGGCCCGCGCACCCCAGCTACCTGCAGTTGCCCATTGTCCCGTAGACCGTCATGGTGCGAGTGGCGACGCAGGTGCTGGAAGGCCTGTTGCAGCGCATCTGCGACAACGGCCGGCGCGATGCGCGTGAGCCTCCGCCCTGAACGACCGGCTCAGAGCCCTGGGCCGCTCGAGAACGTGCGCAGCAGCAGGTGGTGCTCTTCGGTCACCTGCTGCAGGGCGCGGACGGTTGCCAGCATCAAGGGCGACGGCTCGGGCTGTGGCGGCCGCAGCAGCAACAACTCCAGCGTCAGGCCGGCGCCGGACAACGGATTGAGCGTGAAGTCGCGCTCCGAGGCATCCGCATTGATGTCATGCACGAACAGCAGTCCCGGCAGCAGCGCGGTCCATTCGCTCTGCCGGATCAGGTCGAGCGTGGCCAGCACGGCGTCGAGCTGGTAACACGGGCCCGCGCCGGTCGTCACCTCCAACTGAGAGCCGATCCATTGCGCATGTTCTCGACTGTCGGGCGCCAGCAGCTTCAGGCCGGTCAGCTGGTCACGCTCGATGGCCTCGCCATGCACGAAGCCGCGGCCATGCGTGATGGACGAGACAAGAAAGGCCGGCGTGCTGGCGAAGACGGTGGCCACCAGGTCGGCCGGCGGCTGCGAGATCGACGGAATGATCGCGAAATCGAGTTCGCGCGCCCTCACCCGGTCGATCAGCATGTTGCTCGGCGCATCGATCACCGCGACCGAGGCATTCGGGTGTTGCGTCGCCAGGCGCAGGTAGGCCGGTGCGAGCTGGTGCGTGGCCAGCGTGGGCGTGAGCCCGAAGCGCACCTCGCCGGACAGGCCGGACTGGAAGGTGTCCAGCGTCAACAGCGCCTTGTCGTTGGCTGCCAGCACCTCCAGGCAGTGCTGGTAGAACAAGGTGCCCGCCGCGGTGGGCTCGACGACCTTCTTGCGTTCGAGCAGTTGCACGCCGAGCGATTCCTCGATTTGCTTGATGTGCTGCGACACGCCCGACTGGGTGGCGAACTCGCGGGCGGCTGCGGCGGTGAAGGAGCGTTCTTCGTACACCGCGACGAACATGCGCATCTCCCGCAGGCCGGGGAGTGATTCATCCATGCGAGGTCCCGGTCATGGCGGGAGTCAGCGGCTCGCCGTGGGCGATGCGGATGGGAATGGCATTGACCTCCTCGGTCGCCTGGGTCAGCAGGCCGATGAAGTCGTGGGCCACCGTGGACAACGGCGTGCGCTCGGGCTCCACCAACAGCAGGTCGTCCCACAGGATGGGGTCGGCCAGCGGATTGAGCGTGAAACGCCGGCGGCGCAGGTCGTCGGCGATGAACAGGCCCGAAATGATGGCAGTCCAGTGGCTGGAACGCACCAGGTCCATCGCGCCCAGCATCGATTCGAACCAGCCCAGCTGCTGCGCGACGTGCACGCGGTGGTCGACCAGATACTGCTCCAGCTGCGGGCGCCGGCCGGCGGGCAGCACCAGGTGCAGGTCCTTGAGATCGCGCAGCCGAATCGGTTCACAGTGGCGCAGGCCCGAATCGGGCGACGACAGCAGGAAGGCTGGCGTGCGCGTGAAGAGCGCCGTGCGCAACCCGCCGGTGCCATGGGCATCGTCCGGCATGCGCTGGACGATGCCGAAGTCCAGCATGCCGCGCCGCACCGCGGTGGCGATCACGCTGCCGGCCCCCTCGGTCAGCTGCACGGACACGCCGGGATAGGCCGCTTCGAAGGCGCGCAGCGCCCGGCTGCACACCGAGCGGGTCATCGTCGGGATCATGCCGATGCGCAGCGTGCCGGCGGGCTGCTCGGCGCGGCGGCCCACCGCGTGGCACGCGGCGGCGTGGGTGCGCAGCAACTGCACGCATTGGCGGTAGTAGGCGTGGCCGGCCGGCGTGGGCACGATCGCGCGGTCGCGGGCGAAGAGCTGCACGCCCAGCTGCGATTCGAGCTGCCGCACGTGGGCGGAGACGCCGGACTGGCTCAGCCCCTCGCGGCTGGCGGCCGCGGTGAACGAACCTTCTTCGTAGACGGCCACGAACAGACTGATGTGCAACAACTTCGGCGTCATGGCTGGATTGTCTTGAGTGGCTCGCCGGCCGTCTTACTGGATAACCCGTGCTTGGTCGCCATCGATCAAGTCCCCGGCTGCGCGGCAGCAGGATTTGTCATTTCTCTTGCGTCGCAGAGCTGCATACAGTGGCTGCAGCTCCTCGGCAACAGACCCACAAAAGGAGCAGCGCCAGATCAACGACTCCAGGAGACATGCATGCAAGTGGAAGGCCATTCGAAGGCGCAGGACCGGCGACATCAACGGCTTCGGTGCATCGCCATCGCCGCCAGCCTGGTCGCGACGACCGGCGGTGCGCTGGCCGCGCCGATCGAGCTGGACAACCCCGATGTCGAGCTGCGGTGGGACAACACGGTCAAGTACTCCGTCGGCATCCGTGCCAAGGACCGCTCGGCCACCCTCAGCCAACCCGCCGCGGCGCCCGCGGATGGCGGTGGCTACCCGAGTGCGCTGAATGGTGACGACGGCGACCGCAACTTCAGGCGCGGCGGCCTGATTTCCAACCGCGTCGACCTGCTGTCCGAGATGGACCTGGTCTACCGCAAGGACTATGGCTTGCGCATCAGCGGGGCGGCCTGGTACGACGCGGTCTACAACCGCGGCACGGCCAACGATTCGACGGGCACCGCCAACGCGCTGTCGGTGCCGGCCAACCAGTTCACCGGCGCCACGCGCGACCTGCACGGCCGCAAGGCCGAGGTGCTGGACGCGTTTGTCTTCGGTGCCGCCGACGTGGGCACGGCGCGGGTGAGCGGCCGGCTCGGCCGCCACACCGTGCTCTGGGGCGAGAGCCTGTTCTTCGGTGCCAATGCGATCGCGGGCACGCAGTCGCCGGTGGATGCGATCAAGGCGGCCTCGGTGCCGGGCTCGACCACCAAGGAGATCATCCTGCCGGTGGGGCAGTTGTCGGGCCAGGTGCAGTTCTCGCCCGCGCTCACGCTGATGGGCTACTACCAGTTCGAGTGGCAGCGCACGCGGCTGCCTGCGGCCGGCAGCTACTTCTCGACCGCGGACTTCCTGTTCGACGGCGGCGAGCGGATCCGCTTCGCCCCCAACGCGCCGGCCGGCTCGACCCGTGCGCCCGACCTCGAAGCGCGCAACCGCGGCCAGTTCGGCCTGGGCCTGCGCACGCAGGTGGGCGAGTTCGACGTCGGCGTCTACGCCAACCGCTTCAACGCGAAGACACCGGTCATCTACTCGCGCGGCCTGCAATACCAGCACGTCTTCCCCGAAGGCATCCGTGCCTACGGCGTCAGCGCCACCACCACGGTGGGCTCGATCAACTACGCCGGCGAGGTCTCGCTGCGCCGGAACACGCCGCTGGTCAGCGATCCGCAGAACGTGACCGGGCTGGTAGCCGACAACGACGATCACCCGTTCTATGCGGTCGGCAACACGGCGCACGTCAATTTCTCGCTGATCTGGACCATGCCGCGGTTCATCCTCTCGGACGAACCCACGTTCAGCATGGAGGTCGCCTACAACCAGCTGACCCGCTGCACGCGCAACTGCACGCCGGCGGCACCGGGCTTGTTCCGCGCCCGGGGGGCGATGGACCCGGGCGTGGACCGCCGGGCGGCCGCCATCCGCGGAGCGCTGGCCATGCCGCAGCGCAACGTGCTGGACGGGCTGGACCTGACGCCCTCGGTCTCCATTGGCTACAACCACGGCAAGTCGCCGGTGGTGGCGTTCGGGCCCGAGAGGGGGGGCGATGCCACCTTCACGCTGGCCGCCAACTACCTGACCGTGTGGGACTTCTCGCTGGCCTACACGTACTTCTACGGCAAGGGCAACACGGCCACCTACGCCTCCAGTTCGCCGCTCGTCAACGGCACCTACACCTTCGGCCAGACCCTGAAGGACCGGAACTTCGTCTCCCTGTCGCTGCGGCGCACCTTCTGATGGAGAAGCACATGACCCCGTTCACTCGCTCGATCCTGCTGGCCCTTGGGTGCACCGCGCTGGCGGCGCCGCTGGCGCAGGCAGCCGTCTCGGCCGAAGAAGCGGCCAAGCTCAAGACCACGCTGACCCCGTTGGGCGGCGAGCGTGCCGGCAACAAGGACGGCTCGATCCCGCCGTGGGAAGGCGGCCATCCGGTCGATGCCGGCTTCCGCTCGGCCACCATCGCGGACCTGTTCGCGAAGGACAAGCCGCTGTTTGTCGTCACGCCGCAGAACGCCGCGCAGTACGCCGAGAAGCTGACCGACGGCAGCATGGGCCTGCTGAAGAAGTACCCCAGCTTCAAGATCGAGGTGTACCCGACGCGGCGCACCGCGGCGGCGCCGCAATGGGTGTACGACAACACCTTCAAGAACGCGACCCGCGCGACCCTCAACCCCAACGGCGACCTCGGGCCGTTCCCCAAGGGGGCCTTCGGCGGCATCCCGTTCCCGATCCCCAAGAATGGCGAAGAGGCGCTGTGGAACCACCTGCTGCGCTGGCAGAGCCAGGGGTACCAGACGGTGCCCAGCCTCGCGCGCATCACGCCCGACGGCAAGGCCATCCTGGTGTCGCAGAGCCAGGCCCAGACCCGCGTGCCGTACTACGACCCCGACAGCAACCTCGAGAAGTGGGAGGCTGCCGGGTCCGACGTGATGCTGCGACGGGTGAACACCGCCGCGCCGGCGATCCGCGCCGGCGAAATCCTCCTGCAACGCAACAAGATCGACGACGCCAAGTCGCAGACCTGGGTGTACCTGACGGGCCAGCGCCGTGTGCGCCGAGTGCCGCTGACCTGCTGCGACGTGCCGAGCCCGGTGGCCGGCGGCATCCTGAACTTCGACGAGGTCGAGGTGTACGCCAGCGCCATCGGCCGCTACGACTGGAAGCTGGTCGGCAAGCGCGAGATGTTCGTGCCGTACAACACCAACCACTACCACCAGGCGACATCGCTCGACCAGGTGATGGGCCCGACGAACGTGAACCCCGAGGCGCTGCGCTTCGAGCAGCACCGTGTGTGGGTGGTGGAAGGCACGCTGAAGCCGGGCCAGCGGCACGTGGCGCCGCGGGTGCGCCTGTACCTGGACGAGGACACCTGGATCGCCACCGCTGGCGAGCGCTGGGACGGCCACGGCCAGCTCTGGAAGGTGACCTACAACCTGCCCACGGTGATGCCTTCGGTGCCGGCCACGATGGTGCTGGGCTACGTGTCGTACGACCTCATCGGCGGCGGCTACTTCGGCTCGGCCTACCTCACGCGCGACCGCCAGGTCGACTTCAAGGCGCCGCTGCCAGACCGCATGTTCACGCCGGAATCGTTGGCTGGCGAAGGTGTGCGCTGAGACGGCGCCGCGTGGGGAAGTGGAGTGCGCCATGAGCCAGACGAAGCAAGACGGAGGGTCCGGGCTGCGCCGCCGGTGCCTGCTCGCCGCGGGCGCGGGCCTGGGTGGCCTGTCGGCCGCGCTGTGGCCCTTGGCGGCAGGGGCCGCGGCACCCATGCCTGGGCCGCTGCGCCAGGCGGCCGCCATGACCGCGCGGGCCGCACGCGGCGTGCTGACCCGGCTGGTGCGGGCTGGCGAACGGCTGGTGGCCATGGGTGAGCGCGGCCTGGTGGTGCTCTCCGACGACGGCGGGCGGCAGTGGCGTCAGGCCCGGGTGCCCGTCAGCGTGACCCTCACCTCGGCGAGCTTCGTGGATGCCCAGCAGGGCTGGATGGTCGGCCACGGCGGAGTGGTGCTGCACACCATCGATGGCGGCGAACACTGGGCGCTGCAGACCGACGGCGTGGCGCTCGCCCAGGCCGCGCTGGCCCAGGCCGGGGCCCTGCCCGGCAGCGCCGCCGACCGCGAGCGGCGCCTGCAGCAGGCGCGCCGCCTGGTGGAGGAGGGGGCCGACAAGCCGCTGCTCTCCGTCTGCTTCGCCGATGCCCGGCGCGGCATGGTGGTCGGGGCCTACGGCCTGGCGGCCACCACCGCGGATGGTGGTCGGAGCTGGACCGTGTGCGGCCACCGCCTGCCCAATCCCGAGGCCCTGCACCTGTACGCGGTGGCCCATCATGGCAAGACCTGGGTGATCGGCGGCGAGCAGGGCCTGCTGATGCGCTCCCTCGACGACGGTACCGGCTTTGAGCCGTTGGGGGCGCCGCTGAAACGCAGCTTCTTCGCGGCCACCGCGACGCGCGAAGGCGGCTTCGTGCTCGCCGGCCTGCTCGGCAGCGCCTGCCACCTCGCGCCGGGCAGCAGCACCGTGGCGCCGGCCACGCTGCCCGCGCCGCTGACGCTGCTGTCCTGCACCGAACTGCGCGACGGCCGCGTGGTGCTGCTGGCGCAGGGCGGGCGGCTGCTGGTGAGCCGCGATGGCGGTGCCCGCTTCACCGAGCAGTCCTCGCCCCGGCGCGAGCTGCTCACCTCGCTGGCCGAAGCCGCGGATGGCGGCCTCGTGGCCACCGGCCTGGGCGGTGTGGCCCGGCTCAGCTGACGATCTTCTCCCCATGACCCCCGTGACCCCAGACGAGACCGCGCCCGCCCGGCTCGAAGACTTCGACCCACGCTCGGGCTCCCGGCTCGAGCGCGCGGTGTTCAACCACCGCTTCCTGGTGCTGCTGCTGTGCGTGCTGGTCACGCTGGGGCTCGGCGCCAGCGCGCTGCGCCTGAAGCTCAACGCCAGCTTCGAGAAGACGATTCCCGCCGGGCATCCGTACATCGCCAACTTCGCCGCCCACCAGAAGGAGCTCTCCGGCCTGGGCAACTCGGTGCGGATCGCCGTCGAGGCCCGCGACGGCAACATCTACGACGCGCGTTACCTCGAGGTGCTGCGCCGGATCAACGACGAGGTGTTCCTGCTGCCAGGGGTCGACCGGCCGTTCATGAAATCGCTGTGGACGCCCAACACCCGCTGGACCGCGGTGACCTCGGAGGGCCTGGACGGCGGCGAGGTCATCCCGCCGCGCTACGACGGCTCGCCCGCCAAGATCGAGGCGCTGCGGCTGAACGTGCAGCGCTCGGGCGAGATGGGCCAGCTGGTGGCCTTCAACGGCGCCTCCAGCGTGATCCACGTGCCGTTGCTGGAGCGCGATGCCGCCGGCAAGCCGTTGGACTACGCCGCCCTGTCCGACCAGCTGGAGCGGCTGCGCGCCCGGTACGGCAACGGCGAGGTGGTGCTGCACATCACCGGCTTCGCCAAGGTGGCCGGCGACCTGATGGACGGTCTGCGGGAGGTGATCGGCTTCTTCTTCGCCGCACTCGCCATCTGCGCGGTCATGGTGTATCTGTACAACCGCGACATCGTCAGCACGGCGCTGGTGGTCACCACCTCGACGACTGGCGTGCTGTGGCAGCTGGGCCTGCTGCCGCTGCTGGGCTACTCGCTCGACCCGTATTCGATGCTGGTGCCCTTCCTCATCTTCGCCATCGGCATGAGCCACGGCGCGCAGAAGATGAACGGCATCCTGCAGGACATCGGCCGCGGCATGCACCGCTACGTGGCGGCCCGCTACACCTTCCGGCGCCTGTTCCTGGCCGGGCTTACCGCCCTGCTGGCCGATGCGGTGGGCTTCGCGGTGCTGCTGGTGATCGACATCCCGGTGATCCGCGAACTGGCCATCGCCGCCAGCCTCGGCGTGCTGGTGCTGGTGGTGTCCAATCTGATCCTGCTGCCGGTGCTGCTGAGCTACGTGGGCGTGAGCCGCACGGCCGCCGAGCGCGCGGTGCGTCAGGAAGCGGCCACTGCGGCGGGGCAGCACAGTGCCTTCTGGCGCGCGCTGGTGGGTTTCACCGGCGGGCGGCGCGCCACGCTGGCGGTGGCCGTCGCGGCGGTGCTGGCGGTCGCCGGCCTGGCCGTCAGCACCCAGCTGAAGATCGGCGACCTCGACCCCGGTGCTCCGGAACTGCGGGCCGACTCGCGCTACAACGGCGACGTCGCCTTCATGGCGGAGCATTACGGTGCGAGCAACGACGTCTTCGCCGTGATGGTCAAGACCCCCGAGGGCGGCTGCAGCCGGTACGACGTGCTGCGCCGCGTCGATCAACTCGAATGGGAGCTGCTGGACCTGCCTGGCGTCGACTCCACGCAGTCGCTGGCGCGACTGCAGCGGCGCGTGCTGGTGGGCATGAACGAGGGCAGCCCGCTGTGGTACGAGCTGCTGGGCAACCAGGACATGCTCAACACCATCACCGCGCGGGCGCCGCGCGAGCTGTACAACGACGCCTGCGACCTGCTGACGGTGTACGCCTACCTGCACGACCACCGCGCCGAGACGCTGCAGCGGGTGGTGGACCATGTCGAGGGCTTCGCGGCCCGGCACGACGGCCCGGACGCTGCCTTCCTGCTGGCGGCCGGTTCGGCCGGCATCGACGCCACCACCAACATCGTCGTGCGCCAGGCCTGGTACCGGATGCTGTTCATGGTCTACGGCGCGGTGACGCTGCTGTGCTTCATCACGTTCCGCTCCTGGCGCGCGGTGCTGGTGGCGATGCTGCCGCTGATGCTCACCTCCCTGCTGGCCGAGGCGCTGATGGTGGGCCTGGGCATGGGCGTGAAGGTGTCGACGCTGCCGGTGATCGCACTGGGCGTGGGCATCGGCGTGGACTACGCGCTGTACGTGTTGAGCGTGACGCTGGCGCGCCTTCGCGAGGGGGCCACGCTCCAGCAGGCCTACGCCAGCGCGATGCACTTCACCGGCCGGGTGGTGTTGCTCACCGGCGTGACGCTGGCGGCCGCGGTCGTGACCTGGCACTTCTCCAGCATCAAGTTCCAGGCCGACATGGGCCTGCTGCTGGCCTTCATGTTCCTGTGGAACATGCTCGGTGCCCTGGTGCTGGTGCCGGCCCTGGCGCGCTTCCTGTTGCCCGCGCCCCGTGACGAGGAGGTGTCGCCGCGCCGCCCGATGTCTCCCATGTTGAACCGATCGGCCGAGGCCTGACCATGCCCCCCTCTTCGGAAAGCCCGGCCTGCAGCGGCCGGCGCCGCGTCAACGTGACCCGGATGATCGACCAGGGCACCGGCAAGGCGCTGCCCACGGTCGTGGCGGTGATCTGCTTCCTGGCGATCGTGTTCCGACGGCCTGGACAGCGCGCTTTTCGGCACCTTGCTGCCTGCGCTGATGCACGACATGGCGATGGGGCCGGCCGAGGCCGGCTTCCTGGCCAGCATCGGCCACATCGGGGCGGTGGGCGGCGCAGTCCTCTTCGGCGTGGCCGCCGACGCAGTGGGCCGCAAGCGCATGCTGCTGGTCGGCATCACCGTCTTCACCGTGTTCACGGCGGCCTGTGGGCTGGCGCAGGGGTTCGTCGACTTCGCGGTCTACCGCTTCATCGCCGGTGTGGGCCTGGCCGGCATCGTGCCGATCGCCGTGGCGCTCGTATTGGAGTACACGCCGGGCCGTCGCAAGGCCATGGTGTCGAGCATGTCGTACATGGGCATCGCGGTGGGCGTGCTGCTGTCGGCGCTGTTGTCCATCGCGTTCCTCGCCACTGTCGGGTGGCGGGGGATCCTGCTGGGCACCGCCGGGTGCATCCTGCTGGTGCCGGTGGCGATGCGGTGGCTGCCGGAGTCGATGTCTGTGCTCGTCAAGCAGGGCCGGAAGGACCCCATCCGGCGGATCCTGAAGCGTGTCGACGCCGCATTCGAGACTAACGAGCAAGACGATTACGTGCTCGATGGAGCGTCGGTGTCGGCCTCTGGCGGGCGGATGCGCGATCTGTTCAAGGGGCCGCACGCCCGCAACACGATGTGCCTGGGCACCGCACTGTTCTGCCTGATGCTGATCGCGGTGACGCTGACGACCTGGGTGGCGCAGTTGATGGTCCAGCGCGGATTCGCCCTGGCCACGGGCATCACTTTCATCCTGGTTTTCTCGCTCAGCAATTTCATTTCGACGCCGCTGGCGGGGTGGTTGTCCGACCGCGTGGGCTACAAGAAGGTGTTCGCCGTCTACATGCCCGTGCTGTTCGTCGCCATCTCGCTGATCGGCGTCGTGCAGGCGCCGGGCACGGCGCTGGTGTGCATGTTCTTCGCCGGCTTCGCCGTGATGGGCGCCACCTGCCTGCTGCTGCCATATGCCGGCTCGCTGTACCCGATGGCGCTGCGGTCGACGGCGATGGGAGCGGTCTATGCCATCGGCCGCATCGGCCCCATCGTCGGCCCCGCCATCGCTGGCGTGTTGCTCGCCGCAGGCGCCGGCGTGCCGGTGATCCTGCTGGGCATCGCGGCCCCGAGCCTGGCCGCGCTGGCCGCGTTCCTGCTCGTCGAGGACACGCCGCGCGCGGCAGAAGCATTGTCAGAAGGAGCAGAGGACCGCCCCGGTCGCCAACCACCATCCGCACCGGCTTCGAGCCAGGTGTTCCCGTCTTCGTACCACCCTCAGTAGGACCCCCCATGGATCGCACCATCAACCGCCTGTTCCACGTCTGCATCACCGTGGCCGACATCGAGGCCGCCCTCGACTTCTATTGCAACGTGCTGGGCCTCGAGTCCATCGGCAAGCTGCGCCATGAACGCGCGCCCGGCGAAGTGCTGGGCTTCCCCGGCCAGACCATCGAGATCCACGCCGACCACCTGGTCGGCACGCAGAAGGACAACGCCACCGTCATCGACCTGATCGAGTTCGTTTCGCCGAAGACCGTGGTGAACGACGGCCCGTCGGCGCCGCTGAACCATGCCGGCATCAACCGCATGGCCTTCGGCGTGGACGACACCGATGCCATCCACCGGAAGCTCAAGGCGCGCGGTGACATCGTCTTCCTGTGCGAGCCGCAGGTCGTCATTGCGCCCACCGGCGGCAAGTTCAAGATCCTGACCTTCAAGGACCCGTTCGGCAACGTGCTCGAGGTCATCGAGTACATCAAGCAGTGATGGCCGCGAAGCAAGCGAGGTTCTCATGAGTGCATTGGTCAAGAAGCTGCTCCACGTCTGCATCACGGTGCCGGACCTGGACCGGGCCCTGAAGTTCTACTGCGACGTGCTGGGGTTCGTCTCCACGTTCCAGACGCGGACCGACGAGGCCGACGGCCCGCTGCTCGGCTTCGAGCAGCAGCACATCGGCCTGTACGCCCACCACATCGTCACCGCCGGCGCGGAGCACGGCCAGGCGACCGAGATCAACCTGGTGGAGTACACCCAGCCGAAGACGGCCGTCGAGGAGGCCCCGTACGGCTTCATGCACCACGTCGGCATCACCCGCCTGGCGCTGCTGGTGCTCGATGCGCGCGAGGCGTTCGACAAGGTGAGGGCGCACGAGGGCGTGGAGATCGTCTGCGAGCCGAAGGACATCGTCATCCGCGAGCCGGGCAAGCACTTCACGATGACGTGGTTCAGCTTCAAGGACCCGTTCGGCGTGTTCATCACCATGGCGGAGCCGCCCAAGCGCTGAGCCGGTGCGTAAGCGACTGCGGGCAAACGATATCTCAACGTTCGTTGAGTTTTTCGCCGCACAAACCTACACTGGTTCGGCGCAGGCCGGTGCATCGCCACTGTGCGCAGGACACAAGGGCTTCCCATGAGCGATACCCAGCACCTCTTCATCCCCTCCCATCCCTTGCCGCCGGAACGCACCGGCGTGCTGACCGCCTTCGATCCCGGCGTGCGCACGCTGCCCGCCGGCTACCAGGTGGCGCCGCCTTTCAAGCCGCTGCCGCTCGACCTCGTGTTCGAGAAGGACGTGGCCGTCACCTTGCGCGACGGCGTCAAGATCTACGTGGACGTGTTTCGCCCGGCGGGCGTCAACACCCCGATGCCGGTCATCCTGGGCTGGAGCCCCTATGGCAAGGCACAGGGTTCGTCGGCGGCCGTGATGGGCGTGTTCGCGCTGGTGGGCTTGGGCAACGGCATCGTCTCCGGCCTGGAGAAGTTCGAAGGCGCCGACCCGGCCTACTGGTGCGCCCACGGCTACGCCGTCTGCAACCCCGACCCGCGCGGCGTGATCGACGGCGAGGGCAACAGCGTGCTGTGGGACCGGCAGGAGGGCCGCGACTGCCATGACCTGATCGAGTGGCTGGCCGAGCAGCCCTGGTGCAACGGCAAGGTGGGCCTGACCGGCACCTCCTACCTCGCGGCATCGCAGTGGTTCACCGCGGCGGAGCAGCCGCCGCACCTGGCCGCCATCAACCCCTGGGAAGGCGTGAGCGACGTCTACCGCGACCTGATGTGCCGCGGCGGCATGCCCGACATCGGCTTCGGCCAGCTCCTGCAGAAGGGCAGCTTCTTCGGCAAGGGCCAGAAGGAAGACATCGTCGGCGAGCTGGAGAAGTACCCGCTGATGAACGACCTGTGGGCGGACAAGATCCCCGCGTTCGACCGCATCACGGTGCCGGCCTACGTGGTGGCCAGCTACTCCAACACGCTGCACACCGCCGGCACCTTCCGCGGCTGGCGGCGCATGGCTTCGCAGGACAAGTGGCTGCGCGTGCACAACACGCAGGAATGGCCCGACTACTACGACGAGGCCCACGTCGAGGACCTGCGCCGCTTCTTCGACCACTACCTCAAGGGCATCGACAACGGCTGGGAGACCACACCGCGGGTGCGCTACGCCCTCCACGACTTCCAGGGCGGCGACCAGGTCAACGTGCCGGCCAGCACCTTCCCGCCGGAAGACGTCCAGTCGATCAAGTTCTACCTCGAGGCCAACAGCCGAACGCTGGTGCCCGCGGCACCCGGCGTTGAAGCGAGCGCCGTCTACGACGTGGCCGCCAACCCGAACGCCGTGTCGTTTATCACCCGCTTCGAGCAGGAGACGGTGATGGTCGGCTACCCCAAGGCCCACCTCTGGGTGGAAGCTCGCGGCTCGGACGACATGGACCTGTTCGTGCTGATCCAGAAACTGGACCGCCATGGCACGCCGCTGCAGCAGTTCACCGTGCCCAACCACAACGCCCGCCTCCACGACGTGACCGACCACGGCGCCAGCATCCTGCGCTACAAGGGTTCGGACGGCCGGCTGCGCGTGTCGGCCCGTCACCTCGACGAGGCCCTCAGCACCGACGACGTGCCGGCCCACAGCTTCGACCGCGTGGAGAAGCTCGCGCCCGGCCAGGTCGTCGACATCCAGATCGACCTGCTGCCGATGGGCCTGGTGTTCTACCCCGGCGAGCAACTGCGCTTCATCGTCAGCGCCCGCAACCTGCTCGGCACGATGATGCCCGGCATCGCCGAGTACGTCGGCGTCAACAGCGGGCAGCACGTCATCCACACCGGTGGGCGGCACGCCTCCTACCTGCAGCTGCCCGTGCGGCAGGCGACCTGAAGGAGACCCGCATGCTGCACACAGGCGTCTTCGCCGGCCCGGTGGCCGGCCTCCAGTACCAGACCCCGACCCACCGCGGGCTCACCAACGAAAAGGGCGAATTCCAGTACCGCGCCGGTGAGCGCGTCGCCTTCCTCATCGGCAGCACGCCGATCGGCTCGGCCATGGGCGCGCCCCGGCTGACCCTGGCGGACCTCATCAGCCGCGTGGACGGCAGCCTGCACAAGCTGCTGGATGCCGGCCTGACCAACATCGCGCGCTTCGTGTGCTCGCTCGACCGCGACGGCGACCTGAACGGCGGCGTGGTCATCGACCCGCGGGTGCACGACCTCATCGGCAGGCGCCGCATCCGCTTCCGGCACGACATCTCGTTCGCCGGCATGGACCAGGACCTGGTGCGCGAGTTCGAGCAGGACCCGCTGGTGGCCACGCTGCTCGAGGAGCTGAGCGCGGCCGGCGTCTTCAGTGCCCGTACCCCGCGCCGGCTGTGCAGCGCGGCGACTGCGCGCAACGAGGTGCGCCGCCACATCCTGGGCATCCTGCGCTTCAAGGACGTCAAGGTGCCGCTGGCCAACGGCCTGTTCGTGTATGCCGACATCTTCCGTCCGGCCAGGGAAGGCCGCTTTCCGGTCATCATGAACTGCGGTCCCTACGGGCGGGCGTTCCACCACCACTCGATCGCCGACGACGCCGACTTCGAGGCGCACGAGGCGATGGAAGAGCGCTACTTCCACGGCAACCCGGAAGGGCAGGTGTTCGAAAACCACGAGACGGCCAACACCGTGGACTGGGTGCCGCACGACTACGTGGTGATGCGGGTGGACGGCCCCGGCTCGGGCAAGAACCCCGGCACCCTGGCGCCCTTCGGCATCGAGACGGCCGAAGCCTTCCGGGACGCGATCGACTGGGCCGGCGAGCAGCCCTGGTGCAACGGCAACGTCGGCCTGTGGGGCATGTCGTACTACGCGATGAGCCAGCATGCCGCGGCCAGCCTGCAACCGAAGCACCTGAAGGCAATGATCGCCATCGGCACCGACGTCGACCTCTACGACGAGGTGGCCTACACCGGCGGCATCCTCAACGAGGAGTTCTTCGTCCACTGGTACAAGGCCGGCGTGCTGGCCGCAGTGTGCGGCCAGCCCAATGCGGTCGACTTCATCGGCCTGCTCAGGGGCGCTCCTTTCCGCGATTCGGACACGAACGTGGCCTTCGGCCCGCGCTCGACCATCCTGATGAGCCCGGACATGAGCCAGGTGAAGGTGCCGCTGTGGGCCGTGGCCTGCACCACCCACATGGCGCACTTCCACCAATTGGGCAGCAGCGAGGCCTACCTGGCGACGAACACGCCCTTCAAGAAGCTCGACTTCTGGGAAGACTGGTTCTCCAAGCCCTACACGCGCGCCGCCATCGCCGACCACCGCGCCTTCTTCGACCATTGGTTGAAGGGCGTGGACAACGGCATCATGGACAAGCCGCCGATCCGGCTGGAGATCCGCAGCGGCAACGGCGCGTCCTACCTGCAGGAGGAGAACGAGTGGCCGATCGCGCGGACCACGTATCCGAAGTGGTTCTTCGACACGACCCCAGCCGACTGGACGGGCGATGAACACCGCCAGGACTTCCGACGCCTCTCGCTCACGCCGCCGACGGCCGCGGCCCAGGCCGACTACTCGGCCGAGATTCCGCTGGCGTGGCGCAGCGGCATGCCGCCGTGCTTCCTGCCCGTCAAGCCGCCCGAGGTGCAGGAGATCTGGAAGACCGGCCTGTCGTTCATCAGCGAGCCGGTGGCCGAGGACATGGTGTTCGCCGGCTACGGCCGGGCCAAGCTGTGGGTGTCGTCCACCAGCGCGGACATGGACATCTTCCTGAGCCTGCGCGTCCTCGACGAGCAGGGCCGGGAGGTGGACTATGCCGGCCAGATCACCATGGGCATGAACGTGCCCAACTATCCGCTCGCCAAGGGCTGGCTGAAGGTGTCGCACCGACAGATCGACGAGGCGCGCTCGACCGACTACACCGTCAAGCACACGCATCGCCAGTCCGACCACGCGCCGCTCGCCCCCGGCGAGGTGGTGCCGGTGGAGATCGAGATCATCCCCAACACCGCCTTGATCCGCCGGGGCTGGCGCCTGCGGGTGGACATCCAGCCCTTCGACGGCGTGGACCACGGCCCCCGTCATGGCTACGACGCGGCCTACCACGACGGTGCACGCAACACTGTCTACACCGGGCCGGACCGCCCCGGCTTCATCCAGTTGCCCATCGTCCCGGCCCGACGCTGAAGCGCACCACCGATCCACGAAAACTCCCTGGAGCTCCCCATGACACTCGAAGAACTGGCCGCCCGCACCGAAATCCACGACGTGCTGCTGCGCTACTGCCGCGGCCTGGACCGCGTGGACATGTCGCTCGTGGCGGGCGCCTTCCACCAGGACGCGAAGATCAAGTTCCCCGACAGCCTGCACAAGGGCTCGGGGGACGGCTTCGTCAAGTTCCTGTCGGAAGAGATGCCGCGCTTCGTGCGCACCATGCACTTCCTCGGCAACAGCCTGATCGAGTTCGACGGCCCGGACATCGCCTATGTGGAGACCTACCTGCAGGCCGACCACCAGGGCTCCGAGCGGCACCACTGGAAGGGCGAGTACGTCAAGCTGTGGGCGCGCTACTTCGACCGCTTCGAGCGCCGCGACGGCGTGTGGCTGATCGCCGAGCGTCAACTGCTGACCGACTGGATGTACCGCTACCCGGCCAGCGGCTGGTTCGACGACCACCCCGATGCCTCGGTGTCCTACCGCGGCACCGGCCAGGACCCGGTGCTGAGAAAAGTCGCGGGCTTCCATGGCGGCCGCTGAGCGAGTGACTGAACTGTTCTCGAAGGACATCGACATGAGCGACGTGCAAGACAAGTCCGACATCATCGAAGTGATCAACCTTTACGGCGTGGCGCTCGACAGCCACGCCTGGGATCTGCTCGACGATGTCTTCACCGCCGACGTGGTGGCCGACTTCGGCCCGGCCGGTGCGCTGTGGAAATCGTGCGACGCGCTGAAGTTCGCGTTCAAGGACTTCCACGAGACGCTGACGAACCACATGCACACGATGATGGGCACCTGCGTCCACATCGAGGGCGACAAGGCCTGCGCCCTGACCTACGGCGACTGGCTGCTGTCGCGAGACAGCGCCGAAGGCGGTCCGGACTGGGTCGGTCGCGGCTGGTACGACGACGAGCTGGTCCGCACGCCGCGAGGCTGGCGCATCAGCCACCGTGTGTGCCGCCTGATCTCGTGGACCGGCAATGTGAATGTGCCGCAACCCGCGCACGAACAACGCCCGGTGATGACGACCTACACCCTGCGCAGCGCCCGCGAGGCCGGCACGGTGCGCTACTTCAACGCCATCGCAAAGAAGTGAGCGGAGCACCCTCATGAGCAGCAAGCCCCTGATCTGGATCGTCGGCATCCAGTGCCGCGCCGAGGACGAAGCCAAGTTCAACGCCTGGTACGACGACGTGCACGTGCCCATGCTGTTGCAGGGCGACTTCGCCAAGAAGGTCAGCCGCTTCAAGCTGTCGGACAAGGAGTACCACGTGGGCACCACGACCCAGCTGTGTCCCGACTACCTGACCATCTACGAATTCGACGGCCCCGAGCAGTTCGATGCCTGGATGAACGGCAAGGGCCGCGCGGAGGCCGGGGAGGACAAGTCGAAGACCTGGTCCGAGAACCCGTACGAGGTGCGCTGGGCCACGCGGTACGACCTGGTCAAGGCCTGGAACTGAGCGTCGCCCTGACGGGTTGAGGCCGAGGAGACAAGGCATGCGGATCGATGTACTGGTCGACGTGAAGACCATCGCCGGGGAGAGCCCGGTCTGGGACGTGCAGGAGCAGCGCCTGTACTGGATCGACGTGTTCGGCTGCCGGCTCTTCCGTTGCACGGGCGACGGCCGGGAGGTGCGGGCGTGGGACCTGCCCGAGCCGGTCGGCTCGCTGGCCTTGCGCCGCGGCGGCGGCGCCGTCGTGTCGCTGGCCTCGGGGTTCCACTTCCTCGACCTCGACACCGGCGACACGCAGCTGATCGTCGATCCCGAGCCCGGCCAGCCGGGCAACCGGTTGAACGACGGCAAGGTGGACGCACGGGGCCGTTTCATCGTCGGCAGCACCGATGCCCATGGCGCCCAGGCCAGCGGTGCGCTCTATGCGCTCGACCCCGACCTGTCGGTGCGCCAGCTCGACGCCGGCTTCCTCATGTCCAACGGCCCGTGCTGGAGTCCCGACGGCTCGACCTTCTATTTCTCCGACACCTTCTCCGGGGAAATCTGGGCCTACGACTACGACCTGGAGACGGGCACCGTCGCCAACAAGCGCACCTTCACGCGGGCCGGCATCGCGCCCGGCATGGCCACCGACGGGTCCACGGTCGACGCCGAGGGCTTCCTCTGGAACGCGCAGAACTTCTCGGGCCAGCTGTGCCGCTATGCACCCGACGGCCGGCTGGACCGGGTCGTCGAGATGCCGGTCAAGAAGGTCACGAGCGTGATGTTCGGCGGCCCCGACCTCGACGTGCTGTACGTCACCTCGATGGCCAAGCCGCCGTTGCCGGTGCTGCCGGGCGACAACGTGCTGCGCGGCAGTGTCTTCGCGGTGCACGGGCTCGGTGTCCAGGGCCGGCCCGAGCCACGCTTCGGTGGCTGACGCCGCCTTCCCACCGCGCTTCTTCCGTTTTCGAACAAGTCTTCGTTGAATAAAGCGCATTGAGTATCCGCTGCTGCCGGCCTACGCTGTGCACATCGACGAGCGATGAACGACAGGCCGGAACATTCTGGCGTTGGGCGGAGCTTTGCCTTCGAGTGTCGACATTCCCCGTTTGCACGAATGGGGGTGAATTGAGTTCCGTATTTGAACGGCCAGGAAAGTACCTTGGAGACTTGCATGACCACGCAATCGACTTCGCTGGGCGGGGCCCGAACCGGTGTCCGCAATGGCGCCGACTACATCGCCTCGCTGAAGGACGGCCGGTCCGTCTGGATCGATGGCGAGCGCATCCAGGACGTGACGCTCGACCCGCGCTTCCGCGGGGCGGTCCAGTCCATCGCCGACCTGTACGACCTGCAATGCGATCCGGTCCTGTCGGACCGCATGACCTTCCCGTCGCCATCCACCGGCGTGCGGGTCGGCCTGTCGTTCCTCCAGCCCCGGTCGGCCGACGACCTGCGCCGCCGGCGCGACATGATGAAGACCTGGATGGACGCGGTGGGCGGCATGATGGGCCGCACGCCGGACTTCCTCAACGTGATGGTGAGCGCCTATGCCTCGGCGCATCACCTGTTCGCTGTCGGCGGTGACCGGTTCGCGCAGAACATCGTCGACTACCACGCCTTCATCCGCGACAACGACCTGGCGCTCACCCACTCGCTGGTGTCGCCCGACATCGACAAGCGCAAGCAGATGTTCGAGCAGCCGGGCGACATGGTGATGCGCGTGGTGCGCGAGTCCGACGCCGGCATCTACGTGTCGGGTGCCCGCTCGGTGGCCACGCTCGGCCCGCTGGCCAACGAGGTGCTCATCATGCCGGCGGCCGCCAAGTTCCCGCTGGTGGACGACGCCGAGGCCTATGCCGTCGGCTTCGCCGTGGCCATCGACACGCCCGGGATGAAGATGATCTGCCGTCCGTCGCTGCCGGCCAAGGGCCATGTGGCCAACGACCCGCTGACGGCGCGCATGGACGAGATGGACGCAGTGCTGTGGTTCGACGAGTGCTTCATCCCGTGGGAGCGCGTCTTCATGTACCGCAACATCAAGGCGGTGGAGTCGGCGATGAAGTCACCCTCGGGCCCGCACGGCTCGCACCAGTCCGCCACGCGCTCGCTGGCCAAGATGGAGTTCCTGCTCGGCATCGCCTACAACCTGGTGGAGGTGAACCACAACCGCGCGCCGCAGGTGTGGGCCCAGCTGTCCGAGCTGGTGGCCTTCGTCGAGACGCTGCGGGCCCTGGTGCGCGTGGCCGAGGTCGATTGCATCACCGGCCCCAACGGCACGGTGGTGCCCTACGAGCAGCCGCTGAATGTGATTCGTGCCCAATACCCGGCCATGCATGCGCGGGCGCTCGAGATCCTGCAGCTGCTGGGCGCCGGCAACGTGGTGGTCGCGCCTTCGTATGAAGACCTGCACAGCGAGTCCGGTCCCGCCATCGAGCGCTATTGCGCCGGCGCCGACATCCCGGCCGAACGCAAGATGCAGCTGATGCGGCTGGCCTGGGACGCCTCGTGCTCGTCGTTCGCCGGGCGCCAGAACCTGTACGAGAAGTTCTTCTCCGGCGATCCGTGGCGCAACGCCATCATGCGCGCCGAGCGCTATCCCAGCGCCCGCGAGGCGCAGGACCGCGTGTGGGCCTTCCTGGACCGCAACGCGGAATGGGAAGAGCGCATCAACGGCGGCGCGTGGGCCCCCGCTGCACGGTGACCCGCATGGCCCGCATTCCACTGCCCACCGAGGCCGACTCGCCCGACGCCTTCGCGGAGCTGAAGGCCAAGCGCGGCCACGCGCCCAATGCGCAGATCTTCCGCACCCTGGCCGTGTGCCCGGACATCATGGAAGCGTTCATTCCGATGGCGGACGCCGTTCGCCGCGGGCACGGGCTGGACCCCCGGCTGCGGGAGATGGCCATCGTCATGACCTGCCAGACCGCGGGCACCACCTACGAGCACGACCCGCACTGGAACCGCGCCATCAAGGAAGGCGTGTCCAAGGACCAGATGCTGGCGCTCTGGGACTTCGACAAGAGCGACCTCTTCTCGGACCTGGAGAAGGCCGTGCTGCGCCTGGCGCGCGATGCGACCCGTGCGCCGGGGCAGGTGAGTGCCGAGGTGTGGAACGCCGTGCACAGCCGGCTGGGCACCCAGCAGAGCGTGGCGCTGCTGTTCAACATCGGTTGGTACAACCTGACCGGTCGGCTGACCGGTCCGCTGGAGCTGGACAACGAGGGCATGTTCCCTCGTCTTTGAACACACAGGAGACCCTCATGCCGTTGCCGAAACCCGTCTTCTATCCGCCCTTCAACATCACCCGGGCCAGCCATGTCGTCGTGACCTCGCGCGACCTGGAGAAGGCCAAGGACTTCTACGAGCAGGTCATCGGGCTCGTGCTGAGCGACCGCGACGCCGACACGCTGTACTTTCGCGGCCTGGAGGAGGTGTGCCACCACAGCCTGGTCATCAAGCGCGAAAGCAAGGCGGGCGTCGAGGCCGAGGCCCTCGGCATGCGGGTGCTGACCGAGGAAGAACTGGACAAGGCCGAGCACTTTTTCAAGGCGAAGGGCCTGCCGGTGCGCTGGATCGAGCTGCCTTTCCAGGGCCGCACGCTCGCCGTGTCCGACCCCGCCGGCACGCCGCTGCACCTGTGCGCCACCATGTCCGCCAAGCCGCGGCTGTACACGCAGTTCGAGCGCTTCAAGGGCGGTGCGGCCATGCGCTTCGACCACTACCAGGTGCCGGTGCCCGACGTGCAGGCCCAGACCGACTTCTACGCCGGGATGGGCTTCCGCATCTCGGAGTACATGGCGCTGGACGACAAGCTCATGGCGACGTTCATGTTCCGCAAGCAGGGCACGCAGGACATCGTGTTCCTCGAGAACCCGGGCCCGCGGTTGCACCACTATGCCTACACCGTGTCCGACGTGAACAGCATCATCCGCGCCTGCGACATCGCCGGCAACGTGGGCCTGGGCGACGTGGTGGAGCGAGGTCCCGGCCGGCATGGCGCCTGCGGCGTGATGTTCGTCTACCTGCGCGATCCCGATGGTCACCGGGTCGAGCTGTTCTGCAACCACTACGAGCAGCTCGACAGCGATGTCGAGCCGGTGGGGTGGGACGTGCGCCAGCCCGGCCTGTCGTTGCGCTGGGGGTTGCCGCCACAGGAATGCTGGTTCACCGAGGCCACGCCTTTCACCGGCGTGCCGGTGCAGCCGCTGACGGGCGAGCGAGGCCCGATGGCCACGCTGGAGCGCTACCTGGCGGAGAAGGCACTGGCGCGGCAGGCCCGCTCGTAGGTCGAGGTGTTGGCGATGCAACCCCGAACCCCTTGTCACGCCGACCCGGCCGCCGTGGAGGCCGCCTTCGACCGCCGCGTGCTGCGCAACGCCCTCGGTGCGTTCGCGACCGGCGTGACCATCGTCACGACCCGCGGGCCGACCGGCGCCGACGTCGGGCTCACGGCGAACAGCTTCTCCAGCGTTTCGCTCGACCCGCCGATGGTGCTGTGGAGCCTGTCGCGCACCTCGTCGAGCATCGACGCGTTCCGGGACGGCGCGCACTTCGCGGTGCACGTGCTGTCGGCGGAGCAGGTGGCGCTGTCGGCACGCTTCGCGAGCAAGGTCGCGGACCGCTTCGAAGGCCTCGTGCTCGAACGCGGCCCCGGCGGCCTCCCGATGCTGCCGGACTGCCTGGCCCGCTTCACCTGCCGGATGGCGCATCAATACGCGGGCGGTGACCACGTCATCTTTGTCGGCGAGATCGTCGACTTCCACCATGCGGCCCGGGCGCCGCTGGTGTTCCACGGCGGGCGCTACGGCACCCTGCTGGCCGAAACCGCGAGCCTGGATCCATGAAGCTCGCGCGCTACCGATCCGCCGCCGGTCCCGAGCGGCTCGGCATCGTCACGGCCTCGCCGGGCGGATAGCGGCTGCTGGACGTGGCGACGCTGGCAGCCGCCCGCGGAACGGGCGCCGTGCCGGGATCGATGATGGCGCTGATCGACGGCGGCGAAGCGGCGATGGACACGCTGCGCGAGCTGCTCGCCTGGGCCGCGCCACGCGCCGACCGTGCCTGGACCGACGACCCCGACGAGGTGCAGTGGCTCACGCCGGTGCCACCCCGCTCGATGATCTGCGCCGGGCGCAACTTCGGGCGACACAAGCTCGAGTCTGTGCAGGGCCGTCCCGCGGGCGCCAGCCGGCTGCACAGCGACTTCCCCACCGGCTTCGTCAAGCTCGGCCGCACGCTGGTGCCGCACAGGAGCCGGGTGAAGCGCCCCGACGGTGTGCTTGACCTCGACTACGAAGCCGAGATCGTGCTGGTGCTCGGCCAGGCGGTCGAGTCGGGCGGTGCCGGCGATCCGGCCCACGCCATCTTCGGCTACACCGTGTTCAACGACCTGTCCGCACGCCAGTGGCAACTGCGCGAGATGGACAACGGCCTGCTGATGCTGGGCAAGAACTTTCCCGGCTTTGGCCCGCTCGGCCCCGTCATCCTGACGGCCGACGAGGTGCCGGACCCCACCGCGCTCACCGTCTGGCTGAAGGTCAACGGCGAGCTGCGCCAGCGGGCCGACTGCCGCGACCTGATCTTCGGCTTCGAGGCGCTGGTGGCGTTCTGGTCGCGCGTCGGCCTGGGGCCGGGCGACCTGATCGCCACCGGCACGCCGGCCGGCGTGGCCTTGCACCACCGGCCCGATCCTCACGCGTGGTACCTGCAGCCGGGCGACCGGGTGGAGGCGGGCGTGGACGGCCTCGGTGTCCTCGAAACCTTCATCGTGTAAGGGCGATCCTGATGAAACTCTACTTCCTGCCCGGTGCCTGCTCGATCGGCATTCACGCGCTGCTGGCCGAGATCGGCCGGCCTTTCGAGATCGAGCGCGCCGCGCGCGCCGGCACGCCCGAGTTCGCGGCCTACCAGCGCATCAATCCCAAAGGCAAGGTCCCGGCGCTGATCCGGGACGACGGCTCGCTGCTCACCGAGTTCCCGGTGGTCGCGCTCTACCTCGCACGACTGCATCCCGAGCGGGGGTTGATCCCCACCGACGTCGAGGGCGAGATCCGGGTGCTGGAGATGACCGAACACCTCGTGTCCACCGTCCACATGCAGGGTTACACCCGCGTGCGCCGGCCCGAGAAGTTCACGCCCAGTTCGGCCGACCACGCCGCCGTTCAGGCCTTCGGGCTCGGCGTCTTCCAGGCCGGACTCGACCGGGCCGAGCGGCAGATGGCCGGCAAGGACTGGCTGTTCGACCGCCTGTCCATCGCCGACTTCGCGCTGTTCTACCTCGAGCGCTGGTCGACCCTCAACGGCATTGGCCTGCTGGGCCCTGGCTGCCGTGCCCACCACGACCGCCTGTGGTCGCGGCCCGCCATTCGGCGTGCGCTCGAATCGGAAGCCGCGCTGCCCGCCTGATCGATCCACCATGGACATGCTGTTGAAGCTGAAGGCGTTCATCGCGACCGCCGACGCCGGGAACTTCTCCGAGGCCGCTCGCAACAGCCATGTGACGCCGTCGGTCATGATGAAGCGGGTCGACGAGCTGGAGTGGGACTTCAAGACGACGCTGTTCGTGCGCACCACGCGCCGGCTGACGCTGACCGACACCGGCCAGCGCTACCTGACCCATGCACGTCGGCTGCTGCAGTCGTACCACGACATGGCCAGCGGCGCGATCCTCGAACCCGGCAGCATCGAGGGGCCGATCCGGCTCAAGGTGCCCGCGGTGTTCCTCCGCCAAGGCCTCGGCGACCTGTTCGCCGCGTTCCGCGCCGAGCACCCACTGGTGCAGCTGACGGTCATCGCCTCCGACCGCGGCGGCGACCCGTCGACCGAAGGCTTCGACATCGCGGTCGAGATGGACCAGAGGGCCTACCCGGGCGTGGTCGAGCAGGTGCTGCGGCCGTTCCCCCGGCTGCTGTGCGCGGCACCGTCGTACCTGGCCCGCCACGCTGCACCGCGGCATCCCCGCGACCTCGCGAACCACCCGTGCCTGACGTTCTCCATCGCCGGCCCGATCTGGGCGTTCGACTCGCCGGAGGGGCGCGTGGAAGTGGACGTGCGGCCCGTGCTGGTCACCAACGATCCCGAGTACCTGTGCGCCGCGGCCTGTGCGGGCCAGGGCATTCTGCAGCTGGCCCGGTCGAGCGTGGCCGACGCGCTGCAGGCCGGCCGGCTCGTGCCGGTGCTGGCGGCGTTCCCGCTGGTGGAGCGGTGGGTGAAGATCATGGCACCCGCGAACCGGCTGGAGCTGCTGCGGGTCAAGCGCCTGTTCGATGCGATGGTGCGGCAGCTCGGTGCGGCGCGCGGCGGGTAGACGTCAGGGCGCCTGTACGCCGATCCAGCGCGCCGGCCAGCTGCCGTCGGTCACCATCCCTCGCACCACCTCGCCCACCAGGTCGACCACGGCGGCGCTCGCGGGCGTGGCCGGGCGTGTCACCGCGGTGGCACAGACCACGCGCCGCGACATGCTGACGCTGTCGAGCGTGGTGGTGCGCAGCCGTCCGGCTGCGACCTCTTCGGCCACCGCGGCCAGCGGCAGGATGGTGGCGCCGAGGCCGGCTTCCACCGCACGCTTCACACTGGGCAGCGATTCGATCTCGGCCACCACATTCAGCACGATGCCCGCGGGCTCGCAGGCGTCGTCGACGATGCGGCGCAGGCCGTGGTCGCGCCCCGGCAGCACCAGCGGCCAGCGCGACAGCGTCGACAACGCCATCCGACGCGGTGCCGCGGGCCCTGTGGTGGCGCTCGACACCAGGGCGAGGCGGTCCTCCAGCAGCGGCTGCTTGGCGAGCACCGTGTCGGCGTGGTCGCCGAAAAGCAGGGCGAGGTCGAGTCGGCCGGCCATCAGCCACTCGCGCAGGAAGCCGCTGTAGGCCTCGACGATCTTGAGGCGTACCTGCGGCAGCCGCTCGCGGCAGGCCTGCAGGATCGGCACCGTGGCCGACAGCGCCACCGTGGTCGGCAGCCCGAGGGCCACGTCGCCGGCGGGCGTGTGCGATGCGTCGCGCACCGAGGCCCGAGCACGCTCGACATCGGCCAGCAGCACCCGCGCGTGTTCGAGGAAGGCCTTGCCGGCCGCGGTGAGCGTCACGCCGCGGCTAGAGCGGTCGAACAGCTTCGCGCCCACGTCGTGCTCCAGCGCCGCGATCTGCTGGCCCAGCGCCGGTTGGGCGATGTGCAGCCGCGCCGAGGCCTTCAACAGGCTGCCGGCTTCGCTGACGCCGACGAAGTAGCGGATCTGACGAAGTTCCATGGGCGGGCGTTGGCTAGGTGTCAGGCGTCTAACGGGTGGTCGGAATCAGTATTTCACAGACAGCGGGCCGCGCCCAACAATCGGCTCATTGAGGAGACCCGCCATGGCAGTGGACATCGATCATCTTCGCGGCTGGATCGGCCGCACGGAGACCGTGCACGACACGCTGACGGCCGCGCCGCTGGAGGCGCTGGCGGCCACGCTGGACCGCGACGTCGCGGCGCCGCGCCTTGGCGACGCCGCGCCGCCGGGCACGCACTGGCTGTATTTCCTGCCGGCTGCGCGGCAGTCCGCCATCGGGCCCGATGGCCACCCCCGGCGCGGCGGCTTCCTGCCGCCGGTGCCGCTGCCACGGCGCATGTGGGCCGGTAGCCAGATCGCGTTTCAACGTCCGCTGGCGGTGGGGCAGGCGCTGGCCCGCTGCTCGCGCATCGAGGCGGTGACGATGAAGGAGGGCCGCAGCGGACCGCTGGTGTTCGTGAAAGTGCGGCACGAGCTGCTGGCCGAGCGGCGACCGGCGCTCACCGAGTACCAGGACATCGTCTACCGCGACCTGCCACGGCCCGGCGATCCTGCCCCCGCCGGCGTGCCGGCGCCACCTGGCGCCAGCTGGACACGCCGCATCGACCCTGACAGCGTGCTGCTGTTCCGCTACTCCGCGCTCACCTTCAACGGCCACCGCATCCACTACGACCGCCCCTACGTGACCGAGGTCGAGGGCTATCCCGGGTTGGTGGTGCATGGGCCGCTGATCGCCACGCTGCTGCTGGACCTGCTGCTTCGCGCGTTGCCCCAGGCCCAGGTCGCGCGGTTCGAGTTCCGGGCCGTTCAACCGCTGTTTGACACCGCGCCCTTCGAGGTGTGCGGGCGCACCGAAGACGATGGCCGCGTCCGGCTCTGGGCGCAGACGATCGATGGCCTCTTGGCCATGGACGCGCTCGCGACGCTCGCCTGAAGAACAAGCTCCCAGGAACACACATGCTGAACGAACCCGACCCGTACCAGGAGATCCGCGATGCCGTGCGGCAACTGTGCAAGCAGTATCCGGACGAGTACTTCCGCAAGATCGACGAGCAGCGCGCCTACCCGGAGGCCTTCGTCGACGCACTGACCCAGGCCGGCTGGATGGCCGCGCTGATCCCCGCCGAGTACGGCGGCTCGGGCCTGTCGATGGCCGAGGCCTCGGTGATCATGGAGGAGATCAACCGCTGCGGCGGCAACTCGGGCGCCTGCCACGGCCAGATGTACGTGATGAATGCCATCGTGCGCAGCGGCACCGAGGCGCAGAAGCAGCGCTACCTGCCCCGCATCGCCAACGGCGAGTGGCGCATCCAGTCGATGGCGGTGACCGAGCCGACCACCGGTAGCGACACCACCAAGTTGAAGACGATGGCCGTGAAGAAGGACGGCCGCTGGATCGTCAATGGCCAGAAGGTGTGGATCTCGCGTGTCCAGCACAGCGACATGATGATCCTGCTGGCCCGCACCACGCCGCTGGCCGACGTGCACAAGCGCTCGGACGGCCTGAGCTGCTTCCTGGTCGACCTGCGCGAAGCCACCGGCCACGGCCTGACGGTGCGCCCGATCCCGAACATGGTCAATCACGAGACCAACGAACTGTTCTTCGACCAGCTCGAGCTCCCGGAAGAGAACCTGCTCGGTGCCGAAGGCAAGGGCTTCAAGGTGCTGCTCGACGGCCTGAACGCCGAGCGCACGCTGATCGCGGCCGAGTGCATCGGCGACGGCTACTGGTTCATCGACCGGGCGACGCGTTACGCCAACGAGCGCATCGTCTTCAACCGCCCGATCGGCCAGAACCAGGGGGTGCAGTTCCCGATCGCCGAGGCCTACATGGAGCTGGAAGCCGCCAACCTGATGCGCTGGAAGGCCTGCGAGAAGATCGACGCGCACCTGAACGCTGGCGCAGAAGCCAACATGGCCAAGCACCTGGCCGCCAAGGCCAGCTGGGAGGCGGCCAACGTCTGCCTGCAGACGCACGGCGGCTTCGGCTTCGCCTGCGAATACGACATCGAACGCAAGTTCCGCGAGACCCGCCTGTACCAGGTGGCGCCGATCTCCAGCAACATGGTCTTCAGCTACGTGGCCGAGCACGTGCTCGGCCTGCCGAAGTCGTACTGACCGGGAATCGACATGACGAGACCCCTGGACGGCATCACCGTCGTCACGCTGGAACACGCGATCGCCGCGCCGTTCTGCACCCGCCAGCTCGCCGACCTGGGCGCGCGGGTCATCAAGGTCGAACGGCCGGGCAGCGGCGATTTCGCGCGCGCCTACGATGAACGAGTGCGCGGCCTGGCCTCGCACTTCGTCTGGTGCAACCGCTCGAAGGAAAGCCTGACGCTGGACGTGAAGCACCCTGACGCCCGGCGCGTGCTGGCCGGACTGCTCGACGGCGCCGACGTGCTGGTGCAGAACCTCGCGCCCGGCGCTGCGGCGCGGCTCGGCCTGTCGTTCGAGGCGCTGCACGACCGCCACCCGCGGCTCGTCGTCTGCGACATCTCTGGCTACGGCGCCGATGGCCCCTACCGTGACAAGAAGGCCTACGACCTGCTGATACAGAGCGAGGCCGGGTTCCTGTCGGTGACCGGCTCACCCGATGAGCCTGCGAAGGCCGGCAACTCGATCGCCGACATCGCCGCCGGCATGTATGCGTACACCGGCATCCTCGCCGCGCTGCTGCAGCGCGGCCGCACCGGCGAGGGCAGCCACGTCGACGTGTCGATGCTGGAGAGCATGGTCGAGTGGATGAACTACCCGCTGTACTACGCGTTCGAGGGTGCAGCGCCGCCGCCCCGTGCCGGCGCCGCCCACGCGACGATCTACCCGTACGGCCCGTTCCCCGCGGGCGATGGCTGTACCGTGATGCTCGGGCTGCAGAACGAGCGCGAGTGGGCGGTGTTCTGCCAGCAGGTGCTGCTGCAGCCAGGCCTCGCGGCGGACGAGCGCTTCTCGACGAACGCCCGGCGCGCTGCCCAGCGTGAGGCGCTGCGGGCCCTCATCGTCGAGGCCTTTGCCGCGCTGACGGCCGAGCAGGTGATCGAGCGCCTCGAGGCGGCGCAGATCGCGAACGCGCGGGTCAACGACATGCATGACGTGTGGCGGCATCCGCAGCTCGCGGCCCGCGGCCGCTGGACACAGGTCGACACCCCCGGCGGCGCGATCCCGGCCTTGCAGCCGCCGGGCAGGAGCAATGCGTTCGAGCCCCGCATGGACGCCGTGCCAGCGCTTGGGCAGCACACCGAGGCGATCCTGGGCGAACTGGGCTGGCCCGCGGCCGAGATCGAGCGCCTGCGGCAGGCGTGTGCCATCTGATGGCGGTCAAGGGGGTGAGCGAGCCGGCGGGGCGCAAGGCGGGCATCAAGGGGGCCGACGTGGCTGCGCTGGTGGACAAGCTGAAGCACGAAGCCAAGTCCTCTGACCTGAACCTTTGTGGGAGCGGCTTCGGCCGCGATTCGTGGCAGGCCACGGTCCATCGCGGCTGAAGCCGCTCCCACAGGGAGAGCTGTCCTCCACCAGGAGCATTCCATGACGACCCTCTTCATTGCCGGACACGACCACCTGTTGTTCCCCGCCACCTTCGCCGGCCGCGCGCTGGGTTCGAGCGACAAGTTCAACGAGGTGCTGACCCCGCTGGCCGACCTGTTCACCGCCTTGCCTGCGCTCACCGCGGGTTTGGACTGACATCGTGCGCACGTCATTCCCCAAGGCCTGCCCACTGGGCCGGGCGCGCACGTTGCTCTTCGTGCCCGGTCATCGGCCGGAGCGCTTCGGCAAGGCCCTTCACAGCGGGGCGGATGCCGTCGTGCTCGACCTGGAGGACAGCGTACCCGCAGCCGACAAGGCGGGCGCTCGGGTGTCCATCGCCGCGGAATTGAAGGCCCTGTGCCATACCGCGGAAGCGACCGTCCCGGTGGTCGTGCGGGTCCACAACGTAGATACCGCGTCCGGCCGCGAGGATCTGGCGTGGCTGGCAACGCTGTCGGCCCCCGCGGGCGTGATGCTGGCGAAGGCAGAGTCGGCCGAGCAGATTGGCGCGGTGGCGCGCGCACTGCCTGGCGTGCCCCTCCTGCCGCTGGTGGAAAGCGCCGCGGGCCTTCTCGCGTTGCCCGAGCTTGCGCGGGCACCTGCCGTACTGCGCCTGGTCGTCGGGCACCTGGACTTCATGGCCGACACCGGCATCCGTTGCTCGGACGATGAACGGGAGCTCGACGCGCTGCGCTTCGCCGTCGCGATGCAAACCCGCGCCCATGGTTTGGCACCGGCCGTCGACGGCGTGACGGTCGCACTGGGGGACGCAGAGCGCCTGCAGGCGGATGTGCGACGGGCGCTGAACTTCGGTTTCGGCGGCAAGCTGTGCATCCATCCGCAACAGGTGCCGGTGGCCCATGCCGCGATGAGGCCGAGCGAGGCGGAGCTGGACTGGGCCCGTCGCGTCCTGGCTGCCGACCGGGTCGCGGGAGGGGCGGCGGTGCAGCTCGACGGTCGCATGGTCGACTTGCCGGTCGTGTTGAATGCGCGGCGGACCTTGGCGCGGTCGGGCGCAAACGATGGCGTGGCCTGAGAGTGCGACAGCGACGGGTGATGTCCGGGGCCACATCGGGGTGCACGGATCGGCATCTCCTCCACCGCCGAGGCCGCCGCTACAGTGCTCGGGCGGTCGCCGCGGCGCCGCGGAGCACAGCGTCCGATGATCACTCCAGCCCCTCTCTCGCCCAGCGCCGCACGGCGTCCGGCCGCGGTCACGATCGCGGTGGAGTTCGCGCGGGCGGCGCTCTTGCGGCTGCCGGCGGGCAGCGCGGCACGTGGGCGGGTGATGGCATTGGCCGGCCTGGAGGAGCATGTGCTGGCGACGCCCGGTGAACGCCTCCCGGCCGAGCAGTTCGCGGCGCTGTGGCTCGCCGCTGTGGAGGTGCTGGACGACGAGTTCTTTGGCCTCGACACTCGCCAGATGCGCGGCGGCAGCTTCGCGTTGCTGTGCCGCTCGCTGATGTCGACCCGCACACTGGGCCAGGCGATGAACCGCTTCCTGCGCGGCTGCGGGCTCTTCCTGGTCGACGTGCGGGGTGAGCTGCTGAGCGACGGCACCACCGCGCGCGTGGCGGTGCACACGGTGCACGGTGCGTCCGAGCAGGGCCGCATCGCCCAGGAGCTGTTCATCACCATCGTGCACGGCGTGCTGTGCTGGCTGGCCGGCCAGCGCGTGCCGCTGCGGCATGCACACTTCAATTACGCGGCCCCGGAGCATGCCGATGAATACGCGGCAGTGTTCTCGCGCTCGGTGACGTTCGGTGCCGACGTGACCACGCTGGTGTTCGATGCCGCGTGGCTGGGCCAGCGCATCATGCAGGACGAGGCGGCGCTGAAGCACTTCCTGGCCTCGTCGCCGCTGTCGCTGCTGGTCAAGTACCGCCGGCCCGACCGTTGGGCCAGCCGGGTGCGCCACCTGCTGCTGGCCACCGAGCCGTCGCAGTGGCCCTCTCTGAAACGCGTGGCCGCGACGCTGGGCACCACGACGACGACGCTGGCGCGCCGGCTCGCAGACGAGGGCACCGGCTACCAGGACCTCAAGGACAGGCTGCGGCGAGAGCGCGCGGTCGCGCTGCTGCGCAACACCCCACGCAGCATCGACGACATCGCCGCCGAGCTGGGCTACGAGGACGCGCGCGCCTTCTACCGCAGCTTCCGCCGCTGGACCGGATGCGCACCCGGCGCATTCCGGCGCGCCGATGAGGCAGCGGCCTGATCTTTCCAGTGCCATTCCGTCATTGCTGCTCAGGGATCCTCCCATGCAATGACGATTCCATCCATGATGAACTACATCGTCAAAATGAACGTTGTCGTCAGTATGACGGGCGTGGCGGTGAAGGAAGATCATGGACTCTTGGATTCAGGCCGACGTGGCGATCGTGGGGTACGGCCCCACGAGCCAGGTGCTGGCGTTGTTGCTGGGACGGGCAGGCCACCGCGTGGCGGTGGTCGAGCGCTGGCCGGACCTCTATCCGCTGCCGCGCGCGGTGCACTTCGATGACGAGATCGCGCGGATCCTGCAGCGCGCTGGCGTCATCGATGACGTGAACCGCATCGTCGAACCGGCGGACCGCTACGAATGGCGCAACGCCGCGGGCGACGTGCTGATGGATTTCGACTGGAGCGGCGTGGGTCCGAGTGGGTGGCCGGTGTCCAACATGTTCTCCCAGCCGGACCTCGAACGGGTGCTGGACAGCCACGTCAAGGCCTTGCCCACTGTGCAGGTGTACCAGGGCTGGTCGGCCACCGCGCTGCGGCAGGATGGCCAGGGGGTCGAGCTCGAGATGGTGTCGGGTGCGTTCGCCGACGGGCAGTGGATGCCGTCGGGGCAGAACCGCCGTCTGCGCGCGAAATACCTCGTCGGTGCGGACGGTGCCAATTCGATGGTGCGACAGACACTTGGCATCGCGTCGCAGGACCTCGGCTTCGCCTTCGACTGGCTGGTGGTCGATGTCAAGCCCACGACGCCGCGCGAATGGCACCCGAAGACCTGGCAGCTGTGCGACCCGGCCCGGCCCACCACCGTGGTGCCTGGCGGTCCAGGCCGGCGGCGCTGGGAGTTCATGCTGTTGCCCGGCGAGACCTCGCAACAGATGAACCAGCCGGCCGTGTCCTGGTCGCTGCTGGCGCCGTGGGACGTGACCCCGGCCAATGCGACGCTGGAGCGGCATGCCGTCTACACGTTCCGCGGCCGCTGGGCGGACGAATGGCGCGTCGGCCGCGTGCTCCTTGCGGGAGACGCTGCCCACCTGATGCCGCCGTTTGCCGGCCAGGGCCTGTGCAGCGGCCTGCGCGATGCCATGGCGCTTTCCTGGCGGCTGGATGCGGTGCTCAGCGGCCGCCTGGCGGCCACCGTGCTCGACAGCTATGGTCCGGAGCGGTCGGCCCACGTGCAGCAGATGATCGGCTTCTCGGTGGCGCTGGGCAAGGTCATCTGCATCTCGTCGCCAGAGGAGGCGGCGCAACGCGATCGTGACATGTTGGCAGCGCGCCATGACCCGGCGTTCGAGCCGCCCGCCTCGCCGCGTCCTCGGCTCGGCGCCGGCTGCTACTCGGCCGACACCGCCGGCAGCGGGTTCCTGACGCCGCAGGGCAGGGTGGCCGCGCAGGGCCGCACAGGCCGCTTCGATGACGTGATGGGCGCGGGCTTCGCACTGATCGCCCGCGACGCCGACGTGCTCGCGCAACTGAGCGCAGCCAACCGGGCGGCGCTGCTTGCGGCGGGCAGCGTGGTCACCCATCTCGGCCCCGGCGGCATCGACGACCTGGACGGTACCTACGGGCGTTACCTCGAGACGATGAACGCCGTGGCCGTGCTGGTGCGGCCCGACTTCTACAGCCATGGCACCGCCGCGCGCAGCGCCGACCTCGATGCCCTGGTGGGTGCGTGGCGGGCCCAGATCGGCGTCGCGGCCTGAGCAACGACGAGGCATATCGACATGACGACTCCACGACGGTCCGACCGGCTGGGCATTCATTCCATCGGCGAGTTCAGCCTGCGGGTGCCCGACCTGGCGACGGCGCACCGCTTCTACACCCGCTTCGGGCTCGACGTGGCGGAGGGGCCCAGCGGCGAATGGCTGCTCCGCACCCAGGGCAGCCCCTACGTCTGGGGCCGGTTGCGCGAAGGGGGAGACAAGCGCTTCGAGTCGCTGACGTGGCACTGCTTCGAGGAGGACCTGGCACCGCTGCAGGCGCGCGTGCGGGCGGCCGGTGTGCCCTTGATCGAACCGCCGCCCGGGGCCGACGCGGCGGGCTTCTGGTTCCGCAACCCGGAGGGCGTGGCCTGGCAGGTCCGGGTGGGGCCGAAGACCACGCTGGATGCTGCCCAGCACGCGTCGCCCCCGCTGCCGGTGGACGGCGTGCGGTGTGCTCCCTACCGGCGTCTCACCGCGCCGGTGCGGCCGCGGCGGTTGTCCCACATCGCGTTCGTGTCCGGCTGCCTGCCGGCCCAGGTGGACTTCTGCCTGCAGCTGCTGGGCTTGCGCCTGTCCGACCGCAGCGGCGATGGCGTCGCCTTCCTCCACGCGCCGCATGGCGGCGACCATCACCTGGTGGCGTTCGCGGCGGGCCCTGGCGCGGCCCTGCACCACCTCAGCTGGGATGTGCCCACGGTGGAAGACGTTGGCCTCGGCTGGATGCAGATGCAGGCCGCCGGCTACACCGAAGGCTGGGGCGTCGGTCGCCATGTGCTGGGCTCCAACTACTTCTACTACGCCCGCGACCCGTGGGGCAGCTTCTGCGAATACAGCGCGACGATGGACTACATCCCCGCCGCCTTCGACTGGGAGGGGCTGGACCACCCTCCCGAAGACGGCCTCTACCTGTGGGGGCCGCCGCTGCCCCCGGTCTTCCTCGTCGCGCCCGAACCGGCCGCTTGATCCCATCCCAACGGAGACATCTGATGAAACTCGTGACGTTCCAGTGCCGCGGCCGCCAGGCCATCGGCAAGGTGGTGGGCTCGCAGGTGATCGACCTGCCGGCCAGCGACGGCGCACTGCCGGACACCATGCTGGCGTTGCTGCAAGGCGGCCCCGCGCTGCTGGCGCGCGCAGAGGCGGTCGATCCGGACCACGCGGTCACCTACCCGTTCGCCGATGTGCGGCTGTCGGCACCGGTGCCCAACCCGCCGAAGTTCCTGGCCATTGGCATGAACTACCGTGAGCACGTGAAGGAGGCCATCGCGGCAGGCCTGCAGGTGCCGGACACGCAGGTGTGGTTCAACAAGCAGGTGTCGTGCGTGAACGGCCCGTACGACCCGGTGCACCTGCCGCGCGTCTCCGACCGCCTGGACTACGAGGCCGAGCTGGGCGTGGTGATCGGCCGGCGCTGCCGCCACGTGAGCGCGGCCGAGGCGCCTGCGGTGGTGGCGGGATATGTCGTGTGCAACGACGTGTCGGTGCGTGACTGGCAGCTGCGCTCGCCCACGATGACGCTGGGCAAGTCGTTCAACACCCATGGGCCGTTCGGTCCGTGGATCGTGACGCCCGACGAGATCGGGGACCCGCACCGGCTCCCGTTGCGCATGTATGTCAACGGCGAGCAGCGCCAGGCGGTGAACACCGGCGAAATGGTGCACGACATCTGGCAGCAGATCGCGTACCTGTCGACCGTGATGACGCTCGAGCCGGGCGACGTGCTCGCCACCGGCACGCCTTCGGGCGTGGGTGCGGCCCGAAAGCCGCCGTCGTTCCTGAAGGTCGGCGATGTGCTGCGCGTGGAGATCGATGGCCTCGGGCACATCGAGAACATCGTGGTGCCCGAGCCCGTCTGAAATTCGAAGAGCAGAGGAAGCCTCATGGCACGCAAAGTCATCATCACCTGCGCGGTGACCGGTTCGATCCACACCCCGAGCATGTCGCCGTACCTGCCGGTCACGCCCGACCAGATCGCCCGCGAGGCCATCGCGGCGGCGCGGGCGGGCGCCGCGGTGCTGCACCTGCACGCACGGCAGCCGGACGACGGCCGGCCGGCGTTCGAGCCGCAGGTGTACCGGCAGTTCCTGCCGCGCATCCACGAGGCCACCGACGCGGTCTTGAACATCACCACCGGCGGCTCGATCACGATGACGCTCGACCAGCGCCTCGCTGCAGCCGAGGACCTGTCGGCCGAGATGGCGTCCTGCAATGTCGGCTCGATGAACTTCGCGATCTTCCCGGTGCTCGAGAAGCTGAAGACCTTCCAGCACCCCTGGGAGCGCGATTTCATCGAAGGCACGCGCAGCACCCTTTTCCGCAACACCTTCGCCGACATCGAGCAGGTGCTCGAGCGGCTGGGCGAGGGGCACGGCACGCGGTTCGAGTTCGAGTGCTACGACGTGGGCCACCTCTACAGCCTGAAGCACTTCGTCGATCGCGGCCTGGTCAAGGGGCCGTTGTTCCTGCAGTTCGTGCTGGGGATCCTGGGCGGCATCGGCCCGGACCCCGAGAACCTGGTGCACATGAAACGCATTGCCGACAAGTTGTTCGGCGATGCGTACCAGTGGTCGGTGCTCGGCGCCGGCCGCCACCAGGTGCCGCTGATCACGCAAGCCGCGCTGATGGGGGGCCACGTGCGCGTCGGATTGGAGGACTCGCTGACGCTCGGTCCCGGCCGGCTGGCGACCTCCAATGCCGAACAGGTGCAACTCATCCGCGACGTGCTCGAACGGCTGGGTTTCGAGATCGCGACGCCGGCCGAGGCCCGTGCGCTGCTGGGCCTGAAGGGGCGCGAGCGCATCCGCATGGGGTGACCCGGCACGACCCCCTGCATCACCAACACAACGGAGACAGACGACCATGACCCCTTGCACTTCACGGGACCACCGGCTTCGCTGGCGGCCCGCTGCGCTGGCCGCCGCGGCACTGCTGGCAAGCCAGGCCGCCTCTTCGGCACACGCCTTCGCCTTCGACACCGGCACGCCGGACGTCACGCTGCGCTGGGACAACACGCTGAAATACAGCAACGGCTATCGCCTGGAGAAGCGCTCCCCGACGCTGCTGGCCGATGCCAACGGCGATGACGGCGACCGCAACTTCGCGCGCGGGTGGGTCTCCCAACGCTTCGACCTGCTGAGCGAACTCGATCTCGCGGTGCAGCGGCGCTTCGGGGCACGGGTCAGTGCGGCCGGGTGGTACGACGCGGTCTACCAGCGGCGCAACGACAACGACAGTCCCATGACGCTGAACCGCCTCGATGCATCGGTGCCGTCGAACGAGTTCACCCGGGGCACCCGCGGCGTGCACGGACGCAACTTCGAGTTCCTCGACGCATTCGTCTACGGCAACTTCGCGTCGGGCAATTTGCGGCTCGGCCGCTATGCGCTGCTGTATGGCGAGACGCTGTTCTTCGGCGCCAACGGCATTGCCAATGCACAGGCGCCGGTGGACGTCGTCAAGCTGCTGACCGTGCCGAGCGCGCAGTTCAAGGAGATCGTGATCCCGGTGAACCAGGTTTCCGGCCAGTACCAGTTGCTGCCGAACCTGGCGATCGGTGCGTATTACCAACTCGAGTGGCGCAAGTCGCGGGTACCGGCGTCGGGCAGCTACCTGTCCTCGTCGGACGTGTTCGACGCCGGGGCCGACAGTTTCCTGGCTGCCCCCGGCGTGCTGTTTCCGCGCGTGGCCGACCAGCGTGCGCCCGACCATGGCCAGGGCGGTGTGCAACTGCGCTGGACACCGTCCGGCACCGACGTCGAACTGGGCTTCTATGCCGCGCGCTATCACGAGAAGGTGTTCGCGCCGGTGCTGTACCCGCTGCTCGGCCGATACCAGCTGGTGTACCCGCGGGGTATCCAGACCTATGGTGCGAGCTTCAGCACCGAGATCGGCGGTGCCAACGTGGCGGGCGAGGTCTCGGTGCGGCGCAACGCGCCGCTGGTCGGAGGGGCCGTGGTGGCGTTGAGCCCGGCGGTGGCGGCACCGGGCGAGCCGTTCCATCCGGTGGGCAGCACCGCGCACGTGAACCTCTCCGGCATCTTCCTGCTCGGCAAGAAGGCCGCATGGGACAACGCCACGCTGACCGCGGAGGCCGGATGGAACCGCGCCACCAGCGTGAAGCTGAATCCCGCGCAGGTCGACACCACCACGACACGCGACGCGTGGGGGATGCGCCTCATCTTCACGCCCGAGTACTACCAGGTGCTGCCGCAGCTCGATGTGTCGGTGCCGTTGGGGCTGGGCTTCAATCCCCAGGGGCGCTCGCGCGCGGTCGCCAACTTCAATGGCGGTGTGCACCGCGGCGGTGATCTTTCACTGGGCCTGCAGGCCACCTACCAGCAGGTGTGGAAGCTGGGCATGCAGTGGGTGCACTACCTCGGCAGTGCCGGCACCACGTTCGACGCGGCGGCGCAATTGAGCTTCAAGCAAACCCTGGCCGACCGCGACGTGCTGGCGTTTTCGGTGCAACGCACCTTCTGATTCGGGATCCGTACCATGAAAGATACTAACCGCAGAGTGCGTTGGATGACCACGGCGCTGTGCAGCCTGTGGCCGCTGCTCACCGTGTACGCGGGCGTGAGCCCGGAAGAAGCCGGTCGCCTCAAGACCGACCTGATGCCGCTGGGCGGTGAGCGGGCCGGCAACAAGGACGGCACGATCCCGGCGTGGACGGGCGGGTTCACCACCGCGCCGGCCGGCTACCAGTCCGGCCAGCCGCGTCCCGATCCGTTCGCCGCCGACAAGCCGCTGTTCACCATCACGGCAGCCAATGCCGGCCAGCATGCCGGCAAGCTCGACGAAGGCCAGCTCTTCCTGCTGAAGCGATATCCCGACTACCGGCTGCACGTGTACCCGAGCCGCCGCACCGCCGCGGCGCCCCAGTGGGTCTACGACGAGACCTTCAAGAACGCCACGCGTGCCCGGCTCCAGGGTGCGGCCGTGAGCGGCGCCTACGGCGGCCTGCCGTTCCCGATCCCGAAGACCGGCCTGGAGGCGCTGTGGAACTTCGCGCTGCGGGCTCGCCCGGCGTCCTTCAGCTTTCCGTTCAACTCCTGGCTGGTGGACAGCAACGGCAAGGCCACGCTGGCCAGCGGTGCGCTGAACGAGTGGAACACGCCGTACTACCAGAAGGGCCGCTCGCCGGACGACTTCAAGGACCGGCCGTACTCGACGGCGATCCAGACCGTCTCGGCGCCGCTGATCCGCGCGGGCGAGATGCTGATGTGGCACGACCTCACCGACAACAGCCGCCAGGCCTGGCAATACCTGGTGGGCCAGCGGCGCGTGCGGCGCGCGCCCACCATCTGCTGCGACACGCCGAACTTCGTCAACTCCGGCGTCGACTTCTTCGACCAGGCGTTTGTCTTCAACGGCCCGATGGACCGCTACGACTGGAAGCTGGTGGGCAAGCGGGAGATGTACGTCCCGTACAACAGCAACCGGTTCGTCGCCGCGAAGGACCGCGAGGTGACCACGCCGCGCTTCGCCAATCCGGAGCTGGTGCGCTGGGAGCTGCACCGGGTCTGGGAAGTCGAGGGCACGTTGCGTGCGGGACAGCGCGACGTGCGGCCGCGCCGCAAGGTCTACCTCGACGAGGACACCTTCATCGCCGTGATCGGCAACACCTGGGATGCCCAGGGCAGCCTGTGGCACACCACCCTGGGCTTCCCGATGCTGCAGTACGAAGTGCCGGTGGTGGCGATGGAGGTGTTCCTGACCATGGACCTGCAGAAGGGCCTGTACACCGCGTCGCTCATCGGCGACCAGGCCTCCCAGCTGGCGGTGCAGCCCGCGCCGTACCCGGACGACAGCTTCACGCCCGAAGCACTGGGGCGCCGCGGTGTCCGGTGATCTGCCTGTCTGCACCCGCCGGCGCGCCCTGCTGGCGGCGGGAGCGCTGGCCTGCGGCAGGCCGTTCGCGGCCTGGGCGGGCGCAAGCCCCCCGCCGGCGCTGGATCCGCTCGATCCGCTGCAGCAGAAGGCGCCGCGCCACGCGAGCGGCACGCAGGCCGTGCTGATGGCGGCCGCCCGGGCCGGGCGACGCATCGTCGTCGCCGGCGAAAGGGGCCTGGTGCTGCTGTCGGACGACGCGGGGCTGCACTGGACGCAGGCCGAGGTGCCGGTCAGCGTGACACTGACCGCGCTGCAGTTCGTCGACGAGCGCCGGGGATGGGCCGCCGGCCACAGCGGCATCGTGCTCGCCACCGACGACGGGGGCCGCCGCTGGCGCCGCGTGCTGGACGGCTTCGAGCTGGCACGCCTGCCCGCCGAGCCGGTGGCTGGGAACGAAGAGTCGCCCTTGCCAAGTCCCGGCGATCCGCTGCTCGACCTGTGCTTCACCGATGCCGAACACGGCTGGGTGGTGGGCGCCTTCGGCACGGTGCTGCGCACGGCCGATGGTGGGCGGCGCTGGTCGCCGCAGCAGGCGCGGGTGCCCAACCCGGACGGCCTGCACCTCTACAGCGTGCGTGCCAGCGGGCGCCGGGTGTGCGTCGCCGGGGAGCGGGGCGGCCTGTTCCTCTCCGTCGACGCTGGCGAGCGTTTCGAGGCCGTGCGTTCGCCGTACGAGGGCAGCTTCTTCGGCCAGCTGCTGCTGGCCGACGGCAGCTGGCTCGTGTATGGCCTGCGCGGCCACGCGTTCCGTTCCGAAGACCAGGGCCGGCAGTGGCAGCCCGTCGTGACCGGTGCCACAGCCTCGTTCACCGGCGCGCTGCAGTGCCCGGACGGGCGCATCGTGCTCGTCAGCCAGGCCGGCGAGGTGTTCGTCGGCGACGCCGCGGCCCGGCGTTTCACCGCGCTGCCGCGGCGGCAGCCGCCGTTGCACGCGGTGGCGATCGCCTCCGATACCTCGCTGCTCACCGTGGGCCTGGCGGGGCTCGCACTCCTGCCGCTGGCCTCGCCGGCGGCCCGTTCCTGATCACCATGACACCGACTACCTCCGCCGCCGCCTGGCCTGCCGCCCAACCAGGCCTGGACCGGCACTCCGGCTCGTGGATCGAGCGGCTCTTCTTCAACCACCGGCGCTGGGTGCTGGCGGTCTGCGCCCTGGCGACCCTCCTGCTCGGCTGGCAGGCGACACGCATCGAGTTGTCGGTGAGCTTCGACCGGATGCTGCCCTCGGCGCATCCCTACGTGGTGAACCAGCGACGCTTCGCGTCCGACCTGGCGGGCGCCAACAATGCCGTGCGCATCATCGTGGCCGTCGAGGAGGGGTCGATCTTCGACGCCAAGTACCTCGACGTGCTGCGCCGGCTCAACGACGAGGTCTACCTGTTCCCGGGTGTCGACCGGTCGTACATGAAGTCGCTCTACATGGCGAGCGTGCGGTGGCTGGCCGTCACCGAGCAGGGCCTGGAGGGCGGACCGGTGATGCCCGATGGCTTCGATGGCTCGCCCGACGCACTCGCCCGGCTGCGCGCGAATGTCGAACGGTCCGGCCAGGTGGGCCAGCTCGTGGCGGCCGACCACCGCTCGTCCATCGTGCTGGTGCCGCTGCTCGACACCGACCCAGGCACCGGCCAGCGACTGGACTATGCCGCGCTCGACGAACGGCTGGAGGCGCTGCGGGCGCGCTACCAGGCCGAGGGCGTGCGGCTTTACATCACCGGCTTCGCGAAGGTCTCGGGCGACCTGCTGGCCGGCCTGCGGCAGGTGCTGCAGTTCTTTGGCGTGGCCATCGTCATCTGCACCGCGCTGTTGTTCGCCTACACGCGCTGCATGCGCAGCACAGCGCTGGTGGTGAGTTGCTCGCTGATCGCGGTGGTCTGGCTGCTGGGCGCGCTGGCGTGGCTGGGCTTCACGCTGAACCCGTATTCCATCCTGGTGCCGTTCCTCGTCTTCGCGATCGGCATGAGCCATGCGGCGCAGAAGATGAACGGCATCATGCAGGACATCGGCCGCGGGGCGCCCAAGGAGGTGGCGGCGCGGCTGACCTTCCGTCGCCTGTTCCTGGCCGGTCTCACGGCGCTGCTGGCCGATGCAGTCGGCTTCGCGGTGCTGATGGTGATCCAGATTCCGGTGATCCAGGACCTGGCACTGGCCGCCAGCCTGGGCGTGGCGGTGCTCATCTTCACGAACCTGGTGCTGTTGCCGGTGCTGTTGTCGTACACCGGTGTGAGTGCCGCGGCCGCGCAGCGCAGCCTGTCGGATGCCCGGTCGCCGGCCGGGGCGGCTCCCGCCCGTGAGGCCTGGTTGTGGCGGGTCCTCGACCGCTTCACCACGCGCCGCTGGGCCGTGGGCGCGCTGGCCGGGGCGTTGCTGCTCGGGGCGGCGGGCTTCTGGATCAGCCTGCACCTGCAGGTGGGCGACCTGGACCCCGGCGCCCCCGAACTGCGCGCCGACTCGCGCTACAACCGCGACAACGCGTACAGCGTGGCCCATTACGCTGCCAGCAGCGACGTCTACGTGGTGATGGTGAGCACCGAGAAGGGCCGCTGCACCGACTATGCGACGCTGCTGCGCCTGCAGGCGCTCGAGGCGGTGCTGCGGGCGTTGCCGGGCGTCGAATCCACCGTGTCGTTCGTGGGCACGGCCAAGAGCGGCAGCGTCGGCTTCGCCGAAGGCAACCCGAAGTGGTACGAGCTGTCGCGCAACCAGGCCAGCCTCAACGCGGTGGGCCAGTACGCGCCGCGCGATTCGATCAATGCGGCCTGCGACCTGCTGACGGTGCAGGCGTATCTGCGCGATCACAAGGCGGCGACGCTCGAATCGGTCTCTGCCGCGGTGGCATCGTTCGCGGCCCGACACGACCGCGCCGAGGCGCGCTTCCTGGCCGCGGCGGGCAACGCGGGCATCGAGGCCGCCACCAACCAGGTGGTGCGCGCAGCGAACCGCCAGATGCTGCTGCTCGTCTACCTGGCGGTGACCGTGCTGGCGTTCATCACGTTCCGCTCCTGGCGTGCGGTGGTGTGCGCGGTGCTGCCGCTGGTGCTGACCTCGGTGCTGTGCGAGGCGCTGATGGTGGCGCTGGGCATCGGCGTGAAGGTGGCCACGCTGCCGGTGGTGGCGCTCGGCGTGGGCATCGGCGTGGACTACGCGCTGTACGTGCTCACCGTCACGCTGGCGGGCTTGCGCGAGGGGCTGACGCTGTCACGGGCGTATCACCGCGCGCTGCAGTTCACCGGCAAGGTCGTGGTGATGACCGGGATCACGCTGAGCCTGGCCGTGGCCACCTGGGTGTTCTCGCCGATCAAGTTCCAGGCCGACATGGGCCTGCTGCTGTCGTTCATGTTCGTGTGGAACATGCTCGGCGCCTTGATCCTGCTGCCGGCGCTGGGCCACTGGCTGCTCGCCCCGACGGGCCCCGTTCGGTCGCGATGAGGCGCCTCTTCGGGCAGCCGGCGCCCTATGATGCGGGCTGCGAAAGGGCCCACATGGCATCACGGAGCGCTGACCATCGCAAGGACCTCGCCGAACGGCGTCGCGCGGCGATGCGTGCCCGCCTGCTGGACGCCACGCTGCAGGTGCTCGCCGCGCCCGGGCCTCGCACTCCGGTGATCGAGGACGTCGTGCGCAGGGCCGGCATCTCGCGGGGCACGTTCTACCAGCACTTCGATTCTCTGGAGGCGGCCCGCGTGGCATTGGGGCAGGCATTGAACGAGGCCTTCACACGCGACGTGCTGCCCGTGTACGACTTCCTGCAACGCCCATGGCAGCGCTTCGCGGTGGGCTACCGCGCCTTCCTCGTGCACGCGGTGCAGGACCGCCGCTGGGCGGCGTTCGTGACCCGGCTGGACGTGTGGCCGCGCGAATCCGTGATCCCACTGGAGATGGACGATGACATCCGGCGCGGGGTGGCCGCAGGCGACTTCACGGTGGTGGATATCGATGCCGCCGTCGCGTTCCTGATCGGGGGCCTGGCCGGTGCCATCGAGATGCTGCGCGGGACGGCGGCCGAGCTGCCGGAGCCGCAGCTCGACGCGCTGCTCGACATGGCGCTGCGCGTGCTGGGGTGCGAGCCCGAGCTGCGCAAGAGCGCCTGCGCGTTCGCGCGTGCCCACCTCTCCGAGTGGGCCACGCGCAGGGCCGCGGGCGGCTGAGTCGCCGCGCCGCCGGCCTGCACGAGATCACGCCACGGCGGGCTCGGCCGCGGCCATCTTCTCCAGGATGCGGCGCACCCGCACGGCGGCCGCGTCCGTGGCCAGCAGCACCGGCTTCAAGGCCCACAGGTCGCGCCCGCCCATGCGCTCCTTCACCGCCGCGAGCATGGGCTCGTCTTCCTGCGTGAAGGTGTGACGGAAGCCGATGTCCACCGCGGCCGAGACCGCGTCATCCTGCAGGTTGTAGTTGCGGAAGGCGCGCCAGAAATAGTGGGTGCTGTCGCGCGTCGCCGGTGTCAGCAGTTGCGCGGTGTCGAGCCGGCTCGCGTGTTCGCGGGGCGTGCCCGTGGGCATGACGCCGGTGGTGAAGTACATCGCCGCCGGCGCATGCCAGCGCACTTCGGCGAAGTAGTCCACCGCCTCGTCGGGACGGCAGGCCCCGGTTCCGGCGAGGGCCATCGGGGGCAGTCCGTCGGTGGCCAGCAGGCGGTACGACAGCGACGTCTCGTCCAGCGGTTCCAGGTCGATCTTCGCGCGCGCCACCGCCGCACTGCCCACGGTCTCCGGGTGCAGGTAGGCGGCGTGCGTGAGGTCGAACAGGTTGTCGAGGATGAGGTCCATCGGCACCGGGAAGGTCGCCATCTGCCACGGGTTGAGCGACCAGCCCGCGCGCGGCGCGAGGAAGCTGTAGTCGGCGATGCTGGAGGGATCGGCCTGTGTGGGATCGCCGGGCCAGAACCAGACGATGCCGTCCCGCTCGACGACGGGATAGGCGGTCACCCGCGCGTTCGCCGCGATGCGGCCGTCGCCGCCGGGGTTGTGCACGCACTGCCCGCGCACGTCGAACTGCAGGCCGTGGTACGGGCAGGCCAGCCGGTCCTCGCCGATCTTGCGGCCCCTGTGCAACGGTGCGAAGCGGTGCGGGCAGCGGTCGGCCAGCGCGACCAGCGTGCCGGCACCGTCGCGCCACAGGACCACCGGTTCTTCGAGCAAGGTGCGCGACAGCAGCGTGGTGGACTGGACCTCATCGGACCATGCCGCCATGTACCACGCGTTTCGGATGAAGGTCATCATCAAGTCTCCAGGGTGACACAGGTTCGGTGTACGTCCGTGTCAGTTTGACTGATGGATTCAACTCCAAACGGCAGGCTATCCCGTAGACGGAATGACGGAACGTGACCCACGCTGGTAGCGCCGGCGGGCGGCGATCAGGGGGTTCGCGGCATCCCGTCCGCGGCGCGCTCGAGCGCCTGGATGCCGGGCGGCAGCGGCACGGCGGGCACGGGCATCGCGGCGAGCTTCTTCGCCATCGCCTCTCGCACCCCGAGGGCTGCCAGCACCATGCGCAGCACTTCTCGAACGTGCTCCGGCGGCGCGATGCCGTTCACCACCGAATCGATGCCGTGTCGCAGGCCGCCCAGCACGACATCGCGCGCCGCGCGCACGCTGGTGATCCGGGCCTGACCCAGGTCGCGGGCCTTGGCGATGTCGCGCGGCAAGTAGTCGTCGATCAGCTTCCCGCTGGCGCCGCGCGTGCTGGTGTGCGCGATGAAGGTGCCCCAGGCTGGGTGCGTGACGGCGATGTGCATGTACAGCAGGCAGCCGGTGGCGATGCGTTCGATCGGTTGCTCGATCGGCTGCACGCGGGCGTCGATGCCGGCCATCACCTCGTCGCTCAGCTCGGCCGACACGGCCTCCAGCAACTCGTTCGTGGTCTTGAAATAGTTGTAGAACGTGCCGCGCGCGACGCCGGCCGCGGCGATGAAGTCGTCGATCAGCGGGCTGTCGATGCCCTTCTCGGCGAACACTCGCACGGCGGCGACCAGCAGCTTCTGCTTGGTCGCCTCGCGGCGTGCGGCGCCGGTGCGCACGCGGTGGTCGACCGCCACGGGAGGCGCCTTCACGACGGTCGACTTGCGGGCGCGGGGGGGCTTGGCGGGGCTTCCGGAGGTCCTCATGGGCGGGGCAGGGCGTCGGGAGCGCCATTGTGCCCGCAGCGCCTGCCCGCAGCGCCCGCGCCGCGCGGTGCCCGCGCCAGACCGTCGCTAGCCGGCCCGTTCGGCCGCCAGGCGCGCCGCCATCACGCGGCGGGCCTGGACACCGCCGGTGTCGCTGGCGATGTCGATGCGCGGGGCGTCGGGGTACTGGCGCATGCGGCGGTACTGCGCTTCCATCACGACCTTGTCTTCCGCGAAGGTGGCCACCACCTCCTGGTAGAACGCCTCGGTGACCGCCGGTTCGTCGATGCGGAAGTTGTGCGCGGCGCTCCAGAAGTAATGCGTCGAATGGGCCGTCTCGGGCGTGATGCCGTTGAAGACGCGCGCACCGAAGGTGTCCATCCGGCCAGCCTCGTCGACGCCCCGGCCGGCATCGTTGGCACCGGTGTAGATGCGCACCACGCCGGGGGCGAAGTCGATCTCCATCCAGCGGTCGATCCGGCCCTGGAAGCCGACGGCGCGCACGTAGGTCGGCGGTGGCGGCGAATCGAGCAGGAAGCGGCGCACCCGCACATGGTCGCCCTCGCGCTCGGTCTTGACCTGCGCGCGGGCGTTGGCCGCGGCGTTGCCGCCGATGGTCTTGCGGTGCACCCAGCCGATGTGCGTCAGGTCGAGCAGGTTGTCGCTGACCAGGCCGGCCTCGCAGTCGACGTGGCTGTAGCCGGTCTGGTGCGCCCACCCGGATCCGGCGCCGTGGAACGGGTAGGGCACCAGCAGCGCCGGGTCGGCCCGCTCGGCGTCGCCCATCCAGATCCAGACCGCGCCGTCGCGCTCGACCACGGGAAAGCGGCGCACCGCCGCCGCGGCCGGAATGCGGTCCTGCGCCGGGATGTGCACGCAGCGGCCGCTCGTGTCGTAGACCAGCCCGTGGTACGGGCAGACCAGTTGGCCTTCCTGCACCTCGCCATTGGACAGCGGCATGCTGCGGTGCACGCAGCGGTCTTCCAGCGCCGCGACGCACCCATCGGCGCCGCGGAACAGCACCACCGCTTCGCCCAGCAGCGTGCGCGCCAGCGGCCGGTCGGCCACTTCATGCGGCCAGGCGGCCACGTACCAGAGGTTCTTCGGGAACACGGTTGTCTCCTGCCAGCGGTTCTGGGCGATCATCGTAGGCCGGGCCGCGGCGGCGGTGGAGATGGCGGCCTGTGCGCCGTGATCCGCAATCCGGATCACGTGTCACAGCTCGTGGTTGACCACGAAATCCTCCGGCAGCGCGGGCCCCCACACGAAGAGCGCGTCTTCCGGAGGATGGTCGGCGGCCGGCCATGCGGCGCCCGCCGGCACGAAGTCGATGTCGTAGGAGTACTCGGCGAAGCTGCCCCAGGGATCGCGCACATACCGGAAGTAGTTCGAGCCCAGCACGTGCCGGCCGAGGCCCCAGCCCTGGGCGTGGCCGGCGGCCGCCATCTGCTGCGCGCCCAGGCCGACTTCATCCAGCGAACCCACGCACCAGCTGCTGTGGTGGAACCCCGCGCCCTCCGATCTCGCCAGCGCCAGCAGGTGATGGTCGCTGCCATGCGGGGTGTGCAGGAAGGCGATCACGCCGGCCGACTGGTCGGACAGCCGCCACCCGATCACGTCTTCGTAGAAGCGCACCGCCGCCTCGACATCGGCGCTGAACAACAGGACGTGCGACAGGTAGCGTGGACGCACCGGGCCGGTCTGGCGGCGACTGGGGGCGCGGCCTCGCCCGCCGTTCGCGGGCACGAACTCGCGCGGTGCCGGGGCCGACGGGGAGACCTTGGGGCCCACGATCAGTTGGAGCCTCACGCCATCCGGGCCGCGGAGCCAGCGGCCACCGGGGTCGGCGCCGGGCGGCGCGTCCACCGCGGCCACGCCGGCGTCGGCAAGGCGCCGCTCCCAGCGCGCCAGGTCGTGCGCATGGATGCCCAGGCTGAGCCAGAGCAGCCGCTTGCGCTCGCCCGGCAGCAGCCGCGCCCACCGATGCGGATGCCCGAAGGTGTACAGGCCGAGACCTTCGCCCTCGGCTCGCACCTCGAGCCCGAAGGCTTCGTAGAAGCGGCGCGCCTCGTCGAGGTCGGGCACCGAGAGGGCGTGTTCGGCGAGGGAATGGGCCGCCAGCGGTTGCGTGGTGGACATCAGGGTCTCCCGTCCACGGGCTCGTCGATCACCCGGTTCTCGAGGTGCCCGAGACCGGTGATCTCGGCGCGCACCACGTCGCCCGCCTTCAGGTAGACCGGAGGTTCCCTGCCGGCGCCCACGCCCATCGGCGTGCCGGTGGCCAGCAGGTCCCCTGGCTCGAGCGTCATGATGCGGCTCAGATGGGCGATCTGCTGGCGCACCCCGTACAGCATCAGCGCGGTGCTGTTGTCCTGCCGCAGTTCGCCGTTCACGGTCAGCCGCAGGCGCAGCGATTGCGGGTCGGGGACCTCGTCGGCCGTCACCAGCCACGGGCCGATCGGGCCATGGGTGTCGAACGACTTGCCGAGCGTCCAGGTGGGGCTGGCCCATTGCACGTCGCGCACCGAGAAGTCGTTGGCGATGGTGTAGCCGGCCACCACCGACAGCGCGTCGGCCTCGGACACGAGGCGACAACGCTGGCCGATCACGACGCACAGTTCGACCTCGTAGTCGAGCATGGCCGACAGGCGCGGCCGGTGCACCGCGGCATAGGGGCCGTGGACGCAGGAGACCTGCTTGTTGAACCAGATCTGCGTCTCGGGCGCCCGGATGCCCTTGCGGGCGGACTCCTCGATGTGGTCCCGGTAGTTCATGCCGATGGCGAGGAACTTGCGCGGATCGGGCACCGGCGCCTCGAGTGCCACGCCGTCCAGCGGCAGCAGGCTGTCGTGAGCGGCCGCCGCGTGGCGCACCGCGTCGAGGGCGGACGGGCCGAGCGCCAGCAGTTCGCGCATCGTGCGCGGCAACGAAGGGAGCGCCCGGGACAGGTCGAGCACCTGCCGGTCGACCACCTTGCCGATGCGGGTGACGCCTTGGTGGGTGAAGGTGACGAGCTTCATCGGGGTCTTCGCTCAACCGTTGTGCCGGCGCGGCAGCAGCGCCGCGGCATTGCCGTTCTTGATCTGCTGTTGCACGTCTGCGGGCAGCGCCAGCGCGTTGAACCGCTGGACCGAATGGGCGACGTGGAAGTAGCTGTAGTCCGAACCGAACAGCAGGTGCGATGCCGGCACGATGCTGCGCAGCATGGCCATCGTCTCGGGCGCATAGGCCTGTGCACACTCGAAGTACAGCTTGCCGAACTCGGCGTAGACGCCCTGCGGGAACAGTGCCTTCAGGCGCTCGGGGCCGACCGTCTCCCAGCCCGAGAAGCCGGCGAAGCGACCGAGCAGGATGGGCATCACGCCGCCCCCGTGCGAGAACACGAAGCGGATGTCGGGCAGCCGCTGGGTGGTTTGCGAGGCCCACAGGCTGAGGATGGTGCGCGCCGTGTTGGTCGGGAACTCGATCCAGGGGGCCGACAGGAACTCGTTCTCACGCTGGTAGCTGAACGCCGAGGCGGTGCAGCACGGTGCCTGTGCCGGGTGCACATAGACCACCGCCTTGCGGCGGTTCAGCTCCTCGAAGATCGGCTGGAACCGGCGTTCTCCCAGCCAGGCCTCGCCGTAGTTGGTGGCCAGGCCGATGCCGTCGACCTTCAGCACATCGAACGCATGGGCGATCTCGGCGAGCGAGGCGTCCACGTCCATCATCGGCAGCGAGGCGAACTGGCCGAAGCGCTCGGGGTGGTCGCGCCGGATCTGCGCGCCCCATTCGTTGTACTGCCGCGCCTTCTTCGCCGCCGCGGCTGGATCGGCATCGAAGACCGGTCCGGTCCAGCCCATCGCGATCACCGAGTTCGCGGCCAGTTCTTCGATCGCCGCCTGCAGCGACCAGGGCCGGCCCTCGACGTTCTTGCCGCTCGGTTCGAGATGGTGGTGGAAGTCGATGAAGGCGCCGCTGGCCGCGGCTGCTTGCGCCACCCGTGGCAGCAGCGTCGCAGGCCCCAAGGCGGCAGCGCCGAGCGCGGCCGTGGTGGCGGTGAGGAAACGGCGGCGGCTCGGCGCGGCACAGCAGGCACAGCCCGGGGTCATGCGGCCGGCGGGGTGAGATGGCAGGGGGGCGGTCATGGAGTCTCCGGTGGGTGCGAAGGTCAGGCGGGCAGCGCTTCCAGGTCCAGGCGCCGGTACAGGCCGCCGAAGAACAGCAGCGGTCGGCTCGGGCCCTGGTCGGCCAGGCACTCGACCTCGCCGACGAACAGCAGGTGGTCGCCCGCCTCGTGGATGGCCGAGACGCGGGCCACGATGTGCGCGAGGGCGTCGCGCACCACCGGATGCCCCTGGTGTTCGACGTATGGGCTGGCCAGGCCGCTGTCCGGCCGGCCGCCGAAGTGCGCGCTGATCGACTGCTGCTGTTCCGACAACAGGCTCACGCCGTAGCGGTCCCCGATCCGGATGCAGCGGCAGAAGCCGGAGCTGCTGCGAATGGACACCAGCACCAGCGGGGGCGTCAGCGACACCGACATGAAGGCGTTCACGGTCATGCCCACCGGCAGCCCGTCGTCGCCCTGGAAGGTCACCACGGTGACCCCGGAGGCGAACAGGCCCATGGTGCGGCGGAACTGCTTGGTATCAATCGGGTGCATGGCGGCTCCTTCGCATCACACCAGCGTGGTGACGTCGTTCTCCACGCCGAGCAGCGCCTTGCCGTACACCTCCTCGCTGATCGGCTGCAGGATCACGGCATGCCGCGCGGCGGTGTTCGAGTCGCGCCAATGGCGCTGCAGCGGGTTCGACTCGGCGAACGTGCCGGCACCGTGGCAGGTGATCAGCGTGTCCAGCGCCTCTGTGACCTGCTGGGCCACCCAGCCGCTGTCGGCCCGTGTGCGGGCCCGTGTCACGTAGTCCATCGTCTGCCCCTGCAACGCCAGCTGGTCGATGGCGTCGGCCGCCCGGAACGCATGCAGGTGGGCGGAGTCGATCTTCATCGCGGCCTTGGCCAGGTTGAGCTGGAACACGGCCGAATCCGATTGCCGCTTGAAGGAGGTGTAGGCGATGGCCCGCTTGGGCGCCAGGCCGATGACGTGCCGCAGGGCGGCGCGACCGATGCCGAGCTGCGCGCCGATGAGCACCAGGGCCGCCACGGGCACGAAGGCGGCCCGGTAGGTGGCTTCGTCCTGGTAGGGCGTGGGATACCGGCCCTCGATCGCCTGGCTCATCGACAGCAGGCGGTGCTCGGGCACGAAGACGTCCCGGGCGACGACGCAATTGCTGCCGGAGCCGCGCATGCCCACCGTGTACCAGGTGTCGTCGATCGACAGCTCGCTCATCGGCATCAGGGCCATGTACTGGTCGACCGTCTGGCCGTCGGCGTCGGTTTCCAGCACCCCGAGCAGCGCCCAGCTGGCGTGCAGCGATCCGGACGACCAGAACTACTTGCCGCTCACCCGCAGGCCGCCCGCTTCCCGGCGCACCTCGCCGGAGGGCGCGAACACGCCGGCCACCCGCGCATCGGGATCGGCACCGAAGACGTCGTCCTGGGCCTGTGCGCCGAACAGGCCGGTGAACCAGGCGCACACGTTGGTGAGCGCCACGACCCAGGCGGTGCCGGCGCAGGCTTCCGCCACCGCCGCGGTGACCTCGAGGTGGGTGCGGATCGAGCCTTGGCAGCCGCCATAGCGGCGCGGCACCATCGTGCGGAACACGCCGGCGCGCTGCAGCGCCTGGATGTTCTCTTCGGCGGCACGGCGCTCGTGCTCGGTCGCCGCGACATTGCGCAGCAGCAGGGGCTGAAGGGCCTGCACGCTGGCCAGCAGGCGCTCCCTGTCGATCAGGTCGGCCTGTTGTTGGGATGCGGTGCTCTGGGGTGCGTGGTCCATGACGATCCTCTTCTCTCTTCCGTTGCGCGGTGTCATAGTGAACAGTGAATTCACTATAGAAGTCGCCATCGAAGCGGACCAATGGGACTTTCCATCCGTCAGAAAGTCGAAACGCAACTCTGACCCGCCCCCCGCAGGAGACACGTGATGCCAGAAGACCCGGGCCCCGCGGACCACCGCCGCGTCACCGCCGCACGGCGGCGTGCCGCGATGCGCGACAAGCTGCTCGAGGCGACGATGGTGGTGTTCACGCAGGAGGGCCGCGGCCGGCCCGTGATCGAAGACGTGGTGCGGCAGGCCGAGGTCTCGCGCACCACCTTCTACAAGCACTTCGACTCGCTCGAAGAAGCGTTCGTGCTGGTGGGCCAGCAGCTCAGCGATCAATTCACGGTCGACATCCTGCGCGTCTACGACGTGCTCGGCGAACCGTGGCAACGTTTTGCCGTGGGCTTCAGGGTGTTTCTGATGCGCGCGATGCTCGACAAACGCTGGGCCGGCTTCATCACGCGCATGGACGTGTGGCCGCACCACTCGCTGGTGGCGCATTACATGACGCAGGACATCCGGCGCGGCATCGAGCGGCAGCAGTTCACGGTCGCGAATGCCGAAGCGGCGGCCGATTTCCTGATGGGGGCCGCGGCCGGCTGCATCAATGCACTGCGCAACGGCGTGGCCGATCCGCAGGCGCAGATCGACCTGTCGGTGCAGATGGGGCTGGCGAGCCTGGGATGCACGCCCCCACGGTGTGCGGAGGGCATGCGGTTCGCGCGCCGGCACCTCAGCGAGTGGGGCGCCGAGTACGGCGCGCCGGACACCCCCCGCCCCTGAACGGGCGGGCCGCCTCCCACGGCGGCGATGTCTACAGCCGTGCCAGGATCGCGTCGAGCCGCTCGGGCTCGACCGGTTTGACGAGGTGGTGGTCGAAGCCGGCGGTCTCGGTGCGGCGGATGTCCTCTTCGCCGCCCCAGCCGGTGATGGCGACCAGCACCATCGGCCGGTGCTGCCGCATCGCGCTCAGGCGGCGCGCCACCTCGTGGCCGTCCAGGCCCGGCATGCCGATGTCGCAGAACACCACCTCCGGCTCGAACTCCACGGCGGCGGCCAGCGCGGCCGCGCCGCCATATTCGGTGCGGGTGGTGTGGCCGCTGCTGTTCAGCGCCAGCGTCAGTGCATCGGCTGCATCGCGGTTGTCGTCCACCACCAGCACCCGCAAGCGCCGGCGCGCGGTGGGCGGCGGTGGCAGCGGCGCCTGCGCCGCCGGGGCCGGCGGCTCGGCGCTGGCGGTGGGCAGGCGGAGGGTGAAGGTGCTGCCGCGGTCCAGGCCCTCGCTGGCCGCTTCGATGGAGCCGCCATGCAGCGTGAGCAGGCGCCGCACCAGCGACAGCCCGATGCCCAGGCCCCCTTGGGCGCGGTCCAGCGTGCGGTTGACCTGCGTGAAGAGGTCGAAGACGTTGTCCAGCAGCGCGGGCGGGATGCCCACGCCGTTGTCCGTGATCCGCAGCACCGCTTCGCCGCCCGCCACCTGCAGGGTCACGCTGATGACACCGTGGTCCGGCGTGTACTTGCACGCGTTGGTCACGAGGTTGCCGATGGCCTGCACCAGCCGCGTCTCGTCGCCGATCACCCACACCGGGTGGTCGGGCAGCGTCGAGCGCACGTCATGGCCGGCGTTCTCGATCGCAGGCTGGCAGGCCTCCAGGGCCGTGACCACCATGGCCCGCAGGTCGAGCCGTTCACGCTGCAGTACCACCTTGCCGGTGGAGATGCGCGAGACGTCGAGCAGCTCGTCGACCAGGCGCACCAGCTGCAGCAGCTGGCGCTGCATGACCCCGCGCATGCGGACCGCCTGCGGGCTGTCGCCCGGCATCTCGCCCAGCACGTGCAGGCCGGTGCGGATCGGCGCCAGCGGGTTGCGCAGCTCGTGGGCCAGCGTGGCCAGGAACTCGTCCTTGCGCTGGTCGGCCTCGCGCAGCGCCTGCTCGGCTTGCTGCCGCGCGACCAGTTCGTCGCGGATCTGGTACTGCCGTCGCCGCGCGCGCAGCGCGGCCAGCACGGCGCTCACCATCGAGCGGGTGGACACCGGCCGGTCGAGCAGCGTGAGGTTGGTCAGTTGGTCGAGGATGTCGTGGATGAAGGGCGCGCTGGTCCGGTCGGGCAGCATGAGCACGACGGGAATGTCCGACCAGGCGGGCTGCGCTGCCAGGGCGTCGAGCAGCGCGCGCATGCGCCGGTCGGCCAGCGCGTGTTCGGTCAGCAGCAGCGCGCCGACGCCCTGGTGCACCTGCTCGCTGGCGTCCTGCGGATCGGCACAGACGACACACTCGACCGCGGCCTGCCGCAGCAGCTCGCGGGTGACCTCGCCGTCGCGGCGGGTCGGCGGCAGCAGCAGGACACGCAGCGGGCTCGCCGAGACGGGATCAGCCGGCGTCGCTGGTGCGCAGGGCATGCTGCTCGTTGCTCGCGGTGCCGCCCATGTCGCTGGGCACGCCGCTGAGCACGCCGCGCAGGTGGACGAGGGGGTCGCTCAGGTGCACGCCGGCGGCATCGAACCAGAGATGGCGGATCGATTCCTCGTGGCCCCCGCTGCGCTTCTTGATGACGGAGATCGCCTTCTTGACCTTGCCGGCATGCTCGAACATGCGCAGCGTCACCACCGCATCGGCGAGGTAGCTGGCATCGATGGGAGTACGCATGGTGGACCCGACGATGCCGCTCTGCGCGGCGATCAGGAACGTCACCACGCCGTGGTTGTTGAGGTAACCCAGCAGCTCGTGCAGCTGCGCGGTCAGGAAGCGGTCTTCCGGCATCGCGTTCAGGTAGCCGTTCAGGCTGTCGATGATGACGATGCGTGCGTCGTCACGCTCCACCGACTGCTGGACCCGGTGGGCGAACTCGCCCGGCGAGATGTCGGCCGGGTCGACCGGGTGGATGGCCAGCTGTCCAGGGCCCTCGCCTTCGGCGATGTCCATGCCCAGGCCGGCGGCGCGGCGCAGCAGGATGGCCTTCGATTCCTCGAACGCGAACAGCACCGCGTGGTCACCCCGCTTGGCGGCAGCCGATGCGTACTGCAACGCCACCGTCGTCTTGCCGCTGCCGGGCGCCCCGATCAGCAGGGTGGCGGTGCCCCGATCGACGCCGCCGCCGAGCAGCGCATCGAGCGCGGCCACCCCGCTGGCAATGGCGCCGTGCTCGAACGCGGTGCCGTGGTCGGCGCTCATCAGCCGCGGGAAGACCTCCAGCCCGCCGCGGCGGATGCGGCAATCCTGGTAGCCGCTGTGGAAGTCGCTGCCGCGGAACTTGACGACGTGCAGCTGCCGCAGCGATCGGCCGTAGGCGGGCGCCACGTGCTCGAGCGAGATCACGCCATGGGCGATGCTCTGCAGCTGCAGGTCCGGCCCCTCGGCGGTGCGGTCATCGAGCAGCAGCACGGTGCAGCCGCGGCCCACGAAGAACTGCTTCAACGCGAGGATCTGCCGCCGGTAGCGCAGCGAGCCCTGGGCCAGCAGGCGCAGTTCCGACAGCGAATCGAACACCATGCGCTGCGGCTGGATGCGCTCGACCGTCGCGATGATCCGGCGCGTGGTGTCCGTCAGCTCGACGTCGGACGGGTGGTACATCGTCAGCTGCGCATCGCGGTCCAGATCGCTCTCCTCGGCGACCAGCTCGAGGATCTCGAGGCCCTCGGTCGACCAGCCGTGCGACAGCGCCCCCGACAGCAGTTCGTCCCGCGTTTCGGACAGCGTGACGTACAGGCAACGCTCGCCGACGCGCAGCCCCTCCAGCAGGTACTGCATGGCCAGCGTCGTCTTGCCGGCGCCGGGGTTGCCGTCGATGAGGTAGAAACGTCCGGGGATGAAGCCCCCGTGCAGCACGTCGTCCAGTCCGGCGACGCCGGACGATGAACGGCCCGGAGCATGACTTGTCATCCGTTGACCCTTCGAGAACTGCGTCGACATCCGCCGGTCGACCCGCTCGGTCGAGCATATCCCAATGCCCGAACGCGCGGGCACCGCGGTGCCACCCTCCCGAGTCGACGCTCCAACGTCCTACAAGCCGCGACGGCGGGCGTGCTAACGTGCTGGCTCGACGACGATCTCCTCGCCGGGCGGACGCCCGTTGAAACCCCTTCCGTGGCACAGCCCCAGCCCGATGCTGCCGCCGGCTTCGTGCGCGTGCGCGGCGCCCGCGAACACAACCTCAAGAACGTCGACGTCGACCTTCCGCGCGATGCGCTGGTCGTCTTCACGGGGGTGTCGGGCTCGGGCAAGTCCTCCCTGGCCTTCGGCACGTTGTACGCCGAAGCGCAGCGCCGCTACCTCGAGTCGGTGGCGCCGTATGCGCGTCGCCTGATCGACCAGGCCGGCACGCCGCAGGTGGACCGCATCGACGGCCTGCCGCCGGCGGTGGCGCTGCAGCAGCAGCGTGGCACGCCCACGGCGCGCTCGTCGGTGGGCAGTGCCACCGCCATCTCCAGCCTGCTGCGGCTGCTGTACTCGCGTGCCGGCCACTACCCGCCCGGCCAGCCGATGCTGTACGCCGAGGACTTCTCGCCCAACACGCCCGAAGGTGCCTGCCCGAACTGCCATGGCATGGGCCGGGTGTATGGCGTGACCGAACGCTCGCTGGTGCCGGACGACCGCCTCACGCTGCGCGAGCGTGCGGTGGCGGCCTGGCCCACCGCCTGGGGCGGCCAGAACCTGCGCGACATCCTCACCACGCTCGGCCATGACGTCGACGTGCCCTGGCGCGAGCTGCCGAAGAAGACCCGCGACTGGATCCTGTTCACCGACGAACAGCCCACCGTGCCGGTCTATCCGGGGTTCGACCGCCATGAAGCGAAGGCCGCCCGCAAGGCCGGCATCGCGCCGAGCTACATGGGCACGTTCAGCAGTGCCCGGCGGCACGTGCTGCACAGCTTCGCCCACAGCAAGAGCGCGCGCATGCGCGAGCGTGCGGCGGCCTTCCTCGTGCACAGCCCCTGCCCGGTGTGCGACGGGCGCCGGCTCAAGGCCGAGGCGTTGTCGGTCACCTTCGCGGGGTGCGACATCGCGGCGATCGGCCGGTTGCCGCTCGACGAGGTGGCGCGCCTGCTGCAGCCGGCCGCGCAGGGACGGCTCGGCAGCGACGCAGCCGTGCCGTCCTCGCCCGAGAAGGTGCTGGCGGCGCAGCGGTTGGGGCAGGAGATCGAGGCCCGCATCGCCGCGCTGGCCCAGTTGGGCCTCGGGTACCTCACGCTGGACCGTTCGACGCCTTCGCTGTCGTCCGGCGAACTGCAGCGATTGCGGCTCGCGACGCAGCTCGTGTCGCAACTCTTCGGCGTGGTCTACGTGCTCGACGAACCCTCGGCCGGCCTGCACCCCGCCGACGGCGAGGCGTTGCTGGCCGCGCTGCATCGGCTCAAGCGCGCGGGCAACTCGCTGTTCGTGGTGGAACACGACCTCGCCACGATGCGCCAGGCCGACTGGCTGGTGGACGTCGGCCCCGGTGCCGGCACGCACGGCGGCGAGGTGCTCTACAGCGGCCCACCGGCCGGGTTGGCCGGCGTGGCGCGGTCGCAGACCCGCCGCTATCTCTTTACGGCGGCCGAAGCGCCGCCGGGCGCGCCGCACACGCCGCGCCCAGCGCGGGCCTGGCTGCGGCTCGAAGGCATCGTGCGCCACAGCCTGCAGGGCGTCGACGCCGCCTTCCCCGTCGGCTGCCTCACGGCGGTGACGGGGGTCTCGGGGTCGGGCAAGTCCAGCCTGGTGAGCCAGGCGCTGGTGGAGCTGGTGGCGGACGCGCTGGGCGCGCCGCTGGCGCAGGCGGCGCCGGACGGCCTCGACGCGGGCGGGTCAACCGATGCAGCAGCGCCAGCGGGCACGGCGAGCAGCCGTCCGGCGGCGCTCCCCGCGCTGCAGGACGACGACCCTGGCGCGGCCGACGACACGGCCGCCGGCGCCGTGGCCGGTCGCATCGTGGGCGGCCTGGCCGGCATCCGCCGGCTGGTGCGGGTGGACCAGAAACCGATCGGCCGCACGCCACGCTCCAACCTGGCGACCTACACCGGCCTGTTCGGCGGCGTGCGCCGGCTCTTCGCGGCCACGCCGGCCGCCCGCGAACGCCGCTACGGGCCCGGGCGCTTCTCGTTCAACGTCGCACAGGGCCGCTGCCCGACCTGCGAGGGCGAAGGCTTCGTCAGCGTGGAGCTGCTGTTCCTGCCGAGCGTGTACGCACCGTGCCCCGACTGCCATGGCGCACGCTACAACCCGGCCACGCTCGAGATCCGGTGGCACGGCCTGAACATCGCCGAGGTGCTGGACCTGACGGTGGAGGACGCCTGCAGCGTGTTCGCCGAAGAGCCCGCCGTGCTGCGGCCGCTGGCCCTGTTGCGCGACATCGGCCTGGGCTACCTGCGCCTGGGACAGCCGGCCACCGAACTCAGCGGCGGCGAGGCGCAGCGCATCAAGCTGGCCACCGAGCTGCAGCGCGTGCAGCGCGGCGACACGCTCTACGTGCTCGACGAGCCGACCACCGGGTTGCATGCCGCCGACGTCGACCGCTTGCTGGTGCAGCTCGACGGGCTGGCCGCGGCCGGCAACACCGTGGTCGTGGTGGAGCACGACATGCGGGTCGCGGCCGCCTGCGACTGGGTCATCGACATGGGGCCGGGGGCAGGCGGCGCAGGCGGTACGGTGGTGGCGAGCGGGACGCCGGCCGACGTGGCGGCGCGCGACGAAGGCAGCCGCACCGCGGCGTACCTCGCCCGGGCGCTGGGCGGCCAGCCGCCGGGATCGCCCGGAACCTGAGACCGGGCAAGGCGGCCAACGACACGCTGGGCCGCGAGGCCGGCGACCGGTTGCGCACGCACGGCGGCCGCATCCCCGCTCAGCAGTACCGGCCGCAGGCTGACAGCTCGCGGCCGCAGGGCCTGTCCGAGCGCGATGTCGTGGTGCCTGACGTTGCGCCCCACCATCCAGAAGTAGTGGGTGGTGCTGGCACCTGCCTTCGGATCAACTCACATCTTCAACGCCGCCAGCACCTCGTCGAGCATCTTCTTGGCATCGCCGAAGAGCATGCGGTTGTTGTCCTTGTAGAACAGCGGGTTGTCCACGCCGGCGTAGCCGGAGGCCATGCTGCGCTTCATGACGATGGAGGTCTTGGCCTTCCAGACCTCGAGCACCGGCA
>Ga0233424_10000307_pt1 | contig 66119 bp, 64 predicted proteins | sample Watercolumn_Towu_FD_181011 | JGI IMG/M metagenome (GOLD analysis project Ga0233424, IMG submission 181011) | Freshwater microbial communities from Lake Towuti, South Sulawesi, Indonesia - Watercolumn_Towuti2014_125_MG | ecosystem: Environmental > Aquatic > Freshwater > Lake | place: Indonesia... | reverse complement strand
GAGGAGGGTCGTCGCGACGCTCGGGGGCTGGCTGCTCGCCGCGCTGGCGGTGGCGGCGCCGTGGTACCTGTTCGGCAAGTACCTACGGCTGGGGGCCATACCCGTCGTACTCGTGGTCGCGTGGTGGTGGCTGCGGCGCGCGACGCGTCCCCGGTGGGCCGAGGTGCTGGCGGCCGGCGTCGCGTTCGCCGCGGTGGCGTGGCTGGCGATCCGCCTCGGGGCGCTGCCCGAGGAGGGCGGCGAGGGGCGTCGAGTCAAGGCCGCGGTGGTGCTGTGGACCGTCGGGGTGGGCGTGGCGCTGCGTGCGGCGGGTGCGAGGCGGGTCGTGGCGACGAACCTCGCCGTGCTGGCCGCGATGCTCGCGCTCGGCGAGGGCGCGGTGCGGCTGGTGGCGCCGCAGGAACGCGAGGAGGCCCGCTGGGCGGAGCTTGCGGCAGGGTACCCCGAGGCGCCGCGAGCGGTGGACTCGCCCATCGTGTCGATGGACGACGACCGGCGCCTCACGGTGGACAACCCGCTCGAGCCCGACCGCAGGGTGGTGATCTTCGGCGGCTCCACGACCTTCGCCGCCGCCGTGGACGATGCCGACACCTGGGCATCGGTGCTCCAGCGGCGGCTCAACGACGCGGGACTCGCGGTGCGCGTGGACAACTTCGGCGTGCAGGGCGCGGCCGTGATGCACATGCCCGCGTGGGTGGAGCGGGAGATCGGCGTCACGATCCGCCGGGGGGACGTCGTGGTGGTCTATGCGGGGGTCAACGAGGCGAAGAACGCGATCCTGTTCCGCGGGAATTTCGTCGAACGCCTGCGGCGCCGTCACGGGCGACTGGACGCCGTCATCGGCGCGGTGAGCCGTCGATCGGACCTCGCCTTCCTGGCGGAGCGGACGCTCAACACCGGGACGCCGACGATCGAGGATTCGTCGTTCAGCGAGACCGAGGCGGGACTGGCCCGCATCCGCGCGCTTGTGGAGGGCGCGGGCGCGCGGCTCGTGACGGTGCTGCAGCCGCACGCCTTCGTGCGCGCCAACCCCACGCGGTACGAGCGCGCAATCCGCGACTCCATGGGGGCGTTTCCCGCGGCCGTCGACGAGGTCTATCCGCGGATCGGCGAGATCCTGCTGTCGACGCCCGGTGCGATCGACGCCCGAGCGATGTTCGACGACTTCGACGGCTCGCCCTATCTGGACTGGTGTCACGTCGGCGTGACGGGCAACCGCGCAATCGGCGACTGGATGGCCGAGCGGCTCCTCCCGATGCTGCGCGCGGCGGGCTGATACTCTCGGCGCGATGTCCAACGCGCTCGGCATGGACCGCACGGCGGACGCGGCGGGGGGCTCGGACCGCAGCTTCGGATTGATGTTCGCCGTCATCTTCCTGCTCGCCCTCGGCTTCATCCGCTGGCGGCACGAGTCGCTCGCGGACCGGGCCACACCGACGCTGCTCGCACTGGCGGGGCTGACCCTCGTGGTCGCGCTCGCACGGCCGCGGCTGCTGCGCCCCTTCAATCGCGGCTGGATGGCCTTCAGCGTGCTCCTCGGTCGCATCGTGAGCCCGATCGTGCTCGCGGTGCTGTACTACCTGCTCATCTCGCCCCTCGCCGTCGCGATGCGACTCGGGGGGCGCGACGAGCTGCGCCTGCGCCTGCGGCCCGTGGAGTCCCACTGGCGCGCGAGGAGCATGCGCGGCTACTCCCTCGATCAGTTTCGCAACCAGTACTAGGCGTCGCCGTGACGTTCCTCAAGGAGTTCCTCCGGTTCCTCGCGCAGAACAAGAAGTTGTGGCTCGCCCCGGTCCTGCTCGTGCTGCTCCTCATCGGCGGGCTGCTGCTGCTCGCCTCGCACTCGCCGCTCGCGCCATTCCTCTACGTGCTGTTCTGACGCGATGACCGCGATCCTCGGCGTCTCGGCCTACTATCACGACTCGGCCGCGTGCCTCGTGGTGGACGGGGACATCGTCTCGGCCGCGCAGGAGGAACGCTTCACCCGCAAGCGCCACGACGCCGCGTTCCCGCACGGGGCCGTGGCGTACTGCCTCGCCGCGGCGGGCCTCGAGCCCGGGGCCGTGGACCACGTGGTGTTCTACGACAAGCCGTTCCTCAAATTCGACCGCATCTTCGAGACGTACCTCGCGTTCGCGCCGCGGGGATTTCGCTCCTTCGCACGATCGCTCCCCGTCTGGCTGAAGGAGAAGCTCTTCCAGCGCGCCGTCATCGCCCGCGCCCTCGCACCCACCTTCGGCGACATCGGAGACCGCCTCCTGTTCTCCGAGCACCACCTCAGCCACGCCGCGAGCGCCTTCTTCCCGTCGCCGTTCGAGGACGCGGCAGTGCTCACCATGGACGGCGTCGGGGAATGGGTGACGACCTCGGTGTGCGTCGGACGCGGCAACGACCTCGAAATCGTGCGCGAGATCCATTTCCCGCACTCGCTCGGCCTGTTGTACTCGGCGTTCACCTACTACACGGGCTTCAAGGTCAACTCTGGCGAGTACAAGGTCATGGGGCTCGCACCCTACGGGGAGCCCAAGTACGCCGACCTGATCCGCGAGCACATCATCGACATCCGCCCCGACGGTTCCTTCGCCCTGGACATGCAGTACTTCAACTACTGCACGGGCCTGACGATGACCAGCGACCGCTTTGCCGAGCTCTTCGGTGGCCCTGCGCGGCCCTTCGAGGCGGCGCTCACGCAGCGCGAGATGGACCTCGCCGCCTCCGTCCAGGCGGTGGTGGAGGAGGTGGTGCTGCGCCTCGCGCGCAGCGTGCGAGCCGAGACCGGGTTGCGCCACCTCTGTCTCGCGGGCGGCGTCGCGCTCAACTGCGTCGCCAACGGCCTGCTGGTGCGCGAGCGGGTCTTCGACGACATCTGGGTGCAGCCCGCGGCCGGCGACTCGGGCGGTGCGGTGGGTGCGGCACTCGCGCTGTACCACATGGGGCTCGGCGGAGCGCGGCGGCCCCGGCCCGGGGACGCGATGCACGGGTCGTACCTCGGCACCTCCTATGACGCCGACGAGGTGGAGCGGCGGATGCGCGCCGCCGGCGCGCGATTCACCCGGCTCTCCGAGGACGAACTCGTGCGACGCACCGCGGCGGCGATCGCCGACGGCAAGTCGGTGGGTTGGCACCAGGGGCGCATGGAGTTCGGGCCGCGGGCCCTCGGTGCGCGATCGATCCTCGCCGACCCCCGCTCGCCCGACGTGCAGAAGCGCCTCAACCTGCAGGTCAAGAAGCGCGAGTCGTTCCGCCCGTTTGCGCCGTCGGTGCTGCGCGAGGACGTGGCCGAGTGGTTCGAGCTGGCCGGGGACAGCCCGTACATGCTGCTCGTGGCCGACGTGGCGGCGGCCAAGCGCACGCCCGTCGCGGCCGAGGAGCGCGAAGTGGTGGGCCTGGACCGGCTCAAGGTGCGCCGCTCGGTGATCCCGGCCGTGACGCACGTGGACGACTCGGCGCGCATCCACACGGTGCGCCGCGAGGTGAACCCCCGGTACCACGCGCTGCTCACGGAGTTCAAGCGCCTCACGGGCTGTCCCGTGCTCGTGAACACGTCGTTCAACGTGCGCGGGGAGCCGATCGTGGAGTCCCCCGAGGACGCGCTGCGGTGCTTCATGCGCACCGACATCGAGGTGTTGGTGGTGGGGGACTGCTATCTCGAGAAGGCCGACCAGCCGGGTCACCTCGTCGATGACGCCACCTTCGAATTGGACTGACGGGCGGGGGGTGCGCCCGTGAGCGGGCGGCGCACCAAGGTCGTCGCCACGCTCGGGCCCGCCTCCAGCGAGCCCGCGCAGGTGTCGGCCCTCGTCGCGGCCGGCGCGGACGTGCTGCGTCTCAACTGCTCGCACCTCACCACCGCGCGGATGGTGGAGGCCCTGCGCACCGTGCGCGAGGTGGCCCCCACGACCGCGGTGCTCGTGGACGTGCAGGGGCCCAAGATGCGCTACGCGGGCAGCCCGCTCGTCGCCGCCGAGGGCGAGGAGCACGTGCTTGGCTGGCGGGAGTTGGGCTTCGACGGCCCCGATGCGCTCGCACACGTGGGCGAGGGGGACCGCGTGCTCGTGCATGACGGCAAGGTGGAGCTGCGGGTCGCGGCCGCCGACCGCGGGGCCGGCGCGCTGCGCGTGCGGGTGGTGCGCGCCGGTGCGATGACGCCCGGCAACGGCGTCAACCTGCCCGACTCCGAAGTGGGAGGCGACCTGCTGTCCCGCAAGGACCTCGACGACCTGGAAGCGGCGCGTGCGGCGGGCGCCGACTGGGTGGCGATCTCGTTCGTGCAGCGACCGGAGGACGTGGCCCGCGTGCGATCGGTCGCGGGGGACGCCATGGCGATCCTCGCGAAGATCGAGCGGCCCCAGGCGCTCGAGCGCGTGGACGCGATCTGCGAGGTGGCCGACGCCGTGATGGCCGCGCGCGGGGACCTCGGGGTGGAGCTGCCCTACGAGGGCGTGCCCGCCGCGCAGCGGCGCATCGCGACCTCGGCGATCGAGCGCGGCGTGACGTCGGTGTGCGCGACCGAGATGCTGGAGTCGATGCTGTCCTCCAACCGCCCGACACGGGCCGAGGTCTCCGACGTCACCGCTGCGGTGCGGGACGGCTTCGACGCGGTGATGCTCTCGGGGGAGACGGCGGTGGGTGCCGACCCGGTGGGTGCCGTGCGGGCGATGGTGGCGATCTGTGAGGCGGCCGATGCGGCGATGGTGGCGAGCGCGCGATTCGCGGAGGTCAATCCGCAGCGCGCCGCCGTCACCGCGGCGGCCGCGTCACTCGCGAGGCGCGTCGGCGCGCGGGCGATCCTCGCGCTGACCTTCACCGGGTTTTCCGCCCGGCTCATGGCGGCGTGTCGGCCCGAAATGCCGATCGTGGCCGTCACCCCGCGCGTGGAGCAACAGCGGCGCCTCCGGCTCGTGCGCGGTGTGGTTCCGTTGACGGCCGACCGCCCCGAGATGCTGCCACGGGCGATCGAACTGGCGCTGGCGGCGATGCGCCGCGAGCGCCTCGTGGCGTCCGGCGACAAGGTGGTGGTGTGCGCCTCGCGGATCAGCCCGCGCAGCGACGCCGACACCGTGTGGCTCCACACGGAGCCCTGAGCCGCGGGACCGGCGGCGTGCCGAGCCCCGCAACCGCTAGGCGGGCAGGCAGACGTCCTGGGGGCGCACCGGTACGCGCACCAGGTCGCGCCCGGTCGCCGCACGGATGGCCGCGACGATCGCAGGCGTGACCGAGATGCACGGGGGCTCGCCGATGCCCTTGGCACCGAGCGGGGCCATCGGTTCGGGTTCTTCCACGAAGCGCGCCACGACCTCGGGGGCGTCCAGCGCCGTCGGCAACAGGTAGTCGGTGAAGCTCGGGTTGCGCATGCGGCCGTCCTGGAGGACGATCTCCTCCATCACGGCGAGCCCGAGTCCCTGGGCGATGCCGCCCTCCACCTGACCGAGCGCCGCCAGCGGGTTGAGCACGCGACCCACGTCCTGGGCCGTCGCGACCTGCACGACCTTGACGAGCCCGAGGTCCAGGTCCACGTCCACGACCGCGCGGTGGGCCACGAAGGCGAACGCCACGTGGCAGGCGCCCTGGCCGTCGGCGTCCAGTTCGGTGGTCGGCCGATGGTGGTGCTCGAAGACCTCCGAGAAGCCCCGCCCGCGCGTCGCCTCGGCCACGGGTACCCGCAGCGTGCCCACCGTGTCGACCACGTCGGTGCCGTCGATCGCAAGCCGGATCGGGTCCACCCCGACGCGTCCTGCGACCGACTCGAAGAGCCGCTCGCGCACCAGCCGGCACGCCCCGTCGATGGCACCACCGCTCATCCAGGTCTGGCGCGACGCCGAGGTGCTGCCCGCGGACCCGACGTAGGTGCGGATGGGGGCGATCACGACCTGGTCCACACCCAGCACGGTGCGCGCGATCTGCTGGGCCAGCACGAGGAAGCCCTGGCCGACCTCGGCAGCGGCAAACTCGAGCGTCGCGACGCCGTCGGCGAGGTGCACCCGTGCGGTGCTGGAGTCGTCGAATCCCTCGCTGTACATCAGGTTCTTGATCGACACGCCCCATCCGACGCCGCGGGACACGCGGGACGGCTCGGCTGCGAGCCCCGCGCCGCCCGGCAGGTCCAGCGGGTCGGGTCGGGTCGCGAGCGGCGGCGGCAGGGGGATGGCAGCCGTCTCGCGGATACAGCGCTCCACGGGTGCGACGCTGTCCACGACCTGGCCCGTGATGAGCCGGTCGCCGGTGCGCATCGCGTTGCGCAGCCGCACCTCCACGGGGTCGAGGCCCGCGGCGGCCGCGATCTTGTCCATCTGGCTCTCGTGGGCGAAGCAGGCCTGCACCACGCCGAAGCCGCGCATCGCGCCGCACGGGGGATTGTTCGTCCGCAACGCCCAGCCGTCCACGACCGCGTGCTCGCAGCGGTACGGGCCCTGGGCGTGGGTGATGGCGTTGATGAGCACCGCCGAGGAGGTGCTCGCGTACGCGCCGCCGTCCAGCCAGAACTCGGCCTCCAGCTTCACGATGCGTCCGTCGCGGTCGGCGTGGTGGCGCATGCGGATGCGGGCCGGGTGGCGGTGCACGTGGCCGAGGAACGACTCCTCTCGGCCGTACTGCATCTTGATCGGCCGTCGCGTGCGCAGGCACAGCAACGCGCAGTGCACCTGCAGCGAGATGTCCTCCCGCGCCCCGAATGCGCCGCCCACGCCGCCGAGGGTGAGGCGCACGCGCTCGGGGGCGAGGCCGAGGCACTCGGCGATCTGGCGGCGGTCCTCGTGCAGCCACTGCGTCGCGACGTACAACTCGAAGCCCGCGCCGTCGTCGTCGGGCACGGCGAGCGCCGCCTCGAGGCCGAGGAACGCCTGGTCCTGCATGCCCACCTCGTAGGTGCCCTCCACCACGATCGGTCCCGTGGCGTGCGGGTCGCCGCGGCGGATGCGCTGGTGGCGCAGCACGTTGCCCGCGGGGTGGATGGGCGCCGTCGCGGGGTCGGCGGCGCGCATGGGGTCCACGAGGATCGGCAGCGGCTCGTAGTCCACGCGGATCGCCTCGAGTGCGCGCCGGCACGTCTCGGGGTGGTCGGCGGCGACGGCCGCGACGGGCTCGCCCACGTAGCGCACCACGTCGCGGGCGAACACCGGCTGGTCGGCGAACTGCAGGCCATAGGTGGCCGAGCCCGGCACGTCCTCGGCCGTCACGACGCACGAGACGCCCGAGATCGCCAGTGCCGCGGAGACGTCGATGCCGCGGATGCGTGCATGCGGATGGGGGCTGCGCAGCGTCGCGCCCCACAGCATGTTGGTGGCCCACGCGTCGGAGGAGAACGAGAAGCGCCCCTGCACCTTGGGGCCCGCGTCGGGTCGGCGGGCGGCGTCGCCGAGCGTGCCGGGTCGCGGCGGCGCCTCGGTGCGCGTCGCGACGCTCACGGGGCCCCCAACGCGCGGGCGTCGCGGGCGGCCCGCACCGCCGCGAAGATGCGCCCGTAGCCCGTGCAGCGGCAGATGTTGCCGCTGATCGCCTCGCGGATCTGCGCCTCGCTCGGGTCGGGCGACGCATCCAGGAGGTGCTGGACCGCCACGACGAGGCCGGGCGTGCAGAAGCCGCACTGCACGCCGCCCTCGGCGATGAAGGCCTCCTGCACGGCGTTGTACTCGCCCGGGGGTGCGAGGTCCTCCACCGTGCGGATGTCGGCGCCGATCGCCCCGGCCGCGAGCACGAGGCACGCGCACACCGCCTCACCGTCCATCACCACCGTGCACGAGCCGCACTCGCCCTGCTCGCAGGCCCCCTTGGTGCCGGGCAGCCCGAGCCGCTCGCGCAGCACGAACAGCAGGCTCTCGCTGATCGTGGCGTCCTCCACGGCCCGGTCCTCGCCGTTGACGCGCAGCGAATACGTCACGACGCGGCCCCCGCCCGCGCGAGCAGGCGCGACGCCAGCACCGCCACGGCGTGGCGGCGGTAGGCCGCGGTGCTGCGGTGGTCGTCGATCGGACGGGCCTCGAGCGCGGCGCGCCGACCGAACTCGGCGACTACCGCGTCCGGCACGGAGCCCCCGTGCAGGTCCGCCGTGGCCGCGAGCCACGTCTCCGCCTCGCGGCAGCGCAGCACGGTGGGACCCACCGCGCCGAGCGCGAGGCGCACCGTGGCGGCGTCGCGGTCCCACACGAGGCAGGCCGACGCGGCCGAGATGACCATCGCGTTGCGCACGCCCACCTTTGCGTAGCCCTGCCAACCCCGCACGAGCGGCACGGTCACCGCAGTGATGAGCTCGCCCGGGCGTCGGTCGTTGCGCTTGACGCCGAGCATGAAGTCGTGCACCGATACCGCCCGCGAGGCGTCGCGGGAGCGCAGGTGCACGACGGCGTCCAGCGCCGAGAGCACGGGGAGGCCGTCCCCGGCGGGGGAGCAGGTGCCGAGATTGCCCCCGAGGGAGCCCGCGGCGCGGATCTGCGGCGAGCCGACGGTGCGCGCGGCCTCGGCGAGCGCGGGCACGAGCGAGCGGAGCGGATCGCGCTCCATGTCGCCGTAGGCCACGCCCGCGCCCAGCGTGAGCGTGCGCGCCTCTTCGTCCACGTGCCAGCGGCGCAACTCGGCCACCCGTCGCAGCGCGATGTACGCGGCGGGCCGGCGATGGTGGATGTTGACCTCCACCATCACGTCGGTACCGCCCTGCAGGGGCACGGCGTCCGGGTGCCGAGCCGCCGCGTCCAGCGCCTCGTCGAGGGAGTCGGCGACGACCACCACGCCCGTGGTCGTCACGCGGGCACCTCCCAGTCGGCGAAGGCGTCGATCATCGCACGCACGTCGCCGAGCGGGTAGAGGATGGGGCAGGTGCAGCCGTGGCGCACGTAGTGGGCGACGCGCTCACGGGTCTCTGCGGGGGTGCCCGAGGCCGTCAGCATCTGGACGATCTCGTCGGGAACGTGGCGCGACGCGGCCACGACCTGCTCGTGGGTGGCGGGCCAGGTGAGCACCGCGCCGACCTTGTCGAGCAGCGACTGCGGCACGCCGCTCGCCTTCATGATGTGGGGCTGCTGGCCGAGGTACTGCGTCACCATCAGGCGCGCCATGTCGAGGGCGGTGTCGTGGTCCTCGTGCACGCTGCACACGACCAACTGCGGGCGGTCCAGGTCCTGCCAGCGTCGGCCCGCCTTGTCGGCCCCGGCCGCGAGCGCCTCGATGGCGCGGTCGTTGTAGTCGGGCGAGACGAGGTAGTTGAGCACCACGCCGTCGGCGATCTCGCCGGTGAGCTCCATCATCTGCATGCCGGTGGCCCCGACGTAGATCGGCACCTGTTTGGGTCGGCGCTCCTGGTAGACGTAGTCCAGTTCGACGCCGTCCAGTCGGACGAACTCGCCCTGCATCGTGACCGTCTCGTTGGCCAGCAGCGCACGCACGGCGGTGACGATCTCGCGCATCGCCCGCAGCGGCTTGGCGCGGGAGATGCCGACCTTCTGGGCGAGCGGATCCCACCACGCGCCGATCCCGAGGATGACGCGGCCCGGGGCGAGGTCGTCGAGCGTGGAGAAGGTTGCGGCGAGCCGCGCGGGGTTGCGACTCCAGCAATCCACCACGCCCGAGCCCACCTTGAGCCGCGAGGTGACGGACGCGAAGGCGGCCATCGGCACCGTGGCCTCCCGCACGAGGCGGCTCTCGGCCTGCCAGACGGCCTCGAAGCCGCGGGTCTCGGCGTGGCGGGCGAAGTCCATCCCCTCGCGGATGGGGTGCGCGTCCTGCAGGTAGAGCGCGACGCGGCCGGTCACGGGGTCGCCTCGATGCGGGCGTGCAGTGCGCGGGCCGCCTCGGCCGCCTTGGCGCGCACCTCGTCGAGGTCCACGCGGGTGGGCCGACCGTCCTCCAGCACCTTCTCGCCGTCCATCTCGACGCGCAGTGCGCGCATGCCGGGGGTGTAGACGCTGCGCCATGCGTCGTCGGCGTGGTCGTAGCTCCAGGTGACGCGGTCGCGGCGCGACTCGGGAAACGCATCCCGGGACGCCTCCAGCCATCCGGCCACGGTGGTGGCGGGTGCGTGGGGCTCGGCTTCGTTGAGGCGCGCGAAGGCGAGGCGGGCCTCCTCCATCATGTCGGCGCCGATCCCGTCGGAGCCGAGCAGCACGGGATTGGCCCACCGCGTGGGTCGTGCGTAGCCGACGGCGTTCTTCATGTTGGAGCGCGGATTGTGCACGATGCGGCCCCGCAGCGGGCGGTCCAGGTGGACGCAGTGCACGAGCAGCCAGTCGTCCGCGGCATGCGGCGCGAGGCGTGCCGCCGCGTCGGCGTCGTCCACGGCCTCGGCGACGTGCACGTGCACGCCCACGCCGAGCCGCCGCGCGAGGTCGGCCGCGGCCGCGAGCGTCTCGTCGCCGCAGGTGAAGGCCGCGTGCAGCCCCACCATCGTGCGCAGGCCCGCCCGGGCCGTGCGCTCGCACTCGGCGAGGCCCTCGGCCGCGGCCCGCGTCATCGGCGTCGAGGGCGCGACGCGTCGGCGCAGGGAACCGTCGTCTGCCCAGCGGTCGGTCGCGCCGTACGCGGTGCAGACGCGCACGCCCACGGCAGCGCACGCGCGGTGGATGGTCTCGAGCGAACCCTCGATCGCGCGGGGCGACTCGTGGTGGTCGAGGATGCAGGTGGTGCCCGCCATGAGCGCCTCCACGGCCCCGAGCATCGCGGACCAGTGGATCGCGTCGGCGTCCAGCGCCGCATCGAGGCGCCACCAGACGCGCGAGAGCATGTCGGGAAAATCCACGGGGGCGGTGCGCGGCCCCGCCATGCCGCGCGCGAGCGCCGAGTAGAGGTGGTGGTGGGCGTCGACGAGGCCCGCGGTGACGTCGCCCACGCTCAGTCGGCCTCGTCGTCGCGACGGCGCATCGGCAGCGTGGTACGCCACCGGCCGTCCACCTCGTGGAGCGCGGCGGCCACCGCACCCGCGGTGGGGACGAGGCCGATCTCGCCCACGCCCTTGATGCCGTACGGGGCGTTGGGCTGCGGGGATTCCACGAGGATCACCTCGATGGCCGGCACGTCCTTGGCGCGCAGGATGCCGAGCCCGCGGAGCGTGTCGAGGGTGGGGAAGCCCGTCGCGGGATCGGCGGGGAAGTCCTCGGTGAGCGCGTAGCCGAGTCCCATGTGGACGCTGCCCTCGATCTGGCCGGCGCAGAGTTGCGGGTTGATCGCGCGCCCGACGTCGTGCGCGGCCACGACCCGCTCGATCGCGCCCGTGGCACGGTCGGCCACCACGAGTTGGGCGGCGTAGCCGAACGTGGAGTGGATGATCGGGTGCTCGATGCCGGGCGTGCCGAGCTTGTGCGTCCAGTCCACGCGGTACTCGCCGAGATGGTCCACCTCGGGCGCACAGCCGGCCGCACGGGCGGCGTCGCACGCGGCCTTGACCGCTCCCGCACCCATGAGCGTGCCACGCGAGCCCGTGGTCTGGCCGAGACCCAGTTCGCGCGTCGTGTCGACGATCACGTCCACGCGCGCAGGATCGACGCCCAGCTCGCTCACCGCCACCTGCAGCGCCACCGTGTGGATGCCCTGGCCCATCTCCGTCCAGCCGTGGCGGACCTCGATGCGCCCGTCGTCGCGGAATCGCACGACCGCGCGCGTCACCTCCTTGAAGCCGTTGCCGAGCCCGCTGTTCTTGAGCCCCAGCCCGAGACCCACCGCCTTGCCCGCGGCCCGGGCGGCGTCGAAGTGCGGGCGGATCGCGTCCAGGCAGGCGCGAGCCCCGAGCGCGCCGTCGTCCATCACCTGGCCCGGGCCCCACACCGCGCCCGGTGCGATGGCGTTGCGCGAGCGCATCTCCCAGGCGTCGATGCCGACGGCGGCGGCGAGACGATCCATGACGCCCTCCATCGCGAACTGCGCCTGGTTGGCGCCGAAGCCGCGGAACGCGCCGCAGATCGGGTTGTTGGTGCGCACCGCCACCGACTCCACGTCGATCGTGGGCAGGTGGTACGGGCCGCTCGCATGACCCGCCATGCGCTCCAGCACCTTCATGCCGACGCTCGCGTACGCCCCGCTGTCGCCGACGGCGCGCACGCGCAGCGCCGTGAGCCGTCCCTGCGCGTCGCACCCCGCCTCGTAGGTCATGCGGATGGGGTGACGCTTGGCGTGGATGAGGAAACTCTCCTCGCGCGACAGCGTGCACTTGACGGGGGCATCCAGCAGCCATGCGGCGAGCGCGGCGTGGGCCTGGTTGGCCATGTCCTCCTTGCCGCCGAAGGCGCCGCCGTTGCTCACGAGCGTCACGGTGACGGCGTCGTTGGGCAGGCCGAGCACGCGCGCGATGTCGTTGCGGTCGTCCCAGACGCCTTGGCCGCCCGACCAGACCTGCAGGTGTCGCGCACCGTCGCGCCGCTCGGGCGCGGCGAGGCTGCTCTCGGGCTCGAGGAAGGCGTGTTCGATGCGCTGCGTGCGGAAGGTCTCCGTCACGCGATGGGCGCTCGCGGCGAGCGCGGCGTCCACGTCCCCGCGGCGGTACTGGGAGCGGCTCAGCACGTTCGAGTCGGTGCCCCAGACGGCCAATTCGGGGTCCGCGGCGGCGGTCTCGGGGTCGGTGATCGGCCGGAGGGGCTCGTAGTCCACCCGCACGAGCGCCGCGGCGGCGCGGGCCGCCCGCTGCGTGCGGGCCACCACCACCGCGAGGACGTCGCCCGCGTACGAGGTGCGGCCACCGACGGGGATGAGGATCGGCCAGTCCTTGTGGATGATGCCCACGCGCAGTTCGCCCGGCACGTCGGCCGCGGTGAAGACCGCCACCACGTCGGGCGCCGCGGCGGCTGCGGTCGTGTCGATGCCGCGCACCTCGGCCCGGGCGTGCGCGGTGAGGTGCAGTGCCGCGTGCAGCAGGCCCTCGGGACGCATGTCGTCGATGTAGCGGCGGTCCCCGAGCGCGAGCGCCGCGGCCTCGTACTTGGGCGTCGAGGCGCCGATGCCGCCGGCGGGGGCCAGCACCGGCGTCTCGCCGCGTGCCACGGATTCGATCGCGTCCAGGATCTTCACGTAGCCGGTGCAGCGACACAGGTGGGCGCCGAGGTGGCGGGACATGTCGGCGCGGGTGAGCGCCGCGCCCTTCTTGTCCACCTGTGCCTTGGCGCGCATCACGATCCCGGGGATGCAAAATCCGCACTGCAGCCCGCCGCAGGCGGCGAATGCCGTGGACCACCGCGCGCGTTCCTCGTCGGGCAGCCCCTCGAGCGTGGTGACGGTCGCGCCCTCGAACTTCGAGATCGGCTGCTGGCAGCTCACGGTCACCTTGCCGTTCACGATGACGGTGCAGCACCCGCACTGCCCCGAGGGCGAACATCCGTCCTTGGGCGAGGTGACGTGCAGTTCCTCGCGCAGCGCCGAGAGCAGGTGCGGATGGTCGTCGGCCACCCGAACCGACCGGCCGTTGACGACGAGCGAGACCATCTTCAGCGGTCCTCCAGCACCACGCCGCGCTGGCTCGCGATGGGTCCGTACATCTCGGGGCGGCGGTAGCGGTCGAAGTCGAAGAGCGTGCCCGTGTAGTTGCGGCACCAGTCCAGGTCGCAGTCGGCGATCGCCAGCTCGTCGCCCGTGCCGTGCGTGCGCGCGAGCACCTCGCCCGAGGGCGCGATGATCTGGGAGTCGGCGAGCGAGTCCACGCCCTCCTCGACGCCGCCCTTGGCGACGCCCACGACGAAGGTGCCGTTCTGGTACGCGCCCGCCTGCATGACGAGCCCGTTGTGGAACGCCTGCAGCGGGTCCTGCGACGGGTCGGGCACGTAGTGGATCGGCGTGTTGTACCCGCAGAGGATCAGCTCGACGCCCTTCAAGCCCATGAGGCGGTACGACTCGGGCCAGCGCCGGTCGTTGCAGATCATCATGCCCACCCGTCCGCCGAAGGCGCGCCACACGCCGAAGCCCTCACGGCCCGGGGCGAAGTAGTGGCGCTCGGCGTGCTGGAAGGGTCGGTCGGGCTCGTGTCGCTCGTGGCCCGGCACGTGCACCTTGCGGTAGGTGCCGACGATGCGGCCGTCCCGCTCCACGAGGATCGCGGTGTTGAAGCGTTCGCCCGTCGGCGTGAGCTCGGCGTACCCCAGGTGCAGGCCCACGCCGAGGCGCCGCGCCTCGTCGAAGAGCGGTCGGGTCGCCGGGGAGGGCATCTCGCGCTCGTACCACGAGTCGGCCTCGCGCACGTCGTCGAGCCACCAGCGCGGGAAGAAGGTGGTGAGCGCGAGTTCCGGGTACACGACGAGGCCGGCACCCTCCGCCGCGGCAGCTCGGAGCAGCGCCACGAGCCGCTCCACCACCACGGTGCGGTCGTCGGCGCGCTGGATGGGTCCGAGCTGGGCGGCGGCCACCCGCAGGATGCGGCTCATGGGTCTACCCTGCGACCGCGCCCGCCGCGAGGTCCAGCACCACGGCGAGCAGCACGTCGGCGCCGGCGGCGAGGTCGGCGGGGTCGGTGTATTCGGCGGGGTTGTGGCTGATGCCCTTCACGCTCGGCACGAACACCATGCCCGTCGGGCACACGCGCGCGAACATCTGTGCGTCGTGGCCGGCCCCCGAGGGCATGCGCTCCACGGGCAGGGCCCGCGCGGCGGCGTGTCGCTCGACGAGCGCCACCACGCGTTCGTCGAAGACCACGGGCTCGAAGCGCGCCAGGACGCGACGCTCGATGCGCACGCCCTCGCGGGTGCCCAACGTCTCGAGGTGCGCGGCGATCCGACGCTCCGCATCGCGCAGGAGCGTCTCGTCGGTGTTGCGCACGTCCAGCGTGAGCGTCGCGCGGGCGGGGACCACGTTGGTGAGGTTGGGGTGCAGGTCCACCCTGCCCACCGTAGAGACCTGGTGCCCACCCATTTCGAGGGCCAGTTCGCGGACGAAGACCGTGACCTGCGCGGCGACGAGCGCGGGGTCGTGGCGCAGCGCCATCGGGGTGGTGCCCGCGTGGTTGGACTGACCGTGGATCGTGAGCTCCTGCCAGGAGATGCCCTGCACGCCCGTCACTGCGCCGATGCGCGAGCCGTGCGCCTCGAGCAGGGGACCCTGCTCGATGTGCAGTTCCACGAAGGCGTGCGGGACCGGCCCGGGGCAGGGTGCGGCGCCCGCGTAGCCGATGCGCACGAGTTCGTCGCCGAGGCGGGCGCCGTCGATGCCGACGGTGTCGAGGGCCGCCTCCAGCGCGAGGCCGCCCACGTAGACGAGCGACCCCAGCATGTCGGGGGCGAAGCGGGCCCCCTCCTCGTCGGTGAAGACGCCCACGGCGAGTGGACGCTCGGGCTCGAAGCCCGCGCGCTGACACGACTCGATCACCTCGAGGCCGGCCAGCACCCCCAGCGTGCCGTCGTAGCGCCCGCCCGTGCGCACCGTGTCGATGTGGCTGCCCATCATCACCGGTGCGCCGTGGCCGACGCGCCAGGTGCCGACCACGTTGCCGATCGCGTCCACCACGACCTCGAGCCCGAGCTCCCGCATCCAGGCCGCGACGAGGTCGCGGCCGTCGCGGTCGGCATCGGTGAGCGCGAGGCGCGCATTGCCGCCGCCCTCGATGGGCGCCACTTCGGCGAGCCGCGCGATCCTGTGCAGGAGGCGATCCGCGTCCACGCGCGAGGGCGCGGCGGTGGCGGTCCCCCTCACGCCGCAAGCCTAGGAGTGTGGACCCGCGGGACGAACGAACGAGCCCTCGCGTGCGGGGCGCCAACTCGCCGGCGTGGCAGACTCGTGGGGTGCGACGGCCCGCGCCCGACCGCGGGCGGTTGGCGTCGCTCATGGGTGCCGAGCTGGCGCGATTCACCGGGACGCATCCGCGGTCCCGTGAACTGGCCGACGCGGCGACCAGACACCTCGTCGCCGGCGTGCCGATGCCGTGGATGCGGCGCTGGCCCGGGGCGTTTCCCCTCACGCTGGAGCGTGCGACGGGTGCGCGGCTCACCTGCGCGGACGGCCTCGAGTACGTGGACCTGTGCCTCGGCGACACCGGAGCGATGACGGGTCACGCCGTGCCCGAGGTCGCGGCTGCGGTGAGCGTCCAGATGTCGCGGGGGAGCACCACGATGTTGCCCACGCGGGACGCCGCATGGGTCGCGGCGGAGATGGCACGTCGTTTCGGGGTGCCGAAGTGGCAGTTCACGCTCAGCGCCACCGACGCCAACCGATTCGTCCTGCGCTTTGCACGCGAGATCACGGGGCGGGCCACCGTGGTGGTGCACGACTGGTGCTACCACGGCACGGTGGACGAAACGCTCGTGGTGCTCGCCCCCGACGGCCGCACCGTGGCGCGACCGGGGGCGATCGGTCCGCAGGTGGATCCCGGTCGCACGACGCGGGCGGTGCCGTTCAACGACCTGGCGGCCATGGAGCGGGCCCTCGCGCACGGCGACGTGGCCTGCGTGTTGATGGAGCCCGCGCTCACCAACATCGGGATCGTGCTGCCCGCGCCCGGCTACCTCGCGGGGGTGCGCGAGATGACGCGGCGCCACGGCGTGCTGTTCGTGCTCGACGAGACCCACACGATCTGCGCCGGGCCGGGCGGCGCCACGGCGGCCTGGGGGCTCGCGCCCGACGCGGTGGTGATCGGCAAGACGATCGGGGGCGGCATTCCCGTGGGGGCCTACGGGTTCTCGGCGGCCGTGGCGCAGCGGGTGGAGCGGCTCCACGGCGACGAGGGCATCGACGTCTCGGGCGTGGGCGGCACCCTGGCCGGCAATGCGCTCGCGATGGCGGCGGTGCGCGCGACGCTCACGCACTCGCTGCAGCCCGAACAGTTCGCGCGTGCCACGCAGCTCGCGAGAGCGTGGACCGCGGGCGTGCGCCGTGCCTACGAGGCGCGGGGCCTGCCGTGGTGCGTCCAGCAGCTCGGTTCGCGGGCCGAGTATTGGTTCTGCCCGCCTCCGCGTGACGGGGCGTCTGCGGCGGCCGCGGTGGACCACGAACTGGACGCCTTCATGCACTTGTGGGCCGTGAATCGCGGCGTGCTGTTGACCCCGTTCCACAACATGGCGCTCTTCTCGCCGTACCACGACGAGCGGGACGTCGCGCTCCACGACGAGGTCTTCGAGGGGGCGGTCGCGGCCCTGATGGGCTGAGCGGTGGAGACGGCCTTCCTGCTCGTGGTCGTGGCCCTGGCAGCGGGGGTGCAGGCGGTGTCGGGGTTCGGCTTCGCCCTGCTCGCGGTGCCGATCCTCGCGATCGCGGTCGACCTGCGGCACGCGGTCGTGGTGGTGACGGTCGTGGCGACCGTGAGCACCGCGGTGCAGTGGTGGGAGTCGCGCGCCGTACCCGTCGGTCCGCTGGCCCGGCGGCTGCTGGTCTCGAGCGTGGTGGGCCTGCCGCTCGGTCTGTGGGCGCTCGTCGCCCTGGACGCCCGCATGATGAAGGCGCTGTTGGGCGTCTCGGTGCTGGCGGGAGTGGCGATGCTCGCGTGGCGTGGCACGGCCGCCGCGGTCAAGGGCGTCGCGGAGCGGCATCGGTGGGACCTCGCCGCCGGCGTGGCCTCGGGTGTGCTCGCCACCGCCACCTCGACCAACGGCCCGCCGCTCGTGTTCCTCCTGCGGGTGCGCGGCGCGGATCCGGCGTCCTTTCGCGCCGTATTGAACCGGGTCTTCACCGTCACGGGCGTCGCATCGCTCGCGCTGTTCGCCGCCGTCGGCGTGGTGCGTGCCACGGACCTCGTGGCCGCCGTGCTCGCGGTGCCCGTGATGCTCGCGGCGGTGTGGCTCGGAATCCGTGCCCGCCCCCTCGTGGCCGAGGCGACGTTCCGGCGCCTCACGCTCGTGCTGCTCGCGCTGAGCGGCGCGAGCGCGCTCGTCTCGGCACTACTCGGCTGAGTCGGGGACGCCCCCACCGAACGCACGCAGCCATGCGTCCCGTGTCGGCGGGGCAAACACGACGTTGGTGCGCACCACGTCGCCGAGCGCCGCCGTGGCCATGTGCGAGTAGGCGTGGCCGGGACACACGAGCGTCTCCGTGGGCAGGGCGGCAAGCGTGCGCAGGCTGTCGTGGAGCGCCCCGGCGTCGCCGCCCGGCAGGTCGGTGCGTCCGCATCCCTCGAGGAACAGCGTGTCCCCGGCCACGAGGCGGCCGTCCACGAGGAAGCATTGGCTGCCCGGTGTGTGACCCGGCGTGTGGAGCAGCGTGATCTCGAGGTCGCCGACGCGCACCACGTCGCCGCCGCGGTGCGTGGCGAGGTGGCTCGCGTCCAGTCCCGTCACCCGCGAGACCCACGCGGCCTCGTCGCGGTGCACGTGGATCGGGACGTCCCGATGCACGAGCAATGCCGTGACGCCCTCGATGTCGAAGCCCATCATGGATCCACCCACGTGGTCGGGGTGGTAATGGGTCGCGAGGGCACCCACCACCCGCATGTCGTCGGCCTCGGCGACCGCCAGGAGATCGCTCACGGCGTACGCCGGATCCACGACGACGCACTCGCGCGACGCGCGGTCACCCAGCAGGTAGACGAAGTTGACCATCTGCGCCGCCAACGGGTTCCCGACGGCGAAGTCGCGGCCCGACAGCAACTGGCGGAAGTAGAACCGCTCGTCGATCGGGTCACCATAGCGTGGCGCCGTGCAGCCGTTGCGCTATGCGGTCGTCGGGGCGGGCATGATGGGCACCGAGCACGCCATCACGATCGCCGCGCTCCCCGACGCTCGGCTCGTGGCGCTGGCTGATCCGGAGCCGCGGAGCCTCGCGGCGGCGACGCGGGCGCTCGGGCCCGCCGCACCGCCCGTCTGGCACGACGCGGGCCGCATGCTCGCCGACGCCGAACCCGACGTGGTCGTGATCGCCACCCCGAACCACGTGCACGACGAGTCCCTCGCGCCCGTGTTGCGCCACGGGGCGCACGTGCTCGTGGAGAAGCCGCTCGCAGTCGACGCGGCGCGATGCGCGGCGATCCGCGACGCGGTGCGGCGCACCGAGCCACGCATCGGGCGCGGGGGACCCCGGCGAGTGGTGTGGGTCGGCATGGAGTACCGCTACATGGCGGCGACGGCGGCGCTGATCGCCCACGTGCGCGCGGGCGACGTGGGCGAGCCGCGGATGGTGTCCATCCGCGAGCACCGCTTCCCGTTCCTGCACAAGGTCGGGGAGTGGAACCGCTTCTCGCGCAACACGGGCGGCACGCTGGTGGAGAAGTGTTGCCACTTCTTCGACCTGATGCGATGCGTCACGGGCGACGAGGTCGTGGCGGTCGGAGCGTCGGGTGGTCAGGCGCTCAACCACCTGGACGAACGGCACGGCGGCGAGGTGCCCGACCTGCTGGACCACGCCTACGTGACGGTGGAGTTCGCCCGCGGGGCCCGCGGGATGCTGGAGTTGTCGATGTTCGCCGAGGCCTCCCGCAACGAGCAGGAGATCTCGGTCGTCGGGGACGCGGGGAAGGTCGAAGCGTTCCCCGCCGAGGGTCTCGTGCGCATCGGCCGGCGCGAGCGCGGCGTCCTGCGCGCGCCCGTGGCGGAGCGCACCGTCGCGCAGCCCGAGGGGATCCTCCCGGGCATTCACCACGGCGCGACCCACCGGGCGCACCTCGCCCTTGCCCGTGCCGTGCGCGACGGCCGGGAGGCCGAGGTGTGCGTGGAGGACGGCCTCGCCGCGGTGGCGATCGGTGAGGCGGCGCACCGGGCCATCCTCGAGCGCCGGATGGTCGCGGTTGCGGTCCCCCCCGCGCAGGGCTAGCGGTCGAAGAACCAGTTCCGCACGGCCTCGCGCACGCGATCGGGCCGGCCCGTGCGGGCCTCGGTGCGGTCCATCGACCGCGTGAGGCGCAGCATGCCGTTGACGCCGAGCCACCGCAGTGGCTCGGGCTCCCAGCGGCCCCAGTGGTGGCCGACCCACGGCAGGGTCGCGAGATCGGGGTCGGGGCCGCCGAGCAGCGCCACGAGGGTGCGCGCGGCGAGGTGCGCAGCGAGCACCCCTTCGCCGACGTAGCCGCCGACGAGCGCGAGGCGCCGCGAGTGGTCCAGGTACACCGTCGGATGCCAGGCCCGCGGCACCCCGAGGGGCCCGCCCCAGCGGTGGGTGATGGGCACCTCGCGCAGCGCGGGCAGCGTCTCGCGCATCGTCGACACGATGCGCTCGTGGATGCGCTCGTGCACGTCGAAGCGGTCGCGGATCCGCGAGCCGAAGTGGTACGGCGCACCCCGCCCCCCAAAGGCCACGCGGCCGTCGGCCGTGAGCTGCGCGTAGATGATGAGGTTGCGCCCGTCGTGGTAGGTCTCGCGGCCCGCCCAGCGCACCGCCTCGCGCACGGCGGGGGGCAGGGGCGCGGTGGCGACCATGTACGAGTACAACGGCACGAGATCGCGGCGGGCCCCGGGGAGCGTCGCCGAGTAGCCCTCCGTGGCGCGCACCACGAGGTCGGCGGTGACGGTCCCGCGCTCGCCGTCGCAGCGGTACTCGACCCGCCCCGTTCCGATGTCGGTGACCTCGGCGCCCTCGCGGATCACCACGCCGCGGCGCGCGCAGGCCTCGGCGAGGCCGCGCACGAGCCGCAGCGGGTGCACCGTCGCGCAGTGCGGCGTGAACGACCCGCCGCGCAATTCGGCGGCCCCGATGCGGGCCTGCAGGTCGGCGGCACCGATCTCCACGAGGTCCTCGGACGCGAGCCCGAGCGCCGCGGCCTCGGCGACGTCGGCCCGCACCCGCGCGAGCTGGGGTGCGGTGGTCGCGCCCATCAGCGTGCCCGCCTTGTGGAAGTCGCACGGGATGCCCTCTGCCCGGAGGATCTCCCCGACCTCGTCGACGGCGGCGAAACTGCGGCGCAGCATGCGACGCGCGGTGCCGAAGCCGTGCGCCGCGTCGAGTTCGCCCGGCGTGACGGGGATCCACCCGCTGCACCAGCCCCCGTTGCGTCCGCTCGCGCCGTGGCCCACGCGGTGGCGCTCGAGCACCACGACGCGCGCATCGGGCCGCCAGCGGCGCAGCGTGTGGGCCGTCCAGAGGCCCGTGAGGCCGGCCCCCACGATCACCACGTCGGCCTGCGTGTGCGCGGCGAGCGACGGTTCGTGGCGCGCGGGCGCGTCGGGCCCGTCGGCCCAGAGGCTGAGGCCCGCCCGGGGCACTGCGCGGATCTCGTCGCGGGTGCCCACGGCCGAACGCTAGCCGAGCAGCACGTTGTCGATCAGGCGCACGCCCCCGATGGTGGCGGCCACGAGCATGCGACTCGAGGGGCCGCAGATCCGCACGACCGACCACGCGTCGTCGCGCACCTGCGCGTAGTGCACCGTCACGGGCACGTCGTCGGTCGCCGCTGCATCGAGCGCGCGGCGCACCCCGTCGGCGAGGCGCGCGGTGTCGGTCTCGCCGTCGGCGAAGCGGCTGCGCGCCGCCGCGAGCGCCCGCGGCAGGGCGGCTGCGACGCGTCGCGCGGTGGGCGAGAGGCGCACGTTGCGGCTGGACGCGGCGAGGCCGTCGGGGTCGCGCACCGTCGGGGCGGCGAGGACGCGCGGGCCGCCGCGGCGAGCGGCGAGATCCCGCACCACGAGGAGTTGCTGGAAGTCCTTCTCGCCGAACACGGCAAGGTCGGGCCGGACCGCGTCCCAGAGCTCGCGCACGACGGTGGCGACGCCGACGAAGTGGCCGGGCCTGTCGCGGCCCTCGAGGTCCTCGGCGAGCCGGGCGGGCACCGGCTCGGGGATCTCGCTCGCCAGCACGTCCCGCCGCGCGGGCCGCCACAGCAGGTCCGCGCCCCATTCGCGGCACAGGGCCTCGTCCTGCGCCGGCGTGGCGGGATACGCCGAGAGGTCCGCGGCGTCGCCGAACTGGAGCGGGTTCACGAAGACGCTCACGACGAGGCTGCGGGCGTGCTCGCACGCCGCGTCGCAGAGACTCGCGTGGCCGCCGTGGAGCGCGCCCATGGTGGGCAGGAGTGCGAGCGGCCGGGGCAGCGCCGCGACCGCCGCCGTGAGCTCCGCGCGGGCCGCGACGACCCTCACGACTCCGTCCGAGTTCGCGTGTGCGAGGTGGGCGTCAGTGGAAGGAGTGCGCGTCGTCGGGCCAGGCACCGCTGCGCACGTCGTCCACGAAACGGCTGCACGCGTCCCGTGCCGCATCCCCGAGCTCGGCCCAGCGGTGGGTGAACTTGAGGCGTCGATCCACGAGGCCCAGCACGTCGTGGAGCACCAGCACCTGGCCGTCGCAGTCGGGACCGGCGCCGATGCCGATCGTCGGCACGGAGACCTTGCGGGTGATCTCGGCCGCCAGGTGGCGCGGCACTCCCTCCACGACGATCGCAAACGCCCCCGCTTGCTCGAGTGCGTGCGCATCCTCGAGCAGGCGGTCCCGCTCGCCGGCGTCGTGGCCGTCGCGCCGCCCCTGCACGCGGTGGCCGCCCATTCGGTGGTAGCTCTGCGGCGTGAGCCCGACGTGGCCCATCACGGGCACGTCCATGCGGGTGAGGGCGAGGACGCTGTCGGCCACGTGCACCCCGCCCTCGAGCTTGACCGCCGCCGCCCCGGCCTTCAGGAGGCGCGCCGCACTCTCCACCGCGCGCACGGGCCCCGACTGGTAGCTCCCGAACGGCAGGTCGCCCACCACGAGGGCCCGCGTACGCGCCCGCGCCACGAGGCGCACGTGGTACTCCATCTCCTCGAGCGTCACCGGCAGGGTGGTGGCCTCGCCCTGCACCACGGTCGCGACCGAGTCGCCCACGAGGATCGCATCCGCACCCGCGGCGTCGACGATGCGCGCGAAGGTCGCGTCGTATGCCGTGAGCATCGCGATGCGCCGCGCCGTGCCCTTGGCGTTGCGCAGCATCGGCACGGTGACGCGTTCGCGCACCTCGGAGTCCACGACCGAGAGGGTAACGAGGCGCCGTTAGCGTGCCACCATGCGCGCTCCGTGGTGGCGCCGTCTCGTGGCGGACGGGGCCGACGCGGCCTGGGAGTGGCTCGCGTTGCATGCGGCCGTCGGACCGGACACGCGTCGAGGCCGCCGCTTCGGGGCCTTCGGGGAGGGCTCCATCATGTGTTTCCCGCTCGGCACGGTCTACAACGAACGGTACGTGCAGGTGGGCCGTGACACGATGATCGGCCCGCAGGTGGCGCTCGCCGCGGGCATGGCGCCGGGGCAGGAGTGCGTGCTGGATCCGACGATTCGGATCGGGGACCGTTGTCTCATCGGGCGTGGCTCGGGGATCGTCGGTCACTTCTCCATCCACATCGGCGACGACGTGTGGACCGGTCACCACGTGTACGTGACCGACCAAAATCACGGATACGAACGCCTCGACCTGGCGATCTCGCGCCAGACGCAGCCCGAACGGGCGGTGCACATCGGGGATGGCTCGTGGCTCGGACACGGCGCCGTGGTCCTGCCGGGGGCGCGCATCGGTCGTCACGTGGTGATCGGCGCCAACTCGGTGGTGACGGGGGAGATCCCCGACCACAGCGTCGCCGTCGGCGCGCCGGCCCGCGTCGTGCGGCGCCACGAGCCGGGGCGCGGCTGGGTGCGGGTGGAGCGGACCGCCTAGACCGAGAGATCCATCGGCGGGCGGCACGACGGCATGTCGTTGGCCGCCGCGAACGTCGCGAGCTTCTCCGAGAGCGGGATGCCCTCGACGGTGGTCTCGCGGAATGGGGGATTGACCCCGGTGCGCAGCGTCCGCGCGTACTCGCGGCGGTCGGCGAGGTAGGTGTCGTAGTCGGCGAGCCAGAGCGGCACGATCGCCGCACCCTTGTCGTCGGTGGGCAAGGTGCCGCGCGCCGCGGCGATCGCCCGCTCCAGGCCGTCGGTGGCGGCATCCACGAGGTCGGCGCGGCGGGCGAGGGCGTCGGGGCCCGCGTCGTCGATGCGCCGCAAGTCGGCGAGCGCGGCCCGCTCGCGCGCGGCCACCGCGCACGCGGCCTCGGCGCGTGCGGCCCACGCGGCGTCGCCGATGCGGTTGACCGACTCGGTGGGCGCGAGGAAGAGCGCGTAGACCCACATCGCCACCAGCCCCGCCACCACGAGGCCGAGCAACGCCCGACCGATCGCCGCGGCGCGCCGCCACGACAGGGCGAGGTGCGCGCATCCCGCACCGACGCCGAGGCCGAGTGCCACGGCGCCGCCGGCCGCCGGACCGGTGCGCCACCCGACAAGCGCGTCGAGGGACCAGTCCCCGGGCCCGAGCGCGCCGATGCAGACGCCGACCACGCCCACCATCGCGGTGTATTCCCAGCCCTGCCCGGGCCTGAAGATGAAGAACCCGTTGCCCGCGTGCCCCGCCACCCCGGCCACGACCATCAGGCCCACGAGTCCTGCGGCGGCGAGCGGGGTGGCGACGCCGAGCATCAACGCGAGTCCCACGAGCATCTCGGTGACCGCCGCCGCGCGGGCCTGGAGGCGGGGGGCGCGCATCCCGATCGACGCAAACCACGGGGGCGTGGCCGCGCGGCGGGCACGCGAGGAGACCTTGTTCCATCCGTGCGCACAGATCATCGCGCCGAACGCCACGCGCAGGGTCGCGAGCGCGAGCGCACCCGCGGTCGCGTCGCCGGCCTTTATGTCCACGATTGCTAGATTCTACGAGTGAGCGCAGGTACGGCCCGCGACGTAGCCCGACTCACGCGGCGCCTCGTGGGTCTCGCACCGCGGCCGTTCGCCGTTGCCGTGACGGGCGCGGCGGTGTTCGCCGTGTGCACGGTGGCGTCGTCGCTCGGGGTGCGTTGGATGGTGGACCGGGTGATCCTGCCCCGCTTCGCGGGAGCGGACATCGACGAAGGTGCGCTGGCTGCCGGGGCCGCCATCGTGATCGGCATCGGCGTGGTCCGCGCGACGGGGATCGTGGTACGCCGCGGCTTCGCGGGCATGGCCGAATGGCGCGCCGCCGAGCGTCTGGCGCACGGTTTGCTCGCGCGCATGTCGGCACAGCCGGTGCCGTGGCACCGGCGCCACATGGTGGGGGATCTCGTCGCCCGATGCGGGGTGGACGTGGACGTGGCGGTCGGGGTGATGGCCCCGATGCCGTTCAGTTCCTCCGTGGTCGTGATGGTGGTGGCGGCCGCGGGGTTCCTGCTCGCCACCGACCTCGTGCTCGGCGGGATCGCGACGGCGCTCCTGCCCGCGCTGCTCGCGGTCAATCTCGTGTACCAGCGCCGCATCGACACGCACTACGTCGACGCACAGCGGGAGCTGGGGTTGCTCTCCGAAGCCGTGCACGAGTCGTTCGACGGCGTGGTGGTCGTGAAGGCCTTCGGGGCGGAGGACCGCGAGACGGCGCGGCTCGCGCGCATCGCGGGCCGTCTGCGCGATGCCCAGGTGCGCGCGGTGGCGGTGCGCTCGACGTTCGAGGCACTCCTCGACGCGACGCCGTCGCTCGCCAACGTGCTGCTGCTCGCGGTGGGCGCGCTGCGTGTGCGCGACGCGGCGATGACCCTCGGGGACCTCGCCAGCGTGCTGTACCTGTTCACGCTCCTCGCCTTCCCGCTGCGGATCATCGGCCATCTGTTGAGCGAGATCCCGCATTCCCTCGCGGGTTGGCGGCGCGTCGTGGAGGTGGTGGACGCCCCGATCGAGAACGACCCGCGGGCATCGATCGGCACGGCGGACGCGGCGACGCCCGTGGTGCTCTCGGGAGTCGAGGTGGCCCACGGTGCCGGGGCCCCCGTGTTGCGCGGGGTGGATCTCACGCTGAGCGCGGGGTCCACGACGGCCCTCGTCGGCGCCACGGGCTGCGGCAAGACGACCCTGCTGCACGCGATCGCCGGCCTGGTGCCCGTCTCGGCCGGTCGTGTCGGGCTCGCCACGCCACGGGTGGGACTCGTGTTCCAGGAGGCGTTTCTGTTCGCGGACTCGTTGCGTTTCAACATCACGCTCGGGATGCAGGTGTCGGAGACCGCGCTCTGGGACGCGCTCGAGGTGGCCGACGCCGCCGAACTCGTGCGCGAACTGGACAACGGCCTCGACACGACGCTCGGCGAGCGGGGCTCGGGACTCTCGGGCGGCCAACGGCAGCGCATCGCGCTCGCCCGTGCGCTCGCACTGGGCGCGGAGTTGTTGTTGCTTGACGACACGACCTCCGCGCTGGATGCGGGCACCGAGGCGCGCGTGCTGGCCAACCTGCGCGGCATGCGCCGAACCGTCACGACGCTCGTGGTGGCGTCGCGACCATCCACCATCGCCCTCGCCGACGAGGTGGTGCACCTACGGGACGGCCGCGTTGCGGCCCGCGGCACCCACGAGTCGCTCATGGCGCGACACCGCGACTACCGCGACTTGATGACCGCATTCGAGACGGAGCGCGGCGCCGAGCGCGCCGAGATGCGCGGGGCCCGCCCGTGAGCATGGAGGGCGAGGGCAGGTCGGCACCCGAGGCGCTCCGACGGCTCGGGACCGCGGGCACGCTGCGGCGGGGCGTGGAGATCGCGCCCGCGTTCGGGGAGGGGTTGCTCGTCACCTTCGGTCTCGCGGTGGTGGGCTCGGTGGCCCGTGTCGTCGTGCCGGTGCTCGTGCAGCAGGTCATCGACGGGGGATTCGTGGACGGCGAGGTGCGGGTGGAGTGGATCCTGCGTACCTGTGCCGTGGCCGCCGCGGTGATCGTGGGCAGTTCGATCGCGCTGCGCACGGCCGTGCGGCGTCTCGGCGGGCGGGCGGAGCAGGGCCTGTACGCGCTGCGGGTGCGGCTCTTCGAGCACGTGCACCGACTCAGTCTCGAGCGTCACCACGAGGAGCGCCGCGGTGCGCTCGTGGCGCGCGTGACGAGCGACATCGAGACGCTCACGATGTTCTTCGCCTGGGGTGGGCTCACCTTCATGCTGGACGGCGCCTTGATGGTGGCGGTCGCGGGCGTGATGCTGGCCTACGACTGGATGCTCGCGATGGTTGCGCTCGCCACCTCCGCGCCGCTGTTCTTCGTGCTGCGTCGCCTGCAGGCCCGCCTCCTGCGGGCCTACGAGCACGCGCGCGGGCGCAACGCCGTGCTCCTCGGCTCGGCGAGCGAGCTCATCGCGGGCACCGAGACGCTGCGGGCTGCGGACGCGCGGGAGCCGTCCCTTGAGCGCGCGCGGCGGGCGGTGTCGGAGCGGACCGATGCCCAGGTGCGGGCAGGGTTCATCGGCGCGTTCTTGTTCCCCTCGGGCGAGGTGTTCGCCGCCCTCACGGTGACGGCGGTCGTGGGCGTCGGGGTGCTGCGGGGTCCGGGGGAGGGGCTCACCGCGGGGGCGATGGTGGGCTTCTATTTCCTCACGTACCGATTCCTCGAACCAATCGCGGAGTTCACCGAGGTGATCGACCAGGCGCAGACCGCGGTCGCGGGCCTGCGTCGGGTACTCGGCGTGCTGGACACGCCGATCGGCCCGCCGCCCCCCGTGTCACCCCGGGCGCTGCCCCCGGGGCCGCTCGCGGTGGCGCTGCGCGACGTCACCTTTGCATATGCGCCACGCGACGCGATCGTGGACGGCGAGGACGAGGCGCCCGCATTGCGCGAAGTGGACCTCGACATCCCCGCCCGCGCGCACGTGGCGCTCGTCGGGGAGTCGGGCTCGGGCAAGACGACCCTCGCGCGCCTCGTGGCTCGTTTCGCCGACCCCACCGCCGGGGTGGTGTTGCTCGGCGGGGTCAACGTCCGGCGCGTCGCCAACGACGAGCTGCGCCGTCGCCTCGTGGTGGTGCCCCAGGAACCGTTCCTCTTTGCCGACACCATCGCGAACAACCTGCGGTTCGCGCGACCGGACGCAACCGAGGATGCGATGCGGACCGCCGCGGCGCGGCTCGGCATGCTGGACTGGTTGCACGGCCTCCCGCGGGGTCTCGACACGCCCGTCGGGCAGCGAGGCACCGCGCTGTCTGCGGGAGAGCGCCAGCTGGTGGCGCTGCTGCGTGCGGCGATCACCTCGCCCGACGTGCTCGTGCTGGACGAGGCAACCTCCGCGGTGGATCCCTTGCTCGAGACGCGGATCGCATCGGCGCTGCGGGCGCTCTCGGAGGGGCGCACGACGATCGCCATCGCCCACCGGCTGTCCACCGCGGCGCGGGCCGACCGCGTGCTCGTGCTGCACGAGGGGCGCCTCGTGGAGGACGGACCCCACGAGGAGTTGCTGGTGCGGGGCGGCACCTACGCGAAGATGTACGGGCAATGGCTCGACGCGACCGCCGCCTCCTGACGGCCCGCGCGCGCGGCGGGGCGGCCGCGCTCGCGGTGGTGGCGGTGGGCGCGTGCGGCGAGGCCCCCGAGGTGGGGGCGGCCTGCCGGCACATGCCCGCCGTGGTGGCATCGGTGGAGCGCGTTCGCGCCCTGGTGGAGGACCCGAGCTCGCTGAGTCCCGGCGTCGCTCGCGACGTCCTCGTCGGGGCCTCGGACGCCCTGTCGGTGCTGGCCGAGTCGCCGCCGAGATCGATCTCCGAGGACGTCGGGGTGCTGTGGGCCGCGCACGTGGCGCTCTATGCAGCCTGGTCGGAATCGGATTGGAAGGGTGCCCTCGCGAGGGACACCCCCGCGGGGAGCCGGGCCATTGCGCTGCTCGGCTCGGCGCGGGTGGGTCGTGCGTTCGAGCGGTTGGACGCCTTCGCCGACGACCGCTGCAGCGTGGAGCTCGGGGGACCGCTCGCCGTGCCGGCGGGCACCCCGACGACGCTGCCCGATGCGGCACCGGGCGACGAGCCGTTGCGCACGGACGAAGGCGATTCCGAGGACGACGCGTTGCGGGAGGCCCTCGGCTTCGTGCTCGCCGAGCGGTTCGGTCTGGCGGTGACCCCCGACCAGGCGGCGTGCCTCGGTGGTGAGCTGCTCGCGCGTTCCGCAACGCCCGACGCCGATGACACCGATGCGCAGTACCTGGTGGTGCTGCAGGAGACGTTCGACGCGTGTCGCGTCTCCGTAGACGTGGCCGAGGTGCTCTCTCGGTAGCCTCGCGGCGTGCAGATCACGCTCGTGCGTCATGCCCAACCCGAGTGGGTGAAGAACGGCCTCAGCGTCGACAACCCGCCGCTCACCGCGCTCGGCCGGGAGCAGGCGGAGCGCCTCGGCGAGCGGCTCGCCGCGGAGCGCTTCGACGAGTTGCACGTGTCGCCGCTCGTGCGGGCGCGCGAGACCGTTGCGCCGCTCCTGGCGCGTACGGGGCGGGCCGAGTCGTTGGAGCCGTGGCTCGAGGAGATCCGCAACCCGATCTGGCACGGCACGCCCGCGGAGAAGGCCGCGGCAGCCTACCGCGAGGAGCGCAACCGGCCCGCGCTCGAGCGCTGGGACGGCCTCCACGGCGGGGAGCCCGTGCGCGACTTCATCGCGCGCATCCGCGCGGGGGCCGAGGAGTTCCTCGCGCGGCGCGGGATCGTGCGCGTGGATCACGACCTGCCGATCTGGCAGGTGGCCGAACCGGGCCGCTCGATCGGATGGGTCGCGCACGCGGGCACCAACAGCGTGGTGATCTGCCTGCTGCTGGGACTAAATCCCACGCCCTGGGAGTGGGAACGCTTCGTGCTGGCCCACGCCTCGGTGACGCGCCTCGAGGCGCTGGGGATGGGTGACGGTTACGGCTTCAGCCTGTGGCCGCTGTCCGACGTGGAGCACCTGGCGCCCGAGCAGCGCACCTTCTAGATCGTCGCCGCGATCGCGTCGGTCGCCGCGGCGGCGGCCGCGGCGGTGGGGCGACTCAGCCCTGCGGGCGCAATTCGGTCACCTGACAGGCGTCCACGGCCTTCACGACCGGGTAAGGGTTGATCGCGGCGCCGCCGAGCGGGTGCACCTCGAAGTGCAGGTGGGGCGTGCCCGCGTTGCCGGTCGCCCCGGTGTAGCCGATGACCTGGCCCGCACGCACGGTCACGCCGGGGGCGATCCCGGGGGCGAAGGAATCGAGGTGCGCATAGAGGAAGTAGGTGCCGTCGGGGGCCGTGAGACGCAGCCCGTTTCCCGTGAGCGACACGCCCGAATACTGCTTCGTGATGGTGCCGTCCACGACCGCGTAGATGGCGAGTCCCACGGGCCCGACGATGTCGACGCCCTCGTGCAGGCGGGACCCGCGGGATGCATGCCAGGAGTCCACGAAGGAGCAACGACCCTGCACGGGGAACACCGCGATCTGCGAGATGCCGAGGGTCGCGAGATCGGGCAGCACGCCGAGCGCCACCGCCGTCGGCAGGTCGACCGCCTGCGTCGTGGCGAGGCCTCGCGACTGCTGGAACGAGCCAAGCGCGATCGCCGTCGCGACGCCGAAGACGCCGTCCGCGCCGCCCTTGACGGGCACGCCCGCGGCCACGAGCGCCGTCTGCACCGTGCGCACCGCATCACCCGACGCACCGCGCGCCGGCAGCGAGTTGATCGTGAGGAGGCCGGACGTGGCGGCCGCGGGGTTCGCGGGCGCGGGGGTGGCCGGCGCGGGGGCGGCCGGCGCGGGGGTGGCGGCCGGCGCGGGGGCGGGCGTCGCCGCAACCTGCGTCGCCTCGGGGCGCACCGCCTTGGCCGACTTCGCGGCCTTCGCCGCGGGCTTCGCGGCGGATGCCGGCGCGGCACCGGGCACGAGACCGAGGGCCGCGGCCGTCGCGGCGTCCATCTGCTTGGTCACGGGCAACCCCCGCGACTGCTGGAAGGCGCCGATGGCGATCGTGGTGGCGAGACCGAAGACGCCGTCGGCGCCGCCCTTGACCTGGATGCCGGCGTTGAGAAGCGCCTGCTGGAGCGACCAGACGGACTCCCCGGTGGCGCCGACGGACGGGAGCGCGGCGGGGTCGAGTGCGACGGGCGCGAGGAGGCCGAGCAGCTTGGCCGTGCGCTCGTCGACGGAGCCCGTGGAAGCGACTCCGACGACGCGCTGGAACGCCTTGAGCGTCGAGCGCGTCCGATCGGAGAACACGCCGTCCACGCCGCCCTTCAGCGTGAAGCCCCTCGCGACGAGCGCCTCCTGGAGGCGGCGCACGTCGTCACCGGACTCTCCGAAGGTGGGCGCGTCGGTCGGCACGACCGAGGCGGCGGCGGGGGCTGCAGGAGAGGCGGCGACGAGCACGCCCGCGACCGCGGCCAGCACGAGGACGCGGGCGAGGCGATGGCCCGCAGCGGGGACCGGGCGGGGGGCGGGAAGGGGCGACGACATGGGCGTTCCGAGGGGGTGCAAGAGGCATCGGCCCCCCTGGGGCCGACCTTGAACGAAATCTCACCTTCAGGCGGCAATTGACCACTCTTTGTGGTTTCCCCCACCCCGGTGCCTCGGAGCGTCACCACGGGTGTCGGGCCCCGGGTCGGGTCGGCCCGTCGGGCAGAGTGGTCGGATGTCGTTGCGCTCGTATCGGCGCGTGGTGGCCGTCGCGTTCGCGTCGCTGTGGATCATCATCGTCACTGGGGCGCTCGTGCGCCTCACGGGGTCGGGGCTCGGCTGCGTGGATTGGCCTGCGTGCAACGAGTCGAGGTTCATCGACGTCTCCACTGGTCACGCCGCGATCGAGCAGCTGAACCGGCTCTTCACCGGGGTGGTGGCGGCGAGCGTGGCGGCGGCGGTGCTCGCCGGCGTGCGGGTGCGCCCACGGGTACCCGGGCTCGTGCCGTTGGCCGTCGGCCTCGTCGTGGGTGTCCTGGCACAGGTGGTGATCGGCGGCATCGTGGTGCGCACGGGCCTGAATCCCTGGTCCAACGTCGCCCATTACCTCGTGAGCGTGCTGCTCGTCACGGGGGCCTGGGCGCTGTGGCGGCGCACGGCGTTCGAGTCGGTGGGCGGATCGGCGGGCGCGTCGGCGGGCGCCTCGGACGAGGGTGCCGTGACGTCGTGGCGGTGGATCGTGGTGGCGCTCGGCGCGGCCGCGGTCGTGGCCGGCACCATCGTCACGGGCTCGGGCCCGCACGCGGGCGACGAGCGCGCCGTGCGCATCGGCGTCCAGATCCGCGATGCGAGCCGCGTGCACGGGGCGATCGTGTGGGCGTTCCTCGCCTCGGTGGCGTGGCTGGGGTGGCGGGCGCGTCGGAACCCCGAGATCCGTCGTGCGGCGTCGGTGCTGATCGGGCTCGGCGCGGCCCAGACGGCGATCGGCTACGCGCAGTATGCGCTCGGCCTGCCGATCGGGTTGGTGGCCGTGCACGTCGCGGGGTCGATTGCCGTCTGGGTGGCGACCCTGTCGCTATGGCGTGCCAGCGGGGGCTTTGGGGTGGGTGTCGCCAGCGTGGTTGACTGACCTGTCGATGGGGCCAAGGGGGGCGGTCGCGCGGGCGTTGCGCGTCGTCTTGGGGGCTGCGGCCGCGGTGGGATGCCTCGGGTGGGCCGACGGGGTGCGGGCCGCATCCGCGCCGACGAGCGAGGGGTCGGAACTCGCGATCGTCGCATCGGTCCAGAACCAGGCGTTCGTCAACGGCACACCCACCCGCACGCCGATCGAGGGCGTACGGGTGCAGGTGGCGACCGCGACGGGGGAGGCCGTCGTGGAGGGCCTCACGGGCGCCGACGGCACCGTACGACTGGTCGTGCCGGAGAAGTCGACCTACGTGGTGACGCTCGACACGACCAGCCTCCCCGACGGGGAGCGCCTGATCGATGCCGACAAGGGTTCGGTGACGATCCTGGAGGATCTCTTCTCGACCAACACCAAGCGGGTCGTGTTCTTCACGGGGGAGGCGGCCGAGCGCGGTGCGAGCGAGCTCGAGCGGATCGCGCAGCGCGTCGCCGACGGCATGCGCCTCGGGCTCATCATCGCGATGTGCTCGGTGGGTCTGTCGCTCGTGTTCGGCACGACGGGACTCACGAACTTCGCGCACGGAGAAATGGTCACCTTCGGCGGGATGATCGCGTTCCTCCTGAACGTGATGCTGGAGATCCCCCTGCTGATCTCCGGCCCGGTCACGATCCTCGCCGGCGGCGCGTTCGGGTTGCTGTTGAACTGGGGCATCTTCGCGCGCCTGTCGCGACGGGGCGTGGGTCTCGTGTCGCAACTCGTGGTGACGGTGGGCCTGTCGATCATGCTGCGCAACGTGTACCTGTTCCAGTTCGGGGGACGCACCAAGCAGCTGAGCGACTACTCGAAGCAGGTCAACCTCGAGCTCGGGCCCATCGGCATCACGCCCCGCGACCTGACGACGAGCGTGCTGTCGCTCGTGATTCTCCTCGCGGTCGCCGGTTTCCTGCAGTTCTCGCGCACGGGCAAGGCCGTCCGCGCCGTGTCGGACAACATCAACCTCGCATCGGCAACGGGCATCGACACGCGGCGAATCGTGCGTCTCGTGTGGTTCGCGGGCGGTGCGCTCGCGGCGACCGGGGGCATCTTCCGCGGCCTCGACGAACAGGTGGGTTTCCAGATGGGCTCCGACCTGTTGTTCCTCATGTTCGCCGGGATCACGCTCGGCGGGCTCGGCTCCGCCTACGGTGCATTGATCGGCGGATTCGTGGTGGGCGTGTTCGTCGAAACGGCGTCGCTGGTCGTGCCGACCGAGCTGAAGAACGCGCCGGCGCTCGTCATCCTCATCGTGGTGTTGATCCTGCGGCCCCAGGGGATCCTGGGCAAGAGCCAGCGAGTGGGCTGAGGGGGACGACATGGACTGGGGCAGCATCTTCGGCAACGCGATCCGGGCCTTCGTCGGCACCGACGCCGTCTACTTCGCGCTCGCCGCCATCGGGCTCAACGTGCAGTTCGGCTACACCGGCCTGCTCAACTTCGGCCAGGCGGCGTTCATGGCCTGCGGCGCGTACGGGCTCGGCATGACGGCGCAGTACTTCGGCGTGTCGTTCTGGTGGGGCCTGCCCATCGGGCTCGTGTACGTGTTGGTGCTCGGACTCATCGTTGGCATCCCCACGCTGCGCCTGCGGGCCGACTACCTCGCGATCGTCACCATCGCGACCGCCGAGATCGTGCGTCTCGTGGTGCGGTCGGTGCGCTTCAAGGAGTACTTCGGGGGCAGCGACGGCATCAACCAGTTCAGTCAGGCCTACCGCGACCTCAGCCCGTTCGATCCCAGCGCGACCTACGGCATCGCGCCGTTCCGTTTCACGGGGTACACCCTCTCGACGCTCCTGCCCGGGTGGGTGCTGGTCGGCGTCGTCAGCGCGTTCGTGTGGTCGTTGATGCGCAGCCCGTGGGGTCGCGTGGTGAAGGCGATCCGCGAGGACGAGGATGCCGTGCGCAGCCTCGGAAAGAACGTGTACCTGTACAAGATGCAGTCCCTCATCATCGGCGGCGTGATCGGCATGCTCGCGGGCGTCGTCTTCTCGCTGGACAGGGGCTCGGTACAACCCGACAACTATTCGCGCGACGTGACCTTCTACGTGCTCACCGCGCTGGTCCTCGGCGGCATCGCCAAGGTCTCGGGCTCGGTGGTGGGTTCGATGCTCTTCTGGTTCATTTTCGTGTTCGTGGACAACGTCATGCGCGAGCTCACCGCCTCGGGCCCGCTCAAGGTGGCGGGTGTGACCGTGATCGAGTCGACGCAGGTGGGTCCCGTGGCGTACATGCTGGTCGGACTCGGGCTCATGCTCCTGATGGTCCTGCGCCCGCAGGGACTCTTCGGCAACCGCAAGGAGATGACGCTCGATGCCCGCTGAGCCGAGCAGCGAGACGTGCCGCGCCGCACGGGCCGCCCTCGCCACCGTCGCGCCGGTGCCCGGCGCGCCGAAGCCCGACCCGATTCTCGTGGCCGACGGCGTGCGACGGGCCTTCGGCGGCGTCGTCGCCGTGGACGTCGCGCACGTGGAGGTGCAGCGCGGCAGCATCACGGCGCTCATCGGACCGAACGGTGCCGGCAAGACGACGCTGTTCAACGTCCTCAGCGGCTTCGACGCGCCCGACGTGGGGCAGTGGCGCTTCGACGGCCACAACATGTCGCGCGTGGCCGCCCATCGGACCCCGTCCATGGGGATGGTGCGCACCTTCCAACTCACCAAGAGCCTCACGAAGCTGTCGGTGATCGAAAACATGCGGCTCGGGGCGATGCACCAGCGGGGCGAGCGGTGGTGGAACGCACTCTTTCCGGCGCTGTGGACCGCCCAGGAGCGGGAGGTCACGGAGCGCGCGGACGCCCTGTTGCGGCGGTTCAAGATGGACCACATGCGCGAGGAGTACGCCGGCACGCTCTCGGGAGGCCAGCGAAAGCTGCTCGAGATGGCCCGCGCACTCATGACGCAGCCCCGCCTCGTGATGCTGGACGAACCGATGGCGGGGGTCAATCCCGTGCTCAAGCAGAGCCTGAACGACCACATTCGGTCGCTGCGCGACGACGGCGCGACCGTGCTGTTCGTGGAGCACGACATGGACATGGTGCACGACCTGTCCGACTGGGTCATCGTGATGGCAGAAGGCGCGATCATCGCGGAGGGAACGCCGCAGCAGATCTCCGACAACCCCGCGGTGATCGAGGCCTACCTGGGCGCCCACCAGGGCAGGGCCATGACGGCGGGCTGATGGGAGCGACGGCGGTGCTGGACGTGCGGGAGCTCGTGGCGGGCTACATCCCCGAGGTCAACATCCTGAACGGCTGTGACGTCACGGTCGGCGACGGCGAGCTGGTTGGCATCATCGGGCCGAACGGTGCGGGCAAGTCCACGGTGCTCAAGGCGATCCTCGGCGAGTGCGGCGTGCGCTCGGGCAAGGTGCTGCTGCGCAGCGACGACATCACGGGACACCGGGCACACGAGTTGGTGGCGCGCGGCATCGGCTACGTGCCGCAGGTGCGCAACGTCTTCCAGAGCCTCACCGTCACGGAGAACCTGGAGATGGGGTGCTTCCTGAGACCCGCGGTGTTCGCCGAGCGCTTCGACTACGTCACGACGCTCTTCCCGCGCCTCAAGGAGCGCGCGCAGGTGCGTGCGGGGTCGCTCTCGGGTGGTGAACGGCAGATGGTCGCGATGGGCCGCGCACTCATGATGCAGCCGTCGCTGCTGCTGCTGGACGAGCCGTCGGCCGGCCTGTCACCGGTGTTGCAGGACGAGGTCTTCCTGCAGTGCCAGGCCATCAACCGCAGCGGCGTGGCGATCCTGATGGTGGAGCAGAACGCGCGCCGCTGCCTGCAGGTGAGCCACCGTGCGTACGTGCTCGACCAGGGTCGCAACGCCTACACGGGCACCGGCGAGCAACTCCTCCACGATCCGAACGTCATCAAGCTCTACCTCGGCACGCTCGCCCGAGCCACGGGCGGCTGAGCGCCGCTCGGTCGCCACGGCGGCGGGCGGCTGCCAGCACGCGAAAGGGCCCCGGGGTTCCCCCCGGGGCCCTTCCTTCGTCCGTGAGGACGACGATCGATTACTTGCCGGCGTCGAAGTTCTCGCCGAGCGCGCTACCGATGTTGCCGTCACAGCCGTAGACCTTCTTGGCGGTCGGGCCGACGCCGTTCTCCACCATGGTGCGGAGAATGCGGCTGCCCTCGTCGAAGGTGATCAGGACGATCGCGTCCGGGTTGGCCGCCACGACCTCGCCCACCTCGGCGTCGAACGTCGTCGCCTTCGGGTCGTAGATCTTGGAGCCAAGGACGCTCACGCCCTGGGCGGTGAGGACCTGCTCGACGATGCCGGCCAGGAACGTGCCGTACGCGTCGTCGAGGGCCAGGATGTAGGCCGACGCATTGCCGTCAGCGGCGATGATTTCCGCGAGCACGGTGCCCTGGAGGGTGTCCTCGGGCGCGTTGCGGAAGTACAGGCCGTTGTCGGGGTAGTCGGTCAGCTTGCCGGAGGTGTTCGCCGGGCTGAACATCAGGATGCCCGCCTGCGTCACCTTGTCGATGACGGTCAGCGTCACCGAGGACGAGGCGGCACCGACGATGGCGTCGACCTTGTCCTTGATGTGCTTGTCCACGGTGACCGACGCGGTGTCGGTCGACGTGTCGCCGGAGTCACCCGAGACGTATTCGACGGGCTTGCCCAGCACGCCGCCGCCCTGGTTGATCATTTCGACTGCGTACTCGACACCGGCGATCATCGGCGCACCGAGGAACGCGAGCGAGCCGGTCTCGGGCAGGAGACCGCCGATCTTCAGGACGCCGTCACCCTTGCGCGCGACGCCGGCCTTGGCGAGCGGCTTGACGGCCGACTCGGGCGCGGAGGCGAGCTGGAAGGTGGTCAGGCTGTCGTCGATTCGGTTGCCGTCACCGAACTGGAGGATGCCGTACGAGGCCTCGAGGGGCTCACCGTTGCCGTTCATCGTGTTCGGGCCGGAGAAGCCGTCGAAGTCGAGGTCGGTGCCGGCCTTGATCAGCGCCGTGCAGTCCGCCCAGGTCGAGCACTTGGTGCCGTCCTTGGAGACCGCGACGATCTGGTCGGCCATCTCGCTGCCGTCCGTCTTCGCGGCCTCGGCCGCGAGGGCGATCAGCATCACGGCGTCGAACGACTCACCGGCGTAGTTGAAGTCGGTGAGGGCTTCGTTGCCCTTGCCCGTCCAGAACTCGTTGATGCCGGTCTTGAATTCATCGGAGAGCGCCACCAGCGGGGTGGTGCCCTTCATGCCCTTGAGTTCGCTGCCCGGAGCGGCCTCGGCCGCAGGGGCCTCGGTCTCCTCCGTGACGGCCTCGGTCTCTTCCGTGACCGCTTCCTCGTCGCTGCCGCAAGCGCCAGCCACGAGGCTGAGGCCCACCAGCACGGCGCCGAAGCGGCGTACCGTTGATTTCTTCATTGGTTGTTGTCTCCCCCTAGGAGAAGGTGGCGCGAACCACCCATGGGTTGTGAAGGCCCCAGCATAAGGGTCGTCGGTGGGCCATTCCACGCCGGGGCCCTCAGGATTCGGGGTTGCCCGAGCCCATCGAGGCCTTGTGCAGGCGATCCCGCACGGCCCGCCCCACCCCGGCGGGGTCGGGCATGACGGCCACGACGACCTCGGCGCCCGCCGCGTCGGCCTCCCTGAGGCGGGCGTAGAGTTCGCGGGCGTAGGCGGCGACGTCGCGCGACAGGTCCAGCACTTCGACGCGCACGCCGTCACGGGCGAGGCGTTCGGCGCGCGAGCGCGCCGAACGGGTGGACTCGTGGAGCTCCACGCGGCAGCGCGGCGCGTAGTGCGCGGCGAGCATGCCGGGAGCGCGCGACGGACCCCCGCCGTGCTCGATGCGCCGGCCCAAGGTCGACTCCAGCGCCTCGAGGGGGAGTGCGCCGGGGCGCAGGAGCACCGGCGCGTCGGCGGAGAGGTCGAGGATCGTGGACTCGACGCCCTCGCTGCACGCTCCGCCGTCGAGCACCACCGACACCTCGGCGCCGAGGTCGGCCGCGGCGTGCGCCGCGGTGGTGGGACTCACGCGTCCGAAGGGGTTGGCGGACGGCGCCACGACGGCGGCGCCGAGTGCGCGGATGACGGCGAGCGTCAGCCGGTGTCGCGGCACGCGCAACGCGACCGTGTCGCGACCGCCCGTGATGCCGTCGTGCGCGCGAGCGGAGCGACGCAGCAGCAGGGTGAGCGGACCGGGCCAGTGGGTCGAGGCGAGCGTGCGCGCCTCGGGCGGGATCTCGCGCGCCCACGCGTCGAGATCGGCGGCGTGGTCGAGGTGCACGATGAGCGGATGGTCCGCGGGGCGTTGCTTCACCTCGAACACGCGACGCACCGCCACGGGATCGTCGGCCGCGGCGGCGAGACCGTACACCGTCTCGGTCGGCAGGATCACGAGTTCGCCACGAGCGAGTGCCGCGGCCGCCCGCAGGACCTCCGGTTCGCGCGACGCGTCGTCGCGGTCTACCGCAACCCCGCCCACGCGGCGTAGCATAAGTGGGCCCCGCGCGGGGCCGGGAGGCACGGGAGTGACGCGATGAGGTTCCTGCACGAAGCGCCGGCGTTCGACCTCACCTACTCGGACGTCTTCATGGTGCCGGGTCGGTCCTCGGTGCCGTCCCGCATGTCGGTGGACCTCACGACCCCCGACGGCCTCGGGACCCACATCCCGATCGCCGTGTCCAACATGACCGCGATCGCGGGTCGGCGCATGGCCGAGACGATCGCGCGCCGCGGCGGCCTGGTCGTGCTCCCGCAGGACATCCCGACCGACGTGATCGAGCGGGTGGTGGACTTCGTCAAGTCGAGGGACCAACTGCTGGACACACCCATCACGCTCGACGAACACGACACGGTGGGCGAGGCGCTGTCGCTGGTGCACAAGCGCAGCCACGCCGCGGTGCTCGTGTTGGACGGCTCGGGCCGCCCCAGCGGGGTCTTCACGGAGCACGACGCCTTGGGCGCCGACCGCTTTGCGCAGTTGCACACGGTGATGAGTCGCGAGATTTTCGCCCTGCCGATCGGCCTCGGGGCGCGCGAGATGTTCGAGCGCCTGCACGAGGCACGCCTGCAGTTCGCCCCCGTGATCGACGCCGACGGTCGGCTGCGTGGGTGCGTCACGCGCAAGGGCGCGCTGCGCAGCACGATCTACCGGCCCGCCGTGGATGCACGGGGGCGGCTCATGATCGCGGCCGCGGTGGGCGTCAACGGCGAGCCCGAGATCCGCGCCAAGCAACTCGTGGCGCTCGGCGTGGACGTGCTGGTGGTGGACACCGCCCACGGCCACCAGGACCGCATGGTGGAGGCCGTCGGCGCGGTGCGGCGGGCCGTGGAGGGCACGCCGCTCGTGGCGGGCAACGTGGTGACCGCCGAGGGCACGCGCGATCTCGTCTCGGCCGGCGCCGACGTCGTGAAGGTCGGCGTCGGTCCGGGCGCGATGTGCACGACGCGCATGATGACGGGCGTCGGGCGTCCGCAGTTCTCGGCGGTGCTGGAATGCGCGGCCGAGGCGCGACGCCTCGGCCGCCACGTGTGGGCCGACGGCGGCGTGCGCCACCCGCGCGACGTGGCGCTCGCGCTCGCGGCGGGGGCCGCCAACGTGATGTTCGGTTCGCTGCTCGCGGGCACGTTCGAATCGGCGGCCGACACGCTGCGCGACTCGGACGGGCGGCTCTACAAGGAGAGTTTCGGCATGGCGTCCAACCGCGCGGTCAAGCAGCGCACGCGCAGCGACCTGGCCTTCGAGCGGGCGCGCAAGGAGTTGTTCGAGGAGGGGATCTCCACCTCGCGGATGTACCTGGACCCGGCGCGGCCGGGCGTGGAGGACGTCTGCGACCAGATCGTCGCAGGGGTGCGGTCGGCGTGCACCTACGCGGGGGCATCCTCGATCCAGGAGCTCCACGAGCGGGCGGTCGTGGGCGTGCAGAGCTCCAGCGGGTACGACGAGGGCCTGCCCCGCGACACGAGCTGGTAGTCGTGGCTGCGGGGGCGGCGCCCGTCGTGGCGATCGACGGCCCCGCGGGTGCGGGCAAGTCCACGGTCGCGCGTGCGCTCGCGGCGCGCCTCGGGCTGCGGTACCTGGACACGGGCGCGATGTACCGGGGCGTGACGCACGCGGTGTTGCGCCGCGGGGTGGACCCGGCTGACGAGGCCGCCGTCGCACGGGTGGCACGCGAGACGCGCCTCGTGATCGACGACGACATGCTCGAGGTGGACGGAGAGGATGCGACCGCGGCCATCCGCGGTCCCGCCGTGACCGCGGCGGTGAGCCTCGTGGCCGCCAACAGCGAGGTGCGCACGCTGCTGCGCGGCCGCCAGCGCGACCTCGTGGCGCGCCGCGGTGGCGGGGTGGTGGAGGGACGCGACATCGGGTCGGTCGTGTTTCCCGACGCGATCCTCAAGGTGTATCTCACGGCCTCACCCGAGGTGCGCGCCCGGCGTCGAGTGGCGGAGGCGGGCGGGGATGCGGCCGAGATCGCCGAGGCGATCCGTCGGCGGGACGCCCTCGACTCGTCGCGCGTCGACAGTCCGCTGCGCGCGATGCCGGACGCCTGGGTGGTGGACACGAGCGACACCGGCGTGGTCGAGGTGGTGGCGCAGATCGCCGCGGAGTACGCGCTGCGGCTGGGGCGCGCGTGACGCGGGTCGCGACGCGGCTCGCGGGTGGCTCCGCGGGCGTGCGGATCGGCTACGCGCTGGCGCGTGCGCTCGTCGTGGGTGCGTGTCGGCTCCTGCTGCGGGTGCGGGTCACGGGTGCCGCGCACGTGCCCGCGGAGGGGGCCTGCATCCTCGCGCCGATCCACCGCTCCAACGTGGACACGCCGCTCACGGCCGCCGTGACGCGACGGCGCGTGCGCTTCATGGGCAAGGACTCGCTGTGGCGCGTGCGATGGGTCGGGGCACTGCTGAGCGCGCTCGGGGGCTTTCCCGTCACGCGAGGCACGGCGGACCTCGAGGCGATGCGGCGCTGCCTCGAGGTGCTCGGGCGCGGCGAGCCGCTCGTGTTGTTCCCCGAGGGCACGCGCCGGCACGGCCCGACCGTGCATCGGCTCTTCGACGGGGCGGCGTACCTCGCGGTGAAGGCGGGGGTGCCGATCGTGCCGATCGGCATCGGCGGCAGCGAGCACGTGATGCCTCGCGGCACCCGCGGGATCCGGTTGCGGCGCTGTCACGTCGTCGTGGGGCCACCGATCGCGCCCCCGGCCGTGGCCGACCGTGCGCAGGCGCGCGAGGCGACCGCGGCGCTCACCGCGCTACTGGCGCTGCGCCTGCAGGAGGTCTTCGACGACGCCCGCGCGCGGGCGGGGGACTCGCGGGCCTAGGCCGAGAGTCCGGGGATCGTGAGCGTCTGGCCGAGGAAACGGCACTCCGTCGGCGTGCCGGGGGCGGCGATCACGCGCGCCGCGCACTGCGTGATGGCCTCGCGCTGCGTGAAACCGAACCACGCGATCGCGCCGAAGGTCGCCACGAGCAGCACCTTCGACACGAGCGACTTCACGAACTTCAGCACGAGCAGCACCGCGACGACGCCCCCGCCCGCCATGCCGAGCGCGGCGTCGCGGGCCGTGTCGAGGTCCAGGGTCGTGAGGGGCACCCGTCGAGTGTGACAGGCTCGGGGGTGGAGGTGGCGGATCACGATGACCGACCGACCGGTGCAATTCAGCGCGGGCGGCCCGCCCGACACGGTGCTGCCCCCGCCCGCCCCCGACCTGGTGGCCGGCCTCGCGGCGGCGCTCGGGGCGCCCGAGGATGCGCGCCGGGCGGCCGTCGCCGCGGTGGTGGCGCGACACCCGGCGGCGTGCGACGCGTGGGCGGCGTTCGGGGACGCGACGCAGGACGCCGTGGAGGCCTACGCGGCATATCGCGTGGGCTACCACCGGGGCCTCGACGCGCTGCGCGCCAACGGCTGGCGGGGCTCGGGTTGGGTGCGATGGCGCCACGAGACCAACCGCGGCTTCCTGCGCTGCCTGCGCGGCCTCGCGCGGAGCGCGGCGAGGATCGGCGAGACGCACGAGGCGGCCCGGTGCGAGCAGTTCCTCGCGCAACTGGACCCTTCGGGAGAGGCGGCGCGCGGGTGAAACCCGCGCGGGGCGCACGACGCGCCGCGACGGGATGGGTGCTCGCGGGGGGCCGCTCCTCGCGCTTCGGCGCGGACAAGGCGCTCGCGACGCACGCGGGCGCGGCGTACGCGCGACGCGTCGCCGACTCGATGACGGCCGCGGGTGCGCGCCGCGTGACGCTCGTGGGTGGGAGCACCGAGGTGGCGGCACGGCTCGGACTCGCCCGCGTCGAGGACGACCACCCGGGCTGTGGTCCGCTGGGTGCGATCCTCACCGCGCTGCGCAGCGCCGGCTCCGACCATGCGTGGGTCGGCGCATGCGACCTGCCGCTCGTCGTTCCGGCCACGTGGACCGCGCTCGACGCAGCGCTCGACGACGCAGCAGCGGCGGTGGCGTGCGACGAACGCTCGGTGGCATGGCTCCTCGTCGCCTTGCGCGCCGCCGAGGCGCTCGTGCCCCTCGAGGCGGCGTGGGCGGCCGGCGAGCGCGCCCCCCATCGGGCGCTCGGCTGGGCGGTGCGGGTGCCGCGGCCTGGCGACGAGTTGCGCAACGTGAACCGTCCCGAGGATGCCCCCGAGCCGTCGTAGGCTCGCGGGGATGTCGGTGCGCGAGGTGACGGTGGACGACCTCGCCGCCGTGATCGATGCGGGCCGCGACCCGGTGGTGGACGTGCGGGAGCCCGAGGAGTACGCGGCCGGGCACGTGCCCGGCGCGCGACACCTGCCGCTCGCCGCGTTGCCGGGGGCCCTCGACGCGCTGCGCGCGGCCACCGCGATCTACGTCATCTGCGCGACCGGCGGGCGCAGCATGTACGCCTGCGAGTGGCTGCACGACCAGGGCGTGACGCAGGCGGTCAACGTGGCGGGCGGCACGAAGCTGTGGGCGCTGCTCGGCCATCCGCTCGAGAGGGGGGGCGCGGCGGCGTGAGCGCACTCTGGGTGGACGACGACGACGCCCTGGACGTCGTCGTCGACGAGATCCTCGACGAGCCGCGGTACGCGATCGACACCGAGTTCCACCGGGAACGCACCTATTACCCGCAGTTGGCGCTCGTGCAGTTGCGGTGGGGCGACACCACGGCACTCGTGGATCCGCTCGCCACCGACCCGCGCGGGCTGCGGCCGCTCTTCGAGGGATCCCCGCTGGCGGTGTTCCACGCCGCGCAGCAGGACTTGGACGTGCTGTGGTCCGCCGCGGGGGCGATCCCCGCACGGATCTTCGACACCCAGATCGCCGCGGCCTTCCTCGGCTACGCCACGCCGTCCCTCCAGACGCTGGCCCAGTCGCTGCTCAAGGTCGACTTGCCCAAGGGGGATCGGCTGACCGACTGGCTGCGACGCCCGCTGTCGCGGGACCAGTGCGCGTATGCGGCGCGCGACGTGGCCCACCTGTTGGACCTGCACGAGCGCCAGACGGCGGAGCTCGAGCGGTTGGGTCGCGTGGACTGGGTGCAGGCCGCGATCGACGAGCTGGTGCGACGCTCGTCGCAGGCGAGCGACCCGAACGCGGCGTGGCTGCGCATCAAGGACGTGCGCAGTCTGAAGGGGGAATCCCGCGGCGTGGCGCAGGCGCTCGCGGCGTGGCGCGAGGCCAGGGCGGCGCACGACGACCTGCCGGTGCGCCGCATCATGTCGGACATGGCGCTCGTGGGCATCTCGCAGCGGGCGCCGAGCAGCGTCGAGGAACTGGCCCACGTGCGCGGCATCGACGACCGACTGCTGCGGGGGGCCAACGCGCGCGAGATCCTCGCGGCCGTGCGCGAAGGGCGGGGGCGCAGCGTGCCGCGCCCGGAGCGCCAAGGTGAGGAACTGGACGCTCGTGCCCGGGCGGCGCTCGGGCTCATGGGGTCGTGGATCGCCGAGGTGGCGCGACGTGAGCGCCTGGACCCCACGCTGATCGCCACGCGGGCCGACCTCGTGGACTTCGCGGCCGGCGGCACCGCGGGGCGCCTCGCGGGCGGGTGGCGCGCCGCGCTGGTGGCGGGCGACCTGCGCGACATCCTGGAGGGTCGGGCAGGGGTGGCGGTGGACGAGCGCGGTCGCCTGCGATTGGTAGACTCCCCGCCGATGTCCAGCCGATAGGCGGGCCCGCACGGGTCTCGCCACGAGACCAGTGGGAGTCGAACCCGTGAAGAAGGGTCGCCATCGCAGGTTCGAAGAGGCGCGTCGCCTCAAGCAGTCGGGCCCGTCGGCCGAGGACCTCGGATTGTCCGGGGACAAGGACCGCAAGAAGCAGGGCGAGGAGGACTTCGAGGACATCGCCCGCCGCTACGGCGTGGAGTTCGACGAGAACGGCGAGGTCGTGGCGGAGGACGACGCCTGAGCGAACTTCGCAACGTCGCGCTCGTCGCGCACGTCGACCACGGCAAGACGACCCTGGTCGACGCGCTGCTGCGTGCCACTGGCACCTTCGCCGCGCACGAGCGCGTGGTGGAGCGCGTCATGGACTCGGACGACCAGGAGCGGGAGCGGGGAATCACGATCCTGGCCAAGGCGGCGCGCATCACCTGGCGCGGCGTGGCCGTCAACCTCGTGGACACCCCGGGGCACGCGGACTTTGGCGGCGAGGTGGAGCGCGCCCTCGCGCTGGTGGACGGGATCCTGCTGCTCGTGGATGCGGCCGAGGGGCCGCTCCCGCAGACCCGATACGTGCTGTCCAAGGCGCTCGCCCGCGACCTGCCGGTGGTGCTCGTGCTGAACAAGGTGGACCGGCCCGACGCGCGCGCCGAGGAGGTGCTGGACGAGGTGGAGCACCTGTTCTTGGACCTCGCCCACGCCGACCACCATCTCACCTTTCCCGTCATCTCGGCGGTGGCGCGCGAGGGTCGCGCGATGAAGGGCGTGGGCGTGCCCGGCGAGGATGCCGACCTCGTGCCGCTGCTGGACGCGATCCTCGACACCGTGCCGGCCCCGCGCGGGGACGCCGGCGCGCCGCTGCGCGCGCTCGTGACGAACCTGGACGCCTCCGACTACCTGGGCCGACTCGCGATCGGCCGCGTGCACGCGGGCACGCTGCGCCAGGGTGACACGGTCGCCCTCGTGGGCCGGCCCGACGACGGCGCCGCCGCGGTGTCGCGACGACGCGTGACCGGGCTGTTCCGCTTCGACGGCATCGGCCGTGCCGAGACACCGACCGTCGCCGCGGGGGACCTCTTCATCGTGGCGGGCCTGCCCGAGGTGGAGGTGGGCGACTCGCTCGCGGACCCCGAGTCGCCCGATGCACTCCCGCGCCTCGAGGTGGACGAGCCCGTGCTGCGCATGAGTTTCGGCGTCAACACCTCGCCGTACGCCGGCCGGGACGGCCGATACCTCACGGGTCGACACCTCGCCGAGCGCCTCGCGCGCGAGGTACTCGGCAACGTGTCGATCCGCGTGCGCGAGACCGACTCTCCCGAGGTGATCGAGGTCGCGGGACGCGGCGAGCTGCAACTCGCGGTGCTGATCGAGGCGATGCGTCGCGAGGGCTACGAGATGCAGGTGAGTCGGCCCGAGGTGATCACGCGCACCGTCGACGGGGTGCTGCAGGAGCCGCTCGAGGCAGGCACGATCGACGTGCCCGACGAGTACGTGGGTGCCGTGACGCAGGCGCTCGCTCCGCGCCGCGGGCGCGTGCGCGACATGCGCCGTGGCGACCCCGGCCGCACGATCGTGGCGTTCGACGCCCCGTCGCGGGGCCTGTTGGGGTTCCGCGCGTTGCTCCTGACCGTGACGCGGGGTACCGCGCTGCTGCACCACAGTCTGGCCGGCCACACGCCGTGGGCCGGGGAGCTGCCGCACCGCACGGGTGGCGCGATCGTGGCCGACCGCATCGGCACCACCACCGCGCACGCGCTCGACAACCTGCAGCTGCGGGGCGAGTTGTTCGTGGGGCCGGGCGAGGACGTCTACGAGGGCATGGTGGTGGGCGAGAACTCGCGGGACGACGAGATGGTGGTCAACGCGGTGCGCGAAAAGGAGAAGACCAACATCCGCACGCACAGCCACGACGACGCCGTGTCGCTCGCCACCCCCCGACGCCACGGGCTCGAGTCGGCGATCGAGTGGATCGGCGAGGACGAGCTGGTGGAGGTGACGCCGCGCCACGTACGCATCCGCAAGCGACACCTGGGGCTCGAGGATCGGCGCCGCGCGGCGAAGCGCGACCGCGAGGGCCGCGCCGACGCCTAGGCGCCCGAGGATCGGCCGCGGGTCACGCGCGCCAACCGCACCGCGGGGTGCGGCAGGCGCGTCGTGGCGGGTGCGGCGAGCAGGCGCTGCAGGATCGCGTGCACGCGGTCGCCCACGAGCTCCCGCAACTCGTCGCGCAGCGCCTCGTACACGGGGACGCGACCCACGAAGGCGTCGGGGGCGTCGGTGCACCACCAGTGGAAGTCGCTCCCCGCCTCGTCCCAGTCGCGGCGCTTCCATTCACGCAGGGTGGCCACGACATGGCCGCCCTCCGTGTGCTCCTCGAGGCGCAACGGCAGTTGCCAGCACACGTCGGGCTTCCAGTCGAGGGGTCGCCGGCGTGCCGCGAGCGCCCCGAGGTGCAGGGCGCAGCCCTCCCCGCCGGGGAAGTCGCGCGAGTTGAAGAAGACGCACACCCCGCCGCGCACCGCCGTCGCCCACTCCCGGCCGCCGTCCGTGCCCGTGCGGCGCACCAGCCAGCGCCCGCCCCGGCCGTCGCGGTGGCGTTCCCAGGTGGCCGGCCCGAGGCGCTTCACGGCCGCGCGCACGCCGCGCAGGTCGGCGGCGTCGATGAAGTGGGCACCGTCGCTGCAGCACCCGTGGTTGCGCGCGGTGGCGTCGGTGTCCTCGGTGCCCTTGCACCCGCGACCCCAGATGCAGGTCCACGCGGACCGCAGGAACGTGGCATCCACCATCCAGGTGCGCTCGTAGTCGGGATCCTCGAACGAAATCCACTCCCGAGGGTCGACGTGAGCCGCCACCGCGCGGAGGCTAGTGGCAGACTGCCCGCGTGACGGACGGACCGGGCGGCGCAGGTCGCGGCGATGCGAGCGCGGGGACCGAGGCGATCGTGGCGCAATTGCGCGAGGTGTCGGAGCGGCTCGGCGACATGGCACTCGACGTGCTGAAGGAGGCCCATCGTGCGGGCGCCACGACGCGTCCCGACGCCGAGCGCACGCTCACGACCGCACGCCGCGCGGTGGAGAAGGCGATCGGGCTGCTGACGCGCCGCGATCGCGAGGATGCGGCGGACCAGCCCGACTGACGATCCCGGCGCTCCCGCTCAGGGGCGCGGGAGGTCGGCGGCCCGGGCTTTGAGGGCGTCGAGCAACTCGACGAAGCTCTTCTGGAACGCGAGCACCCCCTCGCGCTCCAGGACCTCCGAGACGGCGGCGAGATCCACGCCCGCGTCGGCGATGCGGGCCCAGTCGGCCGCGGCGCCCGCGGGGTCGGCGTCGATCGTGCGCGCGAGCGTGCCGTGGTCGGCGAAGGCCTCGAGCGTGGCGTCGGGGAGCGTGTTGACCGTGGAGGGCCCGATGAGCGCGTCCACGTAGCGAGTGTCGGGATACGCCGGGTTCTTGGTGCTGGTGCTCGCCCAGAGCGGGCGCTGCACGCGCGCACCCCGCCGCGCGAGCGCGTGCCATCGCGGGCCCGCGAAGATCTCGGCCCACGCGGCATACGCGAGGCGCGCCTGCGCCACGGCGGCGAGCCCGCGCAGGCCGAGGGCGGGGCCACCGATCGCCTCGAGGCGGCGGTCCACCTCGGTGTCCACGCGCGAGACGAAGAAGCTCGCGACGCCCCCGACCCGCGGCACCCGCGCGGGGTCGCGTTGCGCGAGGTCCTCGAGCCCCGCGAGGTAGGCCTCGGCCACCGCGCGATAGCGCTCCACGCCGAAGATGAGCGTGACGTTGATGCTGCAGCCCTCGGCGACGAGCGTGCGAATGGCGGGGAGGGCCTCGCGCGTGGCGGGCACCTTGATCATGAGGTTGGGGCGGTCGATCCGCGCGGCGAGTCCGCGTGCGGCTCGCAACGTGCCGGACGCGTCGTGTGCGAGGTCGGGATCCACCTCGAGGCTGACCCAGCCGTCCTCGCCCCCCGAGGCCTCGTGCACGGGTGCGAACACGTCGAGCGCGGCGTCGATGTCGCGCGACACGAGCGCCCAGTAGCCCGTCGCGGCGTCGGCGCCGTCCCGCACGAGCGAGGCAAACTGTTCGTCGTAGTCGCTCGAACCCGCGATCGCCTTCTGGAAGATCGAGGGGTTGGAGGTGAGACCTCGCACGCCCGCGTCCCGCAGCGCCGCGAGGTGGCCGCTCGTGATCCAGCCACGGCGGAGATTGTCGAGCCACGGGCTCTGGCCGTGGACGTCGTGCAGCCGACGCAGGCGGCCGGCGTCGGGGATCCGCACGGGGCGATCCTGTCACGCGCGGTGTGGCCGCGCCGCCGATGCGCCACCTGCGATGCGGCGGGCGGCGTCGGCCACGGCCTCGGCGGTGACGCCGAGGCGCGCCATCGCCTCCGGCCCGGGCGCGCTGGCCCCGAAGCGGTCGATGCCCACCTGCGCGTGTGCCCAGCGCTCCCACCCGAGCGTCACGCCCGCCTCGACCGACACGGTCGGCACGTCACCGCGCCGGAGGTTCGCCGCCGCGGTGCCGCGCTCGGCCCTGTCCCACGACGGCATCGAGACGACCTCGGCGGTGAGACCGTCCGCGCCGAGTGCGTCGGCGGCGGCGAGGGCCACGTGCACCTCGCTGCCCGTGGCGATGAGGCGCACCGCGGGCCGTGGCGCCGCACGCACGACCGCCGCACCCGGGCCGACCGCCGCGCCGTCGGTGCACACGGGCACGGGTTGGCGGGTGAGCACGAGGGCGGTGGGGCCGTCGTGGGCGAGTGCGGCGAGCCACGCCTCGGCGGTCTCCCGCGCGTCCGCGGGGCGGATCACCTGGAGGCCGGGGATGAGGCGCAGCGACATGAGGTGCTCCACCGGCTGGTGCGTCGGTCCGTCCTCGCCGACGCCGACCGAGTCGTGGGAGAACACGAAGATCGCGGCGGCGCGACTCAGTGCGGCGAGCCGCAGCGCGGGTCGCAGGTAGTCGGAAAAGACGAGGAAGGTGCCCGCGACCGGGACCACGCCGCCGTGGTGGGCCATGCCGACGATCGCGGCACCCATCGCGTGCTCGCGGGTGCCGTAGTACACCTGGGTTCCCGACGGCGTCGCGCGATCGTGCGCGGTGGTGCCCGCCATCCGCACGCCCGTGTTGCCGGTGAGGTCGGCCGAACCCGCGAGCAGCCCGGGCACGGCGCCACGCGTGGCCTCGAGGCACGCGGCGAGCGCGACACGGGTCGGGATCGCGGCCCCGTCGTCGAAACGGGGGAGCGCGGCGCGCACGGCGGCGATGTCGGGCCGCGGCCACGGCGACGTCGGGCGGCGCAGGGTCGCGGCGCGCGCGCGGGCGTGGCGGCGGCACTGGTCCACGACGGGGGTCGGTGCCCAGAACGGCTCGTCGGGCACGCCCATCGCGCGTTTGGTGGCCGTGACGTGCGCGGCGGTGAAGGGATTGCCGTGGGCCTCGTGGCGGTCGGTCCAGTCGGGGGACGGGGTTGCGACGCGCGTCGGCAACACGAGCAGCGACGGCGAGCCCGCGTGCGCGCGGGCCTCGCGCAGCGCCCGTTCGAGTGCGTCCAGGTCCTCTGCGACGTCGCCCAGCCGCACCACGTGCCAGCCGTAGCTGCCGAAGCGGGCCGCGACGTCGTCACTGCAGGCGAGCGAGGTGCGTCCGTCGATCGTGATGCCGTTGTCGTCGAAGACGACCACGAGGCGCTCGAGCCCGAGATGACCTGCGAGCGACGCCGCCTCGTGGCTGATCCCCTCCATCAGGCAGCCGTCGCCCGCGATGACCCAGGTGTGGTGGTCGCACGCGTCCGCGCCGTGCGTGGCCCGCAGGTGGCGTTCTGCGATCGCCATCCCGACCGCGTTGGCGAGGCCCTGGCCGAGCGGCCCCGTCGTGACCTCCACGCCGGGGGTGTGACGCGCCTCCGGGTGGCCCGGCGTGCGGGAGCCCCACTGGCGAAAGGCGCGCAGGTCGTCCATCTCGAGGCCCTGGCCCGACAGGAAGTTGACGGCGTACTGCAGCACGGAGGCGTGCCCGTTGCTCAGCACGACGCGATCCCGGTCGCGCCACGACGCGTCGGTCGGATCGATGCGCAGCACGCGGCTCCACAGCACGTGGGCGAGCGGTGCGAGGGCCATGGCCGTGCCCTGGTGGCCGCTCTTGGCCGCGAGCGGCGCGTCCATCGCGAGACCGCGGATGATGCGCACCGCGTCGGCGTCCAGCGCGGGCGAGAGACGGGCCTCCTCGGCCGGCCGCGGCGTCACGGCGCCACCACCGAGAGGGGCACGAGGTGCCACGGCCCGTCGTCCACGCGGCAGTGGGCGAACACCTGGCGGGGGGCCTCCAGCGTCAGCTCGGAGCGCACCAGCCGGTAGGTGAATTTGCCCGGCTCCACGGTGAAGGGGCTCGCGTTGCGGGCCAGTTGTCCCGCGTCGGGTGCGGGACCGTCGCGCACCACGACCTCGAACACGCCGTTGCCGCGTTCGTCGGCCGGGCAGTGCACGATGGCGGCGAGGTGCGGGGCGACGGTGCAGGGGAAGGGCGAGGAAGCGCGCAACGAGAAGTGGGCCCCGCTGATGTCGATGCGCGCGAGGCCGGCGGAGTCGGTGCGCAGCGCGAAGTTCTCGACGAACAGCGCCGCGACGATGCGCACCTCCCGAACCTAGTACGGGACGCCTGCGAGATTACCCTCTGGCGCGATGGCCCGCGGACCGTTCGCGTGGATGGACGCGACGCCCCTGCGCCGCGCGATTCCGGCGGCCGTCGCCGTGTCGGTCCTGGGTGCGTTGGTGAGCGCCTCGGCCGCGCAGGTGGTGGGGGAGCGGGCGGGTGACGCGCGACCCGCGAGGAACCCGAGGTCGGTCCCCGCACCGGTCGTCACGCCGCTCGTGTCGGTGCGCCGCGTCGCGTCCGCCGTCACCGGGTGGGAGGCCGTGTCTCGCGTGCAGCGGGGTGTCGCGACGCTGACGACCGCCCTGCCCGAGTCGGCGTGTTTCGTGGTCGAGGTGCACGGCCGCCGCGCCGTGGACCTGCGGGCGGGGACGGCGCTCGAGCCTGCGAGCAACGCCAAGCTCGCGGTCGCCCACGCGGCGCTCGCCCGCCTGGGCGCCGACCACCGCTTCACCACGACGGTGCTCGGTGACGTGCGCGCCGGCGCCGTGGAGGGGGACCTGTGGCTCGTCGGCGGCGGTGACCCCGTGCTCGTCACCGCGCCGTTCCGCGCGCGCGAGAAGTACCGCACGCGCTTTGCGACGCCGCTCGAGGCGCTGGCCGACACCGTGGTGGCCGCGGGCGTGCGGTCCGTGTCGGGGATGGTGCGCGGGGACGGCTCGCGTTACGACGCGGAGCGCTTCGCGCCCGGACTGCCCGACGGCATCCGCGTGGTCGAGGTGGGCCCCATCGGTGCGCTGCTCGTGAACGACGGTGCGGTGGCCACCAGTCCGCTCAAACCGGCCGACCCCGCGGCGGCGGCCGCCGAGACCTTTGCGCTCCTGCTCGCCGAGCGGGGCGTGCGCGTGGCGGGCGGGAGCGGCGCGGGAACGACGCCCAACGGGGGTGCAGGACTCGCGACGGTGGCCGAGATCCGCTCGGCGCCCCTCGGGGACCTCGTGCGGGACCTGCTCACCAACAGTGACAACGACACGGCCGAGATGCTGCTCAAGGAAGTCGGCAGGGCGGCGACCGGCGAGGGTACGCGGGCGGCGGGCATCGCCGACGCGCTGTCGCAGGTCGGGGCCGCGGGCGTGCCCGTGGCGGGGCTCGCGCTGAGCGACGGCGCCGGCCTCCACCGCGACGACCGCATGTCGTGCGACACTGCGATCGGGATCCTGGATGCGGCGCCGCCGGACGGACCGCTGCGCTCGGGTCTCGCCGTGGCGGCGCGGACGGGTACCCTGCGCGACGTGGAGTGGCCTCCGGCAGTGGGGGGTACGCTGCGCGCCAAGACGGGCACACTCGTCGGGGTGAAGTCGCTGAGCGGCGTCTACCCGACGGCGGCGGGCGGGGACGCGACGTTCTCCCTGATGCTGAACGGGCCGGGCTCGTCGACCGTGGACGTGTGGGGCCCGCTCTGGACGACGCTCGGGCTCGCCCTCGACGATGCCTCCGCGGTGCCCGCGCCCGTGCTGCTCACGCCCGTGTCGCGGCGGGGCTGACGTGCGGCACCTCGCGATGTTTCCGCTCGGCACGGTCGTGATGCCCGGCGTGATGGCGCCGCTGCACGTGTTCGAGGAGCGCTATCGCGCGATGGTCCGCGACTGTCTCACGATGGACGAACCGGCCTTCGGGATCGTGCTGATCCGTCGCGGGGCGGAGGTGGGCGGCGGCGACGAGCGATGCGACGTCGGCACGGAGGTACGGATGCTCAAGACGCTGCGCCTCGAGGACGGTCGCTACGCGCTGGTCGCGGGTGGCGCACGACGCATCCGCGTGGTGCAGTGGCTCGCGGACGACCCCTACCCCCAGGCCCTCGTCGAGGACTGGCCCGACGAGGACGAGGGGGTCTCGCGGAATGCGGTGGCGGCCCGACTGCCGGCCGCGCGGGACGCCGTGCGACGCTGCCTCGCGCTCGCCACGGAGCTCGGCGACCGCGTGCCGCGGCTCGACACCGAGATCGTGGAGGACGGGCCGCTCGCGACGCTGCAGTTGGCGGCCCTCGCGCCGCTCGAGCTGGCCGACCACCAGCGACTGCTCGAGGCGCCGGGCGCACTCGCCCGCCTCGTGCTGCTGGACGAACTCCTCGCGGGACGACGCGAAGTCTTCATGGCACGCCTCGGGGCCCCCGACGGCGCGGGCGGTGAGACGGGCGACGATAGAACGGAGTGGTGACGCAGCCCCCGGAGACGCCACTCGACACGCCACTCGCCGACCTGCCGCGCCTCGTGGCCCGCTACGCGCGGGAACGGGCGGTCGAGCCCATCCGTGGCGCGGGCCGCTGGATGGCATGGGGGATCGTGGGTGCGACGATGCTCGCGGTGGCACTCGTGATGGCGTCGCTCGCGGTGGTGCGGCTCGCGCAGCGCTGGGACGCGCTGGACGGCACGTGGTCGTTCGTGCCGCATCTCGCGGGGGCCCTCGCCGCGGCGGTCGGCGTGAGCGCCGCGGTGTCGCGCATCCGCGTGGGTTCGCTGCGCCGCGAGGCGTAGTGGGTCGGCGGCGGCCCGTGCGCCGCGAGGACGTGGAGGCGGGCATCCTGCGCCTGCAGCACGCGATCGCCGACGTGGCGGAGCGCAAGGGAGCCGCTCGGTGGGCCGCGGCGGGGACCCTCCTCGTGGCACTGCTCGGAGGCACGTGGTGTGCGGGAGTCGCCCGCGGTCGGCGCTCGCGACGGGGCCGGCGTCGGTGAGCGTGCGCGGCGGGTTCGCCGTCGGTGACGTCGTGATGCTGCTGGACGGCCGTGGCCGTCGGTGGCTCGTGACGCTCTCGGAGGACGGCGAGTTCCACACGCACCGCGGGGTGCTCGCCCATGCGGCGATCCTCGGTGCGCCCGAGGGTGCACGCCTCACCTCCAGCCTCGGCAGCCACTACGTGGCGCTGCGTCCCAGCCTCGAGGACGTCGTGCTCCACATGCCGCGCGGCGCACAGGTGATCTACCCGAAGGACCTCGGGGCGATCACGATGCTCGCCGACGTGGCACCCGGGTCCCGGGTCTTGGAGACGGGCGTGGGCTCGGGTGCGTTGTCCATCGCGCTGCTGCGACTCGGTGCCCGCGTGAGCGGCATCGAAGTGCGGGAGGACTTCGCCGCACGCGCGCGCGCCAACGTGCGCAGCCATGCCGGCGCCGCACTCGCGGCCAACTGGGAGGCGCGGATCGGGGACGCCTACGAGCCGATCGCCACGCCACCCGAGGGCCCGTGGGACCGCGTGGTGCTCGACATCCCCGAACCGTGGCGCGTGAGCGTGCAGGCCCCACAGATCCTGCGCGAGGGGGGCACGCTCGTGGCCTACACGCCCAGCATCCTGCAGGCGATGCAGGTACGCGACACGATGGGGCGCGGCTGGGTGGACGTGCGCACGCTCGAGGTGCTGCATCGCACCTGGCACGTGGAGGGCAGGGCCGTGCGGCCCGACCACCGCATGGTGGCCCACACGGCGTTCCTCACCGCGGGGCGGTGGATCGGCTCAGGGCTCGATGAAGATGCACTCCCCGGGACACTCCTCGGCGGACTCGACGACCGCGTCGAGGAGTGAGTCGGAGAAATTGGCCACGCCGTCGGCACCCTGCGGATTGCCCTTGGCCGTGGCGAACACCTTGGAGCCCTCCTTCACGTAGGCGAGGCCGTCGTCGAGGAGGGTGAAGACGTCGGGGGCGATCTCCTCGCAGAGGCCATCGCCCGTGCACAAGTCTTGGTCGATCCAGACCTTCACGGAACCGTAGTGTACTCGGGGCTCCCGCACCGCACGCGCACCGAGCCCGCGATACGGTGACGACATGAGGCGCGACGCGTCCGGGTGGCGTGCACGATGACACGAGAGTCGGGGGACGCTTCGGGCGACCGCGTGCGGGCGCTCGAGGAGAAGTTGCTCGAGGTGAAGGGCCAGTTGGCCCAGGCGGTCGCACAGAACGAGAAGCTCTCGTACACGCTGCGCGAGGCGCGCGACCACATCGGGTCGCTGCGCGAGGAGGTGGACAAGCTCACCCAGCCCCCCGCCAGCTACGGCGTGGTGGTGGGCAAGAACGAGGACGGCACGGTGGACGTGCTCGCCAACGGCCGCAAGTTGCGCGTCCACGCCCACCCCGAGGTCGACCTCGAACGCCTCGCGCGGGGCGCCGAGGTGGTGCTGAACGAGAGCCTCAACGTGGTGAAGGCCCGCGACGCGGAGGCCACGGGCGAGATCGTGCAGCTCAAGGAGCTGCTGGAGGACGGGGTGCGCGCGGTGGTGACGTGCCGCGGCGACGAGGAGCGGGTGTGCGAACTGGCCGACGCCCTGCGCGGTACGTTGCTGCGCACGGGCGACCTGCTGCGCCTGGATGCGCGCGCCAACCTGTTGCTGGAGCGCCTCGCCCAACCCGAGGTGGAGCACCTCTTGCTCGAGGAGGTTCCCGACGTGTCGTACGCCGACATCGGTGGCCTCGACGCCCAGATCGAGCAGATCGCCGACGCGGTGGAGCTGCCGTTCCTCCACGCGGACCTGTTCGCCGAGCACCGTCTGCCCGCCCCGAAGGGCATCCTGCTCTACGGGCCCCCGGGCTGCGGCAAGACCCTGATCGCCAAGGCGGTGGCCAACAGTCTCGCGCGCAAGGTCGCGGTCGCGAACGGCGGCGACAAGGCGCGCTCGTACTTCATCAACATCAAGGGACCCGAGCTGCTCAACAAGTACGTGGGCGAGACCGAGCGTCAGATCCGTCTCGTGTTCCAGCGCGCCCGGGAAAAGAGCGAGGAGGGCTGGCCCGTCATCGTGTTCTTCGACGAGATGGATTCGATGTTTCGCACGCGCGGCACGGGCATCTCCTCCGACATGGAGAGCACGATCGTGCCGCAGCTGCTCGCCGAGATCGACGGCGTGGAGGGCCTGCGCAACGTGATCGTCATCGGCGCGACCAACCGCGAGGACCTCATCGACCCGGCCATCCTGCGCCCCGGCCGGCTGGACGTGAAGATCCGCATCGAACGTCCCGACGCCCCCGCGGCGCGACAGGTGTTCGCGCGCTACCTCACGCGCGAGGTGCCGGTGGCCGCGAGCGAGCTCTCGCAGGACGGCGGCGACCTCGACGCGACGCTCGCGCGGCTCGTCGAGCGCACGGTGACGGCGATGTACCGCGAGGACGACTCCACGCGCTTCTTGGAGGTGACCTACCAGAACGGCGACAGGGAGCTGCTGTACTTCAAGGACTTCGCATCGGGGGCGATGATCGAGAACGTGGTGCGACGGGCGAAGAAATTGGCCATCAAGCGGCTCATCGCGGGCGGCGAGCGAGGCGTGCGTCTCGAGGACCTGGAGGCGTCGATCTCCCAGGAGTTCAAGGAGCACGAGGACCTGCCCAACACGACCAACCCCGACGACTGGGCGAAGGTTTCGGGGCGCAAGGGTGAGCGCATCGTGTTCATCCGCACGCTCGTGGCCGAGGAGGGCCAGCGGGGCGGTCGTGCGATCGAACGCACCGCGACGGGCCAGTACCTCTAGGCGACGCGCGTGGCGATCCCCAAGGTGCTCGGCATCGAGACCGAGTACGGCGTGATCGCCCGCGGCGTGGACCTGAACCCCGTCACCGCGTCGTCGGTGCTCATCAATGCCTATGCGGGGCGCCTCGACGGCGCGATCGGCTGGGACTTCGAGGACGAGCACCCGGGCGCCGATGCGCGGGGATTTGCGATGGACGACGCCATGGCGCCGGAGGTGGAGACGCACCTCGTCAACACCGTCCTCACCAACGGTGCGCGGTACTACGTGGACCACGCGCACCCCGAGTACTCCTCGCCCGAGTGCCGCACCGTGCGCGAGGCGCTCACCTACGACCGCGCGGGGGAGGAGATCCTGCGGGCCAGCATGGCCGCAGCCCGCACCGCACTCCCGGAGGGCGCCGAGATCGTCGTGTACAAGAACAACTCGGACGGCAAGGGCAACAGCTACGGCTGCCACGAGAACTACCTCGTGGCGCGCGAGACGCCCTTCGGGGCGATCGCAGCATGGGTGACGCCGCACCTCGTGACTCGGCAGGTGTTCTGCGGCGCGGGCAAGGTGGGACGCGAGTCCACCGAAGGCGCGGGCGAGTCGGGCGGCTACCAGATTTCGCAGCGGGCCGACTTCTTCGAAGAAGAGATCGGCCTCGAGACGACCCTCAAGCGGCCGATCGTCAACACGCGCGACGAGCCGCACGCAGACCCCGCGCGCTACCGGCGGCTCCACGTGATCGTGGGCGACGCCAACATGAGCGAGGTGGCGACCTACCTGAAGCTGGGCACCACTGCGCTCGTGCTCTCGATGATCGAGGACGGGGACTACCCCGCGGACCTCGTGCTCGCGCACCCGGTCGCGGCGATCCGCGCGGTGAGTCACGACCCCTCGCTGCGCGCGACGGTGATGCGGTCCGACGGCCGCACCCTGCGGGCGCTCGAACTGCAGCGCTCGCTGTGGGCCGCGGCCGTCGCGCACGTCGAGCGTCGCGGAAGCGCGGCACTGGGGGAGGCCGACACCGCCGAGACGCTCGAGCGGTGGGACGCCGTATTGACGGGCCTCGAGACCGACCCCGCCGGCGAGGCGCACGCGGTGGACTGGGTGGCCAAACGACGCATCCTCGAGGGCTACGCCGAACGCCACGGCCTCGGTCCGCGCGACGCGCGACGCAAGGCGATCGACCTGCAGTACCACGACCTGCGCCCGGGGTCGTCGCTCGCCGCCCGCGCGGGCCTCGAGGTGCTCGCCAAGCCGGCCGACGTGGAGGCCGCGGTGACGGATCCACCCACCTCGACGCGGGCCTATTTCCGCGGCCGCTGTCTCGCGAAGTGGCCGCGCGAGATCGTGGCGGCCAACTGGGACTCCATCGTGTTCGACGTCGGCACAGAGCCGCTGCGCCGCGTGCCGATGATGGAGCCGCTCAAGGGCACGGCCGCCGACGTGGCCGCGCTCCTGGACGAGGCCGAGTCCCCCGCCGCGCTCGTGGCGGCCCTCGGGGGCGTGGTACGCGCGTCGTCGTTTCGTCCCACCAACTGAGTCGTTCGTTGCTATGGTGCTGCCATGGCCGAGCGCGCCCGCACGCCCCGCGGCAAGCGTGCCCGCACCGACCGCGACGACTCGTCGGCCGCCGTCGACCAGGTCGACCGCGGTGAGCAGGGCGAGCGGGGGGAGCCCGGCGAACGCGGCGAGCACGGGGAGCGCCTCAAGGCGGAACTGGACGACCTCTTGGACGAGATCGACGACGTGCTCGAGACCAACGCCGAGGACTTCGTGAAGAGCTACGTGCAGAAGGGCGGCGAGTAGCCGTAGCCTGACGGTGCATGGCAATGCCCGTCTTTGCGCCGGGGGAGGACCCGGGCGCCAACTTCAGCGAGTTGCTCCGGAAGGTGGGCCTCGCGCCGTTCGCGGGCCCCGGGCGGGACGGCGGGCTGGACGTACCGCATGCCACCACCTGCGTCGCGCTGCGCTGCATGGGCGGCGTCGTGCTGGCCGGCGATCGTCGCGCGACCGCGGGCAACATCATCAGCCACCGCAGCATGGAGAAGGTCGTGCAGGCCGACGACCACAGCGGCGTGGCGATCGCCGGGACCGCGGGGCCGGCCATGGAGATGGTCAAGCTGTTCCAGTTGCAGGTGGAGCACTACGAGAAGGTCGAGGGTCAGAAACTCTCGCTGGAGGGCAAGGCCAACCAGTTGTCGACCTTCGTGCGCAGCAACCTGCCCGCCGCGATGCAGGGCCTCGTGGTGGTGCCGATCTTCGGGGGCTACGACCTGGGCGTGCGGGACGGGCGCCTCTGGGACTACGACGTCACGGGCGGCCGCTACGAGGAGCGCGACTTCGTGGCGATCGGGTCGGGAGGCACCCATGCCGCAACCGTCATGCGGGTGGGCTGGCGCCGCGACCTGAGTCCCGACGACGCGGTGCGCCTCGCCGCCCGTGCGCTGTGGGAGGCCGCGGATGCCGACTCGGCCACCGGGGGCCCCGACGCGCTCCGGGGCATCTACCCCGTGGTGGCGACGATCACCGAGGCGGGATGGTCGCGCGTGCCCGACGCGGTGCTTGCCGCGCTCTACCAGCAGATCGCAGGGGAGGTGGGCGGACGATGAACATGCCCTTCTACATCCCGCCCGAGCAGTTCATGAAGGACCGCGCCGACTTCGCGCGCAAGGGCATCGCGCGCGGGCGTGCGCTCGCGGCACTGCGCTGGCAGGGCGGTCTCGCGCTGGTGGCCGAGAACCCGTCCACGACGCTGCACAAGACGAGCGAGATCTACGACCGCATCGCCTTCGCGGGCGTCGGCAAGTACAACGAGTTCGACCAGTTGCGCGTCGCGGGCGTGCGAGCCGCCGACCTCAAGGGTTACCAGTTTTCCCGACGCGACGTGGACGCGCGGAGCCTCGCCAACCAGTACGCGCAGATCCTCAGCCACCTGTTCGGCGAGTCCCCCAAGCCGCTCGAAGTGGAGATCCTCGTGGCCGAGGTCGGGGACGACGGCGAGGGTGACCAGTTGTTCCACATTTTCTACGACGGCACGGTGCTGGATGAACGGGATGCCTGCGTGCTCGGCGGGGACGCCGAGGCGGCGCTGGCGCGGTTGCGCGAGTCGGGCGCGGTGGGCGCGACGCTGCGCGAGGCGCTGCGCGGCGCGGTGTCGGCGCTCGGAGGTCCCGAACGGCGCATCCCCGCCTCCGACGTGGAGGCCTCGGTGCTCGAACGCAACGGGCGGCGTCGCTGCTTCCGGCGGTTGACGGACGGGGAGGTCGCCGAACTGCTCGCGTAGGCGCGGGTAGGTTGCCCCCGTGGACCGGCGCATCTTCGGGTTGGAGAACGAGTACGGCGTCACCTGCACGCTGCGCGGCCAGCGCCGACTCAGCCCCGACGAGGTGGCGAGGTACCTGTTCCGCAAGGTCGTCTCGTGGGGTCGCAGCTCCAACGTGTTCCTCGAGAACGGTGCGCGCCTCTATCTGGACGTGGGCAGCCATCCCGAGTACGCCACCCCCGAGTGCGACTCGATCCTCGAGTGCGTCACGCACGACAAGGCGGGGGAGCGGATCCTCGAGGAGTTGCTGGACGGCGCCGAGCAGCGGCTGCGCGACGAGGGCATCCGCGGCACGATCTACCTGTTCAAGAACAACGTGGATTCGGCGGGCAACAGCTACGGCTGCCACGAGAACTACCTCACCTCCCGGTCCGACGACACCGAGCGCTACGGGGAGGTGCTCATCCCGTTCCTCGTCACGCGGCAGATCTTCGCGGGTGCGGGCCGCGTGCTGCAGACCGCGCGGGGTCCGATCTTCTCCATCGCGCAGCGCGCCGAGCACATCTGGGAGGGCGTGAGCTCCGCCACCACCCGCAGCCGTCCGATCATCAACACGCGCGACGAGCCGCACGCGGATGCCGAGAAGTACCGCCGGTTGCACGTGATCGTGGGCGACTCCAACATGAGCGAGTACACGACGTATCTCAAGCTGGCGAGCACCGCGTGCGTGCTGCGGATGATGGAGGACGATGGGGTCGTGCTCCGGGACTTCACGCTGGAGAACCCCACGCGGGCGATCCGCGAGATCAGCCACGACCCGACCTGCCGACGCACGGTGCGTCTCGCCTCCGGGCGCGAAATGTCGGCCCTCGACCTGCAGCGCGAGTTCCTCGACAAGGCCCTCACCTACGAGGATCGTCGCGGGTTCCCGGCCGAGGAGCGCCGCGGTCTCGAGATGTGGCAGCACTGTGTCACGACGCTGGAGAACGACCCGCTGAAGCTGGACCGCGAGGTGGACTGGGTCATCAAGCACAACCTCATCGAGGCGTTCCGCGAGCGCCACGGGCTCGCGCTGGACGACCCGCGGGTCGCGCTGCTGGACCTGCAGTACCACGACATTCGCCGTTCCCGGGGCGTGTTCGAGCGCCTCATCGAGGCGGGGCGGGCGGACCGGGTCTGCGACGATGCGGAGATCGAGGTGGCGCGTAGGCGGCCGCCGCAGACGACGCGCGCGAGGTTGCGCGGCGAGTTCATCGCGCGGGCCAAGGAGCGCAAGCGCGACTACACCGTGGACTGGGTGCACCTGAAGCTCAACGACCAGGCACAACGCACCGTGCTGTGCAAGGACCCGTTCCGTTCCCGCGACGAGCGGGTGGACAAGCTCATCGCGTCGCTCTGACGCGGTCGCCCGTCGCCGCGGGCACTGTCGTTACGATGCCTCGGTGCCCGATCGAGCCCTCCTCGCGCAGTTGCGCGAGTGGGTGGTGGTGGTCGTCGTCGCCATCGTGGTGGCGGTCGGCGTTCGCACCGTCGTGGTGCAACAGTTCTACATCGCGGGCCCGAGCATGGAGACGACGCTCGCGAGCGACGACCGGGTGCTCGTCAACAAGCTCGCCTACCGCTGGGGCAGCCCGTCCCGCGGTGACGTGGTGGTCTTCGATCGCATCACCACGGACGGCGAGGTGCTGCAACACGACGACCTCATCAAGCGTGTCATCGCCGTGGGCGGCGAGACGGTGGAGCTGCGCGACTGTGCACTCTGGGTCGACGGTGCGCGCGTGGACGAGCCGTGGCTTTCCGCTCGCGGGGCACCGCCCGACCCCGCCGACGACCTCGTGGCCGCCTGCGGTCAGCCCCAGATGGACCCGGTGCGCGTACCCGCGGGTCAGGTGTTCCTCATGGGCGACAACCGCGCGATGTCCTTCGACAGCCGACAATTCGGCCCGGTGGACCTGGACGTGTTGGTGGGTCGGGCCTTCGTCGTGATCTGGCCGGCCCGCCACTGGACGGGGCTCTAGGGCGAGGTGCGCACGCGGCGAGCCTCGAGGAGCGCCGCGGGATTCCCGCCCGAGACGAGGTCGCACCCCGCGAGGGCCGCGGCTCGTGCCTGACGCGCGAATGCCACGTTGCGTGCGAATGCCTCGAGGCCGAAACGGTGCGCCAGCGCGACCAACCCGCCCGTCCACTGCTCGTGCGGCAGCGCGAGGGCCGCGACGCCGCACTCGGCGAGGCGCGCCGTGCACCGCTCCGGGCCGTCGGTGAGACCCTCGAGGCGGGCGACGTGCACCACGCGCGGCGCCCGCGACCCGTCGTCGTGGGCGCGGTGCACCGCGTCGGCCCAGGCCGCACAGGTCGCGAGGTCCGAGTGGCACAGCCAGGTTCGCGTCGCGAGCCCCGGCACGGTCGCCACGGCCTCGAGGCAGGCGTGCAGGACGGCCGTGTCGGGTGCATGGAGGGCGAGGTGCCGGTCCTCCCCGAGCGCCTCGAGCACCTCGGGGAGCGCCGGGATTTCGGGCGTCAGATCGTCACGATCCACGTCGGCCAGCGCGCGCAGGCGCATGCCGCGCCGCAGACGACCCTGGCGGGCGACCACGAGTCGGCCGTCCCGCGTGCACCAGACCACGACCTCCACGCCGTCGATGCCGAGCCGAGGGGCGTGACGGATCGCATCCAGCGAGTGGTCGGTCGCCCGCGCGACGGCACCGAGGTGTGCGAGCAACAGCGGCGTCGCACGCGGGACGACGAGCGGGGTGCGCACGGCGCGATGCTACGGAGCCGCCGCGGGACCCGGCCGTAGACTGCGCGCGTGTTCAACATGTCGGGCACCGAAGTGATGGTGCTGCTGGTGCTGGGCCTCGTGGTGTTGGGCCCCGAGAAGCTGCCCGACGCGATACGGCGCGTCGGGCGGCTGTACGGCGAACTGAAGCGGATGTCGGGTGGCGTGCAGGGCGACCTGCGCCGCGCCTTCGAGGAACCGTTGCGGGAGTTGCGCGAGACGGGGAAGTCGGCCAAGAAGATGGTCACCGAGGCCGCCTCGCCGTTCGCCGATGCGACGCTCGGCGCCGCACCCCCCGCGCGGCCGCGCGAGCCCGTGTTGAGCCTCGCCGACGGTGGCACGCAGCCCTTCGTCGAGACCGAGCCCGGCGCCCTCGAGACGCCCGACGCCACGACGCCGCCACTCGACGACGTCGCCCTGCCGGAGCCCAGCGAGCACGCGCTGGACGACGTCACCTGAACCGCCGCCGTGGGGCTGCTACGAATGCGTCGTGCGGCGACTGCCGACGGCTCGATGTCGCTGCTCGAGCACCTCGCCGAGTTGCGCCAGCGGATCGTGCGCTCCGTGCTGGCCGTGGGCCTCGGCGCGGCGGGGATCCTCGTCTTCTACGACCCCGTGCTGGAGTTCCTGACGCGCCCGTACCGCGACTTGTGCGCGAGGCGCCCCGAGTTCGGCTGTGACGGCACCCTCTTTGCCCTCGGGCCCCTGGACGGGCTCTCGGCCCGCATGCGCATCGCCGGCTACGGGGGCCTCGTACTCGCGCTCCCGGTGCTGCTCTGGCAGATCTGGCGCTTCGTGGTGCCCGCGCTCACGCGGCGCGAGCGGCGCTGGACCGTGCCGTTCATCGTCGCGGCCACCGTGCTGTTCCTGGCGGGGTGCAGCCTCGCGTACTGGACGCTCGCCCGTGCGCTCGAGTTCCTCATCGCGTGGTCGGGCACCGACGTGGAGCAGGCCTTCCAGATCACCAAGTACGTCAGCCTCGTGGTGCTGATGGTGCTTTCCTTCGGGGTTGGGTTCCTCTCGCCACTGTTGATCGTGTTCCTGCAGTTGGCGGGAGTCGTGACGCCGAGAGGCCTCGTGGGGCAGTGGCGCTACGCGATCGTCACGATCTTCTTCGTTGCCGCGGTCATCACGCCGAGCGGCGATCCCGTCACGCTGGCGGCGCTCGGCGTGCCGCTCACCATGCTCTATTTCCTCGCGGCGCTCGTGGGCTGGCTGCTCACCCGTCACCGCGCCGTCGAGGACTGGTCCTGAGCAGCGGTTCGGTGCCCCCTCGCGCCGTCGTGCGCACCCGTCACGGATTCGACCTCGACGACTTCCAGGTCCGCGCGCTGGAGGCGCTGGATGCCGACGAGTCCGTGCTCGTCGCGGCACCCACGGGGTCGGGCAAGACGCTCGTCGCGGAGTACGCCATCGACGCGGCACTGGCGCGGCGCACGCGCGCCTTCTACACCGCGCCGATCAAGGCACTGTCGAACCAGAAGTACCACGACCTCGTCGCGCAACTGGGGTCCGAGACCGTCGGGCTGCTCACGGGAGACCGCAGCATCAACGCGAACGCCCCGGTGGTGGTGATGACCACCGAAGTGTTGCGCAACATGATCTACGCATCCTCCGATGCGCTCGTGCGCCTCGGCGTGGTGGTGCTGGACGAGGTCCACTTCATCCAGGACGCGTACCGCGGTCCGGTGTGGGAGGAGGTCATCATCCACCTCGAGCCAGAGGTGCGGCTCGTGTGCCTCTCGGCCACGGTCTCCAACGCCGAGGAGGTGGCCGAGTGGCTGACGCTCGTGCGAGGCCCGACGCGCGCGATCGTGGAGACGCGCCGTCCCGTGGAGCTGCAGCACCATTTCGCGATCGGGGACCGCGCGAGCCACGAGGTGCGACTGTGGGACACGCTCGTGGACGGCAGGCCCAACGCGCGTGCGTCCGAGCGGTCGGGCGCGCGCATGGGCGACGGACGCAGGCGGCGCGCGTTTGCGCCCAACCGTCTCGAGATGGCCGACCTGCTGCTCGGCGCGGACATGCTGCCCGCGATCGTGTTCATCTTCAGTCGTGCGCAATGCGACGAGGCCGCCGAGACGTGCCGACGGGCCGGACTGCGGCTCACCGACGCGGACGAGCGGGCCGAGATCTCCCGCCTCGTCGACGAGGGCACCGCCGCGCTCGCGGAGGACGACCTCGCGGCGCTGGGATTCAGCCGCTTCGCCGACCAGCTGGAATCGGGCGTGGCGGCGCATCACGCGGGGATGGTGCCGGCGTTCAAGGAGGTGGTGGAACGCTGTTTCGCCGCCGGGCTCGTGAAACTCGTGTTCGCCACCGAGACGCTCGCCGTGGGTCTCAACATGCCGGCCCGCGCCGTCGTGATCGAGAAGTTGTCCAAGTACACGGGCGACCACCACCAGATGCTGAAGCCCCACGAGTACGCCCAGCTCACCGGGCGGGCGGGGCGCCGGGGCATCGACACGCTCGGCCACGCGATCGCACTCTGGAACCCCTACGTGACCTTCGAGCAGGCGGCCGCGCTCGCAGCGAGCCGTTCGTTTCGCCTGCAGTCGGCCTTCCGCCCCACGTGCAACATGGCGGCCAACCTCATCGCGACCCACTCGCGGACCGAGACGCACCACCTGCTCAACCTTTCCTTCGCACAGTTCCAGTCGGGTCGGGAGGTGGTGGAGGTGCAGGCTCGCATCGCACGCCGCGCCCGCGAGCGGGACCGCCTGCGTGCGCTGGCCCGCAGCCCGCTCGGGGACCTCGACGACTACCGCCGCACGCAGGCGCGCGGGACCTCCGACGCCCCGGTCGCCGAAGCCCTGCGGGCCCTGCGACCGGGGGACGTCGTGGAGCTGCGGCGTGCCGAGCGCGTCACCTTTGCGGCGGTGGTGAGCACGGCACAACGCGCGGGGGGAACGCGCGTGCAACTGGTGGCGGCGTCCCGCGCGACGACGGCCGCGACCGAGACTGACTTCGACGACCCGCCCGTGCCCCTGGCGCGCATCGCACTGCCGGAGCCGTACGCACCGGGTTCGGAGCGCTTCGTGCGGGAGGTGGCCGGACGCGTTGCGCGCCTGCGGTTGCGACCTCGACCCCGCCGCGGGTCCGCACGGTCGAGGGAGCAGCACCCGGTGGAGACCGACCCCGAGCTGCGGGCGCGCCTGCGGGCCGCGGAGTCGGCGGACCGCATCGACCGCGAACTCGCGACGCTGGAGCGGCGCATGGACGCGAGCCGCGAATCGGTGGGAAGGCGGTTCGACGACGTCGTGGGCTTGCTCGAGCGGCGTGGGTGCGTGGAGGGATGGACGCTCACCGACAAGGGCCGCACGCTGGCGCGGGTGTTCCACGAGATGGACCTGCTCGTGGTGGAGTCGATCGTCGGGGGCCACCTGGAGGGGCTGGACCCGGCCGAGCTCGCCGCGCTGTGCAGCACGCTCGTCTATGAAGCGCGGGGTGCCGACGACCGCCCCGCGCCCCGCATGCCCACCGCGACGCTCGCGGCCCGCTGGCGCGACCTGTCGCGCACGGCGCGTGCGCTGCGGGGCGAATACGACGCACTCGGAGTGGGCAGCCTCCGCGAACCCGACCCCGGGTTCGTCGTGCTGGCCCACGAGTGGGCCTCGGGCGATGCGCTCGTGGACGTGCTGGAGGGCGCCGAGCTGAGCGCCGGCGACTTCGTGCGCACCACCAAGCAACTCGCCGACCTGCTGCACCAGGTGGCCCTCGTCGCCCCCTCGCCGCTCGCAGCGACCGCCGAGACCGCCGTGCGGGCCATCGACCGCGGGATCGTTGCGTACGTGGGGGCGGCGGGATGATCCATGCGCGGCCGGCACCACGGTGACGATCCGTCGCGGC
>Ga0233424_10000306_pt1 | contig 66385 bp, 64 predicted proteins | sample Watercolumn_Towu_FD_181011 | JGI IMG/M metagenome (GOLD analysis project Ga0233424, IMG submission 181011) | Freshwater microbial communities from Lake Towuti, South Sulawesi, Indonesia - Watercolumn_Towuti2014_125_MG | ecosystem: Environmental > Aquatic > Freshwater > Lake | place: Indonesia... | reverse complement strand
GAGCGAGATCTATACGCCGTGTGGCCGCTCGGCTCGGGCTCCACGACTGCGTATGGCATTGGCGCCTGATCCCTGCCTGAAATCTCATCCCCTGCCGGTACACCCCAACCCCAACGAAGGACCACCATGAACCGCATCACCGAAGCATCTTCGATCGCCGGCATCGGCCTCATCGTCGCCGCTCTCCCGCAGCTGCTGGCGAGCAAGGGCACCGATGCCGCGGCCTGGGGCTCGCTGGTGGCCGGCGTCTTCGCGATCTTCAAGCGCGAGGGCGCACGTGCTGCCTCCTGACCTGTCCCACCGCATCGCCACTGCCGTGGCAACCGGCCTGGCCGGCGCCGTCATCGGCTGGGCGGCCAATGCGTTGACGCTGGTGGGCCGCGTCAGCGCCGTCGAGTCCGGCGTCGCCCGTATCGAAGCCCACCTCGACCGCATGGAGCACAAGCGTGAAGCTGCCCAGCTACGTCCCGAAGGCCCCTGAGATCGCGCGGGAGGCGCTGATCGTCATTGGTGGGGCCATCCTGGCCGCGGCCATCATCGGCCAGCTGCCCAGCGTCAAGAAGTGGATCAACGACAAGTGGGGCGGCACGCCGCGGCCCTTCTGATCGGCTACGCTTCACCCTGCATTCACCAGGGAGAAGCAATGCGAAACATCACCCGCGCGGCCGTCGCCGCGCTGTCGGCCGTCCTCGTCGCCTGTGGCGGGGGAGGGGGAGACGATCCGCCGCCGGTCAAGAAGCTGAACGGCTCGATGGGCAACGTGTCCGGGCAGATCAACCCGGAGCCGGTCACGTCGGCACAGAGCCTGCAGCTCACGTTCTCGGCCACCTTTCAGGGCCAGGTCGACCCCAAGTCCTCGACGTTCGATGCGCAGTACATCGTGACGCGCGAGGGGGCGCAGTTCCGTACCGGAACGCTCACCTTCAACCTCACCAGCGGCCAGCCCGGGAACGGCGACTACAGCGGCAGCGCGGCGCTCACGCTGCCGCCAGACACCGTGGGGAACCACACCTACTGCGTGCGGATGAACCCGGCGGCCGACTGGCAGATGAACGGCAGCGTGCAGGCGGCGCAGTGCACCGTCGTGACGGTCAGCGCGCCTTGACCAGCTGCAGCGCCGGCCGGGGCGCCGGCGCCGCTGGCCGGGCCGCCAGGCTCGGATCGTTGGCGCACCCGAAGTCGCCCACCGCCAGCACCCGCGACAACTCGGCCCGGGCCGCTTCGGCCTCGCGCTGCCAGGCTTCGGCCAGGCCGCGCTGAAGCTGGGCGGTGTTGTGGGCCGCGGTGGCCTCCGCGCTCATGCCCCAGCGCGTGAGCCACCACAGGGCCAGCATCACCGGCCGCGGCGCGGTGTCGGTGGTGATCCACCGCCGCACCGTCGACACCCGGACCCCGAGTGCCAAAGCCAGCAGGGCCGGCGCCGGGCCGCCGAGGTCGTCAAGGATCAGGGACAGCGCCGGGAGGTCCTTCGGGCCCGGCAGACGGCTGAGCGGCATGCCGTTTTCATCGGCACATTGCTGGTTGGTGAAGAGTCCCCCCAACGATGGACTCAAGTGCCACCGCCAGGCGCCGAGCGACTCGGCGCAAGCGAGTTGACATAATCTTTATCGTCGCCATTCAAAGCGTGCAAGAGCGGACCGGTCTATCGACCGAGTTGACACGACCGCTCCAGTTGGTCGTCGGTGGGCACGAGGCGGCTGGGCGACATTTCCAGGCCGTGAAGCATGGTGTCGGTCGCACTGGGAGACGCGAGCCCGTGAGCGTGGGTCTCCTCCAGCAACAGACCGACCACGGCGGCGGCATGCGACGGATCCGGGTGCGCCAGGATGAGGCCGCGAACTGCCGCCTGTAAACCTGCCACCAGTCCCTGCAAATACTCCATCTGTACACGAAGCTGTTCTTCCACGGTGCCTCCTGTTCCGACAGCAGGTCGATGACGGTTGACTTTCAGCGGCATGGCGCGTGCCCGAGCGGCCAGCGTCCCTGTGGCACACTCGCGCCGCTCACCAGCGGCGGGATCCCGTTCATCGCGCGGACTCGCTGTGCAGACAGGACCCCCATGAAAGGCCAGCGCGACCCGCCCCCGTTCCCAACCTTCCTGGCTGGCGGCGGCGAAATGGGTGCGCGCATGCGCGCTCACCCGTGGCATGAGACGCCCCTGGGCCCGCCGGAGGCCTGGCCGTCGAGCCTGAAGACCACGGTGTCGATCGTCTTGCAGTGCCAGCTGCCGATGTACTTGGCGTGGGGTCCGGCGTTCATCCAGTTCTACAACGATGCCTACCGCCCGATCCTGGGCGACAAGCACGAGGGGGCGCTCGGGGCATCTGCCCCGCAGGTGTGGAACGAGATTTGGCCGAAGATCGGGCCGATGTGGCTCGACGTGCTGCAGGGCCGCCCGATCGGCTCCGACGACTTCGAGCTGACGATCAACCGCTACGGCTATCCCGAAGACTGTCATTTCAGCTTCTCGTACAGCCCTGTGCCGGACGACCAGGGGCTGCCCCATGGCGTGCTGGTGACCTTCGCGGAGACCACGCAGCGGGTTCGCAGCGAGCGGCGGTTGAAGTTCCTCGACGACCTGGGGCAGGCCACCCGCAGCTTGAACGATTCGGCGGACGTGATGACGGTCGCGGCGAGGATGCTGGGCGAGTACCTGGGGGTGAACCGCTGTGCCTATGCCCACGTGCTGCCGGATCAGGACACGTTCGATCTGGTGGGCGACTACAACCAAGGCGTGCACAGCATCGTGGGGCGCTATCGCTTCACCGACTTCGGCCCCGTGGTCCACCAGCGGATGCTTGAAGGGTTGGCCTACGTCAACGACGACGTCGACCATCACCCCGCCACCCGGGGCACCGATCTCGCCGCATACCGCCTGACGCAGATCCAGGCCGTGGTCTGCGTGCCGCTGTTGCGCGAGGGCCGGTTCATCGGTGCGATGGCAGTGCACCAGGCGCGGCCGCGACATTGGGCGCATGACGAAGTCGAGCTCGTGCAAACGGTGGTCGAGCGGTGCTGGGAGGTGTTGGAGCGCATGCGCGTCGAGGCGGCGCTGCGCCAGGCCGCGGAGGAGCGCAAGCAGCTCCTCGAAAGCGAACGCGCTGCACGGGCGGAAGCCGAGCGCGCCAGCAGCACCAAGGACGAGTTCCTGGCCCAGGTGTCGCACGAATTGCGGACGCCGTTGTCGGCCATCCTCGGTTGGACCGAAATCCTGCGCCGCAAGCTCGTTCAGACGGACCCCGACATGGCCAAGGGGGTGGAGGTCATCTCGCGCAGCGCGCGGATCCAGGCGAAGCTCATCGAGGACCTGCTGGACATGAGCCGCATCCTCAACGGCAAGCTGCGGTTGGAGATGCAGGCCCTGCCCGCCATCAGCTTCGTGCAGGGGGCCGTGGAGGTCATCCGCCCCACGGCAGAGGCCAACGGCATCGAGCTGGTGGTGACCGCGGAGAATGGCGAGGACACGGTGCTGGGCGATCCCGGCCGCCTCCAACAGGTGATCTGGAACCTGCTGGCCAATGCGGTCAAGTTCACCCCTCGCGGTGGCCGGGTGGCCGTGCGGATCTCGGGCGAGGCCGCGTGCGTCCGGGTCGAGGTCGAGGACACCGGGGTCGGCATCGAGGCAGACATGCTGGATCGCATCTTCGACCGGTTCCATCAGGCCGACGTCTCGACGACACGCAGGTACGGCGGGCTCGGCCTGGGACTGTCGATCGTCCGGTCGCTGATGCAACTGCACGGCGGCACGGTCGCCGCGTTCAGCGAAGGCAGAGGCCGGGGAGCGCGCTTCGTCATCGAACTGCCTGCGAAGGCATCGCTGGGCGCGCACGGCCCGGCGCCATCGCCCCTGAGCGACCTCGCGGGCCTGCACGTGCTGGTGGTCGATGACGATGCCGACGCGCGCGAGGCCGTCGTGCGGGTGCTGCAGGAGAGCGGCGCCACCGTGACGAGCGCTGCCGGTGCGGCGGATGCCTTGCGCACCCTGGACGAACGGGTCCCCGACGTCCTGGTGTCGGACATCGGCATGCCCGAGGTGGATGGTTACGAGCTCATCCGGCGCGTCAGAGCCGGTCGTTCCGTCCGGGTGCCCGCCATGGCCTTGAGCGCTTTCTCAAGAGAAGAAGACCGCGAACGCGCATTCCAGGCCGGGTTCGACGAGTACCTGACCAAGCCGGTGGAACCGCATCGGCTCGTGCAACGGGTCTCCTCGCTCGCACGGGGCTGAAGAGCCGGGCGCTGCGGGCGATGGCCTTTTTCGGTCAGGTCTTCGGATACGTCGCGAACACCGTCTCCTGCCCGCGCCGGTCGATCAGCAGCACGTGGTAGGGATGCTGGCGCGAACCCACCTCCATGCCGGGCGAGCCCGCCGGCATGTCGGGCACGGCGAGCCCGATGGCGTCCGGCCGGCGGGCCAGCAGGCGCTGGATCTCGCGGGCCGGGACATGCCCCTCGATCGCATAGCCGCCGACGACGGCCGTGTGGCAGCTGCCGAGCCGGTCGGGGATGCCGAAGCGACGGCGCGCCGCCGACGGGTCGTCGGTCAGGGTGACCTTCACCGGGAAGCCGGCCGCCTTCAGGTGGTCGACCCAGCCGCCGCAGCAGCCGCAGGTCGGGTTCTTGAAGACCTCGACGGGCGGCAGCCGGTTCGCCGCCCGCGCGCCGAGGGCCTGCAGCGCGACCCCGCCGGCCGCGAGAGAGATGAAACTGCGTCGGTTCATGGAGCGCCTGCCTTTCGCCGTGAGAACGCTTCGTATTCTGCCGGTTGCAGGGCGGCTCCCGGTTGGCGGCCTTGACCATCCGCAGGCATCGATTGCCTGCATCTGGTAGGTTCGCGGTCTTGCACATGGAGGAGACCGAGATTGCATCTCGACCGCAACCGCCTGAAGACGCTGACCGCTGCGCGCCTGGCGGGCATGCGACGCGGCATCGAAAAAGAAAGCCTGCGCATCGATGACGCCGGCCGACTGGCGTCCACGCCGCATCCCGCGGCGCTGGGCAGCGCGCTCACGCACCCGCAGATCACCACCGATTTCAGCGAATCGCAGCTGGAGTTGATCACCGGCGCACGGCTGCGCCCGGCCGACACGCTGGACGAGCTGCGGCGCGTGCACCAGTTCGTCTACCGCCACCTCGGCGACGAGCTGCTGTGGACCAGCAGCATGCCGTGCGACCTGCCGGCCGACGAGCACGACATCCCGCTCGGCCGCTATGGCAGCTCGAACGTCGCGACCGCCAAGACGGTGTACCGCGCCGGCCTGTCGTGGCGCTACGGCCGCCGCATGCAGACCATCTCGGGCATCCACTACAACTGGTCGCTGCCCGGGCTGTCGACCGACGACTACTTCGCGCTGATCCGCAACTTCCGCCGCCATTCGTTCCTGCTGCTGCTGCTGTTCGGCGCGTCGCCGGCGCTGGCGGCGAGCTTCGGCGCGGCGCAGGGGCTGCAGCCGCTGGGCGACCACACGCACTACCTGCCGCACGCCACCAGCCTGCGCATGGGCCGGCTCGGCTACCAGAGCGACGCGCAGTCGTCGCTGTGCGTCAGCTACAACTGCCTGGACACTTACGCCGCCTCGCTGCACGACGCGCTGACCCGGCCCTACCCCGCCTACGAGGCCATCGGCCTGCAGGGCCCCGACGGCGAGTGGCGCCAGCTGTCCACCACGCTGCTGCAGATCGAGAACGAGTTCTACGGCACCATCCGCCCCAAGCGCACCATCCGCCCCGGCGAGCGCCCGCTGCACGCACTGCGCGATCGCGGGGTCGAGTACGTCGAGGTCCGCTGCATGGACCTGAACCCGTTCGTCGACATCGGCATCGACGAGCCCACCACGCGCCTGCTCGACGTGTTCCTGCTGCACTGCGTGCTCACCGACAGCCCGAACGACACCCCCGGCGAGATCGCCGAGCTGGCGCACAACCAGCAGACCGTCGCCGCGCGCGGCCGCGAGCCCGGCGTCACGCTGCGCCGTGCCGGCGAGGACGTGCCGCTGCAGGCCTGGGCCACCGAGCTGCTGCAGCAGTTCGGCGTGATCGCCGAGCTGCTCGATGCCTGGGAAGGCGGCCACCGCTACGGCGCCGCGCTGGACGCCGCGCAGGCTGCCCTGCAGGCCCCGCACACGCTGCCGTCCGCGCGCGTGGTGCAGGCGCTCGAGGCGGGGCGCAGCCACCGCGACTTCGCCCTCGCGTGCTCGCGCCAGGCCCGCGAGGCGCTGCTGGCGTTGCCCTGGTCGGTGCAGGACGAAGCCGGCTTCGCCGCGTCCGCGCAGACGTCGCTCGCCGAGCAGGCGGCGATCGAGGTCGCCGACACCGAGTCGTTCGCCGAGTACCGCGCCCGCTACGTCGCGGCCGAGAAGCTGGGCCAGGCCCCCGCGCTGCACGGCTGCTGACCCGCGCTGCCGGCTTGTTTTGTGGGAGCGGGCATTCCACTTGCCCCGCCGCATCTTCTTCGCAACGCGTGTCCCGGAGGCCCGTGCGTGAAACTCGAAGGCTCCTGCCACTGCGGCGCCGTGCGCTTCAGCGTCGAATCGCACGAGCCGGTGCCGTTCATGCGCTGCTACTGCTCGATCTGCCGCAAGACCGCCGGCACCGGCGGCTTCGCGATCAACCTCGGCGCCGACCACCGCACGCTGCAGGTCGAAGGCCGCGAACACCTGTCGATCTACCGCGCCCGCCTGGACGACGGCAGCACCAGCAGCGGCCAGCGCCACTTCTGCCGCGCCTGCGGCACGGCGCTGTGGTTGTACGACCCGCAGTGGCCCGACCTCGTGCACCCGCATGCCGGCGCGATCGACACGCCGCTGCCGGCGCCGCCCGTGGTCACGCACATGATGCTGGGCTCGAAGCCCGCGTGGGTCGACGTGCAGGTGAAGCCTGGCGACGAACGTTTCGAGGAGTACCCCGAAGACTCGCTCGCCGACTGGCACCGTCGCCACCATCAAACACGGTGAAATACAGTCGGAAAAGCGCTCCGGCTAGACTCGACGCCCCCTGGTCCACGGTCCTGCCGACGCGATGCGCCGATCCCTCCCTACCCTGCTGTTCGTCCTGTTCTGTCAATGGTCCCCGGGTGCTGCGTTTGCAGCACCCACGCATGTGCGCGATGTCGAAGGGGTGGCCGAATACCGCCTGCCCAACGGCCTGCAGGTGCTGCTCATTCCCGATGCCTCGAAGCCGACGACCACGGTCAACGTCACGTACCGCGTCGGCAGCCGCATGGAGAACTACGGCGAGACCGGCATGGCGCACCTGCTCGAACACCTGATGTTCAAGAGCTCGCGCACGATGGCCAACGTGGGCGCCGAGCTGAGCAAGCGCGGCATGAACTTCAACGGCACCACCAGCGACGACCGCACCAACTACTACGAGACCTTCCCGGCCGATGCGGCGTCGCTCGACTGGGTGCTGAAGGTCGAGGCCGAGCGCATGACCGGCGCCAAGGTGATCAAGCGCGACCTCGACAGCGAGATGACCGTGGTCCGCAACGAGATGGAGTCGGGCGAGAACAACCCGGTCCAGATGCTGATCCAGAAGACCCATGCCGCGGCCTACCAGTGGCACAACTACGGCAAGAGCACGATCGGCGCACGCTCCGATGTCGAGAATGTCGACATCTCGCGGCTGCAGGCCTTCTACCGCACCTGGTACCAGCCGGACAACGCGACGCTGATCGTCGCCGGCGCGTTCGATCCGAAGCGTGCGCTGGCCACCATCGACGCGCAGTTCGGCAAGCTGCCCAAGCCCACCCGCAGGCTGCCGCCCACCTACACCGTCGAGCCGGTGCAGGACGGCGACCGCACCGTCACGCTGCGCCGCGTGGGCGGCCAGCAGGCGCTGCTGGTGTCGTACCACATGCCGGCGTTGACCAGCCCCGACTATCCCGCCTTCGAGATCATCGCCAACACGCTGGCCGACACGCCCAGCGGCCGGCTGCACAAGCGCCTGGTCGAGAAGGGCCTGGCCACCGGTGTGTTCGGCTGGGCCGACCGCAACGCCGAGCCCGGGCTGCTGAGCGCCGGCGCGGTGCTGCGCCAGGACGGCCCGCTGGCCGAGGCGGAGAAGGTGCTGGTCGACACGGTCGAAGGCCTCAAGACCGAGCCGATCACGCAGGAGGAACTGCAGCGCACCCAGGTGCAGTGGGCCAAGGCGCTCGACCAGACGCTGGCCGACCCGCAGGCGCTGTGCGTGGCGCTGTCCGAGGCCATCGCCGCCGGTGACTGGCGCCTGCTGTTCGCGCTGCGCGACCGGCTGCAGGCCGTCACGCTCGACCAGGTGAACGCGGTGGCGAAGCAATGGCTGCTCTCCAGCAACCGCACGCTGGGCCGCTTCATCCCCACCGAGCAGCCCGAGCGCACGCCGCTGGCGCAGCGGGTCGACCCGTCGGTGACGCTGAAGGACTTCAAGCCGCGCGAGGCGCTGAGCGCCGGCGAGGCCTTCGATGCCAGCCCGCAGAACATCGATGCGCGCAGCCGCACCTTCACGCTGCCCTCGGGCATGAAGGTGGCATTGCTGCCGAAGAAATCGCGCGGCGGCACCGTCAAGGTGGCGCTGGCGCTGCACATCGGCAACCTCGAGAGCCTGCAGGGCCAGCGCACCGTGGCCGACCTGGTCGGCGACCTGCTCGCCAGCGGCACCCAGCACAAGAGCCGCGCACAGATCAGCGATGCCTTCGATGCGCTGAAGACCGACTGGTCGATCGACAGCGACGTGCTGAACGGCGCCACCGTGTCGCTCGACACGCGGCGCGAGCAACTGGTGCCGGCGCTGCAGCTGCTCGGCGAGATCCTGCGCGAGCCGGCCTTCCCGAAGGAGGAGTTCGAGCAGCGCGTGCGCCAGGGCATCGGCGCGCTGGAGCGTTCGGCCAGCGATCCGAACAAGGTGGCCACGCTGGCGCTCGGTCGCGCGATGCAGCCCTGGCCGCTGGACGACCCGCGCCATCGCGCCAGCGTGGCCGAGAGCATCGACGCGCTGAAGGCGGTGACGCTGGAGCAGGTGGTGTCGTTCTACCGCCAGCAGTGGGGCGCGGGCCATGCCGAGTTGTCGATCGTCGGTGATTTCGACGCGGCCGAGGTCGAGCCGCTGCTGCGCCGCTGGCTCGACGGCTGGGTGGCAGCGGTGCCGTACCAGCGCGTGCCGCAGCCGGGCTCGAAGGTCACGGGTGTCAAGCTCGACAGCCCGCTCGCCGACAAGCCCAACGCCATCGTCTACGGCTCGCTGCCGATCGCGCTGGCCGACACCGATGCCGACGCGCCGGCGCTGGCACTCGCCACCCACGTGCTCGGCGCCGGCGGCTTCGACAGCCGCCTGCTGACCCGGCTGCGCCAGCAGGACGGCCTGTCGTACGGCGCCGGCGCCTTCATCCACGCCGGCAGCTTCGAGCCGGCAGGCAGCATCGGCTTCTACGCCATCTTCGCGCCGCAGAACCGCGCCCGCGTGCAGCAGGCGTTCACCGAGGAACTGGCCCGCTTCGCGAAGGACGGCATCACCGCCGCCGAGCTGGTCACCGCCAAGCGGGCGATGGCCGCCGGCCGCGCGACCCGCCGCGCCGACGACGGTGCCATCGCCCACGGCTGGGTCGACAAGCTCGAACTCGGCCGCACCTGGGCGTTCGACGCCGAACAGGACGCCAAGCTCCAGGCGCTGACGCTCGACCAGGTCAACGCCGCGATCCGCCGCTGGCTGGCGCCGGAGAAGGTCAACTGGTCGTGGGCCGGCGACTTCACGAAGCAGCCTTGAGCGTGGCCTGACAACGGGGCTTCAATGGGGGCTCTGTAGGAGCGGCTTCAGCCGCGATGCGTGTCGTGCCACGAGCCCATCGCGGCTGAAGCCGCTCCTACATCCCGCGCCGGATCCGCTCGCACAGCGCCGCCCAGCCTTCGGGCCCCAGACGGCGCATCGTCTCCATGTTCACCTCGTAGATCGACTCGGCCTCCGGGAACGCCTGCACCGCGCGGTCGATGCTGGCCTCGCGGATCAGGTGCAGCGTCGGGTAAGGCGACTGGTTGGTGGCGTTCTCGATGTCGTCGGCGTCGGTGCCGGCGAACTGGTACTGCGGGTGGAAGCTCGCCACCTGGATCTCGCCTTCCAGCCCGAGCCCGGCCACCGCGGCGTCGGCCTCGTCGAGGAAGCCGTTGTAGTCGAAGAAGTCCTGCAGCACGCCCGGGTGCACCAGCAGCGTGGTCTCGGTGGTGTCCGCGGGCGTGGCGGCCAAGTGGCGCAGCTCGGCGTCGAGGTCGGCGCGCAGCGCGTCGCGGTCGGTCGCCGAGGACAGCACATAGCGCACCTGGCCCTTCACCTGCGGGCCCTTCGCGAACGGGCAGAGGTTCAGGCCGATGACGGCCAGCTCGACCCAGGCGCGGGTCTCGGCGAGGGGATCGGGAACGGGATCGACGTCGGGCATGGCGCCAGTCTATGCCGGCGCCCGCCGCAGCATTAAAGTGCCGCCCACACGAGACCCTGGGAGGGGCACGATGTTGATCCTGCTGTTGATCGTCGGCCTGCTGGCCGGCCTGGCCATGGGCGAGGCCATCGGCGGGCTGAGTGGCCTGTTGATGGCGTGGCTGGTGTGGCGCTCGCTGCAGCAAGGGCGCCGGCTGAAGGCGCTGGAGCAGGCTGTGGCCGCGCTGCGCGGCGAAGCCGGCGTGGTGCCTGCGGTCGCCGCGCCGGTGGCCGTGCCGGGGGGGCCGCCGCGTCCCACGCCCCGGCCGCCGCTGGAGGTCGACACAGGCTCGTTCGATGAGCCTGTGCCGACGATGCCGGTGCCGTTCCGAGAAGCCGCCCCGGTGCCGCCGCCCGCGCCACCGGCCGCCCCGCCCGCCTGGCTGCTGCGCCTGAAGGACTGGTGCTTCGGCGGCAACACCGTGGTCAAGGTCGGCATCGGGCTGCTGTTCATCGGCCTGGCATTCCTGGCCCGCTACGCGGTCGAACACGTCGAGGTGCCGGTGGCGCTGCGGCTGGCCGGCATCGGTCTCGTCGCGCTGGTGTTGCTGGTCGTGGGCTGGCGGCTGCGCGAGCGCCGGGCCGCGTATGCGCAGGTGCTGCAGGGCGGCGCAGTGGCGGTGCTGTACCTGACCCTGTTCGCCGCGTTCCGCTTCTACGCGCTGCTGCCGGCCGGCGCAGCGTTCGCGGCGATGGCGTTGGTGGCGGCGCTGGCCGCGGCGCTGGCGGTGCTGCAGGAGGCCAGCGCGCTGGCCATCGTCGGTGCGCTCGGCGGCTTCGCGACGCCGCTGCTGCTCTCCACCGGCGAGGGGTCGCACGTCGCGCTGTTCACCTACTACGCGGTGCTCGACCTCGGCATCGCCGCGGTGGCCTGGCACCGCACCTGGCCGCGGCTCACCTGGGTGGGATTCGTCTGCACCTTCGTCGTCGCCACCGGCTGGGGCGTGCTGCGCTACGAGCCGGCGCACTACGCGTCGAGCCAGGCCTTCCTGGTCTTCTTCTTCCTGCTGTTCAACGCGGTGCTGCTGATGCCGGCACGCCGCGCGGAAGCCCGCCGCGATGCGCGTTGGGTCAGCGGCTCGCTGCTGTTCGGGCTGCCCACGGTGGCCTTCGTGCTGCAGCACGGGCTGGTGCGCGGCTGGCCGTACGGCAGCGCGCTGTCGGCGCTGGCGATGGCGGCGTTCTACGTCGCGATGGCCACGCGGCTGCGCCACGCCGCCGCAGGCCTGGCGGTGACACGCGACGCCGCGCTGGCGATCGCCACGGTGTTCCTCAGCCTGGTGATCCCGTTTGCGCTGGACGCCCGCAGCACCGCCGGTGCCTGGGCCCTCGAAGGGGCCGGCCTGGTGTGGCTGGGCTGGCGGCAGCAGCGCCGGCTGCCACGGGCTTTCGGCTATGCACTGCTGTTCCTGTCGGCCCTGGCGATGCAGGCGGGGCTCGACCGCCACGGCGTGCCGACCACCCTGCTCAACGCCGTGCTGTTCAACGGCGTGATGGTGTCGGTGGCATCGCTGGTCGCGGCCTTCCACGTGCAACGCGGTGTGCGGGGCACGCCGCAGCATCCGGAGGCGCTGGCCGAGCCGGCGCTGATCGCCTGGTCGCTGCTGTGGGCGGTGGGCACCGCCGCACTGCAGATCGACCGCTTCGTCGACGGGTTGCGCGAGCCGGCCGCCTGGCTGCTCTTCACCGCCGGCCTGGCCGCGCTGTGGACCGTGTTGTCGCGCCGGCTCGCGTGGCCGATGGCCGCGTGGCCGCCGCTGGCGCATGCACCGTTCCTGGCGGTGATCGCCTGGCTGCAACTGGTGGTGCTGGCCGCGCCGTTTGCGGAAGGCCGCTGGCTGGCCTGGCCGGTCGCGCTGGCCGTGCATGCGCTGGTGATCGAACAGGCGGCACCGCGCTGGCCGGCCGCGGCCCGCACCCTGGTGCATGCGCTCGGGCTGTGCGTGCTGGCCTCGCTTGGCGCGCTGCAGGGCCGCCTGCTCACGGGCGACTGGGGCGATGCCGGCAGCGCCTGGCCGTGGCTCGGGTGGGCCGTGGTGCCGGCGGTGCTGCTGGCGGTCGTGGCCCGCCCGGCGCTGGCCACGCGCTGGCCGGTGCAGCGCGCGCCGGCGGCCTACCAGGGCCACGGCGCCGCCGTGCTGGCCACGGTGCTGCTGGGCTGGACGCTGCTCGCCAACGTCGATTCCGACGGCAGCGCGCAGCCCCTGCCCTACCTGCCGCTGGCCAACCCGCTCGACCTCGGTGTGGCCGGCGCGCTGCTGGCGGTGTGGGCCTGGGCCCGCAGCGCCACGGCGCAGTCGCTGCTGGGCGCGCGGCAACGGTGGCCGCTGGTGGCGGTCGGCGCCGCCGGCTTCGTGTGGCTGAACGCGATGCTGGTGCGCGCCTTTCACCACCACGGCGGCGTGCCGTTCCGCTTCGACGCCTGGACCCACTCGCTGGCGGTGCAGACCGGCCTGTCGCTGCTGTGGACCGCGACCGCATGGCTGCTGATGTGGACCGCGGCGAAGCGCGCGCAGCGCTGGCCGTGGATGGTGGGCGCGCTGCTGCTCGGCGCGGTGGTGGCCAAGCTGCTGCTGGTGGACCTGTCGGGCTCGGGCACCGTCACGCGCATCGTGTCGTTCATCGGCGTGGGCGTGCTGATGCTGGTGATCGGCTATGTGGCGCCGTTGCCGGCGAAGGAGGAACGCCGTGCGGCGACGTGATGTTCGATCGGGCGGGTTCTCTTCTGCTGCTCTTTCTGTAGGAGCGGCTTCAGCCGCGATTCGCTGCCTGCCACGCATCGCGGCTGAAGCCGCTCCTACAAGGGCAACAAGGGCGAGGCCATGGTGGGTCGCCTTGCTGATGCTGCCGGGGATCGCCACCGCGGCCGAGCCCACCTGGCGCTGGACAGCGCCGATCGTGCTCGAACAACCCGCCGCCTTCGTCGTGCTGCCGCTGCCGGCCAGCACCTACGCCCGCAGCGAGCGCCCCGACCTGGCCGACCTGCGCCTGCTCGACGCGCAGGGCCGGCGGGTGCCGTTCGCGTTCCTGCCGCCGGCCGCGCAGCCCGTGCCGTTGACCCGCCCCGCGGCGCTGTACCCGCTGCCGGGCCAGCGCGATGCCGATGGTGACTGGGCCTCGCCCTTGACAGTGCAGGTACACCGCGGCGAGGTGCGCGTGCACCCGGCCACCACCACCGCGAAGCGGGCCGGCAGTGCCGTGCTGCCCGGCTGGCTGGTCGACCTCGGCCCGCGCGAGGCCGACACGCCCCGCGCGCTGGCGCTGCGCTTCGCCTGGTCCGGCCCCGCGACGTTCACTGCGCCGTACGCGCTGCAGACCAGCGACGACCTGCGCGACTGGCACCCGGCCGCCGGCGGCCAGCTGATGGCGCTGCAATCAGCCACCGGCCCGTTGCGGCAGGCCGAGGCGCCGCTGCCCACCGGCAGCGGCCGGTTCGTGAGGCTGCTGTGGTCGGATCCCGCCAGCGCCCCCGCCCTCACCGAAGCCCGCCCGGTGTTCGCGGTCGACGAAGCGCCGTCCGCCGATCCGCCGGTCACCTTGACCATCACACCCGCCACCCCACCCGCGGACGCCTCACGCGGCGCGGTGTGTTTCGACCTCGGTGGCCCGCTGCCGGTGAGCCGGCTCGATGTCGACCCCGGCCCGCCACCGCGCGTGCTGCCGCTGCGCATCGAGGGCCGCGAAGCCGCCGGCCGGCCCTGGCGCGCCGTGGCTCAAGGCGTGAGCTACCGGCTGGCACGGGACGGCCGCACGATCGCCTCACCGCCGCTGGCGGCCACGGTGGCGCTGCGCCACCTGTGCGTGGTGCCGGACGAACGCGCCGCCGCGCCGGACGGCGCGCTGAAACTCACGCTGCAGGTGCACCTGCCCCGGCTGGTGTTCGCGCAGCAGGGCACGCCGCCCTTCACGCTGCGCGCCGGTGCCGCGGACGCCCCGCCCGGTGCCCTGCCCGCCAGCACGCTGGTGCCAATGCTCGAAGCCCAGCGGCCGCAGTTCGGCCGTGCGACGCTGGGCGACTGGGCCGAGGATGCGGCCGCGGTGCAGGCGCGCGCAGCCGGGCAGCGCCAGGCGGCCTGGCGGCGCTGGGCGCTGTGGGCCGTGCTGCTGGGCGGCGTGGCCCTGCTGGGGGCGATGGTGTGGCGATTGGCGCGTGCGCCGCGCCGATGATCGGCGGCGGCGGTGGATATTCTGTGGGAGCGGCTTCAGCCGCGATGGGTTCGTGGCATGCCGCTCCAACAGGGTTACCTACCCACCGGCATTCAGAACGGCTCCATCCCGTTCGCCACCTTCACCTCGGCCAGCGCCGGGGCGTTGAGGTAGGCGAGGAACGCGCGCGCCGCTTCGGGCTGCGGCGCGTTGGCGGCCAGACCCGCGGAGAACACGGTGTCGATCTGGATCGCGTCGGGCAGCGGGCCGAGGATGTCGAGGCCCTCGAGGAACTTCAGTTCGCTCAGCTGCTGGAAGCCCAGCGCGACGTCGCCCTTGGCCACCAGCTGGCCCACCGGCGTGCCCGGCGGCGGCACGACGATGCGCGGCTGGATCTGCTCGGCGATGCCCCAGCGCTCGAACAGCTTGGCCAGCGCCACGCCGCTCGGGCCGGTGGAGTACGACAGCGTCGGCGCGGCCAGCACGGCCTGCCTGACGGCGTCTTCGGTCGAGATGTCGGGCCGTGCCGCGCCGGCCTGCACGGCCACCGCGACGCCGGAGTGCACGAAGTCCACGCGCGGGCCGACGAGCTTGCCGGACGCGATCAGCTTGTCGATCGCGGCCGAGGACAGCAGCGCGCCGTCGAACACCTCGCCGGCCTCGACGCGCTTGGCCGCGTCCACGCCGCCGACCGACTCGACCTGCACCTCGACGCCGGTCTCGGCGCGGTAACGGGCGACCACGTCGGCCAGCAGCTGGCGGGTGGCCATCGAAGAAATGAACTTGAGCGGAGCAGTCATGCGCCGCACTTTACTGCGAGCAGCGCGCGCGGATCTCGTCGGGCACCGCGATGGCCTTCAGCCGGCCGTCCACGCGGACGCAGAACGCACGGGTCTCGCGCCCCTCGCTGAGCAGCAGGCCGTCGCGCATCACGCGGTGGTGCTGCACGAAGGCCTTGTGCGACCAGCGCTCGATCTCGGTGTGGATCTGCAGCGTCTCGCCATACGTGGCCGGGTGATAGAACTTGGTGTGGATCTCCAGCAGCGGCGTGCCGACGATGCCTTGCGCGGCCTCGAGTTCGCGCCACGGCGGCAGGCCGCACTCGCGGAAGAAGTGCAGCGAGGCGGCGTCCATCCAACGTGAGTAGTTCGGGAAGAACACGATGCCGGCGGGATCGCAGTCACCAAACTGAACCTGCACCGTGAAGACGGTGGTGCGCGATGCGCACGGAGGAGAAGGAGCGATGACGTCGGTCATGCGATCGATTGTGCAGCAGCAGCGGGCAGCACCACGCGCGGGTCGGTGCCGGCATACAGTGCCGCCACGTCCGCGGCGCGGCGCGCCAGCACGCAGCCCTGGTTGAGGTAGCCCTTGTCGGTGATCTCGCCGGCCTGGGCGTCGGGCGCATCGGCCAGCAGCAACACCCGCGCCGGCACCTGCGACGATCCGCCGCCCTCGGCGCGCAGCGCCGTGAGCGCGGCTTGCACCTGCTCGCGCAACGCCGCCGCGGGCATCGACGCGGCCACCGCCGGGTTGACGAACACCAGCGCGCCGATCTCGTCGCGATCGTGGCCGGTGATCACCGCGTCCATCGCGATCGGGGTCAGCGCCGAGACCAGCTTCAGCCGCAGCGTGCCCACCGACACCCAGGTGCCGGTGGTGAGCTTGAAGTCCTCGCTGACGCGACCGTTGAAGGCGATGCCCTGCTCCGGCCGTTCGGCGTCGAGCAGGTAGCCGGCATCGCCGATGCGGTAGAAGCCGTCTTCGTCGAAGGCCTGCTCGGTGAGCGCGGGCGCACCGCGGTAGCCGGGGAAGACGCTGACCCCCTTCACGCGCAACTCCAGCTTGGCGCCGTTGGGCACGAACTTCAGTTCGACGCCGGGCAGCGGCAGGCCCAGGCAGCCGGCACGGTCGAGCTTGAAATGGGCGCTGGTGACCGCCGGCGCGGTCTCGGTGGAGCCCCACGAGGTGGTGAACCAGACCGGTTCGTCGCGCACCTGGCGGGCGATGTGCTCGAGCCGTTCCCAACAGGCCTGCGGCAGCGCGGCGCCGGCGTAGAAGGCCATGCGCAGGCCGGCGAAGAAGTCGCGCGCCAGCCCCTGGTCCTGCTCCAGCAGCGGCGCCAGCATCTCGAAGCCGCGCGGCACGTTGAAGTACAGGTTGGGCCGCACCTCGCGCAGGTTGCGCACGGTCTTGTCGATCAGCCCCGGCGCGGGCCGGCCCTCGTCGATGTACAGCGTGCCGCCGTTGCGCAGCACCAGGTTCAGGTTGTGGTTGCCGCCGAAGGTGTGGCTCCACGGCAGCCAGTCCAGCATCACCGGCTTCTCGCGCTCGAGGAAGCGCCAGGCCTGCGCGATCATCTGCTGGTTGGCGCACAGCATGCGGTGGGTGTTGAGCACCACCTTCGGCACGCCGGTCGAACCGGAGGTCAGCAGGTACTTGGCGACGTCGTCGGGCTGCACCGCGCGGTAGGCCGCGCTCACGGCAGGGGTCTCGTCAGCCGCCAGCAGCGCGCTGAACGGCAACGCGCCGGGCACCGTCTCGGCGCCCTGGCCGAAGACCAGCGGCACGCCCAGTCCGGCGCTCGCCATCGCCGGGCCGTACACCGCGGCGTCCGACGCGAACACCAGCGCCGGGCGCAGCGTGCGCAGGATCGCGTGCACCTTGTCGTACACCTTGGCGAGCCGGCAGTAGGCGCTGGAGACGGTGCACACCGGCCGGCCGATGTGCTGCGCGGCCAGCATCAGCAGCAGGTGGTCGACGCTGTTGTCCGAGAGGATCACCACCGGCGCATCGGCCGCCCAGGCGTGCTGCCGCTGCAGGTCGAGCAGCGACTGGGCGATCGCGCCGACCTGCCGGCGCGCCTCGCCCCAGGTGACACGGCGCCAGCCCCCGGTGGCGTCACGTTCCGCGAAGGCCAGCGTGTCCGGCGTCGTGGCGGCCCAGTGTTCGAGCCAGTCGCCGACGCAGCGCGCATGCGGCTGCAGCGCCTCGGGCGAGCGCAGCACGAAGGCGCCCCCGGGCAGGTCCTGTTTGACGACGCGGGCCGGGGCCAGCATCGCCGGGTCGTCGAAGAAGGGCCGTTCCATCGTCGTCTCCTGTCGGCTGTGCCCGCCGTGGTCGTGGTGGCCGCGCTGCGGGCGCTACGCTGCGCCGAGCTTGAACATGCTGGTCGCGGTCATCTCCATCACCGGCGCGCCGTCCTCGCGCACCATGCGCCAGGTCCAGCGCAGGATGCCCAGTTCGGGGCGTTTTTCCGAGCGGCGCTTGTCGAGGATCTCGGCTTCGAGCCAGAGCTTCTGATCGGGCCGCACCGGCTGCAGCCAGCGGATGTTCTCGACGCCCGGCGAGGCGAACGATTCGGAGCCTTCGAGCGCACATTCGCAGGCCAGGCGCATCGCCAGCGCGCAGGTCTGCCAGCCGCTGGCGATCAGCCCGCCGTGCGGGCCCTCGGCGGCGGCCTCGGGATCGGTGTGGAACCACTGCGGGTCCCACGCCTTCGCGAAGGTCAGGATGTCGTCGGTGCTGAGCGAAGCCGGGCCGTGGCGCAGGACCTGGCCGGTGTGGAAGTCGGCGAATTTCATGACGCCGAGTAAACCTCAATTCCGCGGAACGCCGGAGCGCGCTTTTCCCGTAGCGCGGCAAGGCCTTCACGTGCCTCGGCGCCCGCGAAGCCGGCGAACTCGGCGGCGAGCGAGTGTTCGAACGCCGGCCAGGCGGCGCGCAGCCAGTGGTTGAGGCTGCGCTTGGTGGCGGCCAGTGCCGCGGCCGGGCCGGCGGCCAGGTGGCGGGCGATGCCGCGGGCGGTGTCCAGCAGCGCGTCGTCGGCCACGCACAGGCTCACCAGGCCGAGGCGCTCGGCCTCGCTGCCCGACAGCGGCTCGCAGGTCAGCAGGTGGTACTTGGCCTTGGCCATGCCGCACAGCAGCGGCCAGATCACCGCCGCATGGTCGCCGGCGGCCACGCCGATGCGGGTGTGGCCGTCGATGATCTTGGCGCGCTGGCCGGCCACCGACACGTCGGCCAGCAGTGCCAGTGCCGCGCCGGCGCCCACCGCCGCGCCGTTGATCGCCGAGACGATCGGTCGGTCGCAGTCGATCATGCCCTGCACCAGCTCGCGGGCCTCGCGCTGCACCCGGGCGCGGGCCGCTTCGCTGGCCAGCAGTTCCTCGACCAGCCCCAGCGTGCCGCCGGCGCTGAAACCCTTGCCTTCGCTGCGCACGAGGATGGCGCGCACGCCGGGCGCGACGGCCAGCCGCGGCCACAGCGACGCCAGCGCCGCATGGCCGCGCGCATCGGCGGCGGGCATGCCGCCAGCCGGGCCGAGCACCACCTCGGCCACGCCGTCGTCGAACAGGTCGACGCGGAAGTCTTCGGTGTCGACGGGGAACGGGCGGCTCATCGAAGGCTCCAGGTGGCGCGTCGCAGCGGCGGGCTGACGCGGTAGCGTTCACCGCGGTAGTGGCGGTCCAGCGCTTCGAGCACCTGCACCACCGCGGCAGTGCCCCAGGCGGCGCGCCACTCGTGCGGGCCGGCGGGGTAGTTGACGCCGAGTTTCATCGCCTGGTCGGCGGCCTCGGCGGTGCAGACGTCCTGCTGTACCGCATCGGCGGCTTCGTTGACCAGCATCGCCAGCGTGCGGGCGACCACCAGGCCCGGCGCATCGGCCATGCGCACCGGCGTGGCGCCGAGCAGCGCGAGCCAGCCGGCGGCCCAGGCGCCGTCGTCGCCGTCATCGGCGGTGGCGAAGGCCAGGGCGCCTTCGAGCGCGCCGCCCATCACCGTGCGGATCGGCAGGTCGAACACCGCGAGGCGCTGGGCACCCTCGGTGGCCGCCACCTCGGCGGCGCAGCGGCCATCCGTGAGGCGCAGCTGCGCGGTGCCGCTGGCGAGGCCTGTCCAGCCGCCATCGGCACGTTGCACCTCGAAGCCCTGGGCCTGCAGGCGCGCGGCCCAGCCGTCGAGCCAAGCGGCGCGGCCGTGCAGCGTCACCGGGCCGGGGGACGGCGCGGTCTGCGCCTGCGCGGGCAACGGCTCGGCGGCGCCGGGCGCCCCGTCGCGGTAGTCGTAGAAGCCCTGCCCGGTCTTGCGGCCGAACAGCCCGCCCTCGACCAGCTCGCGCTGCACCAGCGACGGCGTGAAGCGCCGGTCGTCGAAGTTGGCGCGGTACACTGATTCGGTGACCGCGAAGTTGGTGTCGTGGCCGATCAGGTCCATCAGCTCGCACGGGCCCATGCGGAAGCCGGCGGCGCGCAGGCAGGCGTCGAGCTGCGCCGGCGTGCCGGCCTGTTCCTGCAGCAGCGCCAGCGTCTCGGCGTAGAACGGCCGGGCGATGCGGTTGACGATGAACCCGGGCGTCGAGCGTGCGTGCACCGCCACCTTGCCCCAGCGGCCGGCCAGCGCGAACACCGCGTCGGCCGCCGACCGCTCGGTCTGCAGGCCGGCGACGACCTCCACCAGCTTCATCAGCGGCACCGGGTTGAAGAAGTGCATGCCGACCACCCGCCCGGGGTGCTGCAGGCCGCGCGCCAGCGCGGTGACCGAGATCGACGAGGTGTTCGAGGCCAGCACGCAGCCGGGCGTGACCACGGCCTCCAGCTCGCGCAGCAGCGCCTGTTTGGCATCGAGCCGCTCGACGATGGCCTCGACCACCAGCGCCGCCCCGGCCGCATCGGCCAGGCTGCCGGCGGGCCGCAGCCGCCCACTGGCGGCACGGGCCGCCTCGACGGAGAGCTTGCCCTTGGCAGCCAACGTCTCGAGGGTGGCCGCGAGCTTGCGGCACGCTTCTTCGGCGGCGCCTTCGCGGCTGTCGTGCAGCCACACCGGGTGGCCGGCCTGGGCCGCCACCTGGGCGATGCCGGCGCCCATGATGCCCGCGCCGATCACCATCACCGGCGTGGTCTCGGCCGGTTGCAACAGCGGGTGCTGCGTCGTGTCGGTCATTGTGGAATCCAGTTCGCCGGGCGCTTCGACAGGAAGGCGTCGAAGCCCTCGCGCGCCTCGTCGCCGCTGCGCACGCGGCTGATGGTCTGCGCGGTCAGCTCTAGCACCTCGGGCGTCACCGGACCGACCTCGAGCTGCGCGTACAGCGCCTTGATCTCGGCCTGGGCCCGCGGGCCGCCGGCGAGCAGCTCCTTCACCACGGCGTCCACCGCGGCGTCCAGCTCCTCGGCCGGGACCACCTGCTGCACCAGGCCGATGGCCAGCGCCTCGTGGGCGTCGATGCGCTGCGTGGTCAGCGCCAGCCGGCGCGCCTGGCGCTTGCCCACCGCGTTGATCAGGTACGGCCCGATGCCCGAGGGCAGGATGCCGAACTTGGCCTCGGAGACGGCGAAGCGCGCCGCGTCGGAGGCGATCGCGATGTCGCAGGCGCAGGTCAGGCCCACGCCACCGCCCAGCGCCAGGCCCTGCACCTTGGCCACGGTGGGCTTCGGGCAGGTGTCGAGGGTCTGGAACATCGTCGCGAAGCGGCGGCCATCGGCCAGGTTCTGCTCGAAGCCGGCGCTGGCGGCGCGCTGCATCCATTGCAGGTCGGCGCCGGCGCTGAAGGCCTTGCCTTCACCGGCCAGCACGATCACGCGCACGTCGTCGGCCTGGCCGAGCGCGCGGATCGTGGCGTCGAGCTCCTCGATCATCTGCTCGTCGAAGGCGTTGAAGACGGCCGGGCGGACCATCGTGACCTGCGCGACGCCGGGCGCGGGGCGGGTGAGCTTGAGGGTATTCAGGTCCATGGGAGGCCCTTCAGGAAGACGGTGATGGGAGGGGGTTCTGGCCTTCTGCGGGGGCTTCTGGGGGGCCTTTGTGGGAGCGCCTTCAGCCGCGATGCCTGCCCCACGCCACCACCCCATCGCGGCTGAAGCCGCTCCCACAACACAAGGAGAGGGCAACCTCGGCTTCGTCAGTACGTCTCGAGATGCAGCCGGCCTTCCTTCTTCAGCTGCGGGCCCAGCGTGTCCCACTGCAGGCCGGCCTGCTGCACCACGTCGCGCAGTGCCAGCACCACGCCCTCCTCCATGCTCTTCAGTCCACAGACGTACAGGTACGTGTTGGGGTCCTTCAGCAGGTCGGCGAGGTCGACGGCACGTTCGCGCATCAGGTCCTGCACGTAGCGCTTGGGCGCGTCGGCCTGGCGCGAGAACGCCAGGTTGACGTCGATGAAGTCCTTCGGCAGGCTCTGCAGCGGGCCGAAGTACGGCAGCTCCTGCGGCGTGCGGGCGCCGAAGAACAGCATCAGCTTGCCACCCTCGAACTTGCCGGAGTTGCGAAGTCGGCGCCGCCATTCGGTCATCGCCCGCATCGGCGCGCTGCCGGTGCCGGTGCATACCATCACGATGTTGGACTTCGGGTGGTTCGGCATCAGGAAGCTGTGGCCGAACGGGCCGATCACCTGCACCTTGTCGCCCACCTTCAGGTCGCAGACGTAGTTCGACGCGACGCCCTTCACCGGGTTGCCCTGGTGGTCCTTCGTGACGCGCTTCACCGTCAGCGACAGGTTGTTGTAGCCGGGGCGTTCGCCGTTGCGCGGGCTGGCGATCGAATACTGGCGGGCGAAGTGCGGCTTGCCGCCGGCATCGACGCCCGGCGGCACGATGCCGATCGACTGGCCTTCGAGCACCGGGAACGGCATCGTGCCGAAATCCAGCACCACGTGGTGCGTGTCGCTCTCGAAGCCGGCGTCGGTGACACGGTGGTTGCCCACCACCGTGGCCGTGGTCGGGGCCTTCGGGCCGTAGAGATTGGTGTAGGCGTGCGCGGCCGACCACGGCGGCGTGGTGGCGCCGTACTGCGCCGAGTTGAACGTCTGCAACCCCTCGGTGGTCTGCAGCACCGGCTGCGCCGCGGCCTCGGCCTGCTGCTGCGCAGCCGCGTCGGGCGCCACGCCGAGCGCGGCCAGCTGCTCGTCGCTCAGCGGCTCGGGCAGGTCGTCCCACGTCAGCTGCTCCTCGACCGAGTAGGCGCTGCCCTGCGGCATGGTGCGCCAGTTGTCGATCGAGCCGGTCGGGCACGGCGGCACGCAGGCCATGCAGAGGTTGCACTTGCTCGCATCGACGACGTAGTTGCGGCTGTCGTGCGTGATCGCGCCCACCGGGCAGGTGGCTTCGCAGGTGTTGCAGCGGATGCAGATGACCGGGTCGATCAGGTGCTGCTGGAGGGTGGCCAAGCCGGGGGTTGCCATGTCCATACAGGCTCCAAAGCGGTCGTGCTTGTCTAGCGTTGTCTTCTCCTTCTTCTGTGGGAGCGGCTTCAGCCGCGAGGGATCGTGGCCTGCCGCGAATCGCGGCTGAAGCCGCTCCCACAAGGAAGAAGGAGCGTTGGGGTCAATTGAACCGGACGTACTCGAAATTCACCGGCTGGCGGTTGATGCCCATGACCGGCGGGGCGATCCAGTTGGCGAACTTGCCCGGCTCGACCACGCGGCCCATCAGCGAGGCGACGTAGGCACGATCGTCGTCACTGGGCAGCCACTCGTTCTTCTTCGCGTTCCACTCGGCTTCGCTCACCACGCGGCCGTCCGGCGACACCTTGATGCCGGCCAGCGTGCCGATGTTGCGGTGGAAGGCCTTGTGCGGCACGGTCAGGCGGGTGGCGATGCCGGCCTTCTCGATCACCTTGTTCCAGCGGTCGACGCCGGCGGTGGAGTCCTTGATGTAGTCGTCGCGCAGCACCTCGTTCAGCGCGTTCAGCATCGGCACTTCCTTCGTGCGCAGGTCGCCGTTGACGACTTCCAGCACCTGGTAGGTCTGGTGCTTCAGCACGTGGTCGTCGGTGCGCTTGCCTTCCTCGTAGCGGCCCTTCAGGCCCGAGCTGTAGAAGGTGGCGGCGTTGGACGACTGGTCGGCGCCGAACAGGTCGATGGTGACGCTGTAGTGGAAGTTGATGTAGCGCTGGATCGTCGGCAGGTCGATCACGCCGGCGGCACGCAGCTTGGCGGGGTCGTCGGTCTTCAGTTCCTTCATCGCATCGACGGTGCGCTGGATCACGCGCGACACGCCCGACTCGCCCACGAACATGTGGTGCGCCTCTTCGGTCAGCATGAACTTGGTCGTGCGGGCCAGCGGGTCGAACGACGACTCGGCGAGCGCGCACAGCTGGAACTTGCCGTCGCGGTCGGTGAAGTACGTGAACATGAAGAAGGCCAGCCAGTCCGGCGTGGCTTCGTTGAAGGCGCCCAGGATGCGGGGGTTGTCCTCGTGGCCCGAGCGGCGTTCCAGCAGCCCCTCGGCTTCCTCGCGGCCGTCGCGGCCGAAGTAGCGGTGCAGCAGGTAGACCATCGCCAACAGGTGGCGGCCTTCCTCGACGTTGACCTGGAACAGGTTGCGCAGGTCGTACATCGAGGGCGCGGTCAGGCCGAGGTGGCGCTGCTGTTCCACCGAGGCCGGCTCGGTGTCGCCCTGCGTGACGATGATGCGGCGCAGGTTGGCGCGGTGTTCGCCCGGCACTTCCTGCCAGGCGTCCTCGCCGATGTGGTCGCCGAAATGGATCTTGCGGTTCTGCTCGGCCGGGTTCAGGAAGATGCCCCAGCGGTAGTCCGGCATCTTCACGTGGCCGAACTGTGCCCAGCCCTGCGGGTCGACGCTGACCGCGGTGCGCAGGTAGACGTCGAAGTCATGCGAGCCGTCCGGGCCCATGTCCTGCCACCACGACAGGTAGTTCGGCTGCCAGTGCTCCAGCGCGCGCTGCAGCACCTTGTCCTCCGACAGGTTGACGTTGTTGGGGATCTTTTCGCTGTAGTCGATCGTGCTCATGAATTGCTCCTGCGCTGTCGTACGAGGTGTTCATCCAGCGGACGCCGCGGATCCGGCTTTGCCGGGCCGCCAGCGGCGCCCCCTTGTGGGGGAGCGGCAAAGCCGCTCCGGGGGTGGGCTCAAACTCTGTTCCAGTCGAAGGCGGCTTTTTCGCCTTTTCCATAGACCTTGAGGGCGCCCTTCTCGCCGACGGCGTTCGGGCGGATGAAGATCCAGTTCTGCCAGGCCGAGAGGCGGCCGAAGACGCGCGAGGCCATGGTTTCCTTGACGCCGAAGCGCAGGTTGGCTTCCAGGCCGGTCAGCGCGTCGGGCGACATCGCGGCGCGCTCTTCCAGCGGCAGGCGCACTTCGTCGGCCCAGTCGATCTCGTCGGGCGCCGACGTGACCAGGCCCAGCTGCAGCGCCTCGGCACCGGTCAGCGCGCGGCCGATGGCGGCTTCGACCGGCTGCAGCTCGGCCGCGTTGTCGTAGAAGCGGCGGCCCAGGCGGGTCTGGTCGGTCACCATCGGGTAGGTGCCGAAGTTCAGCGACGACAGCGTCAGGCGGGCCTCGCTGCCGTCGAGCATGTAGGTGCGGTCGGCGCAGAAGGCCAGTTCGGCCAGCGTGCCGGCGAAGCACGAGCCCGGCTCGATCAGCGCGAACAGCGAACGCGACGACACGTCCAGCCGCGCCAGCGTGCGGCGCAGCAGGCCGGTGACCTCGCGCACGAACCAGTGGCTCGCATGCTGAGCCAGGGCCGCGTCTACCGCCAGCACGGCCTGGGCGTCGCCTTCGGTCTTCAGGATCCAGGTGCCGATGTCCAGCTCGTTGGTGCGCAGGTTGAGGATCGCGTCGTCGAGTTCGCGGCCCATCTGCATCGGCCACCACGCCGCGCCGGCGGCTTCGATGCCGGCGATGTCGGTGGGTTGGGCGGCCTTCGGCGCGCGCACGGTCAGCGTGGCGTGGCGCTTGGCACGGTCGATCGTGACGTTGACGTAGGTGTACTCGATGCCGTCGGCGCTGTCGGTGCGCTCCAGGCGCGGCAGCGCCACGCCCTTGCCATCGGCCGGGCGGTCGCTCTGCTCGGCCAGCTTGGCGGCACGTTCCTGCACCGCCTGGGCGAACTGCGCCGGCTTGGCGATGGCGTCAACCAGTTTCCAGTCGACCGCCCGCTGGCCACGCACGCCTTCGGTGGTCGAGCAGAAGATGTCGGCCAGGTCGTGGCGCACCTTGCGCTTGTCGGTGACGCGGGTCAGGCCGCCGGTGCCCGGCAGCACGCCCAGCAGCGGCACTTCAGGCAGCGACACCGACGACGAGCGGTCGTCCACCAGCAGGATCTCGTCGCAGGCCAGCGCCACTTCGTAGCCGCCGCCGGCACAGGCGCCGTTCACCGCCGCCAGGAACTTGAGGCCGGAGTACTTCGACGAATCTTCGAGGCCGTTGCGGGTCTCGTTGGTGAACTTGCAGAAGTTCACCTTCCAGGCGTGGCTGGAGAGGCCCAGCATGAAGATGTTGGCGCCCGAGCAGAAGATGCGGTCCTTCTTGCTCGTCAGGATCACGGTGCGCACTTCGGGATGTTCGAAGCGGATGCGGTTGATCGCATCGTGCAGCTCGACGTCGACGCCAAGGTCGTAGGAGTTGAGCTTGAGCTTGTAGCCCGGCCGGATGCCGCCGTTCTCGGCGGTGTCCATCGCGAGCGTCGCGGTGCTGCCCTCGAAGCTCAGGTGCCAGTGCTTGTATTGCGTGGGATCGGTGCGGTAGTCGACGCGGTCGGCGGTTTCGGTCATCGGGGGCTCCTGGTGTCAAGCAACATAGTGCATGTCGGCTGCTCGATGCCATGCATGATAGTTCCATCATGCAGGCCGTCAAGCAGGAACATGCAGCAAAGTGCGTGTTTGCAGGGTAAGCCCCAGGCGGGGAAAACTCAGACCGGCAGTTTCAGCGCGGTGCGGATGTGGCGGCGCAGGCCCGCGAAGGTGGGCTCCAGGCCGGCGGCGCTGGTGTCGTACGACAGGTCGGCCTTCGAATAGAACGCCGAGCGGCCGGCGAGGATGCGGCGCAAGTCCTCCATCGCCTCCTTGCTGGCCGCCATCGGCCGCAGGTCGCCCTGCGCGGCGACGCGGCCCATGTGGTCTTCGGGCGTGGCCTTCAGCCACACCGTGTAGCAGTGGGTCAGCAGCAGGTTGAAGGTGGCCGCGTCGCTCACCAGGCCGCCGGGCGTGGCGATCACGGCCTCGCCGTAGATCTGGATGGTCTCTTCCAGCGCACGCCGCTCGTAGCGCCGGTACGCATTGGTGCCGTAGAGGTTGTGGATCTCGCTGATCTGGCAGCCGGCGAACTTCTCGATCTCACGGCTGAGCTCGATGAACGGGTAGCCGAGGTCTGCCGCCAGCATCTGGCCGTAGGTGGTCTTGCCGGCGCCGCGCAGGCCCACCAGCGCGATGCGGGTGTTGCGCTGCGCCGAGTCGCCGCCGGTGCCGAACAGCTCGCCGAGGGCGACGCGGGCACGGCGCAGGTCGGCCTCGTTGCGATGCTCGAGCAGCTCGCGGATCAGCAGCCACTCGGGCGACGAGGTGGTCACGTCGCCGAGCAGCTCGGCCAGCGAGCATTGAAGTGCCTGCGCCACCTGCTGCAGCACCAGGATCGACGCGTTGCCGATGCCGTACTCGAGGTTGGCGAGGTGCCGCTCCGAGACGTCGGCCGCCGTCGCGACGCCCTTGCGGGTGAGCCCGCGCCGCGCCCGCAGCGTGCGCATGCGCTCGCCCAGCGCCACCAGCAGCGGGTTCTTGTCTTCGACGTCGTCTTGGGGGGACAGGGACGGCGTGGCGGGGGCCGTGTCCACCGGGGGGTGCTCGCGCAAGGGTTTCCTCTCTCTCCAGCGCGCAGTGTACGGAGCGCCGGACGACTAGGGACAAACACTCGACATGCACTATCTTGCTTGACAGTGCCCTGCCATCGCAAGCACGATAGTGCATCACGTTTCCAGCCGCAAGCCGGCGAAGCCCCATGACCAGCAACCAGGATGCCTTCCGCGGCCGCATCGCCGCGCTGGCCCAGCAGATCGCCGGTCGCCCCCTCGATGGCGACCTGCAGCAATGGCTGAACACCGAACACGGTCCCGCCAGCAGTACCTACCAGGCGCTGCGCGACGACTGCCGCACCGGCGTCGCCGAGGGCTGGCTGTGCGACCGCGAAGCCGCCGGCGTGCGCTACGGCCGCGTGTTCAAGCCCGCCGACGACCTGGCCGGTTTTTCGGTGGACGTGGTCGAGATGGCCGACCTGGTCGGCCCGCACCACGAACACCCGAACGGCGAGATCGACCTGATCCTGCCGATCGACGACGACGCCAGATTCGATGAACGTCCGGCCGGCTGGCTGGTCTATCCCCCCGGCAGCGCGCACCGGCCCACCGTGAGCCGGGGCCGTTCGCTGGTGCTGTACCTGCTGCCGCAAGGCGCCATCCGCTTCACCGGAGCCTGAGCGATGAGCACGACCCCTTTGCTGCCCAACTACCTCGCCGGCCGCTGGCAGACCGGCCAGGGCACCGGCACCGCACTGACCGACCCGGTGCTCGGCACCGAACTGGTCCGCGTCGGCCGCGACGGCATCGACCTGGCCGAGGCCTTCGCCTTCGCGCGCCGGCAAGGCGGCGCCGCGCTGCGCGCCCTCACCTACCGCGAACGCGCCGCGATGCTGGCCGCCGCGAACAAGGTGATGCAGGCCCAGCGCGCGCACTACCAGGAGATCTCCACCGCCAACTCCGGCACCACCGCGAAGGACACCGCGGTGGACGTCGACGGCGCGCTCTACACGCTGGGCCAGTACGCCCGCTGGGGCGACTCGCTGGGCGACACCCGGCTGCTGCTGGACGGCGAGCCGGCCCGCCTGGGCAAGGAGCCGCTGTTCCAGAGCCAGCACGTGCTGACGCCCACGCGCGGCGTGGCGCTGCTGATCAACGCGTTCAACTTCCCGGCCTGGGGGCTGTGGGAGAAGGCGGCCCCGGCGTTGCTCTCCGGCGTGCCGGTGATCGTCAAGCCGGCCACCGCCACCGCGTGGCTGACGCAGCGCATGGTGCAGGACGTGGTCGAGGCCGGCGTGCTGCCGGCCGGCGCGCTGTCAGTGATCTGCGGCAGCTCGGCCGGGCTGCTCGATGCGCTGCAGCCGTTCGACCTGCTGTCGTTCACCGGCTCGGCCGACACCGCCGCGCTGCTGCGCCGCCACCCGGCGCTGGCCGAGCGCTCGGTGCGCAGCAACGTCGAGGCCGACAGCCTGAACAGCGCCCTGCTCGCGCCCGATGCGGCGCCCGGCTCGCCGGCGTTCGATCTGCTCGTGGCCGAAGTGGTGCGCGAGATGACGGTCAAGTCGGGCCAGAAGTGCACCGCGATCCGCCGCGTGTTCGTGCCGCGTGCGCTGCTCGGCGCGGTGGGCGAGGCGGTCGCCGCCAAGCTGGCGCGCATCAGCGTGGGCAACCCGCGCAACGAACAGGTGCGCATGGGCTCGCTGGTCAGCCGCGAGCAGCTCGCCGCGGTGCACGAGGGCCTGGCGGCGCTGCGCCAGGAAGCCCGCGTGCTGTTCGACGGCACCACGGTGCCGCTGGTCGACGCCGACCCCGCGGTCAGCGCCTGCATCGCCCCGACGCTGCTGCAGGTGGACGACCCGCTGCAGGCGCAGCGCGTGCATGCGGTGGAGGTGTTCGGCCCGGCCGCCACGCTGATGCCCTACGACGACCTCGAACAGGCCTGGGACCTGGTGCGCCGCGGCGAAGGCTCGCTGGTGGCCTCGGTCTATGCGGAAGACCCGGCGTTCGGCGCCGAGGCCGCGGCCGCGCTGGGCGACAGCCATGGCCGCGTGCACGCGATCACGCCGGACGTCGCGGCGCTGCACACCGGCCACGGCAACGTGATGCCGATGTCGCTGCACGGCGGCCCCGGCCGCGCCGGCGGCGGCGAGGAACTCGGCGGCCTGCGCGCCCTCGGCTTCTACCACCGCCGCAGCGCACTGCAAGCGAGCAGCGCGGCGCTCGAAGCGCTCGCCGGCCGCGCCGCGCGGCTGCCGCTGTGACACAGGAGACCTCCTCATGACGACGAACGCCCTGCCCGAGGCACCGCCCGCGCGCTTCAACTTTGCCGCGCACCTGATCGCCGCCAATGCCGGGCGCGCTGCCAAACCTGCCTACATCGACGACCACGAAACGCTGACCTACGGTGCGCTGGCCGAGCGCATCCGCCGCGCTGCCGCCGGCCTGCAGGCGCTTGGCCTGCAGCGCGAGCAACGGCTGCTGCTGCTGATGCAGGACTGCACCGACTGGCCCGTCGCGTTCCTCGGCGCGCTGTACGCCGGCATCGTGCCGGTGGCCGTGAACACGCTGCTGACCGCCGACGACTACGCCTACATGCTGGCCGACAGCCGCGCGCAGGCCGCGCTGGTCTCGGCCTCGCTGCTGCCCACGCTGCAGCAGGCGATGGAGCGCTGTCCGGACCACGCGCTGCGCCACGTCGTCGTGTCGCGCGCCGAGGGCGTGCCGGCGGCCGGGCTGCAGCCGTTCGACACGTTGCTGGCCGCCGAGCCGCAGGCCGCCGCAGCCGACACCGCGGCCGACGAACCCGCCTTCTGGCTCTATTCCTCCGGCTCCACCGGCCGGCCCAAGGGCACGGTGCACAGCCACGGCAACCTGTACTGGACGGCCGAGCTGTACGCCAAGCCGGTGCTGGCGCTGCGCGAGGACGACGTGGTGTTCTCGGCCGCGAAGCTGTTCTTCGCCTACGGCCTGGGCAACGCGCTGACCTTCCCGCTCAGCGTGGGCGCCACCGCGGTGCTGTCGGCCGAGCGACCCACGCCGGACGCCTGCTTCCGCCGCCTCACCGACCATGGCGTCACGGTGTTCTGCGGCGCGCCGACCGGCTATGCCGGCATGCTGGCCGCCACGAACCTGCCGGCGCGCGAGCGCGTGAAGCTGCGCATGTGCTCGTCGGCCGGCGAGGCGCTGCCGCAAGACATCGGCGAACGCTGGACCGCCCACTTCTTCTGCGAGATCGTCGACGGCATCGGCTCCACCGAGATGCTGCACATCTTCCTGTCCAACCGCCCCGGCGACGTGCACTACGGCACCACCGGACTGCCGGTGGACGGCTACGAGATCGAGCTGCGCGACGAACAGGGCCGCCCGGTGGCCGAGCTGCCCGAAGGCGGCAGCGAGATCGGCGACCTCTACATCAAGGGCCCGAGCGCCGCGCTGATGTACTGGAACAACCGCGAGAAGACCCGCGAGACCTTCCAGGGCCCGTGGACCAAGGCCGGCGACAAGTACCGCCGCGACGCCCACGGCTACTACGTCTACGCCGGCCGCGGCGACGACATGCTGAAGGTCAGCGGCCAGTACGTCTCGCCGTTCGAGGTGGAGGCCACGCTGGTGCAGCACCCGGCGGTGCTGGAGGCGGCGGTGATCGGCGTCGACGACGACCACGGCCTGACGCGTGCGAAGGCCTTCGTCGTGCTGAAGGATCCGTCGCAGGGCGACGAGGCGCTGTCGCGCACGCTGCAGGCCTTCGTGAAGGAGCGCCTGGCGCCGCACAAGTACCCGCGCCGCATCGACTTCGTCACCGAGCTGCCGAAGACGGCCACCGGCAAGATCCAGCGCTTCCGGCTGCGCGAGCAGGAACGCGCGCAGGGCCAGGCGGCATGAGGCGCACCGATCCCCACCTCGTGCCGGTGCGCTGGGGCGACCGGCTCGACCAGATCGAGACCCAGTGGCTCGCGCCCGAGCGCACCGCAGCGCCGCTGCTGGTGTTCCTGCACGAAGGCCTGGGCTCGCGCTCGATGTGGAAGGACTTCCCGCGCCAGCTGTGCGACGCCGCCGGCTGCCGCGGCCTGGTGTTCTCGCGCCAGGGCTACGGCGAATCGACGCCGCGCCGCGCCGACGAACGCTGGCCGGTGGGCTTCATGCATGCGCAGGCGCAGGCCTTCCTGCCGGCCTACTTCGAGGCGCTCGACCTGGACACCGCGGCCGAGCCGCCATGGCTCTTCGGCCACAGCGATGGCGGCTCGATCGCGCTGCTGCACGCGGCCGCGCAGCCGGGCCGTGTGGCCGGCGTGGTGGCCGCGGCGCCGCACTGCTTTGTGGAGGAGTTCAGCGTCAGCAGCATCGCCGCCACCCGCGAGACCTACTTGAACACCGACCTGCGCAGCAGGCTCGGGCGCTATCACGCCGAAGTGGACTCGGCCTTCTGGGGCTGGAACGACATCTGGCTCGATCCGGCGTTCCGCGCCTGGAACATCGAGGCCGAACTGCCCCGCATCGCCTGCCCGGTGCTGGCGATTCAGGGCGAAGACGACGAATACGGGACGATGGCGCAGATCGACGCGATTGCCCGCGCGTTGCCCGCCACGCAGCTGCTGAAGCTGCCGCGCTGCGGCCATTCGCCGCACCGCGACCAGCCGGCCGCGGTGATCGAGGCCGTGGCCGGCTTCATGCGGAACGCCCCGCATTGAACGCGGCCCCGACCTGGCACAGACTCGAACGACAAATCCGAACGACCGACGACAGCAGGAGACACGTCATGAAGCGCAGCACCCTCGCGGCCCTGGCCGCCCTTCCCTTCTCGTTCACGCTGGCCGCCGGCGCGCAGGCGCAGGCCGTCAAGGTGGGCCTGATGCTGCCGTACACCGGCACCTATGCCGCGCTGGGCACGGCCATCGAGAACGGCTTCAAGCTCTACCTCGAGGAACAGGGTGGCAAGCTTTCGGGCCGCAGCGTCGAGTTCTACAGGGTCGACGACGAGTCCGACCCCGCCAAGGCGACCGAGAACGCCAACAAGCTGGTCAAGCGCGACCAGGTCGACGTGATCGTCGGCACCGTGCACTCCGGCGTCGCGATGGCGATGGCCAAGGTCGCGAAGGACAACAACACGCTGCTGATCGTGCCGAACGCCGGCGCCGACGCGCTGACCGGCCCGCTGTGCGCGCCGAACATCTTCCGCACCTCGTTCAGCAACTGGCAGCCGGCCTACGCGATGGGCCTGGTGGCCGCCGAGCAGGAAAAGAAGAAGACCGCGATCACGGTGACGTGGAAGTACGCCGCCGGTGACGAGTCGGTCAAGGGCTTCAAGGAAGGCTTCGAGAGCAAGGGCGGCAAGGTGGTGAAGGAGCTGAACGTGCCCTTCCCGAACGTCGAGTTCCAGGCGCTGCTGACCGAGATCGCGGCGCAGAAGCCGGAGGCGGTGTACGCGTTCTTCGCCGGTGGCGGCGCCGTCAAGTTCGTCAAGGACTACGCCGCGGCCGGCCTGAAGGACAAGATCCCGCTCTACGGCCCGGGCTTCCTGACCGACGGCACGCTGGACGCCCAGGGCGATGCCGCCAACGGCATGCTGACCACGCTGCACTACGCCGACGAGCTGAAGTCCAAGCGCGACGACGCCTTCCGCCTCGCCTACGTGAAGGCCTTCAAGCTGCAGCCCGATGTCTACGCGGTGCAGGGCTACGACGCGGCGCAGCTGCTCGCGGCCGGCCTGAAGGCCGCGGGCGGCGACATCGGCAAGCGCCCGGCCGTGGTGCAGGGCATGGAGAACGCGCTGATCGACAGCCCGCGCGGCGTCTTCACGCTGTCGAAGGCGCACAACCCGGTGCAGAACATCTACCTGCGCAAGGTGGACGGCAAGATCAACCGCTCGCTCGGCTTCGCGGCACGTCGACTGGCCGACCCGGCGCGCGGCTGCAAGGCCGCCAACCCCTGAGATGCGAGAGTCACCCCCTCTCCCTCTGGGAGAGGGCTGGGGTGAGGGCGCGGTCGTGAGATCGGCTTCACCCGCATGCACCGCTCCCCTCACCCCCACCCTCTCCCCCGAGGGGAGAGGGAGCCCCTGGGGAGGAACACGATGGACCTGACAACCTTCCTCATCCAGTGCCTGAACAGCGTGCAATACGGCCTGCTGCTGTTCCTCGTGGCCAGCGGCCTGACGCTGATCTTCGGCATCATGGGCGTCATCAACCTGGCCCATGGCGCGTTCTACATGGTGGGGGCCTACCTGGCCTTCACGCTGGCGTCGCTCACCGGCAGTTTCGAGGCCGCGCTGCTGCTCGGCATCGTGCTGTCGGTGGTGTTCGGCTATGTGCTCGAATGGTGCTTCTTCAGCTTCCTGTACGAGCGTGACCACCTGCAGCAGGTGCTGATGACCTTCGGGCTGATCCTGGTCGCCGAGGAGCTGCGCAGCATCCTGGTCGGCAACGACGTGCACGGCGTGCCGATGCCGGCGTGGCTGGCGGGCAGCATCGCGCTGGGCCCCGACATGACCTACCCGGTGTACCGGCTGTTCATCTCGGCGGTCTGCCTGGCGGTGGCCGGCGGCATGTACGCGGTGCTCAAGCACACCCGGCTGGGCATGACGGTGCGCGCCGGGGCGGTCAACCGCGAGATGGTGCAGTCGCTGGGCATCAACATCTCGCTGCTGTACCGCGTGGTGTTCGCCGCCGGGCTGGCGCTGGCGGTGCTGGCCGGCATGATCGCCGCGCCCGTGTCGTCGGTGTATCCGGGCATGGGCGGGCAGGTGCTGATCGTCTGCTTCGTCGTTGTCGTGATCGGCGGCATCGGCTCCATCAAGGGCGCGCTGGTCGCGGCGCTGCTGATCGGCTTCGTCGACACCTTCGGCAAGGTGTTCTGGCAGGAGGCGGCCGGCGCGCTGGTGTACGTGCTGATGGCGGTGATCCTGCTGTGCAAGCCGCAGGGCCTCTTCAAACAGGGAACGTGACGATGGCCTCCCTTTCTTCTCTGCGCGGCTGGGCGGTGGCCTTCGCGCTGCTGGCCACGCTGCCGTGGCTGCCGGCGCCGATCGGCACGCCGTACCACCTCGAGCTGGCGACGCAGGTGCTGACAATGGCGATCTTCGCGCTGAGCCTGCAGCTGCTGGTGGGCATCACCGGCCTTGTGAGCCTCGGCCACGCGGCGTTCTATGGCGCGGCGGCGTATGCCGTCACCGCGCTGGCGCCGCAGGGCGAGGCCGGCAACGGCTGGGGGCTGCTGCTGGCCGCGGTGGGCAGCGCCGCGCTGCTGGCGCTGGTGATCGGGGCGCTGGTGATGCGCACCCAGGCGGTGTACTTCATCATGGTGACGCTGGCGTTCGCGCAGCTGGTGTACTTCGTCGCGCACGACAGCCCGTGGTTCGGCGGCAGCGATGGCGCCTACCTGTACTTCAAGCCGGCGTTCTCGATCGGCGGCCAGCTGCTGTTCGACCTCGACCGGCCGGCCGTCTTCTACGGCTTCACGCTGGGCTGCACCGCCTTCACGGTGGCGGTGCTGACGCTGGTGCTGCGCTCACGCTTCGGCCATGCGCTGGTGGGCATCCGCCACAACGAGCAGCGCATGCGCGCGGCCGGTTTCTCGACGCAGGGCTACAAGCTCGCCGCCTTCGTGCTGGCGGGGGCGCTGGCGGGGCTGGCGGGGTTCCTGTATGCCACCCGCAGCGGCTACGTGAACCCGGAGATCCTGTCGTGGCACCAGTCCGGCAACGCGCTGGTGATGATCATCCTCGGCGGCCTCGGCAGCCTGCCGGGCGCGGCGATCGGGGCCGCGGCGTTCGTGCTGCTGGCCGAAGCCTTCCAGGCGATGACGTCGCACTGGCAACTGCTGCTGGGCGGTTTCATCATCGCCATCGTGGCGCTGCTGCCGCGCGGCCTGGTGGGCCTGCCGGCGCTGCTGACACCGGCGCGGCGCAGGGCGCCGTCCGCCGAAGCGGCCCCCGCCGCGCAACCCCGGGAGGTGCTGCCATGACGATCGCCCTGCGCGCCGACGCGGTGACGCGCCGCTTCGGCGCCCTCACCGCGGTCGACACCGTGTCGCTGTCGATGGAAGACCGCCGCATCCACGCGGTGATCGGCACCAACGGGGCCGGCAAGTCGACGTTGATCAACCTGCTTTCCGGCGAGCTGCCGCTGAGCGCCGGGCGCGTCACGCTGCATGGCGAGGACATCACCGCCTGGTCGCAGCCGCGCCGCGCCGGTGCCGGGCTGAACCGCAGCTACCAGCGCAACAACGTGTTCCTGCCGCTGTCGGTGCGCGAGAACTGCCGGCTCGCCGCGCAGGCCCGCCAGCCGCGCGCCTGGCGCTTCTGGGAGGCCGCGCAGGCCTGTCGCGCCAGCCAGTCCGCCGCTGACGACGCGATGGAGCGCGCCGGCCTGGCCGAGCACGCGCAGCGCCCCGCGGCCAGCCTGTCGCACGGCCAGAAGCGCCAGCTCGAGGTGGCGATGTGCCTGGCCACCGCGCCGAAGGTGCTGCTGCTCGACGAGCCGCTGGCCGGCATGGGCGCCGAGGAATCGGCCCGCATGCTCGAACTGATGCGCCGGCTGCGCCAGGACCACGCCATCCTGCTGGTGGAACACGACATGGACGCGGTGTTCGCGGTGGCCGATGCGATCACCGTGATGGTCAACGGCAGCGTGCTGGCCACCGGCGCGCCGGCCGACGTGCGGGCGAACCCCGACGTGCAGGCCGCCTATCTTGGGGGACATTGAGACCATGCCCACGACGTCCACGACGCCGTTCATCGACACCCGGGACCTGCAGGCCTGGTACGGCAGCAGCCATGCGCTGCGCGGGGTCGCGCTGCACCTCGCGCCCGGCGAGACGCTGGGCCTGCTCGGCCGCAACGGCATGGGGAAGTCCACGCTGCTGCGCACCATCCTCGGCCACGTGAAGCAGCGCACCGGGCAGATCCGCATCGGCGGGCGCGACCTGTCGCGCGGCAAACCCTATGAAGCCGCCCGGCTCGGCCTGGCCTACGTGCCCGAGGGCCGCGGCATCTTCCCGAACCTGACGGTGCGCGAGAACCTGCTGATGGCCGCCGGCCCCGGGCCCGACGGCACCGGCCGGGACTGGACTTTCGACCGCGTGATGGCCACGTTCCCGCGGCTCTCCGAGCGGCTGCAGAACCTCGGCTCGCAGCTCTCGGGCGGCGAGCAGCAGATGCTGTCGATCGGCCGCGCGCTGATGACGCACCCACGGGCCATCATCCTCGACGAGGCCACCGAAGGCCTGGCGCCGCTGATCGTCGACGAGATCTGGCGCGTGATCGGCCTGATCCGACAGAGCGGCATCGCCACCATCGTGGTCGACCGCGACTACCGCCGCGTGCTGGCCCATGCCGACCAGGCGATGGTGCTGCAGAAGGGCCAGTGCGTGCTGCAGGGCCCGGCCGCGCAGGTGGCGGCGGACCCGGCACTTTCCGGCTATCTCGGACTCTGACCTCGAATCCTCAACGACGACGACAGGAGACAGCGATGAAGGGAACGATCCAGGCCACCGGCCTTGCGGTGCTGATGCTGCTGGGCACGCAGGCGCGTGCCGACATCACGGTCGGCATCTCGCTGCCGCTCACCGGCCCCGCCAACGGCCTGGGCATCCCGATGGCCAACTACATCAAGCTGTGGCCGCAGAGCATCGCCGGCGAGAAGCTCAACGTCATCGTGCTGGACGACGCCACCGACCCGACCCGCGGCGTGCAGAACGCCAAGCGCTTCGTCTCGGAGGACAAGGTCGACATCATCATGGGCTCGGCCGCCACGCCGGTGGCCATCGCGATGGCCTCGGTGGCCGCAGAATCCGAGACGGTGCAGTTCGCGTTCTCGCCCGCCGTGCTGCCGCCGGGACGCGACACCTGGATGTTCCGCCTGCCGCAGGGCAACGCCGTGATGGCACACGCGATGATCGAGCACATGAAGGCGCAGGGCGTGAAGACCGTGGGCTTCCTCGGCTACACCGATGCCTACGGCGAGAGCTGGCTGCGCGACTTCCAGGCCGAGTCGGCCCGGCTGAACGGTCCGAAGGTGGTGGCCACCGAACGCTTCGCACGTTCGGACACCGCCGTCACCGGCCAGGCGCTCAAACTGGTGTCCGGCAACCCGGACGCGATCCTGATCGTCGCCTCGGGTTCGGGCGCCGCGATGCCGCACAAGGCCGTCGTCGAGCGCGGCTACAAGGGCAAGATCTACCAGACCCATGCGGCCGCCACGCGCGACCTGATGCGCATCGGCGGCAAGGATGTGGAAGGCGCCTACGTGGTCTCGGGCCCGGCGGTGATCCCCGAGCAGCTGCCCGACAGCCACCCGTCGAAGAAGCTCGCCGCCGACTTCGTGCAGAAGTACGAGAAGGCCTATGGCCCGGGCAGCCGCAACCAGTTCGGCGGGCATGCCTACGACACCATCGTCGTGCTCGAGAAGATCGTGCCGGTGGCGCTGAAGAAGGCCAGGCCCGGCACGAAGGAGTTCCGCGCCGCGCTGCGCGACGCCACCGAGACGATGGGCCGCACCGTCGTCTCGCACGGCGTGCTCACCTACACCAAGGACAACCACTGGGGCTTCACCACCGAGACCGGGGTGATCCTGAAGGTGGTCAACGGCGACTGGAAGTACGAGCCGGTGGCGCCTTGAAGGAACGCCGCCGGTAGCCCCTAGCGGACCGGCGGCTTCCCCATCCAAGCTTCACCCGGCGACAGGCGCGGCCTATCATCCGCCGCCCCCAGTCGCTGCAGGGCCCGGCGTGCGCGCGCGAGACGCCAGCATTCGAACGGGCCGCACAGCAGCAGCTGCGCGGCCACCAGCGGTCGTAGTCGGGACATCTTCATCGGCGATCCTGGCAGGCGGGTGTGGGCAACGGGTCCAGCCTATGGAAGCAGGATGACGGAACGATGGCAGCAGCATGACGGCCGCCCGGTCGTGGCACTCGGCGGCGCGACCGAGCTCGCCGTGCCCGTGCCGGTGAGCGAATCCGTCCCCCCGCTGGATCTGCCGGAACTCGCCGAGCTGCGGGCGCTGGCGCAGCAGGCGGCGCCACTGCTGCGGATGCGCACCGCCTGCGACGTGCCGCTGGGCCGCGGCCGGCTGCCGGTGCCGGTGCTGACGCTGGGCAGTGACGACCCGCGCGCGCCGCTGGCGCTGTTCGTCGGTGGCGTGCACGGGCTGGAGCGCATCGGCACGCAGGTGGTCATCGCCTACCTGCGCAGCCTGGTGATGCGGCTGTCGTGGGACGACGCGCTGCACCGCCTGCTCGAACAGGCGCGGCTGGTGTTCATGCCGGTGGTCAACCCTGGCGGCATGTGGCTGGGCACGCGCGCCAACCCGCAGGGCATCGACCTGATGCGCGCCGCGCCGGTGGAGGCCGAGGAGCGCGTCTCGCCGCTGGTGGGCGGCCACCGCCTCAGCCCGCGGCTGCCGTGGTACCGCGGCCCGGCCGGGGGACCGGCGCCGGCCGAGAGCACCGCGCTGTGCGAGCTGATCGAGCAGGAGCTGGCCGAGCGGCCGTTCGCCATCGCGGTGGACTGCCACTCCGGCTTCGGCCTCGCCGACCGGCTGTGGTTTCCCTGGGCCTGCAGCCGCGCGCCGATCGAACACCTGCCCGAGGTGCACGCCTTCGGCGAGATCCTCGACCACAGCCTGCTGCACCACCGCTACGTGCTCGAGCCCCAGAGCCGGCAGTACCTGACCCACGGCGACCTGTGGGACCACCTCTACCGCCGCGCCTGTGCGACCGCACCCGGCCGCCCGTTCCTGCCGCTCACGCTGGAGATGGGCTCGTGGCTGTGGGTCAAGAAGAACCCGCTGCAGCTCTTCAGCCGGCGCGGGCTGTTCAACCCGGGTCTGCCGCACCGCGAACAGCGCGTGCTGCGCCGGCACGTGCACGGGCTCGATTTCGTGGCGCGGGCGGCCTCGAGCTGGCAGCGCTGGGCCCCGCTCGGCGAGGCGCGCGAGACCCACCGGCAGCGCGCGCTGCGCCGCTGGTTTTGATGGGCAGCGCAGCCTGGGTGCTGCTGCGCGGCCTGAGCCGCGCCGCCGGCCATTGGGGCGACGTGCCACGCCGGCTCGCCCGCGCCACCGGCCGGCCGGTGCACTGCCTCGACCTGCCCGGCAACGGCAGCGCGGCGGCGCTGGCCAGCCCGGTGGCGGTGCGTGACATGGTGGCGCACCTGCAGGCCGAGATCGCGCAGCGCGGCCTCGCCGGCCCGTTCGACGTGGTCGGCCTGTCGATGGGCGCGATGGTGGCCTGCGAATGGGCGGCGGCCGGGCAAGGGCTGCGCAGCGCGGTGCTGGTGAACGGCAGCCTGCGCGGGCTGAGTCCGTTCCACCACCGGCTGCGGCCGCTGGCCTACCCGGCCCTGCTGCGGCTGGCGTTCACCGCCACCGGCGACCACCGCTGGGAGGACACCATCTTCGATCTCACCAGCCGCCGACCGGCCCTGCGGGCCGAGGTGATGCCGGCCTGGCTGCAGCTGCGCCGCGCCGCACCGGTGCGGCATGTGAACGTGCTGCGCCAGCTCCTGGCCGCGGCGCGCTTCCGCGCGCCGGCCACGCCGCCACGGCAGCCGATGCTGGTGGTGCGCGGCGGCGGCGACCAACTGGTCGATCCACGCTGCTCGGCCGCGATCGCCTCCCGCTGGCAGCTGCCGCTGCAGACCCACCCCACCGCCGGCCACGACCTGCCGCTGGACGAACCGGGCTGGCTGGTCGACGTGCTGGTGCGTTGGCAGGCGCTGCTCGACGACACGCGGCGCGCGGCGCAGGCGGCCTGATGCTGGCCCGGGAGGGGGGGCGGGGGTCTGTGGGAGCGGCTTCAGCCGCGATTCGCTGCCTGCCACCGATCGCGGCTGAAGCCGCTCCCACAAAGTCAAGCCAGCAAGCCAGCAGGCGGCCAAGCCGACCGGCAGGCCGCTCAGCCGCCCGTGCGCTTGACGGTGAACCCGTCGGTGCGCAGCTGCGCCATCACGCGTTCGACGTGGTCGCCCTGGATCTCGAGTACGCCGTCCTTGGTGGTGCCACCGGTGCCGCACAGCGTGCGCAGCCGCTTGCCCAGGGCCTGCAGCGCCGCGGCGTCGACCGGCACGCCGCGCACCACGGTGACGGCCTTGCCGCCGCGGCCCTTGGTTTCGCGGCCGACACGCACGATGCCGTCGCCGGCGGGGACCGCTGCCGCCGCTTCGGCCTTGCAGCGGCAGTTCGCCTGGGGCTGGCGGCATTGCGGGCACATGCGCCCGCCGTCAGTGGAATAGACCAGTGCCATCGCGGTTCACCAATGCGGCGGGATCTCGTCGCGCAGGCTGCCCGAGCTTGGCGCGCCGGGCTCGGGCAGCGTGTCGCGCAGCATCGCCAGCTCACGCTGCAGCCGGTCGATCTGCTGCTGCTGGCGCACCACCACCTGGTTCAGCTGCTCGAGCAGGTCCTCGGCGAAGCTGGCCTTGATCTCCAGCTCGTTGAGGCGGTGGTCGACGTCGCCGGGCATGGGGTTCCTTCCTCTTTCTTCAAGCCTTGCGGGTCTGGCGCACCAGGCCGTCGATCGCCAGGCGGTAACCGTCGACGCCGAAGCCGACGACGATGCCGGCAGCCACCGGCGACAGCCACGAGTGGTGGCGGAAGGCCTCGCGCGCGTGCACGTTGCTGATGTGCACCTCGATCACCGGCACCTCCGAACCCTTGATGGCGTCGTGCAGCGCGACCGACGTGTGGGTGTAGGCGCCGGCGTTGAACACCACGCCGAGCAGCGTGCCGGCGCGGCGGGCGCGGCCGGCCTCGTGGATGGCGTCGATCAGCACGCCTTCGTGGTTGCTCTGGCGGAAATCGATCGTGACGCCGTGCGGCGTGGCCGCTGCGCGGCACAGCGTCTCGACGTCGGCCAGCGTGTCGGCGCCGTAGACGGCCGGTTCGCGGGTGCCGAGCAGGTTCAGGTTCGGACCGTTCAGGACGAGGATGGTGCTCATGGGGGGAACCGGAGGAAGACGGAAAAGGCCCCGATTCTCCCGTACCCGGGCGTGGGTTCAGACTGTTGCGTCGCCGGACAGGGCCCAGCGCGGGCGCAGGACACCTTGTGCCGGAAATGCCGCGTGCACCCCGGCGGCGCTGCTGGCACGCTTTGTGAAGCACGGTCGGGCAATGACCTGCACACCGTTCCCTCCCGCCCCACTGGAAACGCGGCCATGTGGGTGATCAAGCTCGATGGTGATCTGCTGCACGATCCGGCATCGCCTGACGGCCTGCGCTACTGGCTGTCGATGCTGGCGACGTTCGGTGGCGGGCGTGTGACGGTGGTGGCGGGCGCGGGGGCGTTCTCAGAGCCGGTGCGCCAGGCGCAACAGCATTGGGGCCTGAACGACCTGGCGGTGCACAACATGACCGTGCTGGCGATGGCGCAGGGAGCGGAGATGCTGCACGCGCTGGAGCCGCGGCTGCGCCTGGCGCGCCACGAGAACGAGATCCGCCGCACGCTGCACAGCGGCGCCTGCGCGGCCTGGCAACCCTACGGCGCGCTGCGCGACGCCCCCGACCTGCTGACCAGCGCCGGCTTCGACACCGACTACCTCGCCCTCTGGCTGGCGCACCGCCTCAACGCCGAGCGCGTGGTGGTCGTGCGCACCGGCGCCGCACAGCATTTCAACGAGGACGATCCGCGCGTGCACCAGTGGCGCCGCAACGCCGCCTTCACGATGGACGAGGTGCAGATCGGCGACCTGGACCACGTGCGGCAGGCCCTGGTCACCGGGCACTGAACCCCGGCCGCAACCCGAAAGCCAGCGCGAGCAGGCGCTGGCGCAGCACCGCTTGCCGTATCAGCAACGGGACGGCCAGGCACAGGCCGAAGGCGCACAGCGCCACCAGCAGCGGGTGGCCCGCCCCGAGGTGGGGAGCGAGCAGCGCCTGGACCTTGTTGTCCACGTGGTCGTGGAACACCAGGATGAACAGGCTCGCCTGGCCCAGGTGGCGCCACGCCCGCCCGAGCGGCGCCACGCGCGCCATCGCCCAGGCCAGCGCCAGCAGCAGGTAGATGCCGGCCAGGGCGGCGGCGCCGGCCAGCAGCGGCGCCTCGCACTGTCGCAGGTTCAGGTTGAGCCGGGCGTCGCTGCCGGCCGCCACGGCGAGGAACACCACTGCGGCCGCCCCCACCCACTGCCACTGCGGACGCCAGCGCAGCACCGGCTCGCGCAGCCGCACACCGAGCAGCAGGAACGCCAGGCTCACGCCGATGAGGTCGGCGCTGAAGGGCCACCAGGGCAGCGTCACCGTGTGCGACCCCCATGACAGCGCGACCGCCTGCGCCGGCGCCAGGTGCGTGGCGCCCCATTCGAACAGTGCCAGCAGCGCCAACCCCTGCGCCAGCGGATGCCAGCGCAGCCAGCCGCTCTCGCGCAGCGCCAGCGCCGCCACGACGCTGAGCAGCCACAGGTGCGGCAGGAACCACATCGGGATCCATTCGATCGTGCCGCCATTGCCCCACGCGATGCCCAGCAGCCGCTCGGCCATCGCGCCCTCGCCCTTCCAGGCGGACCGCGCCAGCAGGGCCAGCAACACCACGGCATACGGCAGCAGCAGCGCCCGCGCGCGCTCGAGCGCGACGCGGCCGACCGTGCGGCCGGTCGGGAAGACCACGCCGGCCAGGAAGAAGAACAAGGGCAGCCGGCACAGGCCGACGGCCTGCATCGGCTCGGCCATGAAGGGCTGCAGGCCGCTGTGGTACAGCGCCACCAGCACGATGCTCAAGCCACGCGCGACATCGACATGGGCCACGCGCGCCTGCGCCGGCAGGACGGTGGTCGGCGCGGCGGACGCCGAAGGCGCCGTGCGGGCAAGGACCGTCATGGCGCGCTGCGGCGGGGCGTCAAGCGGTGCCGGACGCGATGAACCCGTGTGCCAGCAGCAGGCGATCGCGGAACTCGTCCTGCCCGTGGTGCAGGCGCACCCGTTCGCGCGCGGCCGCGCCGAGGCTGGCGCGCAGGCCCCCGTCGTCCACCAGCCCGGCGATCCGGGCCAGCGTGGTCTGCTGGTCCGGGCACACATAACCCGAAAGCTGGTCGATGATCAGTCGGTCGGCCAGCGCCATCCCGTCGCGCGCGACGCACGGCACCCCGGCCGCCATCGCCTCGACCAGCCCGCGGGTTTCGTGGTCGCGGCCCGCCGGGGCGACGTAGACCCAGGCTTCTCCCAGCCAGCGCGCGCGGTCGAGTGGCCGCCGGGCGCGCACCTGCTGCACCTGCGCGGCCTGCAGCACGGCCGAGACGGCGGGACCGGCCTCGCCGAGCCAGACGAACCGCACCTTCGGCAGGCTGCCGGCGAACAGCACCGCCAATTGCGCGAAGGCGCTGGCGGCGACGAAGTCGTTGCGCCGGGCCGTCGTCACGATGGTGGGCGGCGGCGTTTCGCGCCGCTCCAACTGGAAAAACGGCGCCAGCGTGGCCATCGACGGCGGGGCGTCCCGTCGCAGCGCAAAGGGTTCGATCCGTCCGGCGCGCACGACCAGCGTGTGCGGGGTCGGCCTCGGCCCGACGCGGCGCCACCACCGCAGCGGCCAGGCCGCCCGCTGGCCCGCCGACTCGTGCAGGAACACCGGCACCGCCGCACCGCCGCCGCGCATCGCGCGCAGGCCCAGGTTGCGACCGAGCTCACCATGCAGGTGCACGGCCAGCACGCCCTCCGGCGCGAGGCGCTCGCGCAGCGCACGCAGCACCTCGCCGTGGGACCAGCGCGGCCGGTGCACCGTCAGGACCACCAGCTCGGTGCCCGCCGGCTGCAATTGCCCGGCGCGCGTGGCATCGGCCGGATCGAGCAGCAGCAAGGTCTGCCGCGCACCGGCCTGCGCCAGCGCCAGCACGGCAGGCCACAGGCGCGTCTGCACACCCTGCTCCGAGAGCGGTCCCACCACGTGGACGACGCGCGCGGCCGCGCCGCCGGTCGGCTCAGCGGGCGCCGCTGCCATGCATCACCACCGAAAGGGTGCGCCACAGGATGCGCAGGCGCATGCGCCAGCTCTCGCCTTCCACGTAGCGGCGGTCGAGCTCGACCCGCTCTTCGTACGTCACGTCGTTGCGGCCCGAGACCTGCCAGAGGCCCGTCATCCCCGGACGGGTGCTCAGGTAGTGCCACCGCACCTCGCCGTAGCGCGGCAGTTCGGCCACCGTGATGGGCCGCGGGCCGACCAGGCTCATCTCACCGCGCAGGACGTTGAAGAGCTGTGGCAGCTCGTCCAGGCTGGTGCGGCGCAGGAAGTGCCCGATCGGCGTGATGCGCGGGTCGTCCGCCAGCTTGTGGTCGCGCTCCCACTCGGCGCGGGCCGCGGCATCCTGGGCCAGCAGTTGCTTCAGCATGCGGTCGCTGTCGCGGTACATCGAGCGGAACTTGAAGCATTTGAAGAGTCGACCGTCGCGGCCGATGCGGTAGTGCCCGAAGAACACCGGCGCGCCGTCGGCCCGCCAGATCAACGCGGCCACCACCGCGAACACCGGCGACAGCAACACCAGCAGCCCGAAGGCGCAGAACTGATCAAAGCACCTCGTGAGGGCGGAACCCCTCGACGGAGCCACATGCTCCACGAAGTGATGCCGCGCCGCAACAAAAGACTGGGCGCGCTCCGTCTCGGTGGCAGCAGATTCCATCGTCATAGAGGGAAAACCAGAGGGACCCGATGTTAAATTGAGAAGCCGTGAAAGTTACACAAGAAATGTTTCGTCACAGTGTTCAAGCAACATGCGTTCCGGGGCGGGCACGCGTGGGCTTGGACGGCGACGGGAAATCATCGCCTTGGCCGCGGTCTTCTGAGAAGGGGCACACGCCCGTTCACGGGGAGCGCGAAAAACCACTCATTGGGTAAAGGGATGGCAACCCCTGTCGTTTCGAGGGCTAATGGCGGGCGCTCGTAGCAACAAAAACTGAAAGGGACCGTTACAGGTCGCGGCTGATGACACCTGATCGATTGATGTCAGTTCTATGGGATCGATGGCGCTCGGCGGTGCTCACGCTGGTCGCGATCCTGCTGGTGGCCACCGGTGTCACGCTGCTGCAGCCCCGCTTGTTCGCCGCCACCGCCATGGTGCTGCTGGACACGCAGACGCCCGATGCGCTGAGCGGCACCGCGCAGGTACAACCGCTGCAGGCCGCGGCGTATGTGGCGGCGCAGGTCGAGGTGGTCCTCAGCGAGCGCGTGCTGCGCCGCGTGATCGACGCCGAGAAGCTGGCGGACGGTCCGGGCAGCGAGCAGCATGCCCGTTGGCTGCGGGCCACCGAGGGCAACGGCGACTACGTGACATGGGTGGCCGACCAGCTGCGCAAGCGCCTCGAGGTGCGGCCAGGCAAGGAGTCGGGCGTGATCACGATCGCCTTCTCGTCGCCGGACCGGGCCAAGGCCGCGCGGGTGGCCAACGCGGTGATGAAGGCCTACATCGACACCGCGCTCGAGATGCGCATCGAACCGGCCCGCCACAACCAGGCGCTGTTCACCGGCCAGTCCGACGCCCTGCGCGGCCGGCTCGAGCAGGCCCAGCAGCGGCTGTCGGCCTACCAGCGCGAGCATGGGCTGATCGCCGTCGGCCAGGAGGAGCGGCTGGACATCGAGACGGCACGCCTCAACGAATTGTCGACCCAGTTGGTGCAGCTGCAGGCCCTCGCCGGCGATTCCGACAACCGCCAGCGGCAGGCCCGTGCCAACCTCGAGAGCGCGCCCGACGTGCTGAACCACCCCGGGGTGGCCGGCCTGACCGCCGAACTGGCACGCCAGGAGACCCGGCTCAGCGAGATGCGCACGCGGCTGGGCGACCAGCACCCGGGCATCCTCGAACTGGAAGCGAACATCCGCCAGCTGCGGTCGCAGCGCCGCGCCGAGGTCGAGCGCGTCAAGGACAGCCTGGGCATCAACGACAACGTCAACCAGGGCCGCATCGCCCAGATGCGTGCACAACTGGAGGCGCAGCGCGCCCGGGTGCTGCAGATGAAGGCGCAGCGCGACGAAGCGGTGGTGCTGCAGCGCGACGTGCAGAACGCGCAGGCGGCGTACGACGCCATCGCCTCCCGCGGGGCACAGGCCGCGCTCGAGAGCCGGCGCAACCTCACCAACGTCTCGGTGCTGAAGGTGGCCACGCCGCCGGCCCTGCCGACCTCGCCGAAGCCGCTGGTCAACCTGTCGGTGGCCCTGATCCTCGGGCTGCCGCTGGCGGTGGCCGTGGTGATGTTCCGTGAGCAGCGCGACCGCCGCCTGCGCGCCGCACAGGATGTCCAGGACCTGCTGGAACTGCCGCTGCTGGTGGAGATCCCGCGCGTGGCCCGCGCGGGCCACGACCGGCGCGGCGCGTTCGGCCTGTTGCCGTTACGCGGCTCGCGGGCCTGATGACGGGCACCTCCACCCTGCTCGTGGACCCGGCGGGGCCGCCCGGCCCCGCCGCGCCGAAGCGCGGCCGTTGGCAGCGGCTCGGCCCGCTGGCGATCAAGCTGGGCGAGCTGGCCGTCACCAACGCGGCGACGTTCGCGTTTCCGTTGGTCTTTGCGGTGGTGTGCGGCCGCAACCTGGGGCTGCAGCAGTACGGGGTGGTGTCGTTCTACGCTGCGCTGGCGGGCTTCCTCGGCATGTTCGTCGAGTTCGGCTTCGATTGGTACGGCACCCGCGAGGTGGCCCCGGCGGAGGCCGCCCCGGGCCACCGCCAGCGCGTGCTGCGCCACATCGTCGCCGCCAAGCTGCTGCTGTGGCTGGCGGCCTGTGCCCTCACCGCCCCGGCGCTGCTGTGGTGGCGCGGCGCGCACGAATGGCCGTACATGGTGGCGTCGGCGGCCTACCTGCTGGGCTTCGCCTGCGATGCGTCGTGGTACCTGCGGGCCCGCGAACGCACGCGACTGCTGATGGTCACCACCGCCGTCGTGCGCCTGCTCGGCGTGCTGCTGCTGGTGTTGGCGGTGGCGCAGGCCGCCTCCATCACGCTGGCGCTGTGGGCCTACGCGCTGGTGTCGCTGGCGGGCAGTGCCTTCCATTGGGTCCTGCTGCGCCGGCTCGGCGTGCTGCCGGTGGGTCGCATCGAATGGGCGTACCTGCGCTCGCTGCTGCACCGCGCCAGCGCGATCGTGCTCGGCAACCTCAACGGTGCACTGTTGACCAACGGCGGCATCGCGCTGCTGGCGCTGCTGGCGGACGACGCCACCGCCGGCGCGGCCAACCTCGCGCTGCGGCTGCGCCTGGCGTCGCAGGCGCTGATGCTGCCGCTGCTGCAGCTGGGCTTCGTGCGCATCTCGGCGGCAGCGCACCGCGACACCCGCGCCGGCCTGTCGCTCGGCCGCAAGCTGCTCGCGGCCACGCTGGTGCTGGCGGTGCCCATCGCGCTGGCGGGCATGTTCGCCGCGCCGGCCATCACGCAGTACGTGTTCAAGGGCGACGTGCCGTTGGCGGTGTCGCTGTGCATGCTGATGGCGCTGTGCGTGCCGGTGCAGGCGGTGGGCAACCTGTTCGGCGTGCAGTCGCTGGTGGCCTTCGGCAGGGAGCGCCGGTACGCGCAGATCCAGCTGGTCGCCTCGCTGGTGTTCATGGCCGTGTTGTTCGCGTTCCCGCCACAGCAGTCCTACGGCTGGGCCGTGCTCGCGGCGGAGGGCGTGGTGATGGTGCTGTCCGCGCTCGCGCTGATGCGGCTGCAGCGGGAGGCGCGGGCATGAAAGTCGAGCGGCTGGCCGCGCTGCCGTGGTGGAGCGCACCCACCGGCATCGCCGTGGGGTTCCTGCTGCCGGCGATGTTCCTGATCTCGCTCGCGGGCGGGCTGTCGCATCCGGCAGTGACGATCCGGGGACTGCGCTTCCTCGACAACGACTACCTGCTGCTGGGCAGCACGATGATCGTGGCCATCGCCATCGGGGGCTGGATCGGTGCCCGGCTCGAACTCGCCGCACCCAAGCGCCAGGCCGACGATCCGCGCGCCTGGGACCGCGCAGCCTTCGTGGTGGGCTGCATCGCGGCGTTGGCCTTCCTGATCTGGTTCAAGGACTTCTTCCTGCACCCCGGCGTGCTGCTCGACCTGCTCACCGGCGAGCGCAAGCCCAACCGCGACGAGATCGAGCTCACCCCCGGCCTGACCTCGCTGGCCAACACGGTGCCGGTGTTCTTCTCGGTCTATGCGTTCCGGCTGGTCGATGCCTCCCCGCTGCGGCCCTCGAAGGCCATGCACGGGCTGTTTGCCGTGCTCGCGGTGCTGACCGTCTTCCGGGTGCACGCCTGGTCGGAACGGCTGGCCATGATGGAGATGGCGGTGCCGTTCGCGCTGGCGCTGGGTCGCTGGCTCGGCCGGCAGCGCGACGGCGCGTGGCCGTGGGTGCGCAACGTCGGGCCGATCGTCGCGGTACCGCTGCTCATCGTCTTCTTCGGCCTGGCCGAATACAGCCGCTCGTGGGGCGCCGACGCGTACCAGGGCAAGACCTCGTTCTGGGAGTTCGCCGCCGGCCGCTTCGCGAGCTACTACTTCACCTCGCTGAACAACGGTGCCGGACTGCTGGCCACGCAGCCCTGGCCGACGTTCGAATTCGAGTTCACCGCCGAAGGGCTGCACCGCGCGCCCTTCGGGCTGGGCAAGCTGTTCGGCGACGCCGTGGGCTACCACGGCGCCCGGCTCGACTGGTACCTGCACACCTACCAGGACCCCGAGTTCAACAGTCCGTCGGGCATCTTCGGCGCCATCGTCGACCTCGGCATCCAGGGCGCGCTGGTCTACATGCTCGTGATCGGCGTGGCCAGCGGCATCGCCTTCCGGCTGTACCGCGGCGCGCGGTTCACCGGCGTGCTGGTCTACCCGATGTTCTTCATCTCGTTCCTCGAGATCTACCGCTACCCGTACCTCGGCCAGCCGCGGTCCCTGACCTGGGCGATCGGCATCGCGATCGCCTGGTGCATCGCCCGCTGGACCGCCACCACCTCCTTCAAGCCCCAGCCCCAGCCGGAGTCGTCGCCATGCGCGTGAGCATCCTGATCGACAACTACAACTACGAGGCCTACATCGGGCAGTGCATCGAGTCCGCGCTGGGCCAGACGCATCCGGACACCGAGGTCATCGTCATCGACGACGGTTCGCGCGACGGCTCGATGAACATCGTGCGGCGCTACGCCGACCGCCTCGCCGCCGTGATCGAAAAGCCCAACGGCGGGCAGGCCTCGGCGTACAACCGCAGTTTCGAGCGCTGCACCGGCGACATCGTGATCTGGCTCGACGCCGACGACTACCTGTACCCCGACGCCGCCGCGCGCATCGTGGCCGCCTGGGCGGCCGGTGTCAGCAAAGTGCAGTTCCGGCTCGACATGGTCGATGCCCAGAGCCGCGCGCTGGGCCGCCAATTGCCGCGCGACCTGCACGACGGCCCGGTCGCCGATGCGCTGATGCGCCAGTTCGGCGCCTACGGCTCGCCGCCCGGTTCGGGCAATGCGTACAGCCGTGCGCTGCTGCAGCAGCTGCTGCCAATCGCCGAAGGCCCGTGGCGCATCGGCGCCGACTCGATCCCGATCCTGCTCGCGCCCGCGCATGGCACGGTGGTGTCGGTCGAGCAGCCGCTGGGGGCCTACCGCGTGCACCGGCCGATGGACGACGGCGCGCTGGTCTTCAACAACTCCCCCAGCGGGCTGCAGGCCGAGTACGACCGCATCATGGCCGGCAAGCAGGAGGTCCTGGACGGGCTGGACGCGGTGGGCCAACCGCACCGCGCACTGCTGTGGCATGCGCCCTGGGAGGCCCGCACGATGGCGCTGTGCCGCCGCTTCGGCGACCTGGAACTGCGCCGGCGCATCGCCGCGGCGCCGGGCGGCACGCTGGCCTACCTGCTGCGTTCCATCTGGCAATGGCCGGTGTGGCCACCCAGGCGCAGGCTGGCCCTTGCGGCCTGGGTGCTGGCGGTGGAGCTGCTGCCGCTGCCGCTGGCCCTGCGCGTGGCGCGCCTGCACCGCCGCTCGGCAGGGCTGCCGGTGGCGCAACCGGCCTGACGCACCGATGCTGATCAACGGCCGCTTCCTCACCCGGCCCGCCACCGGCGTGGACCGCTTCGCCCTCGAGCTGCTGCAGGCACTCGGCCGGCGCGGCGCGCTGCAGCGCGCCCGCATGGTGCTGCCCGAAGGCGCGGCCTTGCGCACCGCGGTGCCCTCGGACCTGCCGGTGCAACGCCATGGCCGCCGCAGCGGGCATGCCTGGGAGCAACTCGACCTGGCCCGGCTCGCCGGCACGGACCGGCTGGTGAACCTGTGCAACACCGCCCCGCTCGCGGTGCGCCGCCAGACCGTGGTGCTGCACGACGCGGCGGTGATGGCGAACCCGGCCAACTACGGGCGCGCCTTCCGTGCCTGGTACCGCGTCATGATGGGCACGCTGCTGCGCCGCGCCGACACCGTGGTGACCGTCAGCCGCTTCAGCGCCGACGAACTGCGTCGCCACTTCGGCGTGCCGGCCCGCGCGATCGAGGTGCTGCCCGAGGGGGGCGAGCACATCCTGCGCGAGCCGGCCGACACCGGCGTGCTGGAGCGCCTCGCGCTCGACGGCCGGCGCTTCGTGCTGGCGGTGGGCAGCCAGTCGCGCAACAAGAACTTCGCCGCGGTGCTGGCCGCGATGGACCAGCTCGACGATCCGGACGTGCTGCTGGTGGCGGTGGGCGGCGGCGATGCCCGCATCTACGCCGGCGCCGCGCTCGAGCACCCGCGGCTGCGCCGCACCGGCTACGTGACCGATGCGCAACTGCGCGCGCTCTACGAGGCGGCGGCGTGTTTCGCCTTCCCGTCGTTCTACGAGGGCTTCGGCCTGCCGCCGCTGGAGGCGATGAACTGCGGCTGTCCGGTGATCGTTTCCGACCGCGCCTCGCTGCCCGAGGTCTGCCAGGACGCGGCGCTCTACTGCAACCCCGACGATCCGGCCACGCTGGCCGCCCAGCTGCGCCGCCTGCTCGGGTCGAGCGCGCTGCGCGAGACGCTCGCCGCCAAGGGCCGCCACCGCGCCACCCAGCTCACCTGGGACGCCGCCGCCCGCGATTTCCTTGACCTCGAGGCTGCCCGTGCCTGACGCCGTACCGCTGCCCGTTTCCGCTCCCCGCCACGCGCCGCGCGTGGCCATCGTGCATGAATGGTTGGCCACCTATGCGGGCAGCGAGAAGGTGGTCGAGCAGATGCTGCAGATCTGGCCGCAGGCCGACCTGCACGCGGTGGTCGACTTCCTAGCTGACGACCAACGCGGCTTCGTCGGCGGCCGGCGCGCGAAGACCACCTTCGTGCAGCGGCTGCCCGGCGCCCAACGGCGCTTCCGCCACTACCTGCCGCTGATGCCGCTGGCGGTCGAGCAGTTCGACCTGTCCGGCTACGACATCGTGATCTCGTCGAACCATGCGGTGGCCAAGGGCGTGATCACCGGCCCGGACCAGCTGCACGTGAGCTACGTGCACTCGCCCATGCGCTATGCCTGGGACCTGCAGCACCAGTACCTGGCCGAATCGGGCCTGGTCCGCGGGCCCAAGGCCTGGCTCACCCGCGCGCTGCTGCATTACCTGCGCAACTGGGACGCCCGCAGCGCCGCCGGCGTCGACCGCTTCGTCGCCAACTCGCGCTTCATCGCGCGGCGCGTGCGCAAGGTGTACCGGCGCGAGGCCGAGGTGGTGCACCCGCCGGTGGACATCGAGCGCTTCGTGCCAGGCGAGCGCAAGGACGACTTCTACCTCGCCGCGTCGCGGCTGGTGCCGTACAAGCAGATGCCGATGATCGCCGCCGCGTTCTCGCGCATGCCGGACAAGCGCCTGGTCGTGATCGGCGACGGCCCCGAGATGGCCAAGCTGCGCGCCGCCGCCGGGCCGAACGTGCAGGTGCTCGGCTACCAGAGCGACGCGGTGCTGGTCGACCACATGCAGCGCGCCCGCGCCTTCGTGTTCGCGGCCGAGGAGGACTTCGGCATCGCCCCGGTCGAGGCGCAGGCCTGCGGCACGCCGGTGATCGCCTACGGCCGCGGCGGCGCGCTCGACACCGTGCGCACCGACGGCCCGGTCGAGGAGCGCACCGGCCTGTTCTTCGACGCCCAGACGCCCGAGGCGGTGGTCGACGCCGTCCGGGCGTTCGAGGCCCTGCCGCAGCCGATCTCCCCGCGGGCCTGCCGGCGGCACGCCGAAAGCTTCTCCCAGCAGCGCTTTCGCGCCTCGTTCCGTGCGCTGGTCGAACGGCACTGGCAGGCCTTCCAGGCGGAGGCCGCGCTGCCGATAACACCAGGCGGCCCCGCGCCTGCCGACACCGAACCCGACGTCCCCTTCCAAAGGAAGTACCAGCCATGATGCGCGACCTCCCCGACGCCAATGACGACTTCGCGCCGACGCAGCTCGAGGAGCGCCCGGCCGGCGCGATGCCGCAGCCGATCGGCGAGATCCTGCGCGGCGTCAAGCCGCTCAGCGACGCCGACGTGGCGCACATCCTGGATGTCCAGGTGCGCATGGGCGTGCGCTTCGGCGAAGCGGCGCAGGCCCTGTCGCTGGTCTCGAAGGAAGACGTGATGTGGGCGCTGTCCCAGCAGTTCCGCTTCCGCTATCCGCGCGAGCTGGGGCCGCTGGACAACCGCCAGCTGATCGTGCTGGGCGACCCCTACGGCCTGCAGGCCGAGGCTTTCCGCGACCTGCGCTCCCAGCTGGCCACCTACCAGACCCGCCACACGCGCCGGCCGATCGCGGTGCTGAGCCCCGACGTCGGCGACGGCCGCAGCTTCGTGGCGGTGAACCTGGCCCTGTCGTTCTGCCAGGCCGGCGAACGCACCGTGCTGGTCGATGCCAACCTGCGCACCCCGTCCCTGCACCGCCTGCTCGGCGTGCCCGAGCGACCCAGTCTCAGCACGCTGCTGGCCGGCGACCGCATCGAGCGGCCGTTCGACCGCTCGCTGCAGATGCCCTCGCTGTACGTGATGCAGGCCGGCACCCCGCCGCCCAATCCGCTGGACCTGCTCGACCAGCCGCAGTTCCGCCAGCTGCTCGACGGCCTCAACCGCGAATTCGACCGCGTGATCGTCGACACGCCGGCCGCCCGCGGCACCGCCGATGCGCGCGTGGTCGCGGCCGCCTGCGGGCACGCCGTCATCGTCGGCCGCAAACACCGCAGCGCGGTCGACCCGCTGCAGTCGCTGCACCAGCGGCTGAAGAAACTCGACGTCAGCGTGATCGGCGTGGTGATGAACGAGGTCTGAACAGACGCCGACCGGGAGATCCACGTGTCACGGCAACCGCTCGCAGCGCGGCGGCAGCGCCTGCTCGCCGACCGCGCCCTGCGCCCCCTGCACCAGCACGGCGACCGGTTGCCCCTGCACGCCGTCGATGCGGTTGTCCTGCAACTGCACCTGCCGCAGGGCGCCGGGCCGGCTGTCCGCGCCGAGGCGCACGCCGTCCGTGCTGCCGCCTTCGATGCGGTTGGCGCGCACCCGCACCTGGCGCACCTGTCCGGTCTGGCCCAGCGCATGGATCTCGATCGCCGCATGCCCGGTGACGGGCCCGCCGGGCTGGGTGTCGCGCACCACGTTGCCTTCGACCAGCACCCGCTGGACCCCGGCCGTGCGCCAGCCGTCCTCCCGGGCGACCAGCACGCCGGCGGCCCGCTGCACCCGCGCCACGCGGTTGTGGCGCAGCGTCACGTCCTCGCCGCCGACCACCGAGAGGCCGCGGCCCCACGGCAGGTCGTCGACCTCGTTGTCCTCGACCAGCACCCGCTGCACCGGACCGCGGTCGCCCTGGTACGACACGACGGCGATGCCGTCGTCGCCGACCCGCTCGACCCGGTTGCCGACCACGCGTCCGTCCGCCGCGCCGCCGGTGACGTGGATGCCGTCGGCCAGCGTGCCCGACACGTGGTTGCCGGCCACCGTGAAACCCTCGACCCCCGACACGAAGATGCCGGCGGAAGCGCCGGACGCGATGCGGTTGTCGCGCAGCACCACGCCCTGCAGCGGCGCGCCGCCCTCCTCCGGCGGCCGGGCGCTCAGGCGCGCGCTGTCCGGCGTCGTGCGCCGGGTCTGCAGGCGGCCCTGCAGCGTGAAGCCGATCACCCGCACGCCGCTGGCACGCACGCCCAGCGTCTGGTCCTCGCTGTCCAGCGCCAGCAGTTCGGCCCCGCGGCCCCACAGCGTCACCGACGGCACGCGCACCTCGATGCGCCGCTCGAACCGGTAGCGCCCCGGCGGGAACACCAGCCAGTCGCCCGGCCGCAGCGCCGCCAGCGCACGTTGCACCGCGTCGTCGTCGGCGCGGTCGTCGTCGGGCTGCGCGCCGTGGCGCGTCACGTCCACCGCGCCGGCCGGCGGGTGCTCGGGGAGCGGCGGCAGCGGACACCCCCCCAAGAGGGCGGCCGCCAGCGCGCCCGGGGCCAGCAGGGCGGAACCCAGCGCCAGGCCGGCGGTCCATGCATGTCTCAACACCTGCAATTCACTCACTGTCCAACAAGCTGTCCGGGGAGCCAAAGTCTATGAGCAACGATCGCAAGCCCGTCTACGTCACGCAACCGTTCCTGCCGCCGCTGGACGAGTTCATGCCGTACCTGCAGGAGATCTGGGACTCCAAGTTCATCACCAACGGCGGCCAGTTCCACCAGCGGCTCGAGGCCGCGCTGGCCGAGCACCTGGGCGTCAAGCACCTGGCGCTGTTCACCAACGGCACGCTCGGCCTGGTGACCGCGCTGCAGGCGCTGCGCGTCAAGGGCGAGGTCATCACCACGCCGTATTCGTTCGCCGCCACGGCGCATTCGATCCTCTGGAACGGCCTCACGCCGGTGTTCGCGGACATCGACCCGGTGACCTGCAACCTCGACCCGGACGCCATCGAGGCCGCGATCACCCCGCAGACCACGGCCATCATGCCGGTGCATTGTTACGGCACCCCGTGCGACGTCGAGCGCATCCAGCGCATCGCCGACACCTACGGCCTGGCCGTGATCTACGACGCCGCGCATGCGTTCGGCGTGCAGTACAAGGGCGAGAGCCTGCTCGGCCACGGCGACCTGTCGGTGCTCAGCTTCCATGCCACCAAGGTCTTCACCACCATCGAAGGGGGCGCGATCGTCTGCGCCGACGCCAAGACCAAGCAGCGCATCGACTACCTGAAGAACTTCGGCATCGCCGACGAGGTGACCGTGATGGCCGCCGGCATCAACGGCAAGATGAACGAGGTGCAGGCCGCTTTCGGCCTGATGCAGCTGCAGCACATCGACCAGCTCATCGCCCGCCGCGCCGAGATCGCCGCGCTGTACCACCAGCGCCTGGCCGACGTGCCGGGCGTGCGGCTGATGGACACGCTGGCCCGCACCCGCCCGAACCACTCGTACTACCCGGTGTTCATCGACGCGCCGTTCCCGGCATCGCGCGACGAGGTGTACCAGCGGCTGCGCGATCAGGGCGTCTTCGCACGGCGCTACTTCTATCCGCTGATCAGCGACATGCCGATGTACCGCGGCCTGCCCAGCGCGGCCCGCACGCACCTGCCCAACGCGGTGAAGATCGCGCAGCAGGTGCTCTGCCTGCCCATCTACCCGAACCTCACCGACGAAGAGGCCCACCGCGTGGTGGACACCATCCTGCAAGTGAGCGTCGGCCATGAAACGGCCAACGCCTGACACCGCCCTGCCGGCCCGGCCGGTGGTGTACGTCACGCCGTTCCGGATGGTGACCAACGCCTACATCGAGATGCAGAAGGCCCTGGTGGCCGAATGCGGTTTCGAGCCGCGGCCGCTGTCGGTGCGCCACCTGCTGCTCGAAGGCGGCTGGCACGGCCTGCTGCAGCGGCACAACCTGGTGCTGGCGCAGTGGATCGAGATGCGCGCCTTCCGCTGGCGCGCGTCGCAGCCGCGGCTGTCGCTGCGCGGCCTGGCGCTGTTCCTGTTCTACCTCGCGCTGCTGCGCCTGGCGCGGGCGCCGGTGGTCTACGTGGTCCACGACCATGCGGTGCACGACACCGCCGGCTTCGGCCGGGCGGCCTCGCGCCGGCTCATCGGCTGGTGCCGCCGCGTCGCCGACCACCGCGTCGTGCACGACCCGCAGGCCACCGCCTGCTACGACGCCACCTACCTGCCCCATCCCTTGTTCTGGGACCGTCCGGGCGCCCCCGCGCTGGCCGCGCGGCCGCCGCGCCGCGAAGGCCCGCTGCGCACCGCGATGCTCGGGGCGATCCGTCCCTACAAGGCCATCGACACGGTGCTGGACGCCTGGCCGACCGGCCGGCCGCTGGTGATCGCCGGCCGGGCCGAGCCGGACCTGCATGCCCAGCTGCTGCACCTGATCGCGCAGCGCGGCCTGCAGGCCGACGTCACGCTCGACGCGACCCACCAGAGCGACGCAGCCTTCGCCTCCCGGCTGCAGGCCTGCGACGTGCTGATCCTGCCCCATGCCAGCAACACCGCGATGGTGAGCGGGGCCTTCTTCGAGGCGATCGGCCAGGTGCCGTGGTTGATCGCCCGGCGCTCCAGCTTCATCGACTGGGCCGCCCGGCAGTTCCCGCAGGTGCTGCCGTTCGACACGCCCGACGAGCTGCCGGCGCTGCTGAGCCGCATCGAGGCCGAGGAACAGCGCCAGGCGCCCGACGTGGCCGAGGCCCAGGAGGCCGCCCTGCAGCGTTTCGGCTGGCAGCACGCGCGCCACGCCTGGGCGGCGTTCCTCGCGGCCGTGGCGGTGCTGCCGCTGACGATCGATCTCTGAGAACCTGCGCGCCGCGGCGGCGCGGACTCAGCTCACCGGCGTCACCGGGATGTGCAGCCGGTGCATGCGCCGGTACAGGGTGTTGCGGCTGACGTCCAACGCCTTCGCCGCGTTGCTGACGTTCCAGCGGTGCGACTCGAGCAGCTGCAGCAGCGACTGGCGCTCCTGCAGCTGCTGCGGGTCGAGCGCGGCCAGGTCGGCCGGGGCGGCCTCGGCCTCGTCGAACGACAGCACCGGCGTGCCGTGGTCACCGCCGCGCGCAGGCAGCAGCGCGCCCAGGTGCGTCACGCGCAACACCTGGCCATCGGCCAGCGCCACCGCACCGCGCAGCACGTGGCGCAGCTGGCGCACGTTGCCGGGCCACGGGTGGCTCATCAGGAGATCCCAGGCTTCGGGGGACACCGGCAGGTCCGGGGCGCCCTCCTGGGCCAGCATCTCGCGGATCAGCTCGGCGCGGTCGCTGCGTTCGGCCAGCGACGGCAGCTTCAGCTCGATGCCGGCGAGACGGTAGTACAGGTCTTCGCGGAACTGGCCCTGCGCCACCAGCTGCGTGAGGCTGCGGTGGCTGGCGCTGATGAGCTGGAAGTCGACCGCCTGGGCCTCCTCGCTGCCCAGCGGCGTGACGGTGCGTTCGTCGAGCACGCGCAGCAGGCGCGCCTGCAGCATCAGCGGCATGTCGCCGATCTCGTCGAGGAACAGCGTGCCGCCGTCGGCCTGCAGGATCTTGCCCGGCCGGCCGCGTTTCTCGGCCCCGGTGAACGCACCGGCGCGGTAGCCGAAGAGCTCCGATTCGATCAGCGTCTCCGGCAGGCTCGCGCAATTGATCGCGACGAAGGGCCGCTGCGCGCGGGCGCTGGCGGCATGCACCGCGCGGGCGAACACCTCCTTGCCCGAACCGGTCTCGCCGCACAGCAGCAGCGGCGTGCCGCGCGCGATGACGCGCCGCGCGACCTCGAGGTTGGCCTGCAGCCGGGTGTCCTGCATCGTCGGGGCCAGCGAGGCCTGGCCGATGCGCACCGGCGCCGATGACGGCAGCCGCGCCGTGGCGGCGGCGCGCACATCGGGCAGCGCGGGGGTGCTGCCCTCTTCGTTGCCGGCGGGCGGGCGGGCCACGGCGAAGAAGCGGTGCGCCGCGTTGGCGCGGTAGGTCACCACCGGGTGGTAGGCGGCCCGCTGCGTGCGCTGCAGCATGTCGTCCAGCGAACACTGGAACAGGCTCTCGATGCGGTGGCGGCAGAGCTCGCCCACCGACGACAGGCCCAACTGCAGCGCCGCGCCGCGGTTGGCGGCCATCACCTGGCCGTCGCCGTCGACCACCAGCTTGCCCTCGTGCAGCGTGTAGACGAACTCGGGGCGGCTGTGGAAGCGGATCGACACCGCGTCCGGATACCGCATCTCGATCAGCCGGTTCTCGATCATGCGCGCGGTCATGCCGAGCAGCAGCAGCAGGTGCTGCGGCGAGGTGCGCGACCGGCTGCTCACATCGAGCACCGCGCAGAGCTTGCCGGTGGGATCGTGAATGGGCACCGCCGAGCAGGTGAGCGACGTGAGCTCGGTGAAGAAATGCTCGTCCTGGTGCACCACCACCGGCCCGGCCTCGACGGCGCAAGTGCCCATGCCATTGGTGCCGGCCTCGGCCTCGCTCCACACCGCGCCATCTTCGAGGCCGAGCGGGCGCACGACGCTGTCGAACTCGGGCGAGATCACCATCTGCACGATGACCCCGTCCATGTCGGTCAGCACCACCGCCGACTCCGGATCGCCGAGCTGCTGGTAGAGGGTGGTCATCTCGTAGCGGGCGCATTCGATGACATCGGCCATGCGCTCGCGGCGCGCCTCGAGGGCGCGCGAATCCAGCACCGGCGGGCGGCCGCCTCGGCGGGGATCCAGATGGTGGATGTTCAGGCACCGGGCCCATGATCCTGCGACGCCGTTGCAGGTGGCCGGGGTGGCGTGCCGGACGGCTTCGAGCACGCGGCTCGCGTGATCGCCGGGGTCGAGCGAAGTGGGGGTCATGCTGCTCCTCGCCTCCATGTACTGCTGACCGCGCGGCGCATGAGAGGCCCCGGCGGCGCGACCCATTCTGGCGACATTCCCGCCCCCCCGTATCAGGGTTGCCCTGAGTCGTTGGATCCCGCAGACAGCGCTAGGCGGGGTGCTGCGAACACAGTGCGCCAGCGTTCCGAGAGGCGGCGTTGCAATCTGTCCTTGAAACGCGGGGGGCGCGGTGCGCAGCCCGCCCGACCGGTCGGGCGAGAGCTGCGTCGGAGGGGCTCGAAGGGGTGCCGGAAGGTCCGCGCCGGGCCTCCACCAGCCGCCATTCCACGGGCTTTCCCGAGGGTCGCCGGTCGATACGGGAATTTCTCCCGGTCCTGGCATGGAATGTGTTCCATGACCTCCGTTCGCGGGACATGCGATCCGCGACGTCCCCTTCTCACCACAGCAGAACAGGAGACAGAAGATGGCAAAGATCGACCGCCTGATGGTCGGCGAATCGCTGGTCGGCGACGGCAACGAAGTCGCCCACATCGACCTCCTCATCGGGCCGCGTGGCAGCCCCGCCGAGTCCGCCTTCGCCAACGCCCTGGTGAACAACAAGGACGGCTTCACCTCGCTGCTGGCCGTCGTGGCGCCGAACCTGCTGGTCAAGCCCGCGACCGTGATGTTCAACAAGGTCACGATCAAGGGCGCCAAGCAGGCCGTGCAGATGTTCGGCCCGGCGCAGCGCGGCGTCGCGATGGCGGTCGCCGACAGCGTCGAGGACGGCACCATCCCGGCCGACGAGGCCGACAACCTGTTCGTCTCCGTCGGCGTGTTCATCCACTGGCAGGCCGACGACGACAGGAAGATCCAGGACTTCAACTACCGCGCGACCAAGGAAGCGATCCAGCGCGCGGTGAGCGGCCAGCCGAGCGCCCGCGACGTCGTCGCGCAGAAGGCCACCGCCACGCACCCGTTCCAGGCGCAGTGAACGAAGCGCGCCCCCTTTCCCTCCCGAGCACGTCCCCGCTGCACTTCGACAGCATTGATCCTGCACCCACTCCACAAACAAGGAGACTGACGATGCGAGCACCCCAACGGTCGGTTCGATGGCTGGCCGCCATCGCCGGCGCGATGACCCTGGCGGCACCGCTGGCCGCCCATGCCACGCCCGACCTGGAAAAGGCCATCGACAACCCGAAGAACTGGGCCACCCAGGCCGGTGACTTCTACAACCAGCGCTACAGCAAGCTGAAGCAGATCAACACCAGCAACGTCGGCAAGATGCAGGTCGCCTGGACCTTCTCGACCGGCGTGCTGCGCGGCCACGAAGGCTCGCCGCTGGTGGTCGACGGCGTGATGTACCTGCATTCGCCCTTCCCGAACAAGGTCTTCGCGATCAACCTCGAAGACCAGAGCATCCTGTGGAAGTACGAGCCGAAGCAGGACACCGCAGTGGTGGCGCAGATGTGCTGCGACACCGTCAACCGCGGCCTGGCCCTGGCGGACGGCAAGGTCATCCTGCAGCAGGCCGACTCGATGCTGGTCGCGCTGGACGCGAAGACCGGCAAGGTGGTCTGGTCGGTGAAGAACGGTGACCCGAAGGTCGGCGCGGTGAACACCAACGCCCCGCACATCTTCAAGGACAAGGTCATCACCGGCATCTCCGGCGGCGAATGGGGCGTGCGCGGCTACATCAGCGCGTACAACCTCAAGGACGGCAAGATGGTGTGGCGCGGCTACAGCACCGGCCCGGACGCCGAGATGCTGATCGACCCGCAGAAGACCATGACCTGGACCGACGGCGCGATGAAGCCGGTCGGCCCGGACTCGTCGGTCAAGACCTGGAAGGGCGACCAGTGGAAGATCGGCGGCGGCACCACCTGGGGCTGGTACAGCTACGACAAGGCCGCCAACCTGCTGTACTACGGGACTGGCAACCCGTCGACCTGGAACCCCGCGCAGCGGCCGGGCGACAACAAGTGGTCGATGACCATCTTCGCCCGTGACCTCGACACCGGGATGACGAAGTGGGTCTACCAGATGACCCCGTACGACGAGTGGGACTTCGACGGCATCAACGAGATGGTGCTGGCCGACATCGACGTCAAGGGCAAGCCGACCAAGGCGCTGGTGCACTTCGACCGCAACGGCTTCGCGTACACCCTCGACCGGCTGACCGGCGCCCTGCTGGTGGCCGAGAAGTACGACCCGGCGGTCAACTGGGCCACGCACGTCGACATGAAGACCGGTCGCCCGGTCACCGTCGCGAAGTACTCGACGGCCCGCAACGGTCCTGACGTCAACACGAAGGGCGTCTGCCCTGCCGCGCTGGGCTCGAAGGACCAGCAACCGGCGTCGTTCGACCCGAACACCAAGCTCTTCTACGTGCCGACCAACCACGTCTGCATGGACTACGAGCCGTTCGCGGTGGAATACACGGCCGGCCAGCCGTACGTCGGTGCCACCCTGGCGATGTTCCCGGCGCCCAACAGCCACGGCGGCATGGGCAACTACATCGCCTGGGATGCCGGCAAGGGCAAGATCGTGCAGAGCAAGGCAGAGAAGTTCTCGGTGTGGAGCGGGGCGCTCAACACTGCGGGCGGCATCTCCTGCTACGGCACGCTCGAGGGCTACCTGAAGTGCGTGGACGCGAAGAACATCAACAAGGAACTCTTCAAGTTCAAGACGCCTTCCGGGATCATCGGCAACGTGTTCACCTATGAGCACAAGGGCAAGCAGTACCTCGGCGTGTTCTCGGGCATCGGGGGCTGGGCCGGCATCGGCATGGCCGCGGGCCTCGAGAAGGACAACGACGGTCTGGGTGCCGTCGGCGGCTACAAGGAGCTGAGCAAGTACACCGAACTCGGCGGCTCGCTGACCGTGTTCGCCCTGCCCTCCAACTGATGCCTTCGACAGCCTCTCCCGGGCGTCACCGGCATCGGTGATTCCCCCGTCCCCCTCTCGGCGGCTCCGGCCGTTGTGCGGGGGACGTGTCGTTCCCACCGGCAGCGGTGTGTCGGCCCTCGCCGCTGCCCTCTTTCCCCTGTCCCTGTCCCTTCTCCCGTTTGCAACCCTTTCGACGAGACCGAGTGATGATGATGAATGCCGTTCGAGCTGCTTGGATCCTGGCCGGCACGGTCGCTGGCAGCTGCCTCCTCGTGGCCCCCGCCAATGCGGTGGCCGCCGACGCCAATGCCCCCTACAAGGTGGTGGATGGCACCAAGGTCGACCCCGACACGATGCAGGGCTTCCGGACCTGGCGCGCCGCGGCCTGCGACCGTTGCCACGGTCCCAACCAGGAAGGCATGGTCGGTCCTTCGCTGATCAACAGCCTGAAGGTGCTGTCGAAGGACGAGTTCAAGACCACGGTGCTGAAGGGTCGCCTCGAGAAGGGCATGCCCAGCTTCGGTGAGAACAAGACCGTCACCGACCACATCGACCAGCTCTACGCCTACCTGAAGGGTCGCTCCGACGGTGCGATCACTTCGGCGCGCGTGTCCGAGATCAAGTAAGAAAGACGCCGGATGTTGCGCCGTCGTCCCGGTCGCCGCGATCCACTCGCAGCGGCGGCCTGCCTGCCGTTGCTGTGCTGCTGCCTGCAGGCGCTGGCGCAGCCGGCGCCTTCCAGCGGTGCGCCCGAGGCGCCGCCGCGCAAGTCCCTCAAGGTCTGCCAGGACCCGAACAACCTGCCCTTCTCGCACGAGAAGCAGTCCGGCATCGAGAACCGGGTCGCCGAGCTGTTCGCGAAGGACCTCGGCCTGCCGGTCGAGTACTACAACTTTCCCAACAAGCTCTCGTTCATCCGCAACACGCTGCGCTACAAGCTGCCCGGCGAGGACTTCCGCTGCGACATCGTGATGGGCGTGCCGGCCGGTTTCGACCAGGTCGCCGCGACGCAGCCCTACTACCGCTCCACCTACGCACTGGTCTACCCGAAAGGCGGGCCGCTCGACGGGGTGCAGAACCAGGAAGGCCTGCTCGGCCTGCCGCAGGACAAGCTGAAGAAGCTGCGCATCGGGCTGTACGACCACACCCCGGCCGAGCAGTGGCTGGTGAAGCACGGCCTGGTCGACCAGGGCGTGCCGTACAAGCTGATGAACGCGGACGCCGACTCCTACCCCGGCCAGCTGATCGACCGCGACCTGGCGCAGGGCAAGCTCGACGCCGTCATCGTCTGGGGCCCGATCGCCGGCTACTACGCCAAGCAGGTCAAGCAGCCGACGCTGGTGGTGGTGCCGATGCGCTCCGAACCCGGCGTGCGGTTCGATTACGCGATGGCCATGGGTGTTCGCTACGGTGAGCCGCAATGGAAACAGCAGATCGACAGCCTCATCGCGAAGCGCCGCAACGACATCCGTGCCATCCTGCAGAGCTTCGGGGTGCCGCTGGTCGAAGAGGGTGGCGCGCCGGCGCGCTGAGCCGCGCCGCGGTCGCCGCGCTGGGCGTGTGGCTGGCCGGTGCAGTTGCCGGGGTGTGCGCCTCGGTGCCTCGGGCCTCGGTCGATCCGCGCATCGGCACCCAGGCGGCGATGCGCGTGCTGCGCGTGGAGGCGACCAGCGCCCAGGGCCGCACGCAGGTGGGCTCGGGCGTGATCGTCGCGCCCGACCGCGTCGCCACCAGCTGCCACGTCATCCGCGAGGCCGACGAGATCACCGTCGTCAAGGGCGGCCTGCGCCACACTGTGAGCGCCCAGGCCAGCGACCTGCACCACGACCTGTGCGTGCTGGCGGTGGCCAACCTCGGACTCGAACCGGTCCCGCTCGCCAGCCCCGAGACGCTGCAGCGCGGCGACCCGCTGCTCGCCATCGGCTACACCGGCGGGTCCGAGCTGCGCTTCAGCGTCGGCTCGATGCGCACGCTCTACCGCATGGAAGGCAGCAGCGTCATCGTCAGCAGCAACGCCTTCAACTCGGGCGCCAGCGGCGGCGGGCTGTTCGATGCGGACGGCCGGCTGCGCGGGTTGCTGACCTTCCGCCTGCGCGGGCAGGAGGCGGCCTACTACTCGGTGCCGGTGGACTGGCTCGCACCGCTGCTGGCGCCCGGACAACCGTACCAGCCGGTCGGCCCGCAGAGCGGCCAGGCCTTCTGGGAAGACCAGGGCACCGCACAGCAGGCCACCTTCCTGCGCGCCGACGGGCTGCGCCGCGAACGCCGCTGGACCGCGCTGATCGACCTGGCGCGCGGCTGGGCCCGCGCCGACCCCGAAGACCCGCAGGCGCTGCAGGCCTGGTCGGACGGCCTGCAGGGCCTGGGCCGCTACGACGACGCGGCTTCGATGCTGGCGCGGCTGCTGCGGCTGGACCCGCGCGATGCGCTCGCGTGGTCGCAGCGCGGCGCCCTGCTGCTGCGCTTGGGCCGGCGCTCGGAGGTGCGCGACATCGTCATGCGCCTGCGCGCGCTCGATGACGACCTCGCCGACCAACTCTCGAAACAACTGGAGACCCGATGAAACGCCCCATCGCCGCGCTGCTGCTGCCGCTGCTCGCCGCCATGGCCGGTCCTGCGGCAGCGGCCGACGAACCGTCGGCCGCCGAACAACTGCTGTTCAACGCGCCGCACCTGCAGGGCCAGCGCGCCCCCGCAGCGCTGAACTACCGCTACGACGAACAGGCCGGCGGGCGCAGCGTGCTGGAGGACAGCGTGCGCATGACGCTGCTGCCGGCCAGCGGCGGCGCCTGCTGCAAGGTGCAGGGCCGCTTCCTCAACGGTGCCAACGCGCTGCCGCTGCCCGACATCGACAGTGCCACCTCGAACCCGGTGCTGCTGTACTTCCTCGAATACGAGGTGCGCCGGCTGGCGCGCACCACCGGCGGCACCGCGGCGCACTTTCGCCGCCGCATCCGCGAGGCGCTGGTGCAGGCCCAGGTCAGCCCGGCCCCGGTGCCGTGGCAGGGCCGCACCCTGGTCGCGAAGGCGGTGCAGATCGCGCCGTTCGAGGACGACCCGTTCCGCAACCGCTTCGAGGACCAGGCCCAGACGCGCTACCGCTTCCTGCTGAGTGACGAGGTGCCGGGCGGCTTCCTCGAGCTCAGCGCCACGCTGCCCGCGGCCCAACCCAGCGAACCCCCGCGCCGGCTCGACCGCGTGCGGCTCGACGAACGCACCCCGCGCACGGAGACCCCATGAAACCCCTCGTCCCTCGGTGGCTCGCGCCGCTGCTGCTGCTGGCCGCCACGCTGCCCGCGCAGGCCCACGACTATCCGACCTCCGATCGCGTGATCTGGGTGCAGACCTGCATGCAGGAGAACCCGGGGCCGTACTACGAGATGGTCAGCAAGTGTTCCTGCGCGCTCGACCGCATCGCCCGCGACGTCAAGTTCGACGACTTCACCACGATGAGCACCGACACCAACGCCCTCACCATCGGCGGTGAACGCGGCGGCGCGCTGCGCGGCAACGAGCAGGTGCAGCAGACCGCGCGCAAATGGCGCCAGGTGCAGGCGGATGCCCGCAAGGCCTGCATGATCGACGTGCACGGCCCGCGCGCGGCGCAGGCGCCGGCCGCCGCCCCTTCCGCCGCCTCCGCGCCATGACGGACGGTGAACTCGAAGACTGGCGCCGCAAGGCGCTGCAGGTGGAAGCGGAAGTCGCCCGCGCGGTGGTCGGCCAGGCCGCCACCGTGCGGTTGATCAACGTGGCGCTGTTCGCCCGCGGCCACGTGCTGCTCGAGGGCGACGTGGGCGTGGGCAAGACCACGGTGCTGCGCGCCTTCGCCCGCGCCATCGGCGGCGCGTTCGAGCGGGTCGAGGGCACCGTCGACCTGATGCCGGGCGACTTGGTGTACCACACCTACGTCGACCCACAGGGCCAGCCGCGCATCGAGCCCGGCCCGCTGCTGCGCCATGGCGAGCAGCTCGCGACCTTCTTCTTCAACGAGATCAACCGGGCCCGGCCGCAGGTGCAGTCGCTGCTGCTGCGCGCGATGGCCGAGCGCAGCGTCTCGGCGTTCGCGCGCGAGTTCCGCTTCCCGCACATGACGGTGTTCGCCGACCGCAACCGGGTCGAGCGGGAAGAGACCTTCGAGCTGCCGTCGGCCGCCCGCGACCGCTTCATGTTCGAGCTGCGCATGCTGACGCCGGCCGACGAGGCCACCCGCGGAGCGCTGGTGTTCGACCCGGCCTTCCACGACGTCGATGCGCTGATCGAGCGGGTCGCGCCGTCGGTGGTCGATGTCACCCAGCTCAACGCGCTGGCCGCGCAGGTGCAGCAGCGCGTGCAGGCCAGCGCGGCGCTGCAGCGCTACGTGCTCGACCTCTGGCAGGCCACGCAGACGCCGCAGGCCTTCGACGTGCGGCTGCCGGATGTCGAGATGGACCAGCTCATCCTCGCCGGTGCCAGCCCGCGCGGCATGATGGCGCTGATGCGCGCGGCGCGTGTGGTGGCCTGGCTGGCCGGGCGCGACCACCTGCTGCCCGACGACATCGCCAGTGTCGTGCCGTCGGTGCTCGGCCACCGCGTGTTCTTCACGCCGGTGTACGAACTGCGCCGCGCCACGCTGGCCGATGCGCTGATCGAGCAGCTGCTGCAGCGCGTGCCGACGCCGCGCTAGTGTGCTGTCCCGTTAGTTCATAGGCACAAGAGTTGCCTTGGATAAGGCATCCTTGGAGATGCCTCATGCCCAACGCATACACGCGCACGACGACCATCAACCTTACTGAAGGCGAGCGAGCG
>Ga0233424_10000305_pt1 | contig 66418 bp, 50 predicted proteins | sample Watercolumn_Towu_FD_181011 | JGI IMG/M metagenome (GOLD analysis project Ga0233424, IMG submission 181011) | Freshwater microbial communities from Lake Towuti, South Sulawesi, Indonesia - Watercolumn_Towuti2014_125_MG | ecosystem: Environmental > Aquatic > Freshwater > Lake | place: Indonesia... | reverse complement strand
AGTTGAGCGCCTGTTCCCACGTGATTTGCTGGCCGGTGTAGGTGGCCATGCGGCCCATGATGGCCATGAGCGTGCTCTTGCACATGTAGTCGCCGTTGTTGATGGGCTGGCCCCGGCGGATGCTCGCGAAAAGCTCGTCGTGCTCGGTCTGGTAGATGTTGTTCTTCGCGCCGGTGTAGGTCCACTTGTCGGCTGTCTCGAGGATGAGGCCGCGGTCGCGCTCGGCGAGGCGCGCGATGCCTTTCTCGCCCGCGACGTGGACTGAGATGTCGCCGCGCAACCCGCTCTGCTGCCGGCAATACGCGTGCAGTCGCGCGCCGTCCTTCCATTCGTAGATGACGGCGTGATGGTCGTAGATGTTGCCGAAGTCGGGGCCGACGCGCTGGGCGCGTCCGCCGATGCCGAGCGCGGTGGCGGGATACTCGCCGTTCATCACCCATGCGCAGACGTCGAGCATGTGGACGTGTTGCTCGACGTTGAAGTCGCCGCTGAGCCACGTGAAGTAATACCAGTTGCGGACCTGATACTGCATGTCGGTCTGGCCGGGCTCGCGCGGTTTGACCCAGATGGGGCCGCGGAAGTCATTCGCCTGGAGCGTGCGAATCCGGCCGAGCGCGCCGTCGTGGATGCGCTTGATGGTCTCCTGAAATCCATACGAGTAGCGGATGCACAAGCCGCTGACGACGGCGAGTTTCTTGCGCCGCGCCTCCTCGCAGGTGGCGAGCACACTGCGAACGCCGGGCGCGTCCACGGCCACGGGCTTCTCGGCGAAGACATGTTTGCCGGCGTCAATCGCCGCCTTGATGTGCTTCGGGCGGAAGCCCGGCGGCGTGGTCAGCAGCACCACGTCGGACTTTTCGATGACCTTCTTGTAAGCGTCGAGGCCGACGAACTTGTGTTCGTCGGGCACATCAATCTTCTGCGCCACGTCCTCGTCCTTCTTGAGAGTCTCGAGGCTGCTGGCGAGGCGGTCACCGAAGGCGTCACCCATTGCGACCAGTTTCACGTTCGAGTCCGCGTTGAGCGCCTGCGACGCCGCGCCGGTGCCGCGTCCGCCGCAGCCGATGAGGCCGATGCGAAGGGTTCCGCTGGCGCCGCGGCTGGCGTTCTGCGCGAGCGCGGGCGCGGCTGCGAGTGCGCCGGCGGCCGTGGTTGTGGTGGCAACGAATTGGCGGCGGGTCAGGGCGGTCGTGGACGGGTTCATGGCAGGTCGCGGTGACGCGGTTGGGCTTCGGGCAATGTCAGCAGCGTAACGGCCCGGAGCCGGATCGCAAGCGGCGAGTGCGAATCCCCGCGTCCGGCGACACGTATAACCGGAACGATGCAGTTGAAACACGGGAGCGCGACCGTCTCGGTCGCTCCCGTCGGCGTCCCGCCGACGGGTCCGCTCAAACGAACGCCCCCCCAATGGTGAGGCTTGGCCCTCGCCGGAAGTTTCCGGCCGGAGGCCGGGAACAGCGGGCGAGACGCCCGCGCTCCCCGAACGAACTGCATCGCTCCGGCTTAATCACTGCGACTGGCCCGGACCCGCCTTGCGCTCCGCGCCCGGGCGCGGGCACACTGGCGCGGCCTTGGCCATGACCCTCGAAGCCGCCAGCATTGCCGAACTCGCCTCCGTGGTCGCGGCGCACCACGCGCGCGGCGCCAAGCTTCCGCCGGTGAGCCTTCGCGCCGTGCGCGGCGTGCTCGCGCACACGCCGGAGGACATGACCGTCAAGGTCGAGGCCGGCATCGTGCTCGCGGACTTGCAGGCGCGCCTCGCCGCGCGCGGACAGTGGCTCCCGCTGGACCCGCCCAAGCCCGCGCGCGTCACCGTGCGCGAGATCATCGAGCAGGACTTGAACGGCCCGCGCCGCTGCGGCTACGGGACGATTCGCGAGCACGTCATCGGCCTGACCGCGCTCCTGCCGGACGGGCGGCTCATTCATTCCGGCGGCAACGTCGTGAAGAACGTCGCGGGTTATGATTTGCAAAAACTCTTCATCGGCAGCCGCGGCACGCTTGGCATCGTCGTCGAGGCGGTCTTCAAGGTGAGCCCGATTGCGGAATCGTGGCGCCTCGTGGATGTGCGGCTGGATTCGTTCGATCGCGCCGCCGCCAGCCTCGCGTCCGTGCAAGCTTCGCCGCTCACGCCGGTCGTGCTCGACCTGCACAACCTCTCGCACGCCACCGAGCCGCGCACTTCGGTGCACGTCGTGCTCGGGTTCGCCGGCACGCGCGAGGATGTCGAATGGCAGGTCGCGCAGGCGCGCGGGCTCGGCATCTGGAATCCCTCGGACCTCACGCACGAGGAACGCTTCTGGGCCGCGGACGGCCTGCCGCGCAAGTGGTCGGTGCTGCCCTCGCGGCTCTGCGAAACGGCGGCGCAACTCGGCGGCGCTCCGTTCATCGCGCGCGCGGCCAACGGAGTGCTGTTCACACGCGGCGGGCCGATGCCGCCGAAGCCCGCGCTGCCCGACGCGTTGATGCGCCGCGCGAAGGAGGCCTTCGACCCGAAGCGAATCCTGCCGGACCTCGACCTGTGAGCGCCGCCGCCGGACCTTTTCTCGACGAGACGAAGGCTCTCGCGTGCGTGCATTGCGGGCTCTGCCTCGGCGCGTGCCCGACCTATCTCGAGACCGGCAACGAAAACGATTCGCCGCGCGGCCGCATCCACCTGATGCGCGCCGTGCACGAGGGCAGGCTTCCAGTGGCCGGCGCCGCCGCGCTACACGTGGACCGTTGCCTCGGCTGCCGCGCGTGCGAAACCGCCTGCCCGAGCGGCGTGCAATACGGCGCGCTGCTGGAAGGGTCGCGCGACCACTTCGAGCGGCGCGTCCGCCGGTCGCTGTTCCAATCGCTGCTGCGCCGCGTGCTCATCGAGCGCGTGTTCCCGCACCCGTGGAGGATGCGACTCGCGCTGCTGCCCGCGAAATTCCTTCGATGGCTCGGCGTGGACGCGTTGTTGCCGGGGTTCGCGCGCGACGCGCTCGCGCTCGTGCCCGCCGATGCGCGGGCGGTCACGCTGCCGGAAGTTTCGCCCACGGCAACGCAACCCGCGCGCGGCCGTGTCGGGTTCGTCTCCGGCTGCGTGATGAGCGTGATGTTCGGCGACACCAACGCGAACAGCGTGCGCCTGCTCAACCGCGCGGGCTACGAAGTCGTCACACCCCGTGCGCAAGGCTGCTGCGGCGCGCTCTTCTCGCACGGCGGCAACCTCGACGCCGCGCGCGCGTGCGCCCGGCGCAACATCGAGGCCTTCGAGCGCGCCGGGCTCGACACCATCGTCATCAACGCCGCCGGCTGCGGCTCCACGCTCAAGGAATACGGCCACCTGCTGCACGACGATGCCGCGTGGCGCGACCGCGCGGCGGCGTTCAGCGCGAAGGTGAAGGACCTGACGGAAGAATTGCCGATTGCCGATTGCCAATTGCCAATTGGAGACAGCGGGCGCGCGCCGGCTCCGCACATTGGAGATTGGAAATCGCAAATCGGCAATGCCCCGGTCACCTATCACGACGCCTGCCACTTGTGCCACGCGCAGCGCATCACCCAGCCGCCGCGCGACCTCGTGCGCGCGGTCGCAGGCGATCGCTTCGTGCCGCTGCCCGAGTCGGACGTGTGCTGTGGCAGCGCGGGCAGCTACAACCTCACCGAGCCGGAGATGGCCGGCCGGCTGCAACGCCGCAAGGTCGAGCACATCCTCGGCGCCGGCGCGCGCGTCGTCATCACCACCAATCCCGGCTGCATCCTGCAAATCCGCGCCGGGCTAGACCGCGCCGGGGCGAAGGACATCGAGGTGCTGCACATCGCCGACTACCTGGCCCGCGCCGCTGCGAGGTGAAGGCCGCGCAATGACTACGGCCGGATTTCGACCAGGTCGCCCGGCATCAACACTGGTCCCTCGTTGCCGCCGAGCAGTTGCGCCGAGGTGAACTGCATCGTCTGCGACCCGCGCGTGAGAAAGATGGCGGAGGGGTCGTTCTCGAGCAGATATTCCGCGCCGATGATCGCCCGCGCGAGCGTGAGTCCCTCCGACCACAGGATGCTCCGGTGCCGCACCGGGCCGATGACAGTGACCGCCACGGACACCGGCGCCGGTTGCGCCGAGCTCGCGCGTCCGCGCTCGAAGGCATCGCGCGTGCGAAGCTCGGACGCGGACCTGGTCACGCAGCCCGCCAGCAGCGCAAGCAGGGCGAAGAGAATCAGTCGCACCACGCTGGCCCGTGGTTCCGTCGCCTTCTCCATTGGCAATCGGCAATTGGCCATGGGCAACGCTCAGCAGCTCGTCGGCACTTCCTGCAACACTTCGACGCAGTGCGGGATGGCGCCGACGACGAACCCGAGGCACTCGACCGCGCCGCTCGGCTTGCCCGGCAGGCAGAGCACGAGCGCCTTGTCCACGACGGCGGCGAGGTTGCGCGAAAGGATGGCGTTCCTGGTGATCTTCATGGACTCGGCGCGCATCACTTCGCCAAAGCCGGGCAGCTCGCGCACGGCGATTTCGCGCACGGCCTCGGGGGTCACGTCGCGCAACGCCACACCCGTGCCGCCCGTCGTGAGGATGAGGTGGCAGCCCTTCGCGATGTGCTCCCGCACGGCGCGCTGGATGTCGGACTTTTCATCCGGCACAAGCGACTCGCACAAGACGCGCCAGCCGTAACCCGCCGCCGCCTTCTTGAGCGCGGGCCCGCCGAGGTCGTCGTAAAGGCCCTTCGATGCGCGGTCGCTGATGGTGATGATGCCGGCGTCCAGTTGCATGCGCGATGATTAGCGCAAACCGATGAGCGCGCAAAGGAGGAAGCCCTCGCCGCCCGTCACTTGTGGTCCAACAAGTGAAGCGCGCGCCGCGCCGCTGTGCGAACCCGCTCGTCGGTCGAGTCGAGCGCGCCATCGAGCAGCGGACGGTCGCCAAGCCGCACGAGCGCGTGCACGATGGCGTGATCCTCGAACGCGTCAGCAGGCGCCGATGCCGCCGCCAGCAACACCGGGCCGGCGGCGGGATTTCCCAGCGTGCCGAGCGTCGTGGCGGATTCGCGCCGCACGGCCGGCGTGCCCGCGCGAAGCGCATCGAGCAGTCGCGCGAACGCGTTCGAAGGGACCGCGTGGCCCGTCCGGCGCGCATCGGCAAGCGAGCGCGCTGCGGCGACCCGGACATCCTCGTGCTCGTCGGTGAGGGCGGCGGCGACCGGGTCCACCGCGCCGAACCGCGCAAGGTGTTGCACGGCCATGCAGCGCGCCTCGACGTCTGCGCTGCGTTCGCGGAGGCGCGTCAGCTCGGGAATTGCAGCCGACGCGGAGCGCGCGGCCGACACGCGCTCGCGCACGAGCCGCGCGGCGAGGTCGCGCACGAACGGCCGCGGGTCCTGAAACGAATTGACCAGCGCGCCGACGCTGAGTTTGGGCGCGACGCTGCGAAGGAACTCGCCGCGCGGGTCGTCCATCCGCGGCGCGACGCTGCGTCGCACACGAAAGATCGCGCCATTCGTGCCGGTGTTCACCACGAGCAGACTGCCGTCGGTGTCCTCAAGGATGTCCGTTGGCCAGAACGCAGGGTCGAGGGACGTGACGAATTCTGATTCCTGTGCCGTGAATGTCGCGCCAGTGCGCGCAAGGACGTGTCGTCGAACGCTGCCCGTTGCGCCCGGCTTCACGTGGGTCGTGAAAAAGTTGCCGCGAGACTCCCCCCCGAAGGCCGCGCCCCGGAGCATCACCAAGCCATAGGCCGCGGAGTCCGAGAACTCGCTCATCGTTGGGAATGGTTGCTCGAAGTAGTAGTGGGTGCCCGCCCGCGCACTCTGAATCTCGTAGCGACCGCCTTCGACAATGTGCACCAGCGCCGAGCGAAGGCCCGATTCCCGACCGCTGAACATCACCCCGATGCCCACGAGTTCGCCCGAGGCGCGCAAGGCAACACGGGACGACCCGGCAACCGCGCCGCTGGCGAATCGCTCGGGAAGAGTTCCGTCCGGCCTGAGCCTCCAGATCGACATGCCAGCGATTCCCGAGTGCAACCCGGAATCTCGCGGTGAACGGCCGGGCAGATACAACCAGCCATCCGAGCCCAATCTTGGACCCGCGGCCGGGATGAACACGGGAATGAGCGAAGTGGACGTGCCGGCCGGAGCAAGGATTCTCCGGTGGTCGGCCTTCCCATCACCATCCGTGTCTGAGAGGCGAACGAGCTCGGACCGCAAGACAGCCAAGACTCCGTTCTGATGGCAGGCAATCGGAGTCGGCGCGTCTGGGATGTCCGCGAATACGGTCGCGCGGTCGAACCGGCCATCGTGATTCGTGTCCTCCAACATTCGGATGCGCGCCCCCACGAGTGTTTCCTTCCCTTCCGAACGCGTCGAGAACTCGGTCACAACCAGCCTGCCTTGCTCGTCGAGACTCGCGTAGGTTGCACCCCGTGCGGTGGCTGCGAGCTCCACCGTGAATCCCTCCGGCACACGCAGCGACGCGAGCAGCTTCGCCACGGGCGGCTCCTGCGCGAACGCCGCGAGCCCGCCCACGAACAACGCGCTCGCGAGCGCGCAAGCTTGAAGTCGGCGTCGTGTCGGCGGGGCCATCATGGATTGAAGCGCCGCGCTCAGTAGCCAAGCTTGGCCATCTCAGCGTCGAGCGCGGCCTGAAACTTCTGAACGTCGGCCTGGCTTGGCTTGTAGCCCTTCTTCTCGGCGACGACGCCGAGCCGGCCGTATTGGTCGAGATACCAGGCCGCCTTCACGCCATCGCTGAACTTCACGCTCCCGCTGACGAGCGTGCCGGGGCGCGTGACCGTGTCCACCGTAAGCGCCACGTCACCCGCAGGCGCAGGGGCTGCGGGAATCGCAGGCTCCGGCTCCGGCCCGGGCCCGGGCAAATCCTCCGGCCCGGGCGAAGCCGCTGCGGCAGCAGGCTTGGTTGCAGACGGGGCAGGCGTGAGGGGTGTCTTCGGCTCGACCGGCGGCGTCGGGTCCTTCGGCACGAGCTTCAAGTCGTCCACGAGGAACCGCACTTCCATGTAAGTCAGGCGCGCGCCGAACTCCTTCGCGAGGCGCGTCTGGATTTCGGCAAGCTTGAGGCCGTCGGCAATCCACTTGGTGACGGCAGCCTTCTGCGGGTCGGTCAGGTTCATGCGCGCGCGCTCATTCGGCGTGAAGGCCCGCGGGGTTTCAATAGAATTCTCGCCAGCCGCGGCGGTTGAACTTTCCCCAGCGCCGCGCCAGACTCGCCCCGTGGGTGCCCAATGGAAACAGGCGGGCCGCGAAGCCGCCGCGCTGAAACGCGGGCAGGTCGTCGGCAAGCTCGTGCGCGAAATCATCGTCGCCGCCAAGCTCGGCGGCGCGGACCCGGACTTGAACGCGCGCCTCGCCGTGGCGGTGGAGAAGGCGAGGAAGAACTCGGTCACGCGCGACACCATCGAGCGCGCCATCAAGAAAGGCAGCGGCCAGACCGACGAGACGGTCAACTTCGAGACCGTCACCTACGAGGGCTTCGCCCCGCACAAGGTGCCCGTCATCGTCGAGTGCCTCACCGACAACCGCAACCGCACCGCGCCCGAAATCCGCAACCTCTTCAAGGCCGGCTCGCTCGGCCAACCCGGCTCGATGGCGTTTTTCTTCGACCGCCTCGGCGTCGTCGAGGCCACGCACACGGACCGCTCGCGCGACGCCGAGGGCGACGCCATCGAGGCCGGCGCGCAGAATGTCGCCCCGCTCGACGCCGCGGAAATCCCCGAGGGCTGCATCGGCGCGACATTTCTCACCGACATCAAGGACCTCGGCGCAGTCACCATGTGGCTATCGAAGGCCGGCTGGAAAATCGGCGCGAGCGAGTGGCGGCACCTCGCGAAGAATCCCGTGTCGCTCCCCGACGCGCAGCGCAAGGAGGTCGCCGACTTCCTCAACGCGCTCGACGATCACGACGACGTGCACCGCGTGTATGCCGCGCTGTAGCCGTCGCCGGTGAACCCGCGCCGCGCACAAGCGATCCGGGCCGCGACCATGTCCCTCGCTGACAAGCAACGCGACCTGCTCGCGGAACTCGCGCGCCTGCGCGACCCGCAGGAACGGCTCTCGTGGCTGGTCGAACAGGCGCGCGCGCGCAAGCCGCTGCCCGCGGAGTTGCGGACCGAGGACCGTCGCGTGCACGGCTGCACCGCGCGGTTGTGGCTCGCGTGCGAGGCGGGCGACGGCGTGTGCCGGTTCCGCTGCGATTCGGACTCGCTCATCGTGAAGGCCGTTGCGGGACTGCTCTGCGACTTCTACTCGGACGCCGCCGCGGCGGACATCGCCGCAACGCCGCCGGACTTTCTCGCAATGGTTGGAGTGGACCATCACCTGACACCGAACCGCCGCAACGCGCTCTCGGGCGTGTGGGAGCGCATCCGCAACTTCGCCGCGGCCGAACTGCGCGCCGGCTCGCCGTGAACTTCGTTGACGCCCACAATCATCTGCACGACGAGCGCTTCGGCGGACGTCAGGAGGAACTGGTCGCCGCGTGCCGCGCGGCGGGCATCGTGCGCGCGGTAGTAAACGGCTCGTGCGAGGAGGACTGGCCTCAAGTCGCCGCGCTCGCTCGCGCACATCCGGACTTCGTCGTGCCGAGCATCGGCCTGCACCCGTGGTATGTGCCCGGGCGTTCGCAGGACTGGTTGCGCAACTTCTCCGCCGCGCTCAACTCGACGCCGCGCGCGGCCGTCGGCGAAATCGGTCTCGACCGCTGGAAGCCCGGCCTGTCCTACGACGCACAGGAGGAGTGCTTCGTGACGCAACTTCGCATGGCAGCCGGGCGCAACGTGGCCGCGAGCATCCATTGCCTGCAAGCGTGGGGCCGGCTGCTTGACCTGCTCCGCGCCGGACCGCGGCCCGCGCGCGGATTCGTGCTGCACAGTTTCGGCGGGCCGGTCGAGATCGTCTTGCCGCTCGCAAAGCTCGGCGCCTTCTTCTCGCTGCCCGGCTACTTCGCGCACGAGCGCAAGGCACGCCAGCGCGAGACCTTCAAGTCCGTGCCGCGCGACCGGCTTCTCATCGAGACCGACGCGCCCGACCAACTGCTGCCCGACGCGCTCAACCGCCACCCGCTTGCGGATGCCGCGACTGGCAAGCCGCTCAATCATCCGGCGAATCTGCCCGCCGTCTATGAGTTCGCGGCGCGCCTGCTGAATGAGCCCGTTGGCAGACTCACTGCGCAGGTCGGGGAGAACGTTGCGCGCTTGTTCGCGTCGTGACCGCCCGCCTGTCCTCCGCCGTCGTCCCTTGCTACTCTGCGCGCGTGTCACCGACCGCGTATCAAGTCGTCCAGCTTCGCAACGGGTCGTTCAGCCTGCGCTGCCGAAACGTCGGCGAGACGTTTCATCCCGTCATCGGACCGGCAGAGGAGGCGGACGCGCTTTACGTGCGCCAGCTCCGGCTAGTTGAGCGCGTGCGCGAGGCCACCGGCGCGGAGTTTGTGCTGTGGGATGTCGGCCTCGGCGGCGCGGCCAATGCGCTCGCGGCGCTCCACGCGACACGCGGGCTCGCGTGCGACCTGCGGCTTGTGAGCTTTGACCGCACGATGGAGGCGCTCCGGTTTGCATTCGAGCACGCGGACGCGCTCGCCTACTTCGGCGGCTACGAACCTCTGGTGAAGTCGTTGCTCGAAGCGGGTGAAGCGTGTTTCGCGCACGGCGCGCAACGCGTCCGCTGGCAGGTCCACGTGGCGGACTTTCCGCAACGCATCGCGGGAGCGACGACGGACGTGATGGGCTGGCCCGCGCCGCACGCCATCCTCTTCGATCCGTTCTCGCCTGCGGCGAATCCCGCCATGTGGACCGCGCCGGTGCTCGCCGCGCTGCATGCGCGGCTCGATGCGTCGAAGCCCTGCTCGCTGGCTACTTACTCGCGAGCGACGATGGTCCGCGTCGCGCTGCTGCTCGCGGGGTTCTTCGTCGGCCGTGGTCTCGCGACCGGTGACAAAGAGGAAACCACGCTCGCCGCCAACACGCCCTCGCTGCTCGACGCCCCGCTCGACCGCCGCTGGCTCGATCGCGCCCGCCGCTCGGACGCAGCCGAGCCGCTGCGCGAGCCCGTCTATCGCCGGCTGCCGCTGAGCGACGAATCGTGGCAGCGGCTGCGGGCGCATCCACAGTTCGCTTGAAACCACCAATGGACACGAATGGACACGAATGCAGATGGCGGAGCCTGTCGCACGGCGATGGGTCACCGGTCGCAGCGCGACCTGCGCCATCTCCCGAATCGCTTCCTTCAATTCGTGTTCATTCGTGTCCATTCGTGGTTTGCCTCCTGTGACCCGCGCCACGACATGGCTGTTCGCGGCGACGCTCTGCGTGAGCGCGGCGCTGCTCTTTTGTGTGCAGCCGATGGTCGCCAAGCTGCTCGCGCCACAACTCGGCAGCACACCTGCGGTATGGAACACGTGCATGCTGTTCTTCCAAACCGCGTTGCTCGCGGGCTACGCCTACGCGCACTGGGCAGCGCGGCTCGCCACGCGGACACAGATTGTTCTGCACTTCGCGCTGCTCATCGCGGCGGCGCTGCTGCCGATTCAGTTGCGCGCGCAGTCCGAGCCGCCCGCGGAGTCCACGCCGGTCTTCTGGCTGCTGGCGACGCTCGCCGCGACGGTCGGGCTGCCGTTCTTCATCGTGGCGAGCACGTCGCCGCTGCTGCAACGGTGGTTCTCGCGGACTGCCGCCGGCGACGCGGGCGACCCCTACTTCCTCTACAGCGCGAGCAATGTCGGCAGTCTCGTCGCGCTGCTGGCGTATCCGGCGGTGATCGAACCGGCGCTGCGTCTGCGCGAGCAAGCGGGAATGTGGTCGGTGGGGTTTCTGGGATTGATGGCGCTGACCGCGATGTGCGCCATCGCCGCGGGGCGCACGTCGCGCGGTGGACCCTTTCAATTGGAGCCACGATGCGCCCACCCCTCACCCGCCCTTCGGTCACCTTCTCCCCTCCTCGGAGGAGGGGAGAGGGATGGGGTGAGGGGTGCTGGCACACGTGCAGAATCGAGCGACGCCCCGGCGCTAACGCCGCGCCGACGCGCGACGTGGGTGCTGCTCGCGTTCATCCCCTCCTCGCTGATGCTCGGCGTGACCACGCACATCACCACGGACATCGCAAGCATCCCGCTGCTGTGGGTCATTCCGCTGGCGCTCTACCTAGCGACATTCGTGCTCGTGTTTGCGCGGTGCGAAGTGCTGCCCGTGCCGCTGGTGAACAAGGCGCTGCCCTACGGCGTGATGTGCCTCGTGTTCCTGCTCTGCACCGAGGCGACGCAACCCGTGTGGATGCTCCTCGCGCTGCATCTGGCCACGTTCTTCGCGGCGACGATGGTGTGCCACGCGCGCCTCGCCTCGGACCGTCCCCCGGCGGAGCAACTCACGGAGTTCTACCTGTGGATGTCGTTCGGGGGCGTGCTCGGCGGCGTGTTCAACGCGCTGCTCGCGCCCGTGCTGTTCAACGGCATTGTCGAGTATCCGCTCGCGCTCGCGCTGGCGTGCCTGGTGAGGCCCAAGTCCGCAGTCACCCCTCGCCCGGCCTCCGGCCACCCTCTCCCCTCATCCGATGAGGGGAGAGGGAAGGCTGAGGAGTGTGTCGTGCCATCAATCGTGGGCGTGAGTGGTTGGTCGTCGGCCCGGCTCGATCTGCCGCTCGCGCTCGCGTGCGGTGCGCTGGCGGCGGGACTCGCGCTGGCGGCGTCGCACTTCGACTGGCAGCCCGCGCGGTTGCGCAATGCGTTCGTATTCGGTCCGCCCGCGATTCTTGGGCTCGCCTTCATGCATCATCCGCGGCGGTTCGCGTTCGCGGTCGCGGGCATCTTCATCGCAAGCCTGCTGCACACGGGCGCGCACGGGCGGCCACTGCACCGCGAGCGGAACTTTTTCGGCGTGACGCGCGTGACGCTTGATGCGAGCGGCACGTTCCATCAGGTCGTCCACGGCAACACGGTGCACGGGCGGCAATTCATCGCGCCGGAGCGGCGGTGCGAACCGCTGGCGTATTACCACGTCAACGGGCCGCTCGGAGATTTGTTCGCCGAGGTGAACTCGCGTCGCGCCGCGCGTGTCGGGGTCATTGGGCTCGGCGCGGGTTCGATGGCGAGCTACGCGCAGCCGGGGCAGTCGTGGACGTATTTCGAGATTGATCCGGCCGTGATCCGGCTCGCGCGCGGCACGAACTACTTCACCTATCTCGCGCACTGCGCACGTGCGCCTGTGATGGTGGTGCCCGGTGATGCGCGGTTGCAGTTGCGACGCGCGGCAGATGCGGGATTCGACTTCCTCGTGCTGGACGCGTTTAGCTCGGACTCGATTCCACAGCACCTGCTCACGCGCGAGGCGTTCGAGCTTTACATCCGCAAGCTCGCGCCCGGTGGGTTGCTCGCGGCGCACATTTCAAACCGCTATCTCAACCTCGCGCCGGTCATCGCGAACATCGCGGGTGAACTCGGTCTCCACTGCCGTTCCGCCGAGGACATGCTCGACGACGCGGCGAACGGGAAGGAGGAGTCGCACTGGATGCTGCTCGCGCGGCGCGAGGAGGACCTCGGCCGGCTGCAACGCTCGAGCCGGTTCATTCCGCTCGCGCCGGAGCCGGGCCGCCGCGTGTGGACTGACGATTACTCGAACATCCTCGGTGTGTTCGAGTGGAAGTGAGTGCGGGGTTCCAGTCTCCGGTCTTTGGAACCACGGAAAACACGGAGGACACGGAAAGGCGGCGGCCGACGAGAGTCCGCAGAGAGGAATTTTGGATTTCCGTGTAGTCCGTGTCTTCCGTGGTTTCAACTTCCGCCACTCACGCCTTCCCCTTCTTCTTCGCTGTCTTGGGCTGAGGTTCGTCGGGCGGGGGCGGCGTCCACTTCGCGGGCTTGGGATTGTCCACGGTGAGCGGTAGGTCGTCGCCGAATTTCGCCTGCGCCTGCTTCATGCGCGCGAGCATCTGTTGCACGCGCGCGGCGTGCGCCGTGTCGTTGGCGAGGTTGCGCATCTCGTCGGGGTCGGATTGCAGGTCGAAGAGTTGTGTGACGTTCACCTGCGGATAGCGGAGCAGTTTCCAGCGCTCGTCGCGGAACGCCCGCTGCACGCCGCGATACGCGAGGAGCATGTCGCTGCGCGCCACGGCGGACTTGCCCTCGACGACGGGCTTGAAGCTCACGCCATCAATGCCCTTGGGCAGCGGCACGCCCGCGAGGTCGCAGACGGTCGGGTAGATGTCGAACAAATGCACGAGCGCGCCCGAGCGGCCCTTCGGGATGCCCGGACCGGCGAAGAAGAGCGGTGTCTTCATCGCGTGGTCGTAGAGGTTTTGCTTGCCGAGCAGGCCGTGGCTGCCGACGGAGATGCCCTGGTCCGCGCTGAAGAGGATGATGGTGTCGGAGGCGAGCTTGAGCTGGTCGAGCGTGGCAAGGATGCGGCCGATGTGCGCGTCGAGTCCCGTGATGGTGGCGTAATACTCGTGCAGCGTGCGGCGAATCTCGGCCTCGGTGCGCGGCCACGGCGAGAGCTTCTCGTCGCGCACGGCCATCTCGCCGTTGTCGAAGGGATGCTGCGGCAGGTAGTTCTTCGGCAGCGGAATCTTCGCCGGGTCATAGAGGTCGAGATACTGCTTCGCCGCGACGCGCGGGTCGTGCGGGTTGCCGAACGCGAGATACATGAAGAACGGCCTGCCGCCATCGCGCGCTTTCAGGAACTCGATGGCGGCGTCGGCGATTTCCCTGCCGGGTTCGCCGGACTGGCGCTCGGCCTGGTCGTTGCCGAGATACTTGTTGTGGTCGAAGCGCGCCTGGATGTGCAGCGCGGTGTTGCCGCGTTTGCCGTGGTGATAGGTCTCGTAGCCGGCGTCCTTGAACGAGAGCGGAACGTTCGGCCCGTCGCCGGGAGCGAGCATGCCGCGCTGGCCCGCGGGCGCACCGGGCGCGAGGTAGTCCTTCCAGCGGAAGTAGCAGTTGCCGCTGAGCAGCATGTTGCGGCTGGGCGTGCAGACCGCGCCGGAGTTGCCGCCGAAACAGTAGGCGTTGGTGAGCGCGAAGCCGCGTTGCACGAGCGTGTCGAGGTGCGGCGTCTTCACGGTGGGGTTGCCGAGCGCGGCGATGGAATCGGCGCGCATGTCGTCGGCGAAGAGGAAGAGGACGTTCGGCTTGCGCGTGGTCTGCGCGGAGGCAGGCGCGCAGAGGAGGGCGGCGGTGAGGGTGAGGGTCAAGGCGCGGAGAGGGGACATCGGAGGAGCAGGAATAGGATTAGGATTCGGAGCGGCGGGTGTGAGAAGCGGTCAGGACTTCGCGTGGATCACGACGGCGAGCTTGCCGATGTCGAGGCGGCTGCCGTCCTTGAGCGGAGTGCGTTTGCCGGAGGCGGTCTCGGTGTATTCGACCTTGCCGTTGATGAAGGTGATGCCCGCATGGTGCTGTGTGAGTCCCGCCACGAACACGTGGTCGTCGCCTCCGCCGATGTAAACCGGGCGCGGGCCGAGCGTGAAAGTGGTCGTCTCGTTCGGTGCCCAGATGACCTCGACGCTCGCCTGCCGGAACAACGCCTCGACCGCGACAATCGCAAAGCCGAGCGCCGCGCCGAGCATGCCGACGCCGCCCATGCGGGCCAACAGGTGGAGTTGGTGCGGCAGCAAGAACGTCACGACGAGGAATCCGAAGCCGCCCACAACCCCGCCCGCGAGCCCGCCGAGCACGGCGCGGAAAGTGCCAAGATTTGGAATCACCGCCGTGAGCAGCAGGCCGAGCAGCATCCCGAGCAATCCCCAGCACGCCGGGCGCACGATAAGGTCGCGCACAAAGTCCGAAGTGTTCACGACCATGTAGCAGGTCTGCGCCACTGCGCCGGCGATTGCCCCGCAAAGACCTCCGAGCACGACGCTGCGCATCAAGCCAAGTGTCGCCCGAACCGGCGACTCCTCCACACGCCGGTTGTAGAACCGCCCCGCCCAGCTCAGCGCGACGGCGAGGCACGCGGTGAACACAGCCGACCACGCGGCCACCTTCAGCACGAGGGCGACAGGACCGGTGCCGGCAGTCCGCAGAGCCTGAATCGGTTCCGCGAGCAGCGCGCCTGCAGCGCCTGCGCAGAGTCCCACGAGCGCGAAGAGCATGAGCTTGTTCCGGCGCAGCGCCGCGAGTGATCCGCTTCGCGATGGCGACGGCACAGTTGCGGGCGCGGCGCCGGGTTGTCGGTCTTCGTTCATGGAACTGCGTGCGGATGATGTCAGAAGCGCGGCGCGCGCCAAACCGCTTTTTCATTGAGGGTTCGGACGGCGCAGAAGGAATCCGGCGGTTGAATACCTCTCTTGCAACTCAGTCTCAACTGCACTAGCGTCCCGACACCGTGGCTGATGCGACGAACAACCGGGTTCCCGTCAACGGGCAGTGCCCGCAGCCGGACCTTTGTCCGCTTGATGAAGTGCGCGCTGGCACGTCGGTGCGCATCAAGCAACTCAACGGCGCGCCCGAGCTCACGCACCGGCTCCGCGAGTTGGGCTTTTGCGAGGAGCAGCGCATCAAACTGCTGATGAAGCACACGAACGTCATCTGCCAGGTCTGCAACGTGCGGCTCGGCATCAGCAAGCAGCTCGCCGGCACCATCATGGTCGAGCCCATCCCGCACGGGCAGCAACCGCTCCCTTCGCAGCAGAAAGCCGCGTGACGCCCGCCGACTTCCAGCCGCTTTCGTCCCTTGCGGTCGGCACGCGCGCCACCGTCACGGAGATTCGCGTGCCCGCCGAGGACCGCGCGCGCCTGCTCGAAATGGGTCTTCTTGTCGGCACTCCGGTGGAGCTGGTGCGCTTTGCGCCCCTCGGTGATCCCGTGGAGCTCAAGGTGCGCGGCTACAACCTCACGCTGCGCAAGCACGAGGCGGATCTGATTCTCGTTCGGGTGACGGCATGAGTGATTCACTTCAGCGCTCGCGCAGCTTCGTCGCCCTCACCGGCAATCCGAACTCCGGCAAGACGACGCTTTTCAACGCGCTGACCGGATTGCGCGCGAAGGTTGGCAACTACGCCGGCGTCACAGTCGAGCGCAAGGAGGGGCCGCTCAAGGGTGCTCAGGACATCACGGTGCTCGATTTGCCCGGCACTTACAGCCTCAGCCCCAAGTCGCTCGATGAACAGGTTTCGCGCGATGTGCTGTTTCACCGGCTCGCGGATGTGCCGGCCCCAACAGTCGTGGTGGTGGTCGTGGACGCCTCGAACCTCGAACGCAACCTTTACTACGCGACGCAAGTCATCGAGCTCGGCTATCCGACCCTGGTGGCGTTGAACATGGTGGACGTGGCCGAGGACAACGGTCATCACGTGGACGCCGCCGCGCTGGAAAAGGAACTCGGCGTGCCCGTGCTGCCGCTTGTGGCGAGCCGGGGCGAAGGCGTGTCGGAGTTGAAGCAGCGCATCGTCGTTTGCGCCTCGAGCCGAGGAGCGCCGGTCTCCGACCCGGCGCGAAGCCAGTCCGAACAGCCCGCCGGACCGGAGGCCGGCGCTCCGAAGTTCTGCGAACTTCCCGATGCACTCCGAGTCGAAGTCGCGCCACTCGCATCGTTGCTTGCTCGACAAAGCCAGCCGCGCTTCACCGCTGCTTCAGCCGAAGCGCTGCTCCTGCTGACTGACGACAAAGCGCTGACTTCCAGCGGCAATCATTACCCGCCGGAGCTGACTTCACTCGTCAGCGCCGCGCGACAGCGGCTCGAGGCGGCGGGCGTGGACTGGCGCAGCGCGGCCATCGAGGCGCGATACGCGCGCATCGGCGGCATCGCGCGGCGCGTGGTCACTGAGGTCGAGGCGGTTCACGAGACACTCAGCGACAAGCTCGACCGCGTGCTCACACACAAGGTGTGGGGCTTCGCCATCTTTGTCGCGCTCATGGCGCTGATGTTTCAGAGCATCTTCACCTTCGCGGATGTCCCTATGGGCTGGATGGAAGGCGCGGTCGGCTGGCTCGGCGGGAAGGTCGGCGGTGCGCTGCCACCGGGCGACTTGAACGACCTGCTTGTCAACGGCGTCATCGCGGGAGTGGGCGCGGTGGTGGTGTTCCTGCCGCAGATTTGCCTGCTGTTCCTCTTCATCAGCCTGCTGGAGGACACGGGCTACATGGCGCGCGCGGCGTTCATCATGGACCGGCTGATGAGCAAGGTTGGGCTGCACGGCAAGAGCTTCATCCCGATGCTCAGTTCGTTCGCGTGCGCGATTCCCGGCATCATGGCCACGCGGACCATCGAGTCGCCGAAGGACCGGCTCGTGACCATTCTGGTCGCGCCGCTGATGAGCTGCTCGGCGCGGCTGCCGGTTTACACCGTGCTCATCGCGGCGTGCATTCCGCAAGTAGTGCTTTGGGATTTGAGCTACGAACTGGACCTCGGCTTGGTGACGTTCAACGTGTTTGGTTTCCTCGGCCTGCCGGGACTGACGATGCTCGCGATGTATCTGCTCGGCATCATCGGCGCGTTGGGGATGGCGTGGGTCTTCAAGAAGACGCTGCTCAAGGGCGCGACACCGATGCTCATCATGGAACTGCCGCCCTACAAGCGGCCCGTGCTCGCGGTGACGCTGCGCCACATGTGGGACCGCTCGAAGATCTTCCTGCGCCGCGCGGGCACGGTGATTCTCGGCATCAACATCCTGCTGTGGTTTCTGGCGACGTATCCGAAAATCTCGCAGGACGAAGAACGTAAGAAAAAAGTGGATCGTGAGTATGAAGCATCAATCTTCAGGTTTGGGCGGACAGGGCTTCCCGAAGATAGAGCGAAGCGGACCGCAGATACGTCGCCTGAAGTCATTGCAAAATGGGATGAGCAGACCGAAATCGAAGTGAGGGCTTTCAGCGAGCAGTTGGAACGCAATGCCCAGGGCGACAAACTCCGCCACTCCTTCGCCGGCCGCCTCGGCCGCCTCATCGAACCTGCCATCGCGCCGCTGGGCTTCGATTGGAAGATGGGCATTGGGATCGTCGCGTCGTTTGCGGCGCGCGAGGTGTTCGTGAGCACGATGGCGGTCGTTTACAACGTCGGCAGCGGCGACAGCGAGGAGGCGACTTCCGATAATCTCGCGAAGATGATGCAAGCCGAGAAGCGCGCCGACGGCAGAGCCACTTACACCCCGCTCACTGCCGTCTCGCTGATGGTCTTTTACGTCTTTGCCTTGCAATGCGTGAGCACCGTTGCCGTGGTGCGGCGCGAGACCAATTCGTGGAAGTGGCCCGTCATCCAGTGGCTCTACATGGGCGCGCTGGCGTGGGTGCTCGCGTTCATCACGTATCAGGGCGGCCGATTGCTTGGCTTCGAGTGACGCACTCGCCGACTTCCACCCGTGCAAGCCGCGCCATTCATCCATCGCCACCGGGTCAGCTACTCGGAGTGCACGGTGGGCAATCACGTTTATTACGCGCGCTACCTCGATTTGCTCGAGGCTGCGCGCGGCGAGTTCTTCCGGTCCGTTGGCGCGCCGATGCTAGAATTGCAGCAGCGCGGCGTCATCTTCCCGGTCACGGAATGCCGCGTTCGCTACCGCGCGCCTGCGCGATACGACGATGAGCTCGCCGTGGAGGTGTGGGTGACGGAACTTGGCCGCGTGCGATTGGGCTTCGGGCATCGCGTGGTGAAGCCGGACGGGTCGCTCGTGCTCGAATGCGAGACGCTGCACGCGTGCGCGACGCTGGATGAAAAACCGCAGCGCGTGCCGTCGGATTTGGCGGCGCGGCTGGAACCCCACCTCGACCCCGCGCGCTGGGCGGCGGCTGTGCCACGGGCGGCGGGTTCGTGACACAGTGGCCCGAAGCCGGCCCTGTCGCGCGGAGCGGAGCATGGCGCCGGGCGGCGCGCGACCACGCCGTTTCCTGCGGATTTCAGGAGAATTCAGCGAGTTTCGAGGAGCGCGCATTCGTGGCAGCGGCCTTGCTTGTTCGAGGAAACCACTGGTTGCGCGCAATCAACTACCACACGATTTATGGCAAAGGTTCTCGGCATTGACCTCGGGACGACGAACTCCTGCATGGCAGTCATGGAGGGCGGCGAACCGCTGGTCTTGGAGAATTCGGAGGGCAAGCGCACGACGCCTTCGGTCGTTGCATTCACGAAGTCCGGCGAGCGCGTCGTGGGCGAAGCGGCCAAGCGCCAGGCGGTGACGAACCCGCGCAACACGGTTTACTCGATCAAGCGGTTCATGGGCCGGAAGTTTTCGGAGGTGCAGGAAGAGATCAAGCGCGTGCCTTACAAGGTGGTGAAGGCCGCCAACGGCGATGCCGCCGTGGAGATCGAAGTGGATGGCAAACCGCAGCAGTTCAGCCCGCCGGAAATTTCCGCGATGATCCTCGCCAAGCTCAAGGCCGATGCCGAGACGCGCCTGGGCGAGACGATCACGCAGGCGGTCATCACGGTGCCTGCTTACTTCAACGACTCGCAACGTCAGGCCACGAAGGACGCGGGCAAGATCGCCGGCCTCGAAGTGCTCCGCATCATCAACGAGCCGACTGCCGCGTCGCTCGCCTACGGCCTCGACAAGAAGAAGGACGAGAAGATCGCGGTGTATGACCTCGGCGGCGGCACCTTCGACATCAGTGTGCTGGAGATCGGGGACGGCGTCTTTGAGGTGAAGGCCACCAACGGCGACACCCACCTCGGCGGTGACGACTGGGACAACCGCATCATGGACTGGATTCTCGACGAGTTCAAAAAGGACTCGGGCATTGACCTCCGCAAGCAGCCGGACGCGCTCCAACGCATCAAGGAAGAGGCCGAGAAGGCGAAGATCGCGCTCTCCAGCTCGCAGGTTTATGACATCAACCTGCCGTTCGTGACCGCCGACGCCAGCGGGCCCAAGCACATTTCCACCAAGCTCACGCGCGCCAAGATGGAGCAACTCTGCGACGAGTTGTTCGAGCGCACCATCAAGCCGGTGAAGGACTGCATGAACGACGCCGGCCTGAGTGCCGACAAGATTGATGAGTTGGTGCTCGTCGGTGGCATGACTCGCATGCCCCGCGTGGTTGAGACCGCCAGGACGCTCGTCAACAAGCCCCCGCACCAGGGCGTCAACCCGGACGAAGTCGTCGCCATCGGCGCGGGCATCCAAGGCGGCGTGCTCAAGGGCGAGGTGAAGGATGTGCTGCTGCTGGACGTGACGCCGCTCTCGCTGGGGATCGAGACGCTCGGCGGCGTGTTCACGCGGCTCATCGAGCGCAACACCACCATCCCGACCCGCAAGTCGGAAATCTTCTCCACCGCCAGCGACAACCAGCCGGGCGTCGAGATCCATGTGCTGCAGGGCGAGCGCCAGTTCAGCCGGGACAACAAGACCATCGGCAAGTTCCACCTCACCGACATCCCGCCCGCGCCACGTGGCATGCCGCAGATCGAAGTGACATTCGACATTGATGCCAACGGCATCCTCCACGTCAGCGCCAAGGATTTGGGCACCGGCAAGGAGCAGAAGATCACCATCACCGCCAGCAGCGGCCTCCCGAAAGACGAGGTCGAGAAGATGCGCAAGGATGCCGAAGCCCACGCCGACGAGGACAAGAAGCGCAAGGAGGAGATCGAGGCGCGCAACGAATGCGACAGCTCCATCTACCGCTCCGAGAAATTGCTGAAGGAGTTTGGCTCCAAGATGTCCGGCGGCGACAAGTCCAAGATCGAGGAAGCCGTCAAGCAGGCCAAGGAAGCCATCAACGGCCCGGACGCCGCGTCCATCCGCTCCGCGACCGAGCGGTTGAATGAAGCTTGGCAAAAGGTCTCCACTGAGATGTATAAAAGCGCTTCGGCGTCCGGCGGCCCCGGTGGACCGCGGCCCGGCGCAGGCCAGGCCGGCCCCGGCGGCGATGCGGCCAAGCAAGACGAAGGCCCCATCATTGACGCCGAGGTCGTGGACGAAAGGAAAGGCAAGTAGCGGCTTCGCGGGATTCCTCCCGTCGGGTTCGCGCGCGAGTGCGCAGCGACGGCGGAGGAGTCGCCCCGAGAACAACGGATGAAAACAGATTTTCCCGCGGCGGGTGCGGCGGGATTTGATTCAGACGCAATCAAACCAACACAACAACCAACACAACGACACGTATGGCAGTTAACCTCAAACCCCTCGGCGACCGGGTGCTCGTGGAGCCCCTCGAGGAACAGGAAATCCGCAAGGGCGGCATCATCATCCCCGACACCGCGAAGGAAAAACCCACCGAAGCCAGAGTGGTGGCGCTCGGCACCGGCAAGACCGACGACAACGGGAAGAAAGTTCCCTTCGAGGTCAAGGTCGGCGACCGCATCCTCATGAGCAAATACGGCGGCTCCGACATCAAGCTCGACGGCAAGGAATACAAGATCCTCAACACCGACGACATCCTCGGCGTCATCGCCTGACCCCAACCCAACCCCAACCCCAAACACAGAACTGAATCATGGCAGCCAAACAACTCCTCTTCGACGAAGCCGCGCGACAGACGCTGCTCCGCGGCGTGCAGAAACTCACGCGCGCCGTCGCCGCCACCCTCGGCCCCAAGGGCCGCAACGTGGTTCTCGACAAGAAATTCGGCTCCCCCAACGTCACCAAGGACGGTGTGACGGTGGCCAAGGAGATCGAACTCCCTTGTCCGTATGAAAACATGGGCGCCCAGATGGTCCGCGAAGTCGCCAGCAAGACCAGCGACGCCGCGGGCGACGGCACCACCACCGCCACCGTGCTCGCCGAGGCCATCTTCCGCGAGGGCCTCAAGCACGTCACCAGCGGCGCCAACCCCATCAGCCTCCAGCGCGGCATCCAGAAGGCCGTGGACGCCTCCGTCGCCCACCTCGACAAGGTGACCAAAAAGGTCAACGACAAGGAGGAAATCAAGCAGGTCGCCACCGTCTCCGCCAACTGGGACACCCAGATCGGCGAGATCATCGCCGACGCCATGGACAAGGTCGGCAAGGACGGCACCATCACCGTCGAGGAAGCCAAGTCCATTGACACCACCCTCGATGTCGTCGAGGGCATGCAGTTCGACAAGGGCTACCTCAGCCCCTACATGGTCTCCAACGCCGAGACCATGGAGGCCAAGCTCGAGGACGCCTACATCCTCATCTACGAGAAGAAGATCAGCTCCCTCAAGGACCTGCTCCCGCTCCTCGAGAAAGTCGCCCAGAAGGCCAAGCCCATGCTCATCATCGCCGAGGAAGTCGAGGGCGAGGCGCTCGCCGCGCTCGTCGTCAACAAGCTCCGCGGCGTGCTGAACGTCGTGGCCGTCAAGGCCCCCGGCTTCGGCGACCGCCGCAAGGCCATGTGCGAGGACATCGCCATCCTCACCGGCGGCAAGTTCATCACCGAGGACCTCGGCATCAAGCTCGAGAACCTCGGCATCGAGGACCTCGGCCGCGCCAAGAACATCGTCGTGGACAAGGAAAACACCACCATCGTCGAGGGCGCGGGCAAGAGCTCTGAAATCCAGGGCCGCGTCCAGCAAATCCGCCGTCAGATCGAGGAGACCACCTCCGATTACGACCGCGAGAAGCTGCAGGAACGCCTTGCCAAGCTCGCCGGTGGAGTCGCCGTCATCAACGTCGGCGCCGCGACCGAGACCGAGATGAAGGAAAAGAAGGCCCGCGTCGAGGACGCGCTTCACGCGACCCGCGCGGCCGTTGAGGAGGGCATCGTCCCCGGCGGTGGCGTGGCGTTGCTGCGCTGCCTCTCCGCGCTCGAGAAACTCAAGCTCAAGGACGAGGACGAGCAGACCGGCGTCGAGATCGTCAAGCGCGCCGTCGAGTCCCCGCTCCGCGCACTGGCCGACAACGCCGGCGTCGAAGGCTCCGTCATCGTGCAGGAAGTCCGCAAGAGCAAGGGCAACGACGGCTACAACGTGGCCACCGGCAATTACGAAGACCTCGTGAAGGCCGGCGTCGTGGACCCCAAGAAGGTCACCCGCACCGCCCTGCAAAACGCCGCGTCCATCGCGGGCCTCATGCTCACCACCGAGTGCCTCATCACCGAGGTGCCCGAGAAGGAGAAGGCCCCCGCTGGCGGCGACCACCACGGTCCCGGCGGCATGGACATGTAATCGTCCCGACTCGAGGGAACTGACAAACTCACAACGGGGCCGGCGCAAGCCGGCCCCGTTTGTTTTGCGGCGCAAATCAAACGCGACCGCTGGCGGACTTCCAACTCTGAACTTTCAACTTCGAATGCGGAACTCGAAACGCGGAACTCGAAACCAGTGCCCGAACTTTGCTTGCCCTTCCGCCGCGACGGGCTAAAGTCCACCGCGACAACAGCGACGCACGGGCGGAGTGGTCCCTTGCCTCGCGCCTCCAAACGGGCGGCCTGCCGACATGCGCGTCACCAGCTTTTATCGCGGCAAGGAAGAGGTCAAAACGTATGACCGAGCCGAAATCCTGATTGGCCGGCTCAGCCCGCTCAGCGCGCCCGACCTCGACCTCGGCGTGGATTCCACGATTTCGCGCAAGCACGCGCGCATCAAGCTCGAGAACAATCAGTTCTGGGTCGAGGACCTCAAGAGCACCAACGGCACGCTCGTCAACGGCGAACCCATCCAGAAAGCCCTGCTCGCGCCCGGCTCGGTCATCCTGCTCGGCGAAACCACCCTCAAGCTCGAACTCCCCGGCGCGCCCACCACACCGGCCGCGGCCCCTCCCAAGCCTGTCGCACCGGCGCCCGCCGCCGCGCCTGTGCCGGTTGCTGCAAGACCCGTCGCGCCCCCGGCTTCGGCTGTCCCCGCTGCTGCGCCGGTCGCGAAGCCCGTCGTCGCCGTCACTCCCGCGGCAGCTCCACCCAAGCCGGAGGTTCCGCTGCCGAAAGCTCCCGAACTTCCGAAGCCGCTCGCCCGCGGCGGGACTCCTGCGCCCGCCGCTCCGCTGCCTTCCGCTGCGCCTGCTCCCGCTCCTGCCGTGGCGCCCGCCGTCATTCCACCGCCGCCTGCCGCCGCGCCCGTGGTCGCGCCGCCACCCGCCCCGCCGGTCGCGCCGCCACCCGCCCCGCCGGTTGCGCCGCCGCCGATGACCGTGCCAGCCCCGGCACCCGCACCCACGCCTGCGCCGGTTGTTGCGCCGGTCGCCGCACCGGTTGCTGCGCCAGCGCCTGCTCCCGAGCCGTTGCCCGCGCCCTCGCCCGTCGCGGCTCCTGCCCCCGCGCCTGCGTCAGTTCCAGCGGTGGTTCCTGCCGCGGCTGTGCCGGGAACTGACGCCGAATTCCGCAAGCGCCTCGCGGCCCTGTTTGAACTCGCGCTCAAGTTCACGCCCGACATGAAGCTCGACGCGCTGCTGCAAGCCGTGCTGCAGCGCATCGTCGAACTCATGCCCGGCGGCCGCCGCGGCGCGCTGCTCCTGCTCGACCACACGCGCGACAAGCTCCAGCTCCGCGCGTCCGTGCCGGCGTCGGATGTCATCGTCAGCGAGTCCCTCGCGCGCCGCGTGATGAGCGAGGGCCACGGATTCATCCTTTCGCGCAAGTTGCAGGGCGACACCGCTCTCGACGCGGCGCTCGTGAAGGTCGAGACCGGCATGTATGCGCCGTTGCTCCTTCGTGAGCGCGCCATCGGCGCCGTGTTCGTCGAGAACCCCGTCACGCAGCAGGCGTTCAGCGAGGACGACATGCAGTTGCTGCTGATGGCCGCGCACTACGCGGCGGTCATCATCAACGACCACCAGTTGCAGGAGCAGCTTCACCACAACGCCACGCTCCTCGAGCACATCGCGCCCAAGTTCGCGCCACGCATCCAGGAACGCCTGCTCGACCTGATGCGGCTCGACAAGCTCCGCCCCGTCAGCGGCCGCACCGAGATCACGCTGCTCCACGCCGAACTGCGGGGCTTCGCCACGGACAGCGCGCAAATGGACCCGAAGGACGTCGCGAGCCTGCTCAACGACTATTACCCCGCCATCATCGAGGCGCTGTTCCGCTACGAGGGCACGCTCGACAAATTCTCGGGTGACAAAATCATCGCCGTCTATGGCAGCCCCGAAGCCGACCCGCAACACGCGGAAAAGGCCGTCCTCGGCGCGCTCGCCGTCACCGCCGCCGTGAAGGAAGTCAACGCCAGACGCAGCGCGCGTGGCGTGCAGACGTGGGAGCTCACCGCCGGCCTGCACATCGGCGACATGATGTGCGGCTTCACCGGCACGAGCGGGCGGATGGTATTCACCGTCGTCGGCGACGTGACGGAGCGCGCGTTCCACAACTGCCGCGGCGGAGGCCACGGCGACGTCGTCATCACGCCGGAACTCTTCCAGAAGGTATTCAAATACGTCGAGGCGGAGCGCATCAACGTGCCGAGCGGCAAGCACGACGGCACCGAGGTGGCCGCGTATCGCGTGAAGGGCGAGAAGCTCTGACGCAGAAAATTGTCTGATGCAGGCAGGCAGGCCGCCCCCGGGCAAAACCTCGGCAGGATCTCCGAATCAGACCGAGTCGTCCCGGCTTACTTCTTCTTCTTTGTCGGCGGCGGGACGATGGCGGCGACCTTTCCAATCTTTACGCTCACCGCAAGCAGCTTGTCCGCCTGCGTGAACGTGCTCACCGATGCCTGCTCGCCGTTCTTGATGTCCTCGAAGTTGATCGGGTTTCCGTCGCGCGTGATGATCGTCGTGGCGTCCACGCCGACCTGCCGCCCGGCGATGGCAAACGTCTTGTCCGCCTTGTTCACGTTCGTGATGGGGCCCGTGAGCGCGCCCGCGCCCTTCTCGCCCTGTTTCTTCTGCGCGAACGCGGGCATCGAGGTGGCGAAACAGAAAACAAACGCGGCGAGCAGCGCCGCAGCCCTGAGAGTCGTGAAGTTCCGGTTCATGGTGGGGTCAATTCAGTTCGGGCGCCACCACACTAGCGGCGTTGCGCGGGCAGACGCGCGCGCGACTCGCGCGGTTACGCGACCGGCGCAGCGCCGCCAGTGAAACACTCCACTGGCATCGTTCGCACGAACGCAAGCTCCGACGCGAAGCCCATTCCCGGCAGCAAGTGCTCCGACGCGAGGAAGCGCCGTTCGAGCGCCGCCGTGAGCGCCTTGGGATGGGCCGCGCCGACGAACCCGCCGATGGCCACCGTCGCGCCCGAAGGAATGGCCGCGACGGCTTCGGAAGCCGGAACGATGCGCGCAAAGGCTCTCATCGGAATTGCGGATTGCGCAGTGCAGATTGCGGAATGTCGAGTGCTGCGCCCTCCTCACTCCGCACTCCGCACTGCGCAATCCGCATTCGATTCACCCGCGCCATCCTCCGTTCACCTCAATGGTCTGCCCCGAGACGTAGCTGGCGAGGGGCGAGCAGAGGAAGAGCGCGACGTTTGCGACTTCCTCGGGAGTGCCGAGCCGGCCGAGCGGGATGTGCTTGACCATCTCCGCGCGCACGGATTCGGGAATGGTCGCGGCCATCGCGGTGTCCACCACGCCGGGCGCGATGGCGTTGGCGCGGATGTTCCGGCGCGCGCACTCGCGGGCAAGGACGCGCATCATCGCCTGCACCCCGGCTTTCGCGGAAGCATAGTTGGCCTGGCCGAAAAAACCCTGGATGGCTGCGATGCTCCCCATGCTCACGATGGCGCCGTCGTCACGCATGATTTCGAGGCCGAACTTGCAGCAGTGGAAGACGCCCGTGAGGTTCACGTCGAGCACGGCGTGCCATTCGTCGAGGGACATTTTCGCCAGCGTGTGGTCGCGGAGGATGGCGGCGTTGTTGATGAGGAAGTCGAGCCCGCCGTGGCGCTCCTTGATGGCACGCATCATCGCTTGCACGGCGTCAGGCTGGGCGACGTCCGCGGCGACGGCCTCGGCGCTGTCGGCGCGGCGCGCGTTGAGTTCGGCGGCGAGCGAGGCCGCATCGGTGTGAGTTTGGGGGAGTCCCGGATGATTCAGCAGCACGGTCGCGCCCGCAGCGTGGAAAGTGCGGGCCATCTGCGCTCCGATGCCTTGCGAGGCGCCGGTGATGAGCGCGACCTTGCCCGCAAGGTTGATGGCGGTGCTCATGTGGTGCGGCCGGATGAAACCTCAGCGCGCGGGCCAGTTCAACCGTTCTCCCGTTCGCGGCATTGCCAGCCCGGGCGCGCTCGCCTACAACCGCGCCATGCACCCAGCCCTGTTTCCGTCCGTCAGCCTTGCCCTCGTCGCAGCTTGCTCCACCGCGCGCGCGGACGACTGGCCGCATTGGCTCGGCCCGAAGCGCGACGCCGTGTGGCGCGAGTCGGGCATCGTCGAGAAGTTCCCCGCTGGTGGATTGAAGGTCCGCTGGCGCGCGGCGGTGAACCCCGGCTTCTCCGGCCCGGCAGTCGCAGGCGGCCGCGTGTTCGTCACCGACCGCAAGGTTGCCAAGGGCGCGAAGGTGAACGACGAAGACCCGTTCGACCTGAGCATCGTCGGCGGCAGCGAGCGCGTGCTGTGCCTCGACGAAAAGACCGGGCGCGAATTGTGGACGCACGAATACGACGCGCCCTACGGTGTGAGCTACAACTCCGGGCCGCGCGCGACGCCAGTCGCGGGGGACGGCAAGGTTTTCACGCTCGGCACCGAAGGGCACGTGTTCTGCCTGAACGCGGCGGACGGGAAGGTCGTGTGGTCGCGACAATTCAAGAAGGACCTCGGGCTGAAGACGCCGTTGTGGGGATTCGCGGCGCACCCGCTGCTCGACGGCGACAAGCTCATTTGCCTCGCGGGCGGCGCGGGCTCGCTCGTCGTCGCGTATCACAAGGACACCGGTCGCGAATTGTGGCGCGCGCTCTCGTCGAAGGAGCCCGGCTACGCGCCGCCGGTCATCATCGAGTCCGGCGGCTGCCGCCAGCTCATCGTGTGGAGCCCCGAGTCGCTCGCGTCGCTCGACCCCGACACGGGCAAGGTTTTGTGGAACATCCCGCAGTCCATCCGGCAGAACGTGTCCATCACGATGCCGCGCCACGCGGGCGAGTGGTTGCTCGTCTCGTCGTTTTACAACGGCTCGATGATGGTGCGCCTCGACGCCGCGAAGCCCGCGGCCGTCGTGGCGTGGCAGACTAAGAAGGTGAGCGAGAAGGACACGACGCACTTGAACGCGCTCTCGAGCACGCCGTTCATCGAGGGCGGCCACATTTATGGCGTGTGCAACCACGGGCAATTCCGCGGGCTGCGCGCGGACACCGGCGCGCGCGTGTGGGAGGAGACGACGATGCTGACGAAGGGCGAGGAAGCCGAGTGCGCGACCGCGCACATCGTGAAAAACGGCGACCGGTTCTTCATCGCGAACGAAAACGGCGACCTCATCCTCGCGCGGCTCACGGCGAAGGGCCCGCAGGAGTTGGACCGCGCAAAGCTCATCGCGCCGACGTTTCCGTATCAGGGCCGCGACGTCGTGTGGGCGCACCCGGCATTCGCCAACGGCCACGTGTTCGCGCGCAGCGACAAGGAAGTCGTGTGCGCGGACTTGAGGAAGTAATCAGACCCAACCCACGTCAGCCGCCCGTCGCTCCACGCCAACATGAAAACGAACCTCATCGTCACGCGCGCCCGACGCGCCCTGACGTGCCGCCTCGGCGCGAGCATCGCCCTCGTCCTCCTTTTGGTGGTTGCCGCACGCGCCGCGAGCGCGCCGCAGTTTCAGGTTCTCGCCCGCACCAACTTGATGGTCACGCTCCGCGATGGCGTGAAGCTCGCGACGGACGTTTATCTGCCTGCAACGGACGGCACTCCGGCCGACGGTAAGTTTCCGGTCATCCTCGTGCGCACGCCTTACAACAAGAACGGCGAGCGCGGCAACGCGAACTACTTCGCCTCGCGCGGCTACGTGTTCGTCGCGCAGGACACGCGCGGCCGTTACGCGAGCGAGGGCGTGTGGCACTGGATGACGGATGACGGCGGCGACGGTCGCGATTGTGCAGACTGGGTCGGCCGGCAGCCGTGGTTCAACGGCCGCATCGGCATGATCGGCACGTCCTACGTCGGCGGCACGCAGCACGCGATGGCGATGGAGAAGGTGCCGCAGCTCACCACGGTCATCCCGGTGGACGCGGTGTCGAACATGGGCCGGCAATCCATGCGCAACGCCGGTGCGTTCGAGATGCGATTCTGGAACTGGATCATGCTCAACGCCGCCAATGGCAGCGCCGCCTCGCGCGATCCCGCGACGGCCGCGGTTCTGCGCGAGATGAGCGCGAACCGGCTCGATTTTTTGAAGCTGCTTCCGCACCGCCCCGGCACCACGCCGCTCAAGCTCGCGCCCGACTACGAGGAGTGGCTCATCGAGGCGATGCGGCACGGCGCGAACGATTCCTTCTGGGAGCAGAACAACATCGTGGACTTCCCGCATCGCTACAAGGACATGCCCGTGTATCTGGTCGGCGGCTGGTATGACTCGTGGGCGGGCAACACGACGGCGAACTTCGCCGCGCTCAGCCGCACCATCAAGGGACCGGTGTATCTCATCATGGGCCCGTGGATTCACGGCGGGCAGGGCGGTTCCGCGCACGGGCAGGTGGACTTCGGCCGCGCCGCCGCCATCGCCGACCCGCTGGCGTGGCGGCTCGAGTGGTTTGACCGCTGGCTCAAGGACGCAGACAACTCCGTCGGCAAGTCCGCGCCGTTCACGACGAAGGTCCGCATCTTCGTGATGGGCACGGGCGACGGGCACAAGACCGAGGCGGGCCGCTTGCACCACGGCGGCGCTTGGCGCGACGAACACGAATGGCCGCTCGCGCGAACGCGCTACGCGGCGTTCAATCTGCATCCGGGCGGCAAGCTCTCGACGGCGAAGCCCGCAACCGCGAAGTCCTCGACGAGCTACGAATTCGACCCGCGCAACCCGGTGCCGACGCTCGGCGGCCAGACGTCGTCGCAGGTCGGCATCATGCACCAGGGCGCGTTCGACCAGCGCGGTGGGACGAACTTCTGGAACTGGCCCAAGCCCATCCCGCTCTCTGCGCGCAACGACGTGCTCGTCTTCCAAACCGAACCGCTGCCCGCCGACATCGAGGTCACTGGCGAGATCGAGGTGAAGCTCTGGGTGTCGTCGTCCGCCGTGGACACGGACTTCACCGCCAAGCTCATCGACGTGTATCCGCCGGGCGCGGACTTCGCGGGCGGCTTCGACCTGCTGCTCGGCGACGGCATCCTGCGCGCGCGCTTTCGCGAGACGCTCGCGCGCGAGAAGCTGATGAAGCCCGGCACGGTGTATCCGATGACCATCAAGCTGTATCCCACGTCGAACGTGTTCAAGAAGGGCCACCGCATCCGCGTGGACATCTCGAGCAGCAACTTCCCGCGCTTCGACGTGAACCCAAACACTGGAGAACCGCTCGCCGAGCACCGGCGCATGGAAACCGCCGTGAACACCATCTGGCACGACGCCACGCGCCCGTCGCACATCCTGCTGCCCGTGATTCCGGCGAAATGAGTTTGTGGGATGAGTCGCCCGTGCCACTGCAGAGGCGCGCCTGCCTTCCTCGAACACACCCGCGCCATTCATCGTCCAGCAACCATGCAAAGACTGGCCGCGCTGCTTCTGGCTGCATTTGTCCTGACCGTCCCGTGTGTTCTCTGCGCCGAGGATTGGCCCGGCTGGCGCGGTCCGCGTGGCGATGGCACAAGCACCGAGAAGTCCGTGCCCGCCAAGTGGAGCGCCACCGAGAACCTCGCCTGGAAAACTCCGTTGCCCGGGGGCGGACACGCTTCGCCCATCGTGTTCGGTGACCGCGTATTCACCGTCGCCGCGGTTCCAGAGACGGAAGGCCGCGACCTGCTTTGTCTCGACCGCAAGACCGGCAAACGGCTCTGGCAGAAAACCGTCGTCACCTCGCCCTTCGAGAAGAAGCACAAGCTCAACAGCCACGCGTCGAGCACGCCAGCGACCGATGGCAAGCTGGTTTACGTCTCGTTCCTCGATGTGCGCGAGATGGTCGTGGCGGCCTGCGATTTCGACGGCAACCAGAAATGGCTCGTGCGCCCCGGCGTGTTCAGCAGCGTGCACGGCTTCTGCAGTTCGCCGGTCATCTACAAGGACAAGCTCATCGTCAACGGCGACCACGACGGCGCGTCCTACATCGTCGCGCTCGACCGCTCGACCGGCGCGACGGTGTGGAAGACGCCGCGTGCGAACCGCACCCGCAGCTACTGTGTGCCGCTCATCCGCGAACTCAGCGGCCGCACGCAGATGATCCTTTCGGGCGACAAGTCCGTGGCCAGCTACAACCCCGACGACGGCAAGCTGCATTGGATCCTCAACGGTCCGACCGAGCAGTGGGTCGCGAGCATCGTTTACAACCCGCGCGCGGACCTGCTCTTTGTGAGCGGCGGTTTCCCCGACCACCACATCTTCGGCCTGCGGCACAACGGCACCGGGCTCATCGGCGACGCGGAGTTCGCGTGGCATCACACCAAGCCCTCGTGGGTCAGCTACGTGCCATCACCCATCAGCGAGGGCGATTACTTCCTCGTCGTGAGCGACCACGGAGTCGCCTGTTGCTTCGACGCAAAGTCCGGGGAGTTGAAGTGGGGCCAGAAACTCGGCCCGCATCACGCGTCGCTCGTGTCCGCGGAAGGCCGTATTTACTTCGTCGGCGATGATGGCGTGACGACCGTGGTGAAGGCAGGAACCACTTACAACGAAGTCGCGAAGAACCCGCTCGGCGAGCAGGTCTTCGCCTCGCCCGCCATCAGCCGCGGCCAGCTTTTCATCCGCGGCGACAAGCACCTGTTCTGCATCGGCAAGTGACGCGGCCAGGTGCACACTCGGCGCGTGTTCCAGCTTCAAGTCCTCACCGGCGCGCGGCGCGGCGCGACGCTCCGCGCGGAACAACTGCCGCTCGTGGTCGGCCGAGGCTCGGCCGCTCATCTGCGCTTCGAGGACGCCGGCGTGTGGGACCATCACCTCGAATTCTCCGAGCCTGACGGCCGCGGCGTGCACGCGCGCGTGATCGAACCCGCGCTGTGCTCGCTCAATGACGAGCCCTTCGCCGCCGGTCGCCTTCGCAACGGCGACACGCTCAAGCTCGGCTCGCTCACGCTGCGGTTCTGGCTTGCCGAGGCCACGCAATCCGACCCCGCGCCGCGTGAGCGGGTTGTTTGGTTCGCGCTCGTGTTGCTGACCATCGCGCAGTTCGCGCTGCTCGCGTGGCTCGCGCGCTGACCTCGCGCCTTGCGCCCGCTGGCGCGTGTGGGAAAGTCCGCGCGTGCGATTCGAACTGCCCGCCGAACTGACGCGCATCCTCGCGGAGACGCCGGAGCTGCGACGTGCTTTTCTCGTCGGCGGCTGCGTGCGTGATGCGCTGCTCGGCTTCGCGGTGAAGGACTTCGATGTCGAGGTGTTCGGCGTTTCCTACGAGGACCTTGAGCGCGGGCTTCGGCGATGGGGCCGCACGGACCTCGTCGGCCGTTCGTTCGGCGTCGTGAAGCTCACCACTGGCACCGGCATTGGCTACGACTTTAGCATACCGCGCCGTGACCGCAAAGTCAGTCCCGGCCACAAGGGCTTCAGCATCTCCTTCGACCCGGACATCACGCCGGAGGAAGCCGCCCGCCGTCGGGATTTCACCATCAACGCCCTCATGTTCGACCCGCGCGCGGGCGAGGTGCTCGACTTCTCCGGCGGACGCGACGACTTGAAGAACCGCGTGCTTCGCCATACGAGCGCGGCGTTCGCCGAGGACCCGCTGCGCGTGCTGCGCGGGATGCAGTTCGCGTCGCGCTTCAACCTCGCGCCCGCGCCGGAGACGGTCGCGCTGTGCCGCGAGATCAAGGCGAGCTTCGCCGAGCTGGCCGTCGAACGCGTGCGCGAGGAGTGGTTCAAGTGGGCCGCCAAGAGTGTCACACCTTCCATCGGCTTGAAGTTCCTCGCCGACTCGGAGTGGATCGAGCACTTCCCGGAAATCGCAGCGATGCGCGGCGTGCCGCAGGAGCCGGAGTGGCATCCCGAGGGCGACGTGTTCGCGCACACGTGCCACTGTTGCGACGCGCTGGTGGCGCTGCCCGAGTGGGCCGGCGCGGACGAAACGACACGCATCGTGTGGATGCTCGCGGTGCTCGCGCACGACTTTGCCAAGCCGCAGTGCACGCATCGCGCGATCAAGGACGGCCGAGAGCGCATCGTGTCGCCGGGCCACGAGGAGGCGGGCGGCCCGCTGGCGGAGAGCTTCCTCGCACGCATCAACGCGCCCAACGCCATTCGCGAGCGCGTGCCGCCGCTGGTCACGAATCATCTCGCGCACTTGCAGACCATCACGGACCGCGGCGTGCGCCGGCTCGCGCGCCGGCTCGCGCCAGAGACCATCGAGAGCCTGTGCGTGGTGATCATCGCGGACGGGCACGGTCGCCCGCCGAAACCGAAGGACATGGTGCCGGGAGTCATCGCGCTGCGCGCGAAGGCGGCGGAACTGGAGCTGCAGGACAGCGCGCCCAAGCCAATCCTGCTCGGCCGCCATTTGATCGAGCGCGGCATGAAACCGGGACCGGAGTTCGGCGTTGTGCTCGAAGCCGCGTTCGAGGCGCAGCTCGAAGGGAAGTTTGCCGACCTCGACGGAGCGAAGGCGTGGCTGGGGGAACGCGGAGTTTCTGGTGCCGGGTAGAACCCGCGTCCCGCGGGTTGGATTGGGCGGCTCGCCGCATCCTCTGGCAGGTTCTGGAGTGCGGCGGGAAGAGAAGCGCCACGCCGCTTTCAGGCCAGTGGCAATCCCGCAAAACGGACTGGCCGTCGCGCACACCGAAAGGCGGTGTCGCGCTTCGCCTGTCACCGCAGTCCAAAGTGCGCTCCATCGTGCGATTCAGCCGGCCGGAGGCGGGTGCTACCCGGTTTTCTTCACCACCGTGTCGCGCTGTGACCAAGCGTCGTCGGATTTCAAGAAATCGAGGTTGTAATGCAGCCCGCGGCTTTCGGGACGTTGCAGCGCGCAGTTCACGATAAGCTCGGCGACGGTGGCGATGTTGCGCAGCTCGAGCAGGTCGGAGGTCACGATGAAGTTCCAGTAGTATTGCTGGATTTCCTCCTGCAACAGCGCGATGCGCGCCTTCGCGCGCTGGAGCCGCTTGTTCGTGCGCACGATGCCCACGTAGTCCCACATGAGCCGGCGGATTTCATCCCAGTTGTGCGAGACGACGACCAGCTCGTCCGCGTTCGTCGCCTTGCCGGATTGCCACGCGGGAATCTCCACCTTCGCCGGCGCAAACGGCGCTCCGAGCACGCGCTCGGCGGCGCGGTGCGCGCAGACGAGCGCTTCGAGCAGCGAATTGCTCGCGAGGCGGTTCGCGCCGTGCAAACCCGTGCACGCGACCTCGCCGACGGCGAACAGCCCGCCGATGTCCGTCTCGCCGTCCACGTTCGTCACCACGCCGCCGCACTGGTAGTGCGCCGCGGGCACGACGGGGATCGGCTCCTTCGTCATGTCCACGCCGAACTTGAGGCATGTCTGGTGGATGTTCGGGAAGCGCTGCGCGAGGAAGTCCGCGGGTTTGTGCGTGATGTCGAGCAGCACGCACTCGGCGCCGGTGCGCTTCATCTCGGCGTCAATCGCGCGCGCCACCACGTCGCGCGGCGCGAGGGATTTCAGCGGATGATACTTGTCCATGAACTCGACGCCGTCGGGCGTCTTGAGCACGCCGCCCTCGCCGCGCACCGCCTCGCTGATGAGGAAGGACTTCGCCTTGGGGTGATACAGGCACGTCGGGTGGAACTGCACGAACTCCATGTTGGCCACGGGCGCGCCCGCGCGGAAGGCCATCGCCACACCGTCGCCGGTCGCGATGTCGGGGTTCGTCGTGTAGAGATAGACCTTGCCGCAGCCGCCGGTGGCAAGCACGACGGTGTTCGCCGCGAAGGTCTCCACCGCGCCGGTCGGTCGGTCGAGCACGTAGGCACCGAGGCAGCGGTTCGGCGAAGGGCGCCCAAGTTTCTGCGTCGTGATGAGGTCAATCGCAAAGTGGTCCTCGAAGACCTTGATGTTCGGCTGCGCGGCGACGGCGGCGAGCAACGCGCGCTCGATCTCGCGGCCGGTCACGTCCTTCGCGTGAAGAATGCGGCGCTTGGAATGGCCGCCTTCCTTGCCGAGGTCGAGCTCGCGCGCGCCGTCCGCGGCGGCCTCGCGCTCGGAGAACTTCATGCCCAGCTCGATGAGCTCCGCGATGCGCGCCGGCCCCTGCTCGATGATGGCGCGGACGACGGGTTCCTTGCACAGCCCCGCGCCGGCGACGAGCGTGTCGCGCACGTGCGACTCGAAGGAGTCCTCCTTGCTCGTGACCGCGGCGATGCCGCCCTGCGCGTAGTTGGTGTTGGACTCGGCGCGATGCTTCTTGGTGACGATGGCCACGCGGCCGCGGGGCGCGGCCTTGAGCGCGAAGGTCAGCCCCGCAATGCCGCTGCCGAGGATGAGAAAGTCAAACGCGCGCGCCATGTTTGGGTGGCAGGTTTAACGCAATCGCGCAGCGCGTCCAAGCCGCAACAGGAACGGACTTTACAAGGAAACCAGGAAACCAAGAAGCTCCCCGGCTTTCCTGCCTACATGGTTTCCCTATGGAATCCTCCGCGCCGACGAGGACGAGCGGTCATTCCGCAATCCGCAGTCCGCAATTCTGCAAGCCTTCCCGTTTGACTCGACCGCAGTCGCACGGCAGGCTCGCGCCATGTTCGCTGCCCGCAGCAACGCCACGGAACACGTCGTTTCCACCGCCCGCGCCGAGGCGACGCCGGACGCGTGGAAGGGAATCGTCGGTCCGGTGCAGCCGTTCCTCGATTCGGTCGCGAAACGGCTTGGCGAACAGGTCGAGGCGTTCGATCCCGAAATCTCCGCTTATGCCCGATACGCGCTGACCAACCAGGGCAAGCAGCTCCGGCCCGCGCTCGTCGCGCTCTGCGCGGGCGCGACGGGCCGCCTCGCCGACCCGCACGTGACGGTCGCCGTCATCGTCGAGATGGTCCACCTCGCGACGCTCGTGCATGACGACATCATGGACTCGGCGGAAATCCGCCGCCGCCGGCCGACGCTCGCCGCGAACTGGGGCAATTCCATCTCCGTGCTCGTGGGCGACTGCCTGTTCGCGCACGCGCTGCAACTGGCGGCGAGCTTCCCAACGCCCGTCGTCTGCCGCGAGGTGTCCGCGGCGACAAACACCGTTTGCTCCGGCGAAATCCTGCAGACGCACCGGCGGCTGAACTTCGCCGTGACGCGCGCGGACTATTTCAAGGTCGTGGCGATGAAGACGGGCGAGCTCTTCGCGCTGTCGTGCGACCTCGGCGCGCGGCTTAACGCGGTGCCGGATGAACAGCGGGTGGCGCTGCGAAACTACGGGCTCGCGCTGGGCACGGCGTATCAGGTTTATGACGACTGCCTCGACGTGTTCGGCTCGGAGGCGGAGGCGGGCAAGTCGCTCGGCACGGATTTGGCGAGCGGCAAGCTCACGCTGCCGGTCCTCGTGGTGCTCGAGCGCGCGGACGCCACGGAGCGCGAGCAACTCAAGGAGTGGATCATGACATGGCGGCCGCACTACCTGCCGCGCGTGTTGGAACTGTTGGCGAAGCACGGCGCGCTGGCGGAGTCGCACGCGGTCATCGGGCAATTGCTCGCAGACGCACAATCGAGCCTCGAAGTGTTGCCGCTGTCCGAAAGCCGGATCGCACTCGTCACGCTCACGGAGTTTCTTGCGTCAGCAACCGATGCGCTCGGGCGCGGGCATTGAGGGCGCGCCCGTGAAGAACGCGACGAGGGAAAGCGCCCGCCCACGCAAGGCGGCGCGGATGCAGTTCGCCTGCGGCGCCGGCGCGCGACGAGACCATCACGCGCTACGGCTTCGCCTACAACCCGCCGGGCACGCGCTACGAATACTGCAACCTCGGGTTTGGTGTCGTGGACTACGTGACCTCGCTGAAGGCGCGCGAGCCGTGGACGCGGTTCATGGAGAAGGAACTGTTCGACCCGGCGGGGATGAAGTCTTCGGGCGGCCGGGTGCGGCCGGGTTTGGAGAAACGCGCGTCGGCGCAATACACGGCGGATGCCGGCGGTCGCTTCACGCGCATCAAGTCGTATGGATTCGACCACGACGGCGCGTCGGCGGTGTGGAGCACTGTGAATGACCTGGCGCGGTTCGCGCGGCTGCATCTTGGGCTCGGCACGGTGGACTTCCGCCGCGTGCTCAAGGCGGAAACGGTCGCGATGATGCACGTGCCGGGCACGGCTTCGCTCACGAACGCGCCGGACCCCGGCTACGGGCTGGGCTGGTTCACCGGACGGGCGAACGGGCGCAAGGCGGTCTGGCACACGGGCGGCATGCCGGGCGTGTCCACCATCCTGCGGCTGTATCCGGACGACGACGCGGCGCTGGTGGTGCTGTGCAACAGCGAGGCGCGCGGGCTCGTGGCGGACACGGAGCGCCGGCTCGCGCAGGCGATGTTCGGCGTGGCGGGTCAGCCTGCGAACGCACCGACAGCAGCGGGCATCGCGCGCGCGCTGGCGGGCGCGCCCCCGGCGGCGACGAATTCGTTCGCTGGCGCGTGGGCTGGCAAGCTCGTGCATTTCGAGGGCGACATTCCGTTGCGCGTCGAGGTGGCGACGAACGGCGTCGTGAGGGCGAAGTTCGGTTCGCGCGACATCGCGCCGCTCGAGCGCGTGGCAGTTCGTGGTGGACGGCTGCACGGCGAGACCGAGGCGGTGCTGCGGACGCAGCCGGGCTATCACGGGCCGGTGAATCTCGAGTTCCGGCTGGAGCGAACCGGGGAGAAGCTCACGGGTGTGTGCGTCGCGAGCGCGAAGGGTTACTTCGCGCTGTCGCACTATGTGGAACTGGCACGGACGAAGTGAGCGCGGTGCCCGGTTGGAGAAACGCGGGCGGCACGCCCACGCCACCACAGCTTCACGAGCAGGTAGATGAACGGCATTTGAGCGGTTGGAGCAGCGCGGGCGGGACGCCCACGCCACAACCCCGTCAGAACCGGCGCGGGACGTGGATTTTTTCGCCGGGGAGCACCTTCATGTCGTGGGCTGGGTTCTTCTCGGCGACCTTGCCGTTGATGAGGAATTTGTTGCCGTTGAAGATGGTGAGTTCGATTTCCGACCGGTTGGCGAAATCGGTGAAACCGCCCGAGGTGGCGATGGCCTTGAGCACCGTGAGGTCCGGCGTGTAAACGTATCGGTCCGCGCGGCGCACTTCGCCGTAGACGAAGAAGTAGCGCTCCTTGATGGTCACCGTCGGCGTGAGGTTGAGGTAGATGCGCGGGACGTAGTTGGTTTTGATGATTTCCTGGACCTCGGCCACTGTGCGGCCCTTCACGTTGATGGTTTTGTTCAAGTGCAGCGTGATGGAACCGTCATCGGGCACGGTGACCTCGTGGATGAGCGCGCCGCTTCCTCCCGCGGCAGCAGGGATGTCGTTGAAGACGATGACGAGCTTGTCCTGCGAACGAATTTGGTCGAGGGGGAACAGTTCGCGCACCTGCAATGGACCAGGTTTGACGGATTCGCAACCGAACCAGGCAGCGCAGCACGCGATGCAGGCGGAAAGCAACAGGCAGCGGGAGAGATGGCGATTCATGAGTCGTCGGATCAATACTTGGAGTGCAGGCCGCCTTCGCCGGGTTCAGCCTTGGGTTTGTGGCGCTCCGCTTTGAAGGCGTCCTCTCCGCGCGCTTCGTTTTTCGCGGGTTCGCCGTTGGTCGGCGGCGCGGACTTCGCATTGCGCGCGGGGGACTTGGATTCCTCGCGCGCGCGGTTGCGGTCGGCCTTGTTGTAGTAACCGTAGTAGTCGCCGCCGTAGTAGTAGTAGCCGGCGTCCTGCGAGACGTTGATGTTGTTGAGCACGACACCGAGGAGGTTGTGGCCGTATTTCTCGATCATCTGCCGCGCGCGGATGGCCATGCTCTGCGGATACTTCCGGTATTGGATGACCATGACGGCGAGGTCCATCTCGCTGACCAGGATGGAGGCGTCGCTCACGCCCATGATGGGCGGCGAGTCGAAGAAGACGAAGTCGTAGCGGCGCTTGACCTCGGCGATGAAGTCGCGCATCTGCTGCGTGTTGAGGATGCTCATCGCGCTGGCGGGCAGCTTGCCGCTGGGCAGGAAGGCGAGCCCGCTGACGGACGTGGTCTGGATGACTTCCTCGAGTTTCTTCTGCTTGAGCAGGTAGTTGGTGAGGCCGACCTGGTTGGAAAGGTTGAGCCGCTTGTGCAGGCTCGGGCGGCGCAAGTCGGAGTCCACGAGCAGCACATTGGCGCCCTGCTGCGCGAAGGTGACGGCGAGGTTCAGGACCGTGGTGGACTTGCCCTCGCCCGCGCCGCCGCTGACGACGGTGAGCGAGTTGAGGGCCTGGTCCTTGCGGGAAAAGAGGACGTTCGTGCGGAGGATGCGATACGCCTCGGAGTTCGGGCTCTCGGGGCCTTCGTCGCCGAGGAAGCCGACGTTTTGCGGGATGACGCCGAGCACGGGTGTTTGCAACGAGCGCTCGATGTCGTCAATGGTCTTCACGCTCGTGTCGAGATACTCGATGAAGAACGCCAGCCCGATGCCGACCAGCAGGCCGAAGAACACGCCGAGCGCGACGTTGAGCGAGACCTTCGGAAGGACGGGGCGCTCGATGATTTCCGCAGGGTCGGTGATTTCCACCGTGGCCGGGCTGTAAAGCTTGGCGTCGCTTTCCTCCTGGAAAATCTTGAGCTCGACGGCATCGCGGACGCGCTTGAGCCGATCGAAGTCGTCGAGCGCTCTAACGAACTGACTCACCTTGAGGCCGGTCTCGCGGCTGCGGACCTTCGCCGCGTCGAGCGCGGTCTTGAGCGATTCGCGCTGTGCGCGCATCGAGTCGAGCTCGAGCCGGAGTCCGTTGAGGATGCCGCGGATGGCGTCGTCCACCTGCGTGCTGACGGCGTCGAGGATGGCCTGGGCGCGCTTGTATTCGAGATTCTCCTCGCCCACGGTGGCCTTGCGCGCGGCGAAGTCCTGCGCCGCCTGCGTGTGCTGCGCGATGAGGCGGCTGAGGCTCTCATCGGGCACGACGGTCTTCATCTCGGAGCGGAGCTGCTCGACGGTGCGGTTGGTGAGGCCGATGACTAGCTTCTCCTTGCCGACGAGCTTGGTGGTGAATTCGTTGAGCTGTTGCTCGAGCTGGCGGACGGTGTCCACGTCCAGCGCGATGGCGCCCTGCGCGCTCTCGACGGAGATGAGGTCAATGCCGAGGTTGGTGCGGAGGTTGTCCACGAACACCTTGGCCTGCACGACCTCGTTGCTCTTGGCGTTGAACTGGCCGCGCAACTCGACCAAGCCCTGTTTCGTGCGCTCGTCCTGCGACTTCTGGCGGTTCGCCTTGTAAACGTCGGCGATCTTGTTGGCGATCTCGGCGGCTTCCTCCATCAGCTCGCTGTAAACACGGATCTCGATGATGGACGTGCTGCGGATCTGCCGCGGGTCAATGCGCTTCTTGAGGATTTCCTCCGCCTCGGCGCGCTTGAACGGCGCGGGGCGGTTGAGGCGGCGCGCCCAGCGCTCCTGCAGTCGCAGGTCCTCGATGACTTTCCAAAGGACTTCCTTGGACTGGATGCGCTCGAACTGGGTCTGGATGAAGAACGGGTCGAACGGCTGCGAGGTCTGTTGTCCGCCGAAGCGGCCGACGGTGGTCTCGTCCTTCTTCACGTCCATGCGGACGACGCTCATGTAGGTCTTGGGCAGCCAGTAGGTGACGAGCGTGGTGGTGAGCACCACCAGAAGGAAGACCGTGAGGATGACGAGCTTGCGGACGCGGATGATGCGCCAGTAATCGAGGAAGTGCAGCCTCGACTCGCCTGCGGGCGGAGTGGTTTCGGCGTCCATCACGAAAAAAAGAGGAGGCTGGATTCATTCACGTCCAGCCTCCTGTGGCAAGGAAGGATGCGTTCCTAGTAGGTGGCTTTCAATCCGATATACACCCGATGCCGATAGAGGCTGCGGAGCGTGATGTCCGAGTCCACGCGGTCGTAATTGTAGCCCATCTCGGCGGTGAGGCGGTTCTTGATGACGTCGTAGCTGGCATTGACGCCGAGCATGAAGATGTTGTCCGAAAGCGTGTCGAACAAGCCGCCGCGGAAGCTCGAGTTCTGATACTGCACGAGCACGCTCGTCTTCACGACCGCCGCAATGTTGTGGCTCAGGTTGCCGTAAATCGTCGTGCTCTCGGCGTCCTGCGCGCCGCTCGAGACGTCGGTCTGGTTGCGCGTGTGCTTGAGGCCAAGCTGGATGGTGCCTTCCGGCGAGTAAGCCCATGTGCCGGCGAAGTCCACGTAGGGGCTTGTCGAGTTCTGGACGAGCGGCGCCGGCGCGTTCGGATAGTCCGTGTATTGCAAGCCGGCCCGGACGCTGCCGAGAAGCTGCGGACTGAAGTTGCGGTCCGCCCCGATGTAAACGTAGTGCGAGCGCGCATCGCGCACGCTGGCGGACTGGCCGGGCGGTGCCGCCGTCGTCGTCACAAGGTCGGCGCTGGTCTGGTCGTTGAACCCGAACTGGTAGCCGAAGATGCCGATGACGTCGCTGCGCGCGGCCCAGCGCAAATCCACCCGCGCCAGGTGCTCCACGCGGTCGAGCAGCGCCGAGCGGCTGTCCGTGCCGGTTTCCTGATAATCGTAGAAGCTGTTGCTGTAGCCGATATCGAGGCTGAACGTCGGCGTCAACTCTGCGCCGAGCGTGAGGGCCACGGTGTTGCGGATGTTGTTGCCGTTGGAGCGGAACGGGACCGTCAGGCTGGCGGGGTCAAGCACGCCGGGCTCCTGCGACGAGACGAATGAGTCGGAGATGTCGAGCTTGTAGCGTTCCGGGAACGTGTGCCGGAGCTTGGCCTCGGCGGCGTGGCTGTGGTCGGCGTTGTTGGAGGGGCGGCTCTCGAAATACTTCAGGCCGTAGGTGTAACTGAGGCTCGCCTCGGTCGGGCCATTGACAATCTTGTAGCCGAGCCCGGGGCTGACTTCGAAGCCGTAGCTGCCCTGCCGCGCGCCGGTGCCGCTGGCGGCCGTGTTCCAGTTGTCGTCGTAGAATGCGCGGAGCACACCCGACAAGTTCCAAGGTTTCGTCTCGTCCTGCGCCTGGGCAGTCCCGGCGCTCATGGCTCCGAGCGCGATAAGTCCGGCGGAAGTAGCAATGCGTTTCATAGAAAGCGTCCTGACTGCGGCGGTTTTAGGGATTCCCGTCCATGCGGTCAAACATTAAAACCCTCCCATCTTGCGCCGGGGCGCATCTCACTTTCTGGCAAGCGACTCAGGCGTCGGAAACTGACAGCAAGAAGGAGGCAGAAAAAACCGGGGGTCCGAGCCCATGTCAGGACTCATGAGGTTGGCCAAATGAATGGGGACAAACGAATGCGCGGCCAAAGGAGTGGATGCGCCTTCCTTCGTTCACCTGCCGTCCGTGCTGCGCCGTGTGCCAGTCCTTCTTTTTGCCCGCTTCGTTCTGTCAGTTCGTCCGTCCTTCCCGCTGTGCTGCAAGAAACTGAGATGCGCCCCCCCGCTCCGCGCCGCTTCCAACTTCCCATGCGGCGCGCGCGCGGATAGACTGCGGCCGAACCGTGGGAGCCGCGGCCGGGCCGCGCGTCCCGCAACCTGCGATGGCGACGCATCCCAATCCACCGGACGCTTCCGAGCCCGGCCACCTCAAGATTTACTTCCTGCCGAACCTGCTCACAGCGGGCAACCTGTTCTGCGGCTTCCTCGCCATCACGCGCATCGTCGAGGCGGACCTGCAGCCGCCCTACAACCACATCAAGGAGGCGCTCTTCTACATCCTGCTTGCGTGCATCTTCGATTTGTTCGACGGCCGCGTGGCGCGGATGGGCGGCAAGGAAAGTCCGTTCGGGCGCGAGTTCGATTCGCTGGCGGACGTGGTGTCGTTCGGCGTGGCGCCGGCGTTCCTCGTGCACCGCGTGGTGCTGCGCGACGTGTTCGTGAACGAGCCCGGGCTGGGCTGGTTCATCGCCGCGCTCTACCTCATCTGCGGCGCGCTGCGGCTGGCGCGCTTCAACTGCCTGGCTGCGATGCCCGGCGGCGGCGGCAGCGGCAGCGAGTTCACCGGCTTCCCGATTCCCGCCGCGGCGGGGCTCGTGGCGTCGCTGACGATGCTGCTCATGTGGTGGGACGAGCAGAACTTCGCCAAGGCCAACTGGCGCTTCCTGCTGCCGATCCTCCTGCTGTTCCTCTCGTTCATGATGGTGAGCGAGGTGAAGTATCCGTCGTTCAAGAAGCTCGACTGGCGAACGCGCCGGCCGTTCACCAAGTTCGTCGTCATCCTCACGGTCATCGGCGCGTGCTTCTTCGCGTGGGAGAACATCGGGCCGGCGGTGCTGTCCATCATCTTCACCGTTTACCTGCTCTACGGGTTCATCCGCCCGCGCATCTCCAAGCAGATGATTCACGACATCGAGGACGAGGACGAGGACGACGCGGAGGCAAAACCGTAACCCCGGGACGCGGCACTCGAAACCCACTCGTGAACACCGACACGATGCACAACGTCGGCGAGCTGCTCATCAGCTTCGCCACGGGTTTCCTTGCCGGGTTCATCTACAACATCCCGGTTGGGCCCATCAACCTCAGCATCATCAACGAGGGCGCGCAGCGCGGCTTCATGCGCGCCGCGCTCATCGGCGCGGGCGCGATGGTGATGGACGCGGTCTATTGCGCGCTGGGCTTCGCGGGCGCGTCGTCGCTGCTCGCTTCGAGGCACGTGCGCGCGGCGCTCGAGCTCGTCAGCTTCCTGTTGATGCTCTTCCTGGGCTTCAAGTATCTGCTCGCGCCGAACGTGCCGCGCCTTTCGCAGGGCGCGCAGGCCATCGAGAAGAAACTGCATCCGCACACGGCGTTTGTGACGGGGTTCGTGCAGATGCTCGGCAACCCGAGCGTGCTCATCCTGTGGCTGGCGCTGGCGGCGGTGTTCACCGCGCACCAATGGGTGGACCCGCCGATCGAGAGCAAGATCGTCTGCGTGATGGGTGTGGGAGTGGGCGCGCAGGCGTGGTTCACGCTGCTGGCGTGGGGCGCGTCGCTCGGGCACCGGCGCTTCTCGGAGCGCATGCTGCTCCGGCTCTCGCACGCGTCGGGATTCGGGCTGCTGCTCCTCTCGCTCTACATCGGCTGGCGGCTTGTGGACCTGCTCGCGCACCGGTGACGCGGTGGGGTTTCGGATTTCGGGTTCGAGGTCGCAGAACGCAGAATTCGAAACGCAGGACTCGAAACGACTACTGCGCCTTTTCCTTCGGTTCGGCGCGACGGCCGGCGAGCACGCCCGAGAGCTCGGCCTCGCGGTTGAGCCACTCCTCGAAGGCGTAGCCCACGCGGTTGTCGCGCCACTGGTCGGTGAACGCCGGCAGGTCTTCGCGGACCTTCTGCTCGCTGGCGGCCTGCACGTCCTTCACGTGAAAGAAATACGCGCCGGAGAAGGTGGTGGCAGGCTGGCTCACCTTGCCCTTGCCGAGGCGGAACGCCTCCTCGCGGTAATGCTGCAACTCGGCGCCGCGGTCGTCGAGCGGCGCCATCTGCCGCAACCGGCGCGACAGCGCGGGCACGTCCACGTAGTCGCTCTTCTCGGCGGCGACGGCGTCCTTGAAGCTCCTGCCCTGCGCGAGCGCGTTGGTGGCGCGGACGAGCGCGGCGCGCGCGGCCTGCATGCACAGCTCGTGCGATTGCGAGCGCCGGAAGTCAGCGGTGACCTTGTCCTTCACGGCCTCGAACGCCGGCGCGGCGCTGTCGAGCTTGCGGCGAAGCGACAGCAGGTAGGTGCCCTCGGAGGAATGCACCGTCGGCGAAATCGGCGCATCGGCCGTGAGCGCGAACGCGACGTCCGTGAACTGGCGCGGCGCGGCGAACGCCACCGGCCCGTCGAGCCGGTCGAACGGGCCGGAGTCGAGCACGGCCAACCCCTTTTGCCCGGCGAGCCGGTCGAGGTTCGTGCCCGCGAGCGGCTGCATGCGGTAGAGCTCGTTCGCGAAGGCCGTCGCCAGCGCGATGGCGTTGGTCGCGGCATGGAACTTGCGGATTTCGTCGCGGATGGATTTCTTCACCTCGTCGGGTGTGCGGGCCTTGCCGTCCGGCCCCGAGAGGGCGTTGGTGCCGCGGCGCGTGAACTCGGCGTCAATCTTGGCCGCGAGGTTGGTGTCGGACGCCATGACGAAGTCCGCCGCGGCGAGATGATTCGAAATGGGGAAGAAGACGTAGCCGACCTGCATGCGCTCCGGGATGCGGTATTGGGCGAGCTGGTTGGTGAAGAACTGCATCAGGGCGTTGGTCTCGATGACGACGCTCGCCGTGAAATTCGTGTCGTGGAAAAACACGGCCTCGGTGAGCACCTGCTCGTTCTCGCGCCGGAAGAACGACTCGGCCGCGAGCGAGGTGATGAGCCTGCCGCTCATGCCGTGCACGGAAGCCAGGTGCATGCGGCCCAGCTCGTGGCGCAGGAACGACTCGAAGTCGTGCTGCGTGAGGCCCTGCGGCGCGAGCTCGCGCTGGACAAACCCGTAGTAATTCTGCGGGTCAAACTTCGCAGGCTCCTTCGGGTCGCGGAAGATGGACTTGATCTGGTCCGCCACGAGAGCGTCGCTCACCTCGATGTGCTGGCGGCGGATGGCCTCGAAAAGCACCAACTGGCGGCGCGCCTCCATGTCGAGGTCAAAGCCCACCATCCGCGAAATCTGCGGGCTGTCCGGCCATTGCCGGTAGCGGAAAAAGAACGCCAGCCGGGCCTCGCGCGCCGCCTGGTTGATTTCCGCGTGCGAAACGGGCCGGCCGAAGAGGGTGCCGTAATTCTCGCGGCCGCCACCGCCCCACTTGGCATCCGGCGTGAAGAACACCACGAAGCTGACGATGATGACCGCGATGATCACCCACCACATCGCCTGCGAGTGTTTTCGTATCGTGCCCAGCATAACGCGGAAAAAAATCGAGGGCGCACCCTAGGGTGGCAATTTCCAATTGGCAATTTCCAATTGGCAATTTTCAAAGCCCCGTGCCACGCTCGCGCGCATGATGCGCCCGCGAATTCGCGCCTACGCCGCCGCCGCTCCCGCCTTGGCGGGACTGCTGCTGGTGGCCTGCGCGACGACCTATTCCACCTTTACCAACCTCACGCCGCGCGCCCAGCCGCGAAACGACTCGGGCAATTACACCATCGAGGTCATCTGGGATTCGCGGCAGACCGCGCTCCGGCAGGACAGCATCCGCCCCGCCGTGCAGGTCGGCACCAACTACTATGCGATGAAGCGCGTGCCCCAGCTCGCCAACCGCTGGGAAACGCTCATCCCCGTGCCGCCCGGGACCAACTACGTCAACTACCGCGTGCGCGTGGACTACCAATACAACTCCATCCCCGTCGCGCGCGAGGACAGCCGGCTCTCCCCGCTTTACCAGTTGCACGTGACCGACACCCCGCCGTGATTTCCAATTGCCCATTTCCCATTTCCAATCACCAACTGGCAATCCCTCCTCACGGCACGATCACCCGGTAGTAGCGCGTCGGGAAATTCGTCGCCTGCGCGTCCGTGAATTGCAGCACGCCGTGCCGCGCAATGTTCGTCGCCACCGTCTCCCAGTTGAAGAGGTCCGACGACGCCTGCACGTGGTAGACTTGGTTCGTCTGCCCGCGCACACGGAACTGCGGCGTCACGCCCGCCGGCCCCACCGCCGACAGGAACAAGTTCGTCAGCGTCACCGGCACCGTGAAATCCTTCGGCACGGCGATCGGCAGCTCCACATTGTCAATGAACACCCCGTCCAGCCCGCCTGAAAACGCCGCGTCCTTCGTGAACCTCCACTCCAGCGTGTTCGTGCCCGCCGGGACGTTGAACGTGAACACCTGCCAGCCCGTGTCGCCCGAGACGTTCGTCAGCACCACCCCGTTGAGGCTGAACGAGAAGAAGTCGAACCCCGCCTCCGTGCTCGCGCGCCACGCAAACTGACCCGGCCCCGCCAGCATCGCCGCCGTCAGCCGCAGCACGCTCGACTGGCTGTTGCCGATGACGCCGCTCCGCGCGAAGAAACGGCCCCCCGCGGCGGTGTTCGTCTCCGACGCGTTCGTCGCCGTGACCGACCAGCCCACGTTGCCCGCGCCGGCCCACGCGAGGTTCGTCAGCGTGCCGCTCTCGAAATTGTCCGAGAAAATCTTCGGCAGGAACGTCGCCGTGAGCGTCGTGTTGCTCTGCACGTTCACGACGATGGGATTGTCCAGCGTGTCCAGCCCGCCCTGCCACGAGACGAAGTCATTGTTGAGCGCGGGCGTCGCCCTGAGCAGCAACACCGACCCGTTCGTGTAGGCCCCCGACGCGTGCGACAAGGCCCCGTTGCCGCTCACGTTGAGCGTCACCGACCGCAGCGCCACCGGCGTGAACGCGTAACCCAGCACCACGATGCCCGACGCGCCATCCAAGCCGTCCACCGCGATCCAATACGTCTGCCCGCCCAACAGCGCGGGCGCCACCGCGCTGTGCGTCACGCCATTGGCCGCGTCGTCATTGCTCGCCACCCGCGTCAGCTGGTCCACACGCGTGCCCGTGTAAACCCCCAGCAACGTGTCGAACGTCGAGCCCAACGTCGTCAGCGACAGCACCCCGTCCGACGCCGGCACGAACGTGAACCACGCCGACTTCCCCCCCACCTTCCCATCGTGCAATGGCTCCCCGAACTCCGTCGTCGCCCCCGCCGTGATGACCGTGACCGTCCCGTTCGTGAACGCGCTCAACGCCAGCGGCGTGATGAAATTGTCGTTCGGCGGGTCAAAGAACCGGTAGGTGACCTGGACCGTGGCGGGGGCCGAAGCGTTCCCCGCGAAATCGAACGAACGCACCTGCACCTGGTTCGTGCCGGGCTGCAACGCCACCGGGATGCTCCACGTGTTCGAGCCCGCCGCGTTCACCCCAATGTCCCCATTGAGCTGCACCTGCACAAACGCCACCCCGGAGGGGCCCGGGCCGCCGTCCGCCGCCGTGCCCGTCACCGTGAGCTGCCCGTTCGTGACAATGATGCCGCTGACCGGGCTGGTGATGGCCACCGTGGGCGCGTTCGTGTCCGGGACGCCGCCAAACTCCACCCGCAGCCGCGTCTGCCCGAACTCGGATGCCGACACGCCCGCGACCGCGATGCGGTAGGTTGTCCCGGCACTCGCGTTGAATCCCACGTAACCCTGCCGCCGCGTCCCCACGTCGTCCACGGACGCCACCTCGACCAGGTTGCCCAGCGCGTTGCCCGTGTAAATGCCCAGCACCGTGTCGAACGTGCTGCCCGCAAGGTCGAACAACACCGCGCCGCTTTCCACCGGCGACCAGTAATACCATATCGAGTTGGTCCTGTTCGCCGCCCCTGCGTGCAGCGGTTCGCCAACCTCCGTCGTCGAGAACGTCGTGTCTCCCAGAACCAACCCTCCCGCGTCCGGTATCTTGAACGCCGCGGCGAAGTTGTCATTCGTCGGGACCGTCAGGCAACGATACGTGAACGTGGCCGTCGCGTTGCTCTTGCCCGGCGCGCTGACGTAAAGCGTCAGCGTGAGGTTCGTGTTGAACGCCGGCAACGTCACGTCGCGCGTGTAAAGACTGTCACCCGCAAGGCCGTCGGGCGCGACGCCATCGTTGAGAAAAAAACGGTTGCTGAACACGCCGGGCATGTCGCCCAGCACGATGGCGTTGTTGATGCCGAACAGATCCTCGACGCGGACGGTGAAGGGCACCGTCGTCCCGCCCAGCAACCCCGAACCCGACGAGGGCGTCACGCTGATTTCCATGATGCCGTCCTGGCCAAGCGTCAGCGCGCCGTGGGCGTTCACCCGCCCTCCGGTGACGGTGTTCGTGGCGAGCGCCGTGATGCGCGTGACGGAATTGAGCAGCCGCGTGCGCACCTCGGAGAGGGACGGCGTCGGGTTGAGCGAGAACACCAGCGCCGCGACGCCGGCCACGTGCGGCGCGGCCATGCTCGTGCCCTCCAGCACGGTGTAGTCCGTGTCCGAGCCGTTATAAGTGGAGAAGATCTCCACCCCGGGCGCGCCGAGTTGAACCGATGCGCGGCCAAAGTTCGAAAACGCCGCCATGCGGTCAAAACGGTCCAGCGCGGCCACCGAGATGATGTTGCCCAGGTTGAAGCTGGCCGGATAAGCAGGCAGCAAATCGTTGTTGTTCGATTCGTTGCCAGCCGCGGCGACAAAGAGCATCCCCGCGTTGTTTGCCCGGCTCACGGCGTCGAACTCGGCCTGGGAAAAAAAGAACCCGCCGTAGCTTGCGTTGATGACCTTCGCGCCCCGGGCGATTGCGAAGTCAATGCACGAGATGATGCCGCTCAAGGAAGGCCCGAAAAAGTCTCCCGACTTGAGCGCCATCAAACGGACATTCCACGCCACGCCGACGTGATCGCGGTTGTTGTTGGCCGCGGCGCCGATGGTGCCCGCCACATGGGTCCCGTGGCCCACGTCGTCATTCGGGTCGCCCGTGCCGGCAAATCCATTGATGCCAAACACATTGTCCACATAACCATCGCCGTCGTCGTCACGCCCGTTACCCGGCGTCTCGGTCGGGTTGCGCCACATCTGGGCGTTCAAGTCCAGGTGCGTGTATCGAATGCCCGAGTCCACCACCGCGACGATGATATTCGTGTTGCCCACCGTGATGTCCCACGCGGGCACCGCATTGATGTCCGCCCCGCTCAAGCCCCCGCTCTGCCCGATGTTCCGCAAACCCCACAACGTCCCGTCCCGGAACCGCGTGTCGTTCGGCGTCAGGGCCCACTTCTTCTGGACGTCCGGCTCCACATACTCGAAGAGCCCCGACTTGCGCAGCACCGCCAGCCGCTCTCGCAACCGCGCCACCGCCGCCTCGCCGTTCATCGGCCCCATCAACGTTGCTCCGCCTGTTTCTTCCAATATCACGACCCTGGGTATATGCGTCATTCGCCGCCCCACTTGCATCCCCACCGTCGCCAGCGCCGGCCCCGCTGCCTGTGCCTGCGCCGCTCCGCGGTATTTTGCGATGATGCGGTTGGGAATGACCCGCTGCCCGTCCAGCATCACCGGCGCGGCGGGCGGATTGGCCGCGTTTGCCGCCCCTGCGACGGCGACAAGCACGACGGCCGCGTTGAGGTGGCGGACGGCGCGGTGGATTGGCTTTTTGCATTTGCCCATTGCCCATTGCCCATCTGCCATTTCCTTCCCCGACCCGGGGCCGGGGTTGCCCCTTGCGCATTGGTTTTTGGATTTTGGAAACTGGAATTTCATGTCCCGTGTCACGGCCTGTAGAGGACTCGGTAGAAGCGCTGGACCGCGTTGGTCGGCAGCGGGTCGGTGTAGGTCACGGGGCCGTTCTTCGCCGCCGTGTTGGTGATGACCACCAACCGTTGCCAGTCTGGCGGCGTCAATGCCGTCGCGATTTCTATCTCGTAATCCGTGTTGGCCGCCGCGTCCCACGTGATTTGCGCCGACAGGGGCGGCACGTTGGTGAATGTCACCGCGCTCCGCAGGACCGCCCCGTCGAACGGCGACGCATCCAGCCCGTTGGGTATCCCGTCATTGTCGGTATCCAGCTCGCGGCTCGCCAGCAGGTCGCGGTTGACCTTCACTATCCGCCCGTCGGGCATGAGCACGTCCACCCCGCTGTGCGGCCCCGCATAGTGCCGCACCCACCGCAGGCGCCCGCCGAACGCCCCGTCCAGGTTCGTCACCGCCGTGTTGGCCGTCGCGAAATACAGGGTGAAGTTGCTGTTGATGGCCAGGTAATTGGACAGGTTCGTCAGCGCGAACCCCTGCAACTCGAGGAAATCCACATAGATCGCGTTGGTCACGCCCGACGCCGCCAGCGCCCGGAACGAGAGCAGGCTGTTGGTCCCCGGGTTGAGCACCAGATGCCCCACGGCGGCGTTGTTCGTGAAGCCGGCCGGCCGCGCCCCCTGGTCCAACCCGGCCCACACGTGGGGCACCAGCCGGTTGACGGGCGTCACACTCTCGAGCGTCGTCCCCAGCAGCGCCGATTGCGCCGGCAACCGCTGCAGCGAAAACCCCAGCGCCGCCCGGAACACGTTGCTCGCGCCGGGGCCGTTGTCGGTCAGCAGGTTCGTGACGTTGAAGCTGATGCCCGCCGACGAGGTGAACCGGTGGTTGCGCACCTTGAGGGTGCTGTTGCTGAACGTGAGCGCGCCGAACGTGGCCAGGGATCCCGTGTTCGTCACGCTCTCGAGCTTCGCGTTCTCCACCTCGATGTTGAGGGGCCCCCCGCTGGCCGTGATGCTCCCGCTGTTCTCGAATTCCCGGACCCGCACCGTGTGCCCGATGCCGCTGATGCTCCCGCTGTTGACCATGTTGGACCACGGCCCTGAACGGTCCGACCCGAAGAATCCCTGGTTCCGGATGCTGATGAGCCCGTGGTTCGTGAACCACGCCACGCTCGGGAAGTTCGACGCCGTCAGGTCCGGGATGTTCGTGGTGTTGAACGAGAGGAACAACTGGTTGCTCGCGTTGAGGGTGATGGACGGCGAATCCACCACGAATGTGCGCGAGGCGTTGAGCCGGTTTCCCAGCACCACGTTCGTCCCCTTCACGGCCAGGGACGGCAGGTCCACGTCCTGGATGGAGTTGAGGCTCGACCCGTCCACGAAGGCCAGGTTGTAGGTGAAGGTCACGTTGTTGCTCAACCCGGCGGCCGGCACCGCCGGGATCACGTTCGTCCAGAAGGTCGAATACACGAACACCTGCCCGTTCCAGCGCCGCACGGTGGCGGGGAGGAAATTCGTCAGCGCCACCGTCCCGCTGGCGGTCGCGATGTCATACTTGATCACGGGCGCGTCCAGCACGGACCCCGCCTGGCTGATGAGGTTGGTGGTCTGCACGATGAGCGTGCTCTCGGCGCGGACTTTCGCCAGGTTGAGGTCGAGGTTGTGGGTGATGAGCTCGATGCGCCCGGGGAGGTTCGTCGGGTCGGTCAGCGCCTGATTGGTGTTGGTCCGCGGCGCGAAGAACGGGCTGTTGGCCACGCTCCCGACTTCGGCGCCCCACGCGGTGTAGGTGTTGGTGATGATGGAATTGGTGAAGAGCGGGTCGTAGATGATGTTCGGGAACGTCACGTTGATGGGGAAGCCCGGCGGGCCGATGTCGAGGGTGACGTTGGTGAGGGTCGAGTTGGAGGGCGCGCCGAACAACTGCGATGAGAACGAGCGGTAGAGCTCGTAGTTGGCCGGCTTGAAGCTGGTCGCATCGAGGTTCCGCGCCAGCGCGACGTTCGTCGAGGCCGCAAGCCGGTCCATCAGGGTGATGTAGTTCGTGTAGGGCAGGCCGGTGATGATGTCCACGTCCCGGAAGCTGAACTCGACCTCGGGGACGCGGCCGACGCCCCTGAAGCCGACCTGCGTGGCGATGTTGGTTTCCAATCCGTTCGTGCACACGACGGCGACGGTGACGAAGTAGTTCGACACGTTCGCGCGGCGGATGAAGGTGTGCGTCTGCGCCCCGGCGAAGAACTGGTAGGGCAGCGTGACCAGCGGGAAAATGAACGAAGCGCTGTCCACCTCGTGCGTGGGGGAGAACGGAAACTGGGAATCGAGCGAGGACGCCAGGAACGGCAGGTTCAAGGGCGAGGGCGGCGGCGTGAGCACCTGGTTGGTTCCCACCGCCCACCAGATGTCCTTCACGGCGTAGGCATTGAAATAATTGGTGGTCCCGAACAAGCCGCTGAACAGGCCGGAAGGCTGGCCCACAGCGGAAATGGAACGGCTCATGTTGACGGTGTTGCCCTGGAACCGCAGCAACCCGCCGTGACCGGCGCCGATGATGCCCGCGTTGTAAATGTTCGTCGCGTTGATGTTCAAGTGGCCGCCCGCGGAAGTCGCGAAGAAGTTCGTCGGGCCGAACTGCGCGAAAAAGGCGTTGCCGAGGCTGATGAAACCCTCGTTGACGAACGTCTCGGCCCGCTGGCGCACGTTGTTCGTCACGGTTTCAAACCGAAACCCCGGGTCGAGGAACAGCGAACCGCTGGCCTGGTTGATGAAGCGAAGCGTGTTGTAAACCTGCCAGCTCAGGAACCCGATCGAATCCACGTAACTGATGCTCCCCTCGTTGATGACGGTCGTCGCGTCCACGGTCGCGTTTGAGATCGTCGTGACGTTGCGGAACTCGTTGGTCGTGGCCGCGAGCGCAGCGTGCGCAAGCACGAGCGACACCGCCAACCCCGCAACCAGCTGGGCCGCACTCCGACTCGTTCTTGCCGCGAGGTTCAACATGTCATCAAGGGCGCAACACCAGCGCCTCGAGTTCCTGCAACGTGGTGGTGGTGGGGAAGATTGCGAAGATGGTGCTCTGATCGAACCAGCCCCACACGAAGCCCGGCGGCAAGGCGCCCTCGCTCAGGAAAAACGGAGTCTCGTTCCGGAAGCTCGGCGCCAGCGTCGTGAATGTCACCGCAATGCCCGCACCCGCGGCGCCACCGCCACCGGCTGCCGCGCCCCCCGGCGGAATCACTCCCGGTCCACCCGCCGCCACCACCGGGCCGGTGCCCGTGATGAAGTTGGTCCCGCTGTTGTTGATCCATCGCCCCGTCACCAAGCTCCGCGCGTAAAGAAACGGCTCGGCCGTGGTGCCCACCGTCCCCAAGTCCGCTGCGGTGAACAAGATGTCCGGAAACGCGATGATGCGCTGCACAAGCTGGTTGGTGATGACCGCGTTTGTAATAACCACATCCACAAACCGGTTCGTCACCCGCCGCGACAGCGCCGTGTAGAGTAGCGAATCGAATTCCACCTTTTGGTAGGTCACCCTCCCTATCCCGGGCCGCAAGCCCGTGATGATCGAGTTGGTCGCCGCGTTCGTCAGGTTCAACGTCACGTTCGTCGTTCCACTCGGGCCCCACGGCGAGGGCAGCCCGGTGCCGGCCCCAATCTGCGGCCCGAAGATCCCGTTGCTCACCGCCACGTTGCTCACCCCGGGCGCAAGGCTCTCGATGTTGAAATTGTTGAATCGAAACAGGTAGCGCAACCCGCCCGCGTCGTCCCGCGTCAGCCCGGTCAGGAATTCCCCGCTGCGCGGCCCCAGCCCGAAGCTCTGCGCCGTCAGCGAGATGAAGTTGCCCCCGCCGCTGTCGTCCGTGTTCGCGACGGGTCTCGTCAGACTGTCGTCCGGAGACGGGGACACGCTGCGTTCCACCGCGTCCGTGAACGCCGGGTTCACAAACTCGCGAATGTCATACGTGTAGAGCACATCGTTGACGAAGCTGCTCGCCGCCAGTGTCAGCGGGTCGAAGTTGCGCTTGATCACCAGATAGTTCGTCACCGGCGGCGTGGTGGTCGTCACCGACCGGTTTCGCAGTGTCCAGACGTAGCGATTGGGATTCGCCAGCCCCATTTGCGCCACGATGATGCCCAGCACCGTGCTCTTGAGATCTATGATGCCGAGTTCGCGGGCCTGAAAGTTTTGCAGCCGCGAGGTGGTGGGGAACTCCGAGAGATTCGAGCGCATCTCCGTGACGTGCGGCAGGGCGTTGAGGATGGCGAAGGCCTCGTCCACCGCGCGCACGCCGTTCGTGCCGAAGTAGTTCAGGAAGCTCGCATCGAATCCGTAGGTGAGCAGCGGGACCGTGAGGCGGTATTCCTCGCCCAAGGCCATCGGGCCGCCCAAGTCGTTGGCGAAAACCTGATAGCCCAGTTGCGCGGTCTGCCACGTGGTGAACGGGCCCAGCAACGAGAAGGCACCCGCGCCGCCCGCCAGCGCGGCCACCAGCGCGCCGGTCGCCATGGTTATTCGCAGGCGTTTCATGTTCCGTGATCCGGGTTGAGAGTTCGCTGGTTTGGGTTCGTCATCGGATTCGGATGATGCGGTAGATGATGACGGCGTTGGTGTTGTCGAGGGCGACCGAGTCCGCCGCGCCCGGCGCAAAGCGCGCGCGGCCGACGTTTTGCCACGTGCGAAAGTCGCTGGAGGATTGCACCTGATAGATGGAGCCGGCACGCGCGTTCCATTGGAGGCGCATGGTGGGGCCCACTTGTTCCAAGCCCACGCGCAGGACGCTTGTCGGGTCGCGCGGATCGGTGCCGGCGAGAAACTCCTGCAGGTTGGTCGCACCGTCTCCGTCCGAATCCACGTTGGGGCCGGGCCAGAACGCGCCCTCGCCCCAGTGCAGCGCCTGCCAGTCGTCGGGGAGGCCGTCGAAGTTCGCGTCCTCGCCCCAAGTGCTCCCGCCCGCAGCGGGCGAGGTGGTGCCGCGGCGCCCGTCGGCCAGCGTGTATTCGATGCGGACGCTTTGCGCGCTGCCGGCCACAAGGCCCGTCAGCACATGGTAGTTGTTGGTGACGCTGACGGGTGTGGCGCTGCCGTTGATGTAGAGCTGGTAGCTGGTGACGTTGTAGCCCTCGAGGTCCGCCCACGACACGAGCAGGCGCGAGCCGCTCACGGCCGTGAGCGTGGGCGCGGACAGCACGGGCAAGGGTTGGGAGCTGGAGTAGCGTTGGGCGGCGATGTCGTAGCCGGAGCCGGGCTGGAGATTGGCCCACACGACGAGGAACCGGCCTGTGCCGTCGGCCGCAAGCGCGGGATGGAGTTGCGCGGCGCGCGTGAGCGTGTTGACGCGAAACTCGGCGCCGATTGGAACGCCAAGGTCGTTGACGCGCCGGCCGTAGATGCCCTCGCGCGAGCCGTCCTGCCCCAGGCTCGTCCACACGACAAGGTGCTCGGCGCCGAGCGTCTCGATGCGTGGCATGAACTGGTCGCCGTAGGTGGTGGTGTTCACGCGCGCGGCGTCACCCACTGGCGCGCCGCCGCCGTTGAACGCGCGCACCCAAACGTCCCACGAGTTGGTGCGCACTTCGGCGTCCGTCTGGCTCCATGCCACCGTGAAACCACCGGACGCCGCGGGCGCGACGGCGGGATTCGCGCACGCGGTGATCGCCGTGCTGACCTTGAATTCGTCGCCCAGTGGCTGCGCCGTCGCGTCGTAAATGCGCGCCATGATGTCCACGTTGAAACTCTCGAAGCCCAGCGCGTCCACGCCGCGCAGCGACTCGCTCACCCACGTGACGACAAACCGGCCGCCCGAGAGCGGAGCGATTGCGGGTGAACGCTGGTTGTAGGTCGTGGTCTGATTCACGCGGAATTCGGAGCCGAGTTTGTCGCCGTTGGACGCGAGCCGTTGCGCGAACACGCCCTGCATGCTGCCGTCCTGTCCAAAGCTGCCCCACGCGATGACGACAGAGTTGTCCGCAAGCACCGCGAGCGCGGGGTTGATCTGCTGCTCGTTCGTGTAAGTGTTCACCATCACGTCACCGGTCGTGAACACGCCGTCCGGCCCGATGAAGCGCGCGTAGATTTTCTGGAAACCCTTCGCGCCGCCCTGCCACGTGAATACCGCGCCGCCATCCGCGAGCAAGCCGACGCGCGGGTTTTCCTGGTGGCCCGCGCCGATTTGATTCACGCGATACGTGCCGAACACACCGGACAGATTGTTATTGAGCGCCTGCGCTCCGATGCCGAATCCATCGCCATCCATCGCGCTGTCCTGCCACACGATGAACCCGCCCGTGCTGCGCACTGCCACGCGCGGCTGGACCTGGTCGCCGGGCAGCGGCAACGCGGGAGCGAATTCCCCGCCCTGTGGAGCGAAACTGTTCTGCGCACGAATCGAGGCGGGCCACAGCACAATTGTCAGCGCGGCGAGCACCCCGACTCCAAGTCGGGGTGCTGCCCCGCGCGCGGGTGCCCCGGTCGGCGGAGCCGTGCACAATGGAGCCGTGCGCACTGAGACCGTGCGCCGCGCCGAAACCAATGCCATAAGAATGGGGAACGGGTAACAAACTTGGCAGGGGTTGTCCACGCTTTCCTTCCCGCGCGGCGCTAAGGTTTTTCCCCTACCGGAAGCGGAGGAAGTTTCTTGCGCGCACGGGGTTCGGTTTCCCGGCACCCGGCGCGCGAGCCCCGACTCCGAGTCGGGGGGCGTCACAACAGCGCCCCCTGCGCGGGTGCGTCGCCAAGTTCGCGGCGGAGGCCGCGGAAGCCCCACTTCTCGTAAAGCGTGGCGAGCGCGTGAACATCCGCCTGGCGCAGCGCGCACGCTTCCGGCGCGGGTTCTGCCGGCGCGGCCTCGTCGTGCAGACGCACCATGAACTGGTTCCGTCGTATACCCTCGCGCGCGGCCTCGAGCGCGGCGCGGATGCGGTCGGACTTCACCTCCGCGAGCCGCGCGAGGAGCGCGTCCACCGAGCCGAACTGCTGCAACAACGCCGCCGCCGTCTTCGGTCCCACGCCGGGCACGCCGGGGATGTTGTCCACCGCGTCGCCGACGAGCGCGAGCCAGTCCACGATCTGCGCCGGCTCGACGCCCGTCTTGGCCGCGACCTGCGCGCGCGTCCACAACTGCTCCGACTTGTCGTTCGGGTTCAGCAGGGCGATGTCCGCGGTGACAAGCTGCATGAAATCCTTGTCCGCGCTGGCGATGACCACGCGCAAGCCCGCCGCCGCCGCCGACGCTGCGTCGGGGCAGGCCGCGCGCCGCGCGAGCGCCGCGATCCAATCATCCGCCTCGACCCCGTCGCGGCAGAGCGACGTCACGCCCGCCGCGCCGAGCCACGCGACGATGCCATCCAGTTGCCGCGCCAGGTCCGCCGGCATTTCCGGGCGCTGCGCCTTGTAGCCGGGCAACGCCGCCACGCGTTCCGCCGCCAGTCCGCCGTCCCACACCACCGCCGCGATCGCGGGGGCGAGCGCGGCGCGCATTTTTTGGAACGCCTTGACGAACCCGAAAACCGCGTTCGTCGGCGCGCCATCCGGCCCGCTCAAGCTTCGGATCGCGAAGAACGACCGGTAAGCATACGCGTGCCCATCCACCAGCAGGAAGCAACCCGGGGCCATGAAATTCGCGAGGGCGGAACCGATTGCCAATTGCCAATTGCCAATTGGCAATTGGACATTTGGAAATCCCCCTGCTACCGCGGCAACGCGACCGAAGCCCCCGGCACCGGCGCCGTCCCGTAGGTAATGAAGGGCATCTCCTCCTCCGTGTGCACCCGGTTGCCCGCGGGGTCGATGATCGTTGGCGTCACGAAAATCACGAGGTTCTTCTTGATGCTCGAACTGGACTCGCTGCGGAACAACCGCCCGAACAGCGGCACATCGCCCAGCACCGGCACCTTCTGCTTGACCTTCGTCACGTCCTCCGAGATGAGCCCGCCCAGCACCACCGTCTGCCCGTCCCACACCACGCAACTGGTCACCACCTGCCGCACCCGCGTCCGCGGCAACGGCACCTGCGCCGTGAGCGTTTGCCCCACCGTCCCGCCGCCCACCGACTGCGCCTGAATCAGGTTCGCGAACTGCGACGGCACCGGGTCATACCCCACGAACTTCGTGATCGAAGGTATCATCGTCATCTGGATCGTGAACCCGTCCGCCGACACGAACGGCAACACGTCCAGCACCGGCCCCTCCGGGAACAACTGGGTCGTGGGAGTGATGTTCGCGCCGATGGCGCCGCCGCCGCCGCCGCCCGCGCCGCCGCCCAACCCGCCGCCGCCTCCGGCACCCGTCGCCCCGGCTGTCACCGACGTGATGATCGTCGTCAAGTCCACCGTCTGGATCTGCGCCTGCCGGCCGCTGACCGTGATCACCTTGGGTGCCGTCAACAAATCCACGCCCTGCCTTTCCTCCAGCGCCCGAACCACCAGGCGGAACTGTGGATCCGTCAGAATCCCCGTGATCGTCAACACCTGCTTGCCGGGGTTCGGATGCGCGAACTGCGTCAAATCCCCGTCCGTCCCGCGCGGCGGCGTCCCCACCGCATTCGTCCCGCCAAAGAAACTCAGCGGATTCGGGAAAATCCCGCTCGGGTTCGCCCGCGACCCGTTCGGGTCAATGTAGGCCGGCGCCGTCCCCGGCGACGCTCCCACACGCCCTCCGAGCATCAACGTGTTGCCGATCAACCAATCCAGCCCGAATGCCCGCGTATCCACTTGGTCAATCTCGGCGAACCGCGACTCCACCAGCACCTGCGGCGGCGTCATGTTCAACACCTCCACTGCCTGCAGGATGATGTCCAAATCCACGATGTTCGCCCGCACCATCAACATCCCGTTCCGGTCGTTGAAAAACACCTGCGTCGGTGCCGGGCCGTTACTCCCCAAGTTCACACCAGCCGCTTGGAAAAAATCCCGCACCAACTGACCCGCCCCAGACGTCAGGTTGGTTCCCGTTACACCCGGCAACCCGCCCCCGCCGCCGCCGCCGCCGCCCAAGCCACCACCCGCGCCGCCGCCGCCGGCCACGTTCACACCCGCAACCGTGAAACCAGGCCCACCTCCGCCAGCACCCGCGCCGCCGCCACCGCCACCCAACCCGCCGCCACCGCCACCCAACCCGCCGCCACCGCCACCGCCCAACCCGCCGCCACCGCCCAACCCGCCGCCACCGCCCGCACCACCTTGCCCGCCGCCTCCCACCACGGGCGTTATGGGCAACGCCGTCACCGCGTTGAGCCCCTGCACAAACGTGTTCGGGTCAACACGGAAAATCCGCGTGTAAAGATTCGCCTGCTCCGGCAACCGCTGTGAAAACACGATCGCATAGTCCTCGATGGTGAACTTGATGGGCTTGTCCGCCGTCTTGATGACCACGTCCAGCACCTGCGCGAGCGTCAAGTCCTTGAGCGGCGGCGTGATCTTGACGATGACCGTGTCCAGGTCAATCCGCGCCGTCCCGGCCCCGGCCGCAGGCGCGATTGGGTTGCCCGCCGCGTCCAGAATGGGCGGAGGTGGCACCCCGCCTCCCGCCGGATTGGCCGCTGGCGAATCGTCCAAAATCTGCGAGTTGACCAGGAAGTTGATCCCCTTCTTGTCCGGGTCATGTTTCTTGGTGTCGTCGCTGATGATCTTGATGACCTCGTTGAGCGGCAACCCGTCGAACGACACCTCGGGGAACAGAATCTTCTCCATCTTGGACTGGATCTGCTGGCGCCCCTTGCTCGTGTAGGTCTGCCACGGCACTTCCGAATTCGTCCGGTAATACTGGTTGGGCATCGGAAGGTCGCGCTGGATTTTTTTGTTCCACAGCTGTTTCACCTCCAGAACGCGTTCGTTGTAGGTCTGCTCCTGCTTGCGCAATTCGTCGTCGAATCGCGCCTCGAGAATCAGCCGCAGGTAGTAGTAGGAGATGTTGCTGTATGGATCCAACCGCAGAGCGCTCTTGAGTTCCTTCTCCGCCTCGTCGTAACGCCGCGCCTGATAGAACACCCGCGCGTTCTGCACCAGTTGCTCGACCTTCTTGCGGTCCTCGGCAAACGCACTCAGGCTCGACAGCGCCTCCGCTGACGGCGACCGTCCGCGCTGTTTCTCCTCGACCACCTTGTTGAAGCTCTTGAATTCCTTCGCCGCCTCGTTCTTCGGGTCGAACACGAGCAGCTTGTCCGCCTCCTCGTCGGCGCGCTTGAACTGGCCGCGTTCCTGAAACTGATTGGCCAGCACCAGCCGCGCGCTCTCCAGCCCGCTGAGGGAGAGCTTGATCTCGTTGGCCACGTTCACCTCGCCCAACTGCCGCGCCAAAAGGATGCAGCCTTCGTAGAGCGTGGCGGCGTTGGTGAGATTGCCGTCCTTGTGAACGCGCTGGGCGTAGGTCAGGTTGAGCGTGAGCTGCTGCTTGATGGACGCGCGGCGGTGGGCTTCCTCCTCCATGGCCTTGAAGATGTCCAACTGCTGCGCCCGCGCCGCGCCGGGCAGGAGCATCAAGACTGCGGCGCCAAGCAACAGGCCGGTGACAACTCGGGAGGGGTGCACGGTTGATTCTCGCATGGGTTTTACGGTGTGCGGGGTTTGATTGGAACCGTCGTCGGCTTGCCGGATGAGGACTCCACTCTAAGTTCCGTCTCGGTGATTGCAATGATTTTGTAAGTTTCGCCATCAATCACAAACGTGCCGCCGACGCGCAGCTTTTTGGGAATCGGCGCCGCGGGCACTGGCGGATACACGATATCCACCTCATAGCCAATCAACCGCTTGAACGGGTTGGCCTTCGTCAATGTCTGGTTCAGCACGGGCGGCTCGTTGGCCACCAGCAAATCCACGTCCATCTCCACTTCCCCGCCGGGATTGCGCACGGCCTTCAACACGGCGCGTATCGCATCGCCATCCAGCCGGTTCGTCGTCCCAAGTGAGACACTGCGCGGCAGCCGCTTGCCCGTCGGCCCGACGAGGTATTCGCGAGTCAGCCCCAGCGTCAGGTTCGTCCGGTCGGACGAAACGCTCGCCACCGGGTCAATGATCAGGTGCAGCGGGGTCTGGTTCGTCACCAACAACTTGCTCGGCCCGATCTCCTTCTGCTGCGTCCAAGTGCGGTCGTTCGTGTTCAGCAGCCACGTCCACGGGTTGAACACCGGGTGCCGCGGCGATTCCAACACCAAGCCACCCGCATTCGTCACGCCGGCGATGATTCTCTGGTAGTGCTCCCCATCAAGCTTGACCGCTTGCCTGTCCGGCACCTCCTCCACCGGCCCCGTGCCCGCCTTTACCCTGTTCACCTGCCACAGCAGCCAACCTGCGGCCCCAAGCAGCCCTGCCAGCACCACCGTCAGGATCAGCTTCTCGTAGTGTTTCTTCAGGAAGTCCATGCGATTGCCAGTTCCCAATCCCCAATTTCCAACCCCGATTCGGAGTCGGAGTTCACTGCGAGTCCTCGTCCATCTTGCTGCCCTTCTTCGCCGGGCCGGTTTTGGGCGCGCCGGACGCAGGCGCAGGCATCGGCACGGGCGAGCCTTGCGACGGGTCCGCGCCCGGTGTCGCGCTCACTCCTGCGGTCGCGGCTCCGGCCGTCGGTTTGGAGCCTTTGTAGGGCCGGATGACGTCCACATGCAGCGTCACCAGCAGCGGCTTTTCCTCGAGCAGTTTCACGAACACGCTCCGCGGGCCCGTTGGCGCGACGGCTTTCTTCGCACCTGCCGGCGGGGGGGCGACTGGGCGCGCGCCTCCACCCGGTTGGGTGGTGCCCAAGCCCGCACCAGCGCCGCCGGGGCCGCCTTCGGGCATCTTGCCCGCCATCGGCATGCCTTCGCCGTCCATCTTGGGAATGGGCGTCGTCGCGCCCGAGCTTTCCGTGCCCTGCACTTCCACCTTTCGCACGACCATGAAGGTGCGCGTGTGCGCGAGGCGGTTGAGCACGCCCGCCAGCTCGGGGCTGAAGCTGCGGAAGCTCACCGTGTAGGGCACGACCACGCCGTAGCTGTTGGTCGTGACGTTGCGGTCGGTGATGAATTCGGGGCCGCTGCTCGGCGGCTCGCCCTTGACTTGAACGCGTTGGAGGCTTTGGAGGCTGCTGATCCGGCTCTGGAACAGCACGCCTGCCAGCGTGCGGACTTCGTCCAGATGCACGGCCAACGGGTCTATGATGGTCGCGGGGCGGACGACGGCCTGGCTCTGGATTTCGCCAAACGTGAACCGGTAGCGCGGCGGCAGGGTGATGCCGTTGTTGGTGGCTTCGCGCGTGAGTTCGGCGATGGTGTTGTCGATCAGGATTTTGAAGGTGCCGCTCTCGAGCGCGCGGTTGCTCACGTTGACGAACAGGCCCTCCGCGTCGGCCATGAATTTCTTGAGGACCATCGCGTTGTCCTTCAGGATGGTGATGTTGGCCTCGTTGGGGGTGGGGTCGTAGCCCTTGAGCGTGTTGATGCCGTCCTCGAGTTGCTTGATGGAGACGTCGTAGCTGTCGTGATCGTTGAATTCGATCAGGAGGGAGGCGATGGCCACGCCCAAAAGGGCCAAGGACACAACGCCGGTGATGACCAGCAAGAGGTTTCGTTTGAGCCAGAGCATGGGGGATTCCCAATTTCCAAATTCTAATTGGTCCCGCGGCGGCGGGATAAATTGGAATTTGTATTTATTGGGTGCGGATGGGGCGTTTGAGTTGCAAGGTCACGGCAAAGGTAAAGCTGATGTTGGTCGCGTCCACGTCCTCGATGCGGTTGGTGAGCGTGGTGCCATCGGGAAGGAACATTTGGTTGGTCTTGAAGCGGTCCTGGAGGGCAAGGACGAATTCAGTGTTCGCGCTGGCGCTGTGCTTCTTGAGGTTGATGGCGCGGCAGTCCAGGTTGAGGAAGTGGATGCCGCCGACAGCCTGGGGTTGGCCGGTGTTGGGGTCGGTCTGGGACGGGATGCGCGCGCCGCCCTGCGCTGCCGCGCCCGCCGTGGGGTCGTAAGGAGTCAGGCGCTCGATCCAGACGCCGGCTTGGATGCGTTCATTGGTGCTCACGCCGTCGGGCACGGGCGGGCTGGCTTCAATGCGAATGAAAATGTCCTGCAGGTTGGAAAGGATTTCAGACCAGTAAACGCGGGACTTAAGAACGTCCTCGTAAACTTGGGCCTGCCACCGGACTTCATCCAGATCCTTGCTGGCCTCGTTGATGCGCTCGGCAGCCTTGTTCATGGGACCGAATTGCTTCTGAAGTTCCGCGCGCAGGCCCGCCTTCTTGCCGCTGGCCCAATGGTAGAAGCGCCCCATCGCGAAGACCACGAGGATAACCGAGAAGATGCTCGCGATGAAGTAGCCCCTCTTGTGGGAGAATTCCTGGCGCTTGCGGTGCGTGTCGGGCATCAGGTTCAACTCGACGGGGCATTGGGCGAGATTGCGAATGGCCAGTCCGACGACCTCGCCGAAGGTGTGAGCGTGCTTGGCCAGTTCCTCGAGGGTGACGCCGTGGTCAATCTCCACCGTGCGGAAGGGGTTCAGATACTCGACGCCGGTGTTGATTTTCTCCGCAAAGAACTGCGCCGTGTAGGGCATGAGCGACGCGCCGCCCGCAAGGTAAAGCCGCTGCGGCGCCGTGCCGCCCTGCTGCCCGCGGTAGAACTGCACGGTCTGGTTCATCTGGATGTGCAGGCGGGTCATCACCTGCCGCGCGATCTTCGAGATGAGCGCCTGGTGCGGGCTGTTCGGGTCCTCATACGCGCCGCCGAGCGACACGAAGCCCTCCTCGATCTTGAGCTTCTCCGCGTCCGCGAACGGCACGCGCGATTCGTTGGCGAAGTCGTTCGTGATGGAATTGGCGCCGATGTTGATCCCGCGCGAAAAGCTCTTGGCCTTCTCGAAGAAGAGCAGGTTGCTGGTCTTGGCGCCGATGTCCAGCAGCATGCTGCAACCTTCTTGGTCGCTGTAGTTGAACCGGAAGCAATTCACCAGCGCCGCGTGCGAAACATCCACCAGTTGCAAGTCCAGCTTGGCCGACTCGCAAATCCGCAGGTAGGCCTCCACCACTTCCTTCTTGATGGCCACCAGCAGCACTTCCAGCGACCCGTCCGCCGCCATGCCGAGCAGTTGATAATTCCAAACCACCTCCGCCAGCGGGAACGGCACGTTTTGCTGCGCCTCGTATTGGATGATCTCGGCGAGCTTCGCCGCGGATTCTCCGGGCAGCTTGACGAACTTGGAGAAAACCTGCGAACCGGGCGCGCAGATGTTGACCTTGCGCGCCACGAAGCCCTTCTCGGCGATGGCCTCCCGCAATTTTTGGAGGACGATAGCCTCGCGCGCGGCCTCCTGCGTGCCCTCGGGCCCGAGCGGCTTGACCGCCCAGCGCACCAGCTTGAGCGAGCCACCCTCGGCGTGCTCGAACTCGCCCATCTTCAGCGTGCCCGCGCCGAAATCAATGCAGAGAAATGGTTTGGCCATCGGAACGCGACCCGTGTCGCCGCCACACTACGCCCGTTCTTGCAAAACACAAACCAGCGGGGCGAACACGTCGGGGCTTGGGTAACGGAAATCCAGAAGGGGGTCAATTCAAAGTTCCGCGTTTGTCATTCGTAGGGCGCATCTCACTTTCTTGCAAGCGACTCAGGCGTCGGAAACTGACAGAACGAAGGAGGCAGAAAAAACCGGGGGTCCGGGCCCATGTCAGGACTCATGAGGCTGGCAAAATGAATGGGAACAAACGAATGCGCGGCCAAAGGAGTGGATGCGCCTTCCTCCGTTCACCTGCCGTCCGTGCTGCGCCGTGTGCCAGTCCTTCTTTTTGCCCGCTTCGTTCTGTCAGTTCGTCCGCCCTTCACTCTGTGCTGCAACAAACTGAGATGCGCCCTCATTCGTAGTTCTGCGTTCCGGGTTCCGGGTTCCGGGTTCGAAGTTCGAGGTTCCTTGGTCGTCCCTCATGTCGTCATCACTCATCACTCATCCTATCCGCCCCCGAAACTTCCCGCTTGGCACTTCGCGCGTGGCACTCCACGCTCCCTGCCATGCTCCATCGCACCGTGTTGCTCTCGGGCCTGCTCCTCGCCGGGGCGGGCGCAATCCAAGCCGCCGAGAACCGCCTCGAGCGCGTGAAGAAAGACCGCGCGGACGTGACAGCCGGAGGGCTTTGGGTTTACAACGACCTCGACCAGGGCTTCGCCGAGGCGCGCCGCACCGGCAAACCGCTCGCCGTCGTCTTCAGGTGAGTGCCCTGAGTGGAGTGCCGCGGCTTTGACGAGCAGGTTGTTCGTCACGATCCCCGCATCGCCTCGCTGATGAAGCAGTTCGTCGGCGTGCGCGTGGTCCAGTTCAACGGCACCGACCTCGCCCGTTTCCAGTTCGACCCCGACCTCACCTACGCCGCGTTCTTCATGAACGCCGACGGCACCCTATACGGCCGCTTCGGCTCCCGCTCGGACATGAAGGACGCCGAGCGCGAGATTTCCGTCGAAGGATTCGGCAAGGCGCTCGCCGCCGCACTCGAACTGCACAAGGGCTTTCCCGCGAACAAATCCTCGCTCCTCGCCAAGACCGGCCCGCCCACGCGCTTCAAGTCGCCCGAGGAGTATCCGTCCCTCAAGGGCCGCTACCAGCGCACGCTCGACCCGGAGAAGCCCGTGCAGAGCTGCGTGCATTGCCACCAAGTCCTCGAGGCCGAGCGCAAGATGTATCGCAGCGCGGGCCGGCCCATTCCCGACGAATGGCTCCGCCCGTGGCCGATGCCCGACGTCGTCGGCCTGTCCTTCGACCCGAAGGAGAAGGCGAAACTGCGCAGCGTCGCCGCCGGTTCGAGCGCCGCGCGCGACGGCTTCAAGGCCGGCGATGAAATCCTCACGCTCGAGGGCCAGCCCATCATCAGCATCGCCGACGTGCAATTCGTGATGCACTTCGCCAAGGCGCCCGCCGCGCTCAAGGCCGAGGTGCTCCGCGCCGGGAAGAAATCGTCGCTCACGCTCACGCTCGCCGCCGACTGGCGCCGCCCGAGCAACTTCGCGTGGCGCCCGAGCGCGTGGGACCTGCGCCGCATGGGCACCGGCGGCCTCAAGCTCGACCCGCCTTCCTCCGATCTCGCCACGAAAGCCGGCATCGCCCCGAACTCGCTCGCGCTCGAGATCAAGCACGCCGGCGAATACGGCGAACACGCGCTCGCGAAGAATGCAGGCTTTCGCAAGGGCGACATCATCGTCGCCGTGGACGGCAAGTCCGCGCCGATGACCGAGGCCGAATTGCTCGCGCTCATGCTCGCCAAGCCCGTCGGCGCAAAAGTTCCGGCCACCGTCGTGCGCGGCGGACAGCGGCTCGACCTGCAGATTCCCACGCAGTGATGCAGCCGGACCCGCGCGCCGTGCTGCTCACGCCTTCCTTCGCGCCACGAGGAACGCGTTGAACATCCCGTAGCGCCACGGGCCGAGGTTGAGCAGCCA
>Ga0233424_10000304_pt1 | contig 66497 bp, 56 predicted proteins | sample Watercolumn_Towu_FD_181011 | JGI IMG/M metagenome (GOLD analysis project Ga0233424, IMG submission 181011) | Freshwater microbial communities from Lake Towuti, South Sulawesi, Indonesia - Watercolumn_Towuti2014_125_MG | ecosystem: Environmental > Aquatic > Freshwater > Lake | place: Indonesia... | reverse complement strand
GGTGCGGAGCAGCGTAGGGAACAGCGGCGGCAGATACATCGTGAACAGGCCGAACACGCCCGAGAAAAATCCGACCGCCGGGAACCAGACCCACACGAGCGATTCCCAGGTGCGGTCCTGCATGAACGTGAGCGCCATCGAGCACACGAAGCCGAGGTAGCACAGCGCAATGGAGCGGCGGTAGCCGAAGGCCTTGGCGACGGCCGCGGCGAAGAAGTTGCCCGCGATGCTCGACACGATGATGACGAAGAACGCGATGCTGACCCATTGCTGCTTGAAGGTGGCGACCGACTTGGCTTCGTCTCCACCGTCAGCGGTCGCGGCGAACTTCGCCTGCGCCGCGGCCGCGAGGTCGGGGAGGTTCCGCAGGTGCTGCGCGTGCCAGAACATGAACGCCCACCACGCCGTCAGCCCGCACGCGCAGACGATGATGGTTAGAAACGTGATGCGGCGCACGCCCGGCGCGAAGAGGTCCGCGACACCGGGCTTCTTGTCGCCCGCGGCTGCGCTCGCGGCGGCCCATTCCTCGGGTTCGGGGACGTTGCGTCGAATCCAGAACACGAGCAGCGCGGGCACGACGCCGACGAGGAAGACGTATTTGGGATGGAGGTCGGCCATCACGAACGTGGTGAGGCACGCGAGCAGCACGCCGATGTTCACGCCGGTTTGCAGCACGGCGGCAATCCACGGACGCCACCGGCGCGGCCAGGTTTCGGAAAGGAGCGACGAACCGACGGCCCATTCGCCGCCGATGCCGAGCGCGGCGACGAAACGGAAGATGAGCAACTGCCACCACGTTTGCGCGAAGAACGACAGGCCGGTGAAGAGCGCGTAAGTCAGGATGGTCAGGCACAACGCGCGGCTGCGCCCGAGCAGGTCGCCGAGGCGTCCGAAGAACGCGCCGCCGAGCGCCCAGCCGACGAGGAACGAGGCCTGGATGAGGCCGCTCTTTTCCTTCACGAGTTCGTGCGCGGGCGTGGCGCCGGCGGGGATCAGCCCCTCGTTCATGAGCAGGTAGGCGACGAAGGTCGAGGCGACAAGCCCGTAGAGGTGCATATCCAGCCCGTCGAAGAGCCAGCCGAGCCACGCGGCGATGCCGGACTTCCATTGGCGCGGCGAAAGTTCCTTGAGGGACGCGGCCTCGTTGGACGGCGTGGCGGAGTGCTCGATGTCGGCGCGCTTGAGAAACTTGGTGTCGGTCTGCAAACGCTCGATGTTCTCGCCGTAGCGCTTGATCTGCTGGGTGTCCTTCGAGCGTTTCATTGGAGGTGCGGGGGCACCGTAGCGGAATCGGACGCGCGCGGGCAATGGCAACTTCGGGAAAGTTTGAGTCCGCTGAAGAGTGGCGATGGCACGGCGGGGCAATCCGCATGAAGGACCGAGGGAGTGCCGAAGTTGCGGTCTCCGTTCCCGCTTCGCGCCCACAATCGCAGCATCTCGAATTGCCAAGCGGGCGGACGATTGCTAAACACGGCGGCCTTTGACATGGCGCTCATCGTCCAGAAATACGGCGGCACTTCCGTGGGCAACCCGGAACGCATCAAGAATGTCGCGCGCCGCGTGAAGCAATATCGCGACCGCGGCGACCAGGTGGTCGTGGTCGTCTCCGCGATGAGCGGCGTCACGGACGGGCTCATCAAGCTCGCCAAGGAAATCATGCCGCTGCCGCCCGAGCGCGAGATGGATATGCTCCTCGCCACCGGGGAACAGCAGACCATCGCGCTCACGGCCATCGCGCTCCAGCAACTCGGCGTGCCCGCAGCATCGCTCACGGGCGCCCAAGCGGGCATCGTCACCGACGGCGTCCACACGAAGGCGAAAATCCAGAACATCACGCCCAAGAAGGTCCACGCGCTGCTCGATGCGGGCAATGTCGTCATCGTGGCGGGCTTTCAGGGCGAGACCGCCGAGGGCCACATCACCACGCTGGGCCGCGGCGGTTCGGACCTCACGGCCATCGCGCTGGCGGCGGCGGTGAAGGCCGACCTCTGCCAGATTTACACCGACGTGGACGGTGTTTACACCGCCGACCCGCGCATCGTCCCGACCGCGCGCAAGCTCGCCGAGATTTCCTACGACGAGCTGCTCGAGCTTGCCGGCGCGGGCGCAAAGGTGATGCAGCTTCGCTCGGTCGAGTTCGCCAAGAAGTTCGGCGTCGTGTTTGAAGTCCGCTCCAGTCTCAACGACAACCCCGGAACCATCGTGAAAGAGGAAACACAAAGCATGGAAGGCGTCGTCGTGCGCGGCGTCGCGCTCGACAAGAACCAGGCCAAGGTCACGCTCGTGGGCGTGCCGGACCGGCCCGGCGTGGCGGCGCGGGTGTTCACCGCGCTCGCGGACGGCGCGATCAGCGTGGACATGATCGTGCAGAACGTGAGCCACGGCGCGACTTCGCCGACGACGGACATCTCGTTCACCGTGGACAAGCCGGACCTGCTCAAGGCGCGCAAGGTGATCGAGAGCTTGAAAGGGGAGATTGGCTACAAGGAGGTTGATGCCGACGAGAGGATCGGCAAGCTCTCCATCGTGGGGGTGGGCATGAAGAGCCACAGCGGCGTGGCGGCGAAGATGTTCAGCACGCTCGCCAAGGAGCGCGTGAACATCGGGATGATTTCCACGAGCGAGATCAAGGTGTCCGTCATCATCAGCCTCGACCAAGGCGAGCAGGCGATGCGCGCGCTGCACTCGGCGTTCATCGGCTAGCCAAGTCGCGCGCCCGGTTGCGTCCAGGGCAACCGGTGCAATCGGAATTTCACCGGGTCGCCGTCGCGCGGCGGCAGTTCCGCCTCGAGGAAGCCGCCGTCCTTGAACAATTGAATCCCCGTCAGCGACGGACACAACTTCACGCGGAACGGCCGCCAGAGCCGCGCGCGGTTCAGCGCGACGCTGTAGCGGCGGATGGACTTCCCGCAGAACCCGACGACCGGCATGCCCGCGAGCACGCGGCTCTGCCACATGAAAAACTCCGAGTGCATGTGGCCGATGATGGTCTGCTCGAACTGCGGGAGGCGCGCGCGCACGGCCGGTTCGTCGTGGAGGAACGGCAGCGCGGTCGGGTCGTGGCAGAAGAGAATGATGCGGCGGTCGCGCGGAACCGAATCGAACACGCGCCGGACGGCATCGAGGTGTTCCTCGCGCAGGCGCTGCCACCCGGCGAGTTCGGCTTCGAGCATGTCCCGCTGAAAAACCGGCAGGCCGATGAGCGTGGACGTGAGGCCGATGAGCACGTGGCGCCCGGCTTCGCGCGTCCAGAGCGGCTCGAGGCCAAGCTCGCCGACGGCGTGATGCCAGCTCGCGAGTCGCATGCCGCCGCGATTTCCCGCGAGGCTGGTCTTGCCCAGCTCGTGGTCGCCAATGGTCGCGGCGAACCGGGAGCCAAAGCGCGAGCGCAGCTTCGCAAGGCACTCGGCCGCGCTGGCCCGCGCGGCGTCGTCGCTCACGCCGACGAACGCCGAGTCGCACGAGAAATCCCCGTTCGCCACAACCAAGTCCGGCTCGCCCGCGCGCCCGAGAAAGGTGTCGAGCATGTGCGCGTGCGCGGTCGGCTCCTCGAGCCACACGAACTTGCGATACGCCCGAAGCAGCAGGCGTGTCGGCAGGTCCGGCACCGCGCGGTGCTCGAAACCGATGCGCGCCCGCTCCGCCGCGCCGGCGTAGTGGATGTCGCTGACGACGACGAGTCGGGTGGAGTTCACGCGCGGCGCGATTTCATCAGGCCGGCCTGCGGAAGTCACGACGCTCGACAACGCGGCAGCCCGCCGTCCAAACTGCCGCGCGCATGAAACTGTTCGGCCTCACCGGCGGCATCGGCATGGGCAAGTCCACGTCGGCGCGCCTCCTGCGCGAGCGCGGCATCGCCGTCGTGGACACCGATGACCTCGCGCGCGACATGGTCGAGCCCGGTCAACCTGCGTTGGCGGAGATTCGTGCGCATTTTGGAGACGTCGTGTTGAAACCGGACGGCACGCTCGACCGGGGCGCGCTCGCTCGGCGTGTGTTTGCGGATGCGGGCGAGCGCGGACGGCTCGAGGCCATCCTGCATCCGCGCATCCGGGCGGTGTGGCTCGAACAGGCGGCGAGGTGGCGCACCGAGGGCCGCGCGGCCGGCGTGGTGGTGATTCCACTGCTGTTCGAGACGAAGGCGGAGGCGCACTTCGAAGCGACCATCTGCGTGGCGTGCACGGCGGCGACGCAGCTCGCGCGGTTGCAGGAGCGCGGTTGGAACGCGGAGGAAATCCGCCAGCGGATGCAATCGCAGTGGTCGGTCGAGGTGAAGCTGGATCTCGCGGACTTTGTGGTGTGGACCGAGGGCGACGTGTCGGTGCACGCGGAGCAACTGCGGCGCATCGTGCCGGACGCGCCGGCGTCGCGCGCCGCCTGACTACTTCGCGGCGGAGAGCCGTTGCGAGAGCCGGCGGGCGAGGCGCTCGAGCGCGGGCGAGCGGTCCAGCGGCGCGAGTTGCGCCTCGATGATGCAGAGGCTGGCGGTGTGGGCGCGCGCTTCGCGGAGCGCGGTGTCGAGTTCCCCCTCGGTTTGCACGAGCCAGCCGCGGCCGGCGCCGAGGACTTCCGGCACGCGGTGAAAGCGCAACGGCCACACATCGTTGTAAGGCCCGTCGTGAATGTGCCGCTCCGTGCCGTAGCCGGAGTTGTTCAGCACGAGGACGATGGGGTTGAGCCCGTAGCGCGCGGCCGTGGCGAGTTCCATGCCGGTCATGTGAAACGCGCCGTCGCCGACGAGCACGAGCGGGCGGCGCGCGGGATTGGCAAGCTGCGCGCCGACGGCGGCGGGCACCGCGAAGCCCATCGAGGCGTAGTAAGCCGCGGCGAGGAACTCCGTGCCGCGATGGATGTGCAGGTCCGCCGCGCCGAACAGCGAATCGCCGACGTCCGCGACGACGACCGTTTCGGCGTCGAGGAAGCTGTTCAAGTGGTCGAACAGCCGCTGCACGGTGAGCTTGCGTCCGGCGCGCGCGAGCGAGAAGGGCGCGGCGGGCTTCACTTTCGGCAATCGCGGCAGCGCGCGGCGCCGCAGCTTTGCCTTGAGCAGACCGCGCACGAAATCCTTGAAGCGCACGTCCTCGAAGTTGTGGTAGCCGATGGAGAGTTTCTCGCTCGTCGCGTAGATGGCGCGCGCGAGGTCGAGCCGCGCGGTGTAGATGCCGAGGTTGATGTCCGTCATGAACGCGCCGAGCATCAGGACGCAGTCGCTGGACTCGACGTGGCGCCGAACGTCCTCGCGGCCCATCGCGCCTTCATAAACGCCGAGATAAAACGGGTAATGCTCGCCGATGACGGACTTGCCGAGGATCGTCGCGGCGACGGGGATGTTGGTGCGCCGGGCGAGGGCGAGCAGCTCGCGCTGCAAGGCGAACCGGTGAATCTCGATGTCGGCGAGGATGACGGGCTTTCGCGCGGCGTTGATGCGCTCGGCCGCCTCCGCGAGCGCTGCGCGGAGCACGGCCGGCTCGCTCGACTCGTGCAGTTCCGCGGGCTTGTGGTTCGCCGCGCCGCGCCGGAACACCATGTCGCGCGGCAGCTCGATGTAAACGGGCCGCTTGAACCGCATCGCCGCGTGCAGCACGCGGTCAATCTCCGCGAAGGCCGTCTGCGGGTCGGTCAGCACGGTGCTCGCGATCGTGATCTGCTCGAAGACCTTTTTCTGCGTGTCGAACTCGCGGACCTTGTGGTGCAGCAGCGGGTCCTTGAGCCTCTCGCGCATGCCCGGCGCGCCGCTGATGACCACCACGGGCGATTTCTCCGCAAAGGCCTCGGCCGTGGTGTTCGCGACCTTCAGCCCACCCACGCAATAAGTGATGCAGACGGCTCCGAGTCCGCGCACGCGGGCGTAGGCGTCCGCCGCGAAGCCCGCGCCCTGCTCGTCGGCGGTGTTGATGATGCGCAGCGGGCTCGCGAGAAGCTGGTCGTAGAAGCCCAGCACGTAGTCGCCCGGAATCCCGAAGACGTGCCGCACGCCGAGCGCGTGCAGTCGTTGGATGAGATACTCGCTGATGGTGGGCGGTGGCATGGCGTCGCGGGGACGCTAACACGCAACACGGCGCACGAAAAGCCTCGCGCGGGAATCATCCCAAACCCGCGACCTTCCATCCGTCGCGATACGCGCTGCGGATGAGCGCAGGGAATCCGAGCACGGCGGACGCGGCGGCGGAGGAATTGGCGGCGGTTCATAGGCGCTGAGTGGTTGAGTCGGAGTCAAGCGGTGCGTGAGGGAATTGCGAGTGCGTTTTTGGACTGCGGCGGCAAGCGCAGCGCGACGCCGCTTTGTCATTCCGTTGAACGCTTCGAGTGATTGCTTGCGATGGTCCGCTTCGCACGAAAGGAAAGCACCGTCGCCGCTGCGCCCTGTCGGCGCAGTCCATGACGCGCTCGGGATGGAAGAATGAAGATCCGTCTGCAAACTGCCGCTGGGGTCTGCTTCCGTGGTTGCCTGCGTTCATCAGTCTTGTTTGTCGCGAGGCTGACGGCTATGGTTTGCCCATGAAGCTGCAAGAAGTTGAGCGCATCGTGGACCGGGAGCTGTTCCGTCCGTTCGTCATCCGGCTCACGAACGGCGCGAAGTATCACTTCAAAACCCGCCGGGACCTTGGCGCGAGCAAAGACTGTCAGATGCTTTTCTATTTCAGCGATGCCGGTGACAATGTGCGCATTGACGCGAACAGCATCGTGGAGATTTTCGAGAAGTGATGGCCTGCCTCGGTTTCAAGGTGGACTGACTCATCCAAGTCCCGCTCGAGCTTACGCAAACTTCGGCAGCTCGAATCCCTTCCGATGCTCGCGGCCGACGAGCTTGTTTGCCTCCGCGTCGTCGAAGGTCTCGGTCTTCGGATCAATCCGCAGCTTCCTGCCGATGCGCCAGGCGATGTTGCCGGCGTGGCACATCACCGTGCTGATGTGGCCGGAGAAGATTTCCTGGTTCAGCGACTCGCGCTTCCTGCTCTTCACCGCATCGAGGAAGTTCCGCACGTGCGCGCGGTCGCCCACGTCGCCGCGACCTTCCTTCATCACCTTGCCGGCTGGGTCGAAGGCCTTCCACGACGTGTTCGTAATGAGCATCCAGCCGTTCTCGCCATAAATCACCGCGCCCTCGCCCGCGTCATGGAGGCGCGGCTTGGACCAGAGCCGCATCTCGTATTGGATCACTGCCTTCGGATAGTCGTAAGTCACGAATTGCGTGTCCGGCCATTGCTGGTCGTCGTCGAAGAAGAACTTCCCGCCGGAACAACTCACCGCGTCGGGAAGCGTGTCGAGTCCCATCACGTAGCGGCAGTAGTCAATGCGGTGGACGCCGTCGTTGCCGAGGTCGCCGGTGCCGTAGTTGAACATCCAGCGCCACGCGCTGGTGACAATGGTCTCGTTGTAGGCGCGCTCGGGCGCGGGGCCTTGCCAGATGTTGTAGTCAAAGCCCGGCGGCGGCTGGCCGTCGGGGGCGAGTCGCACGGGGCGCGTGTGCTCCGTTTCCCACGCGCGGCCGGAGATGACCTTGCCCAGCGCGCCGCTTTGGACGAACTCCCGCGCCTCGCGCAGCCACGGCGTGCTGCGGATTTGCGTCCCCACCTGCACCATGCGGTCGCGCTTGCGCGCGGCGGTCACGGCCACGCGGCCCTCGGCGATGTTGTGGCTGGCGGGCTTCTCCACATACACGTCCTTGCCCGCGAGGCAGCCCTCGATGGTCGGCAGCGCGTGCCAATGGTCCGGCGTGGCGACCATGAACGCGTCAATGCTGGGGTCGTTGAGCAGGTCGCGATAGTTCTCCACGAGCTTGGGTTTGCGGCCGGTGCGCTTCTCGACTTCCGCGCCGCGCTGCTCCCGGATGTTGGCGCGCAGGTCGCAGATGTGCGTGATCTCGCAATCCGGCTCGGCGAGGAACGACCCCATCACCGAGTTTCCACGCCCGCGCACGCCGATGCAGGCGACGCCGATCTTGCCGTTCGGATTGGCGGCGGTGAGCAGGGCAGGGGCGCTGGCGGCGGCAAGGGCGGCTTTCAAGAAACTGCGGCGTGAAGACGCCCGTGGCGTCGGTGGAAACATGGAGTTCATGCTCCGAGCTTGCGCGAGCCTGCAAAGGAAGGCAAGGACGGCGAATCCGACGGATGCGCCACAGGCCGGCATGGTCGCCTCCCGATGAGTTCCGGTCGCGTCCGCTCAAACCGCACTCCGCGCAGGTCGTGCGGCCCGCCAGTCAGGCTGGCGTTTGATGCGCCGACGCCGCGGTCACTTGGTCGCGCGGCGCTTCGACAGGAAGAACTCCACAATCTTGGGAATCGCCGGGCCGACCACGTCGCCGTGGGTGCCGCCGGGGATTTCGTGGTATTCGTGCTCAACGCCGAGCTTCTTCAACTCGGCCACCATCGAGCGCGAGCCTTCGACGGGCGCGGTGCGGTCGGCGTCGCCGTGGACGCAATACACCGGGATGTTCTGCTGCTTGAGGTTCGCGAGCGGCAATGCGTTCGCGCCCGCGCCGCCGCTGGCAATAGGTGCGAGGCCCGCCCAAATTGTCGCGTGCTTCGAGCCGAGCGTCCACGTGCCGCCGCCGCCCATCGAGTGGCCCATGAGGTAGATGCGCGCCGGGTCCACCTTGTAGTTCTCGCGCACGAGGCGCAGCACGTTGAGCACGTCCTGCTCGCTGAGCTGCGTCATGCGCGCGGTCTCCTTGTCGAGCGCGCCGGGCCGGCCGTAACCGCCGTTGCGCCGGTAGCCAAGCGGCGTGGCGACGATGAAACCGCGCTCCTCCGCGAGCCGCGGCAACGCGCCGTTGCCCTGCTGGATGAACGTGTTCTCCGTGCCGCCCAAGCCGTGCAGCACGATGATGAGCGGCACCGCCTTCGAGCCGTCGTAGCTCTTCGGCACGACGAGCCGATACGGCATGACTTCGCCGGCCTCCTCGAACTTGTAGTGGCGCGACAGCACGCCGCGCTCGGTGGGCAACGGATCCTTGCCAGCCTCGATGGACTTGAGCAACTCCTCGCTGCGCGCGATGCCGGCGAGGAAGTCATACTGCGCGGGCTCGATCCTCCCGCTGTTCAGCACCTGCGCGAAGTCGAACGGGTAACGGATGCTCGCTTTCGCCTGATCGAAGCCGCGGATCAGCGCCAGCCGGCCCTCGATGTTGCCGCGTTTCGAGTCGAAGTCGCGGATGAAGTAAACCGGTGACGACTGGCGGTGGACCAGCTTCTCGCCGTCGCGCAACTCGATGTTCAACTGGTGGCCGGCCTCGGCATCCGTGGCGGCCTCGACGGCAAACCGGAAGAACGCCTTGGCCATTGCCGTCTCGTCCACGGGGAACTGCCCGAGCGGCCTGGCGTCGCCGCCACCCTTCGCCTTGCCCTTGCCCGCCGCCGCGAGGCCGGCGCGGGAGAGCGAGACGTGCGCGGTGAGCTTGCCGCCGCCGTCGCGCGGCGCGGGATACTGCTGGCGGAGGCAGATGAAGAGGCGGTTCGCCGGATCGCACACGACCGCCTCGGGCGCGAGCACGAGCGAGTTGGTGAAGTCCGAATGCGCCGTCCACGCGCGGCCCTCCATGAGCGCGATGCCGCGGTGGAGTTCGCGCGAGATGAGGGCGGTGTTGCCCTTCGCGCGAGCGGCGGCGGCGGCGTCCTCGATTTTCTTGAGCTCGGCCTTTTGCTCGTTGTTGAGCGACGCGCTGCGGCTGAGCACGCGATAACGAAGCTGGAGCTGCGAAAGTTGCAGCGACGTCTGGGCCGCGGCTCCCGAAACGAACAGGCAGACGAGGACGAGACAGGGCAACATGGCTTTCATCGGTGCGGCCATCTGAGAACATCCCGCCGCGCCCGGCAAGCCCTCATTCGGCGCACGACACGGTGCGGGCCGGAACTGACATCAGGCTGCAAGAGGGCGGAGAGGGCGCAAAGCAGGACATCCCCGCCCGTGAACCGGTCACGTGCAGGCCACCTCTTTGGACGGCGGTGGCAACCCCGCTCGGAGCGGGGTTTGCGCCGCGTGCGAGCCGTCCAAACCGCCGTCGCCGCGCTCGTGCAGTCTGCATGCGCGGGGTGACATCGCGCTGGTTTTAGAAGGGTTAGGGTCAAGGAAGATTGCGTTGTAAAACAGTTGACACCCGTTGTTACATGTTGTCTTGTGTTGTGAATGAAACCAAACGAACTCCTAAAACTTGCCACTGAACAACCCAGCAAATTCGGATTGGAAGTCCATCGCGATACAATTCATGAGCTTCGGAGAAAGGGATTTTCTTGGCGGTCAATCGCCGATTTCCTCATCGAGAAGGGGGTCAAGACTGACCACGCTCGAGTCTATCGCCTGATGATGGAGAGCGACCCTCTGTTCGACCATCAGGATCACCCTCAAAATATTGGCGGTTTGCTCTACGAATCGCAGAAAGGGCAACCACTTCGACATTACGAACGTGGTTTGGCTATCGGGATTAAGGAGAAGTTGAAGTGCATCGCTTTGGAACATCCGGAAAAGATCTCCTCAGTTTATTGCCAGTGTCAATTTCGCTTGTCGGCCTCTCCGAATCGAGTGTGGCTCAAAAAATTGCACACGGAACTCCATGCAGAATTCAACCCCGAATGCCCAACCCTCCTAGCGAGTGTAATGGGCTTCGAACTAAAGTTTGAAGCCGATGTCATGGCGCTCGACTGCCCAACTTACAACCTTAGCCAGCATTTTGCTGAAACTCGGAAAGCGGTGGAGAACACAACTCGTCACTTTTGCGAGAACAAGGGTTGGTGGATCGACCAGCGGCTGCGCAATGAAGACCGGAACAGGAAGATTCTTGGGCTTTATCATTCACCAAATAAAAGCGCGGATGAGATTTTGGAGGGGCACGCGGAGTATTATGACGGTCTGGCTAAGAGCTTAAAGAAGGAATTCGATAAACTGTCTTTGCACGATTGATTCTTCAGCGCGAAGCGAAAGAACTACCAACTTGACCTACCAGATGAAAGTCCACTTGCATCAGATCGAATGGGCATCGGTAGTCTCCCAATGCGGCTGCCGAGGCCACAATGGCAAACCGAAGAATCTCTATGCTTCCGAATCGGAAGCGAAACGCACAGCAGGTTCTTGCTCCCGCGAGCGTAGGATTTCCCTACGCGCCTATCCTTGTCCCACTGGAAAGGGCTGGCACCTGACCAGTTCGTAGGACTTCTACGCTCTCCCGGCGTGCGCTAGGAAATCAGGGTTGGCCGTCGGACTCAATCCTTCTCGCCCCAGACTTTCGGCGACTTGAAGTCGGCGGCTCTCGGGGCGGACTTGGGCGGGACGGCTTGTTTCGCGAACGCTTCAAGTCGGGCTCGGAGTTCCTTCACTTTGTCGGGATGTTGCTCGGCGAGGTTGGCCTTTTCGGAGAGGTCCTCGGCGAGGTTGAAGAGTTCGATGCGAGGCGCGTCGCCGGCGGCGGCTTGCATTCCCTTCTTGCCTTTCTTGGCGGTGTCGGTCGCGGCGGCGGCGGGCGCTGCGCCCTCGTCGCTGTCGGCGAGGTTGCCGCCCATCACGAGTTTCCAGTCGCCCATGCGAATCGCGCCGTTGCGCGGCGTGGTGTTGAGCAGGATGGCGTCGTGCGGGGACTTCGCGCCGGCGGTGAGCACGGGCCAGATGTCGAGGCCGTCGGGGGCGTGCTTCTGTTCCGTCTTCGCGCCCGCGAGTTTCAGCAGCGTGGGATACCAGTCCACGATGTGCAGCGGCTCGTGGATGACGGTGCCGGGCTTGATGTGGCCCGTCCACGTGGCGAAGGCGGGGACGAGCACGCCGCCTTCATAGAGCGTGCCCTTGGCGGCGCGAAGCTTGCCGTTGGTCGCGCCCTGCGCGAGCGGCCCGCCGTTGTCGCTGGAGAAGATGAAGAGGGTGTTGCCGGTCAAGCCGCGCTTCTCGATGGCGGTGGCGATGCGGCCAATCTGCTCGTCCACGGCGTGGACCATCGCGCAGTAGGTGCGGCGCTGGCGGTTCTCGATGTGCTCGTAGAGTTTGAGGTGCTCGGGCAACGCCTGGAGCGGCGTGTGCGGGGCGTTGAAGGGGACGTAGAGGAAGAGCGGCTTCTGCGCGTCCTGCTTTTCGATGAGGCGGACGGCTTCGTTGCCGAGGAGGACGGTGGTGTAGCCTTCATCGCGGCAAATCTGGTCGTCGCGATGCCAGTCGAAGCCGCCGTCGCGCTCGTGGGTGAAGTAGTCGAGCGCGCCGTTGTAGTGGCCGTATTGGTGGGTGAAGCCGCGGCGGGTGGGGAGATACTCGGGCGCGAAGTGGCCGAGGTGCCACTTGCCGCAGATGGCGGTGGTGTAGCCGGCGGATTGGAGGGCTTGCGCCAGCGTGCGTTCGTCGAGCGGCAGGCCGTAATTCGCCCACGGCCGCACCACGCCGACTTGCAGACCGTGGCGCATCGGGTAACGGCCGGTCATCAGCGCCGCGCGGGTCGGCGAGCAGACGGGCTGGACGTAGAAGGCTTCGAGCTTCGCACCGGCGGCGGCGAGGCGGTCAATGTGCGGCGTCTTGATTGCGCCGCCGTGATAGCTCACGTCCGTGTAACCGAGGTCGTCGAGGAGGAAGCAGACGACGTTCGGGCGCGGGGCGGCGGCGGCGGAGGCGAACCACGGAAGACACGGAAGACACAGAAGGGAAAGGAGCAGGGTGCGAACCGAATGCCGGATGTTCATGATGGGCCCCGATTTCAGTCCTTCCGTGTCATCCGTGTGTTCCGTGGTCGCGATCGCGGTCGCCGTGGTTACTTCTCCGGTAGCGGTTTCACGGAGATGTCGCGGTAGTAAATCTTGCTGCCGGAGTCGTGGCCTTGGAGCGCGAACGTGCCGCTGCCGAGCCTTCGCGCGGGCGCGCGCTTTTTCGTGTCGTCGGCCTTCGGTTCGGCGGCTTCGGGCTCGGTCCACTCGATGATGGACTTGCCGTTGATCTTGGTGGTGACGGTCCTGCCCTGCACGATGACTTCCATCGCATACCATTCCTCGTCCTTGGCGGGCGCGTCGTAGTTGTCCTTGATGCCGTAGAGGCCACCGCCGCGCTTGGGATCGGAGTGCGAGTTGTTGACCTGCACCTCGAAGCCCGCGCGCGGGAAGCCCGAGTCCTGCCACTCGGTGTGGAAATAGACGCCGGAGTTCGCCTTGGGGAAGGTCATGATCTCGAGCTTGAGGTGGAAGTTCTTGAAGTTGTGCTGTTGCACCGGGCCGACGTAGAAGGGGTGCGAGCGCGGGCCGAACACGACGATCTTGCCATCCTCGAGCTTGAAGGTGTTCGTGTTCTCATTGGCCTTCCAGCCGTCGAGCGACTTGCCGTCGAAGAGCGGAATCCAGCCGTCCTTGTCGGCGGCGGTGGCGTTGAGAGTGATGGTGAGGGCGGCGGCGAGAAGCACGGGCAGTTTCATGGCGATGGCGTGATAAGTGAGATGGCTCGCACGCTAGCCAAGTCCAGTGAAGCGCGCAAGGCCGGGTGATTGCGACTTGCGCGCCAAGAGGCGCATTTCATTTTCTTGCAGCCCGTTTGGGCGACGGGATTCGGTTGGACCACTCGTCCGGAGGCCCGGAGGGCCGGAAAGCCAGTCGCCACGGGTGAAGCGCTGCCCCGACTCTGAGTCGGGGTGGATTGTGGTCCTCGAACTGGATTCGCCCCGAAGGGGCGAAGGATGGCCGTCGGGTGACCGCCGCCCCTGCGGGGCGGACGACGTGTTGGGGCCGTCGTCCACGGGTTGCGCTTCGCTCCACCCGTGGCTACTTGCCTGCCCCGACTCGGAGTCGGGCCTCGGCCGGATCGACGTGCGTTGCAACAAACTGAATTGCACGCCCCGCAAACGCCGCTTTACTTCGCGCGCGAAAGTGCGTAGAGAATCGGCCACTGAATCAGCCCATCGATGAAGCGGCTCCAACCAAACTGCGCCCGCGCTTGTGCGCGACGTGGGTTCACCTTGATCGAACTGCTTGTCGTCATCGCGATCATCGCCATCCTGGCCGGGTTGCTTCTGCCCGCGCTCGCGAAGGCGAAAGGCAAGGGCCACGTCGCCAAGTGCACAGCCAACCTGAAGCAAATTGGCACGGCGCTCGGGATGTATGCGGATGAATTCGACGGCCGCCTTCCGTATGCGGGGATTTACCTCATCATCTCGCCGGCGTATTCGTGGGACGATTTGATGAGCAGCTATCTCGGGATGCGCTTCACGCCGGCGCAACTGCGCGCGAACTTCCTGCAAATCGGCCGGGACATGTGGCCGTTGATGAAGTGCCCGGCGGACAAGGTGGAACTCGACCAGGGCACTCCGCCCGGCTCGCTGTGGGTCAACGGAACCAAGCGCACTTACTCGATGCCATTCCACAACATGGGGAGTTTCACCATCGGCGGGCAGGTGGCCACGGCTGCGGACTGGCCGCCCGGTCCCGCGAATCGCACCGGCGTCGGTCTGCATTGGACCACTTCCAGCAGCGCCATCCCGCCGCGATGGAACACAGCCGACCCCATCTCCGGCGTGAGCGGCACTTCGCCCGACCCGAGGCACCAACCGGCCATCCGCGAGTCCGACATCCCGGCGCCGACGGCCACGATGTTCATGACGGAGCTCGTGCACAACTACAACGGCGCGGGCCACGCGAGTTTCGCGAAGATTGACCGGGCTTTCGACCACGTCCAGCCGGGCAACAACGTCACGACGAACACGTTTCACAACACCCGGTTCAATTACCTGGAAGTGGACGGGCACGTGGAGCACTTGACGATGCTGCAGTCACTCGGCACCGGGAACGACATCAGGCGGCAAAGCGGACTTTGGACCATCCTGCCCGCGGATTGAGCCGCCGTGGTCGCGTGTGTGAGCGGGCTTTTGTCGTGACCGGGAAATGACGGATGATCCCGCCGAGGCGGGACCGGATGACGAAGGAATGACGAAGCACGAAGCTCGAATGTCCAATTCCCGCCCGGCAGCCCCGACCGCCCCGACTCCGCGTCGGGGTCCGCGTCGGGGGTCGTCATTCGTGCTTCATTCGTCATTCGTCATTCGTCATTCGTCATTTGTCGTAGCCCTCCTCTGCGCTGCCGCCGTTCTTGCTGTGAAACCTCCCGCCCGCGCCGCCGACCTGCCCCGACTCGGAGTCGGTGGCTCGAAGTCGGGGCAAGCCGCCTCCAAGTCCGCCACGCCACAACCCCCCGTCGCGAAGCAGATTCCGCACATCATGGAATTGCACGGCGAACATCGCGTGGACCCCTACCACTGGCTGCGCCAAAGAACCAACCCGGCCGTCCTCGCCCTCCTCAAGGCCGAGAACGCCTACACGGATGCCGTGCTCAAGCCCACGCAGAAGTTCCAAGCCGCGCTCTACAAGGAGATGCTCTCGCACATTCAGGAGACCGACACGACCGTGCCGTATCGGATGGACGGCTGGCTCTATTACTCGCGCACCGAGAAGGGCAAGCAGTATCCCGTCCACTGCCGCAAACGGCCCGAACCCGGCGCGAAGGAGAACATCATCCTCGACCTCAACCAGCTCGCGCGCGGCCACAAGTTCCTCGCGCTCGGCGTGGCGGAAGTGAGCGACGACGGCCACCTGCTCGCCTACTCGCTCGATTACACCGGCTTTCGCCAATACACGCTCTTCGTGAAGGACCTGCGCACCGGCAAGCTGCTCCCCGATCGCGCCGAGAAGGTCGGCTCCGTGACGTGGGCGGCGACCCCGACTCAGAGTCGGGGCACGCTCTTCTACACCGTCGAGGACGAAGCCAAGCGGCAGTATCGCCTTTACCGGCACGAACTCGGCGCAAAGCCGGACCGTGACACGCTCGTGTTCGAGGAGAAGGACGAAATGTTCGACATCGGCGTGGGGCGCACGCGCAGCAAGGAATTCCTGCTGGCCGCGTCCGAAAGCAAAACCACCAGCGAGGTGCGCTACTTGCGCGCTGACAATCCCGCGGGAGAATGGAAGGTCATCGCGCCGCGCGAGCCGGACCACGAGTATGACGTGGACCACGGCGGCGACCGCTTCTACATCCGCTCGAACAAAGGCGGGCGGAATTTCCGGCTCGTGACCGCGCCGGTCGCGGAGCCTTCGCCCCGCAACTGGGAAGTCCTCGTGCCCCATCGCCCGACCGTGATGCTCGCGGGGGTCGAGGTGTTCCGAAACCACTGCGTGCTGCTCGAGCGCGAAGGGGGACTGCCGCACTTGCGCGTCACGGAACTGGCCACCGGCCGCACGCGCCGCGTCGAAATGCCCGAGCCGGTGTATGACGCTTATCCCGCCGAGAACGAGGAGTTCGACTCGACGACGCTTCGGTTCACCTATGAATCACTCGCCACGCCGCGAAGCACGTTCGACCACGACATGGAACGCGGCGTGTCGAGTTTGCTCAAACGGCAGGAAGTTCCCGGCGGCTTCAATGCGGACAACTTTGTGACCGAGCGCGCGCACGCGACCGCGCCCGATGGCACGAAGGTTCCCATCTCGCTGGTGATGCGAAAGGGCGTGCGGCGCGACGGCTCAGCGCCGCTGCTGCTCGACGGCTACGGCGCCTACGGCATTCCGAACGACGTCGGCTTCTCCTCCGCGCGGCTGGCCTTGCTGGACCGCGGCGTCATCTTCGCCATCGCGCACATCCGGGGCGGCGGCGAACTCGGCAAGCCGTGGCACGACGCGGGCCGGATGATGAACAAGAAGAACACGTTCACGGATTTCATCGCATGCGCGGACCATCTCGTGGCGGAGAAGTTCACGTCGCGCGACCGGCTCGTCATCGAGGGCGGCAGCGCGGGCGGACTGCTCATGGGCGCGGTGCTCAACCTTCGGCCCGACCTCTGCAACGCCGCGGTGCTGCACGTGCCGTTCGTGGACGTCATCAACACGATGCTCGACGAGTCGCTGCCGCTGACCGTCACGGAATTCGAGGAATGGGGGAACCCGAAGAAGAAGGACGAATACGATTACCTCCGCTCCTACTGCCCCTACTCGAACCTCCGCGCCGCGGCCTATCCGGCGATGCTCGTCAAGACGTCGCTGGACGACAGCCAGGTGATGTATTGGGAGCCGGCGAAATACGTCGCCAAACTTCGCACGCTCAAGACTGGCACGAACCCGCTGCTGTTCAAGGTCAACCTCGCCGCCGGCCACGGTGGTTCGTCGGGCCGCTACGACCATCTCAAGGAAGTCGCGCTCGACTACGCCTTCGTCCTCGGGCAGGTGCGCTTGACCAAGTGAGTCGTCGCCGGCTCACTTCAACCCGAACTCCGAAGCCGACTGGGGAGCGCGCCCGCCCCGGGCGCATTGTTCCGCGCCCGCGCGGAAACATCGGCGCGCACGAAGGTGTCCCGAAGGTTTGTGGGCCGCACCTGCGTTCGGGGCTGGACGCGAGGGCGCGTCCAGCCACACGCGGGGCGCGTGTGCTCCCCCTGCTTCGGAGTTCGGGTTCAACGCAGAGACGCGGAGGTCGCAAAGAGCCGCCAAGGGAACCGTTGTGAAGCGCACCGAAGAGTGGGTGCGATTCTTTGCGTGAACTCTGCGTGTCTCTGCGTCCCCTGCGTCTCCGCGTTGAAGCCAACCGTTCAGTCTTGTTCCCGCGCGCGCGAGCCGCTGGGTTCTTCCCGGCGAACAGGGCCTTTCTTGGCGCATGGCGGGAATGGGCGACCCGGCACCACGCGGCAAGGGACGCGCGGGCGACCTGCTCGTCCACGTGAACCTGCTCAAGGGCTCGGATTTCCGCCTCGAAGGCTGCGACCTGCATTCGCAGGTGGACGTCGCGCCGTGGGAGCTCGTGCTGGGCGCGGTGGTGCCCATCAAGACGCTCGAAGGCCGCGCGCAATCCTGCGCATCGCCCCGGGCGCGCACTCAGGTCAGCGGTTGCGTTTGCGCAAGCTCGGCATGCCGTCGGACATCGGCGAGCGCGGCGACCGCTACGTCACCGTCGACGTGCAGGTTCCGTCTCGGACGACGAGGAGCGGGCGTGGGAGAAGCTCGCCGCGGTTTCCATGTTTAACCCGAGATTGTGATTGGGGAGGGCGCGGTTCCACCCGCGCCCCATCCGGATTGCAGAAGTTTGGGCCGGGGTGGAACCCGGCCCTCTCTCGGAGGTCGGGGCACGCCGGGTTTACGCGGTGATTCCCGATTGCGTCGCATTCCACGCCGCGCCGACGGCTCCCGCAAATTCTCCGAGCATCGCCGGCAGGATGCGCGTCCGGTGCCGCGTTGGTCGCCACTCGATTTCGTCGAGGTAATCCTGGAGCGGATTGAACAGCGCCGGGCCGGCCCTTGAAATCCCGCCGCCGAGCACCACGGCCTCCGGGTCCACGATGTTGATGAACGACGCCAAGGCGCACGCGAGCGCGCGCACGGACCGCAGCCAGGCGTTCGTGGCCTCGGCGTCTCCCGCAAGGTGCGCGGCCACGAGGTCCCTTGTGTTGGTGAATCTGCCGTTGCTGCGCCGGCTCACGGTGCAGTCGCCGATGGCGTCCTCGAGGCTGCCGGGCATGTTGGTGATGTCCGGCGCGCCACCCATGTCCACCGTCGCGTGGCCGAAATGTCCCGCGCGCCCGCAGCGCCCGCGCACGAGCACGCGCTCGGTCATGAAGGCGCCGCCGACGCCCGTGCCGAGCGTGAGCAGGATGGCGTGTTTGAAGCCGCGCGCCGCGCCGATCCACGCCTCGCCGAGCAGCGCGGCGTGCGCGTCGTTGAGCACGGGCACGGGCTTGACGCAGCCGAGGTGCTTGGTCCAGTCGAGCCCCTCGAGCCCCTGCAAGCGCCCGGGCATGCACGCGACGGTGCGCCCGTCCGCGGCGGCCAGGCCCGGCGCGGAAACGCCGACGGCATTGGGCGGGCGGCCAAGCTCGCCCTGGATGTCCCAATAGGCGCGGCGCACTTTCTCCGCCCAGTCCATCGCGGTTGCCGGATTGAAGGCGAGGTTCTTCTGCGTGTGCGCCGTGCCGGCTGCGTTGATGGCGATGGCCTTGATGAAGGTCGCGCCGACGTCAATGCCGATGGCGTAGTCCACGGTGGGGCTGGTTGGGATTGGCGGACGCGGGAATTCATGCGCCGACTCGCGTCCGCAGACAACTACAAAGCGAGGGATGAAGGATGAGGGATGAAGGATGAGGGAAGACCTCACAGCTCTCACCTCTCACCTCATGCCTCACACCTCCTTCCTCACGCCACGCACCAGCCGCCGTCCACTGCAAGCACTTGACCGGTGACGAAGCGCGCGCCGTCCGACAAGAGGAACACCGCGGCAGCGTCGCAATCCTCCGGAACGCCGATGCGACCGCCGTCGAGCGGCTGCTTGCGGTGGATGAAGCGCAGGATTGCGGCGTCCGACTGCGCGCGCCTCGACATCGGCGTGGCCACCAGCGCGGGCGCGAGCACGTTGAAGCGGATGTTGTCGCGCGCGTAACGCGCCGCCGCCGCCGTCGTGAGGCCGATGATGCCCGCCTTGGCCGCGGCGTAGGCGTGCGTGCTGAAGATCTCCGGCGAAGGCGACCAGCCAAGCACGGAACTCATGTTCAACACCGCGCCGCCGTTGCGCTGCTTGAGGAAATGGCGGACGGCTGCTCGATTCGACAGGAACACCGAGGCAAGGTTCTGTCGCAGCGTGAAGTCCAGCCCCCGGTCGGTGAGTTCGTGCAATGGCCCGTCGCCCGCATCCCGGCCGCTGCCGCCGGCAACGTGATAGAGACCGTGGAATCCGCCGAATGCGCGCAACGCAGCAGCGATGGCGCGCTCCGCGGTGCGCGGTTTTGTGGCGTCGCCGGTCACGCCGCGGGCCGACAAGCCCAGTTCGCGGACGGCAGCCGCGACTTTCCGCGCGACCCGCCCAACGACGACCACGCACGCGCCCTCGCGCACAAACGCGCGCGCGGCCGTAAGCCCAAGCCCGCTCGTGCCGCCGATGATGACGATGACTTTGTTGGCGAGCGCGGTCATGAAGGGCGGTGCGTTGTGCGTGTCGTGTAATGCGAATCGGTGTTTGCCGCAATCAGTGCCTTCCTCCGAATCGCCTGCAGCGTCCCCACGACCATGCACCGCGCGCGGCGCTTCACTTGGACAAGACCATTTCGGGCTCGACCACGGCATCGAGGCGCACGCCGTCGCGGACACGGTTCTTCTCCTCCTGCTCCTTGCACCAGCCCTTGATTTCCACGTCGTTGAAAATTTTCCCGAGCGTGCGGCGGAGCAGGCCCTTGAGGTTGGGATTCTCCAGGTCGGCGAGCGAGCGGATGGCCTGCTCCTTGTAGGTCTCCAGCAAGGTCTTTGCGCGCAGGTCCGCGCCGATCTCGGCGTAGAGCGACTCGACTTCCGCGATGCCGCCCTCGGGCAACTGCCGACGCAAGACGTTTGCGAACAGTTCCTTCTGCGCTCCCTTGGCCTTGTCGTGCGCGATGGCCAGCAGCAGGCTCGGACGCAGGCCGGCGATGTCGTTGGTCTCGCCGCTCGCGCCGAGGTCGCTCAAGTCGTCGCGAATCTGGTAGGCGATGCCGAGCGCCTCGCTGTAGGTGCCGAGTGTGGCTTCGACTTCCTCATAGCTTTCCAAGTCGGCATAGATCGAGCCGAGGCGGAGCGCGACCTCGAAGGCGGGCGCGGTCTTGAGCCGGAAAATCTCGAGCACTTGATGCTGCGAAAGCGGTTGCGGCGTGCGCGCCCAGCAAAGTTCCGCTCCCTGGCCGCGGCAGAGTGCGCGCTGGCCCTGGCTGGCGACGGTGAGCATCGCGGCCTTTTGCTCGGCGCTGGCGCGGCAGGACGCGATGAGCCGGTAGCCCTCGCCGATGAGCAGGTCGCCCACGTTCAACGCCACGCCCGTGCCGTGCTCCTCGTGCAGAGTCTTCTCTCCGTAGCGGAGGGCGTCGTTGTCCTCGATGTCATCATGGATAAGCGAAGCCTTGTGGAAGCACTCGATGGCGACGGCGATTTTCCGGAGATCCTCGGGCAGCGGCTTGCCGGTGTCCGCGCGCAGCGCCTGGTAGGCCGCCACGGTGAGGAACGGCCGCCAGCGCTTGCCGGCGCGGCCGAGCCATTCGCGGGCGATGGTCTCCGTCTCGCCCTCGGCGGTGCCCATGATGAGCGCGAGGCTCGCGGGGGTGAACCAGAAGTCCACCTCGTCCCGCAGCGCGCCGAGGTCGAGCCGGCGCGTGTGGTCGTCGCTGGTGAGATGGATGTAATCCCACACCCAGTCGAGGTCCACGGTGGTATCAATGCAGTCATCCTGCAGCAGCGGCACGGCGACGCCGGGAATGGCCGCGGCCTCCATGTAGGGGAACGCGCGCTCCAGCACGGAGAGGCAGCTCACGCCGACGATGGCCTCGATTTTCCCGGTCTGGATGAGCGACATGACGATGGCCGAGCCTTCGGCGACGAGCGTGGCGTAGCCGAGCTTCTCCGCCTCGGCCTGGAGATCCTGGATGGTGCAAAGCCCGCACTGCTTGCAGAGCAGGCCGAACTCATCGAAGGGCGCGGGGCATTTGCTCTCGACGCGCAGGCATTTGGGCAGCAGCAGCAGCCGGCGCTCGTAGGGAATGCCGGCGAGCTGCTCGCGCCACATCTCGTTGTTGATGAGCACGCCGATGTAGTCGCGGTAAATCGGGTCGCACTTGAGCATGCCCACGACGCGGTCCGCGTGGACCTTGAGCTCGTCCGTGGGCATGGGCGGCACGGGGTTGAACTCGGCGACGTAATTGCGGATGACGTGCAGGAAGTGGTTCCGCTCCACGCTGGTCTGCGGGATGTTTTTCTTCGGCGCGCGCACGCGCTGCTGGACGACGTGCCGGGGAATGCTGGCGCTGGCGGGTTGGAAGCTGCCCGCTGGATTGAGCGTGATGGGCTGCATAAATTCGTGCTTCGACGCGCCGGGCCGGTTCTTGTTTCAACGCGGTTGACCGCGCGGCAGTATCGGGAACACCGCGAGCACGGTCGAGTTTTGTTTTCACTCACGCTTCGTAGAACTGTGGCTTGCCCCGCTCGCAGCGCAGTGCTCTACTCGCGTCGAACCATCGCCCGGCTGAAACCCCCAACCTTTCTGGCTTATGCCGCAACTCGCCAAGCAACTCGCCATCTTCCTCGACAACCGCCCCGGCATGCTCGCCCGCGTGTGCGAGGCGCTCTCCGAGGCGGGCATCAACATCTACGCCCTTTCCACCAGCGACACCGTGGACCACGCCGTCATCCGCATGGTCGCGAGCGACACGCAAAAGGCGGTGCACGTGTTCGAGGAATACGGCACCCTCGTGGTGGACGACGACGTGGTGCTGGTGAGCGGCGACAACAAGCCCGGAACCCTCGCGCGCATCGCGCGCCGCCTCGCCGCGGCCAAAATCAACATCGAGTATTGCCACTGCGCCACCTCGCCCGACTCGAAGAAGGGTCTGCTCGTCCTGCGCGTGAACAACCCGCAAAGGGCGCTCAAGGTGCTGAACAGTTGAAGGATGAGGTATGAAGTATGAGTTATGAGGCATGAGGCCTTCCCTCATCCCTCATCCCTCTCCTTTCCCATGCCCCACCCGCTCCTTTACGAAGTCAACACCCGCTGCTGGCTCGGCGCGTTGAGCGAAAGGCACGGACGCCCCGTCCGCCTTGGCGACGTGCCGCAGGAGGAACTCGACTACTGGGCCCGGCTCGGCTTCACCCACATCTGGCTCATGGGCGTGTGGACGACCGGCCCGCGCTCCCGCGCCCACGCCCTCAACGACCCGCACCTGCGCGCGACCTTCGACAAGGTGCTGCCCGGATGGAAGCCGCCGGACGTGCCGGGCTCCCCGTTCGCCGTCGCGGACTTCCGCGTGCCGCGCGCCCTCGGAGGCGAAGCCGGGTTGCGGCAATTCCGCAAACGCCTCCGCGCGCGCGGACTCAAGCTCGTGCTCGACTTCGTCCCCAACCACCTCGGCCTGGACCACCCGTGGCTGCGGTCGCGCACCGACCTGTTCGTGCGCAGCGCCGGGCCGGCCGTCGGCGCATTCCCCGAGGACACGCCGAACGGCATCGCGTGGATCGCGCATGGCAAGGATCCCTACTTCCCGCCGTGGGCCGACACCGCCCAACTGGACTACCGCCGCGCCGACACGCACGCCGCGATGCGCGAACTCCTTCACGACATCTCCACCCGCTGTGACGGCGTCCGCTGCGACATGGCCATGCTCGTCCTCAACGACGTCTTCGCACGCACTTGGGAGGCGTTCCCGTGCCCGGCCGAGCGGCGTGGAAGTGGGACAGGCATCCTGTCTGTCGGCGAGGAATCCCCCCAGGAATTCTGGCCCGCGGCAATCCGCATGGTCAAGGACCGCCGGCCGGACTTCCTCTTTCTGGCCGAGGTCTATTGGGACCTCGAACACCGCTTGCAGCAACTGGGCTTTGACTACACTTACGACAAGTGGCTCTACGACCACCTCGCCCACCACAACTACTACGAGGCGCAGGACCACCTCCTCGAGGCCGCCGACTCCGAGTCGGGGCAGGCCGCGCCGGACTTCATCGCACGTAGCGCGCACTTCCTCGAAAACCACGACGAGCACCGCATCGCCTCGTGGCTGCCCGCCGAACACCATCGCGCCGCGGCGCTGCTCGTGCTCGGCCTGCCCGGCATGCGGCTGCTGCACGAAGGCCAGCTCCACGGCGCCCAACTCCAACTGCCCGTCCAGCTCGCCCGTCGCCTCGAGGAACCCACCGACCCGGAAGTCGCGCAACTTTACGAGACCCTTCTGCCAACCCTCGGCCGGACTGCCATCGGCCGCGGCGAGGGCAAGCTGCTCCGGCCCGCCCGCGCGTGGCGCGACAATCCGACCGACCGCAACTTCATCCTCGTGCAGTGGCAGGCCGAAGCGAACCAGTTCGACCTCGTTGTGGTGAACCTCGCCCCGTATCCGAGCCAGTGCTTCGTGCCGCTGACCGCGGAAGGCGTCGCCATGAAACACTGGCAACTCGTGGACTTGCTCGGGACCGAGCGCCACGTCCGCTCCGGCGCGGAACTGGCGGGACGCGGCCTCTTCCTGGACGTGCCCAGCCACGCGGCCCAGTTGTTCCACTGCTCGCCGACTGCGCCCCGACTCGGAGTCGGGGTCGGGGCCAACGGAAATCGCGCATGAACAGCGTGGCACGGGATTCCAAAGTCCAGATTCAAAGCGCCGAAGGAGCTTCCATTCTTAATGCCCGGTTCCGAGCTTCGCGGTTGCGCCAGTTGCTCATTGGGATTTGCCTCCTGGGATTCTCTTGGGTTTTGGGATTTGAAATCTGGAGTTTCACATTCACCACTCGGTCGCTTGCCGCAGAAACTGTCTTCCCCGGCAAGTCGTGGACGCACTGTCCGCCCGCGGAGGTGCAGCTGTCCGCCGGGAAACTTGCGGCGTTCAGCGAACATGTCGCCGGACGTGGCTGCGTCGTGCGCCACGGTCGGATGGCGTTCACTTGGGGCGACCAATCGCGCAGCTACGACGTGGCGTCGGCGATGAAGCCCGTCCTGAGCACGATGCTGTTCATCGCCATCGAGGAGGGGCGGCTGAAGGGAGCGGACGAGCGCGTCGCCGATATCGAGCCGCGGCTGCTCGCGCTCAACGGTGGCAAGGACGCCGCCATCACATGGCGTCATCTCGGCTCGCAGACTTCGGGCTACGGTCTGGTCGAGAAACCGGGCGACGCGTGGAGCTACAACGACTTCGCGCTCGCGCTCTACCACGACACGCTCATGGAGAAGGTCTTCAAGCAGGCCGGGCTGGATGTGTTCCGCTCGCGGCTGTTGGAGCCGATGCAGTTCGAGGACGCGGTGTCGTTCGACAAACCGCGCGCGGGCCGGCTTGCGTTGAGCGTGCGGGACTTCGCGCGGTTTGGCCTGCTCTGCCTGCATCGCGGGCGGTGGGGCGAGCGGCAGCTCGTTTCGGAGAAGTCCTTCGACGCGATGCTTGGCTCGCTGGTTCCAGCGTCGCTGCCGCGCACGAGCGGGCGCGAGGCGCCGATGCTCGAGGGTCAGCGCAGCATCGGGGGTTCGCGCAACATCACGCCTGCCGGCCCCGGCTTCTACTCGTTCAACTGGTGGCTCAACAAGACCAACGCGCTCGGCCAGCGGCTTTACCGCGAGTTGCCGCACGACACCTTCATCGCCGCCGGCCATGGCGGCAAGCGGATGCTCCTCGTCGTGCCCGCGTGGCACATGGTCGTTTCGTGGAATGATTCGGTCGTGGACGACCACGACAACTCTCCCGGCGACGCCAGCACGCGGGCGAACCGCGCGACGCGATTGTTGCGCGAAGCCGTGCTGGACGCTGCGCCGCCGGGGAAATGAGCGGGAGATGAAGCGAACAGGGCTTGCCACGCCCGTCTGCGGATGTTACGGATGCCGGCACTCGCACTGAACCACCGACTCGAACTCAACATGAACTCACTTCGCTGGATGTCCTGTGTCGCGGTTGCCGCCGCGGCCGCCGTCACCCTCGCCACCGCTCAGGAAAAGAAGGCAGAGAAGAAGGCCGCCGAGAAGAAGGGGCTCGGCTACCAGACCACGCCGTTGATTCCCGGCACCAAGTGGCACGTGCACGACGGCGAGCGCCCGCAACCGCGCATCGTCACGCCCGGCGAGAGTTTCAGCCACGCAGCCAAGGCGCCGTCCGATGCCGTCGTGCTGTTCGACGGCACGGACCTTGCCAAGTGGTCGAAGGGCGGCGGCGCGGCGCCGGGTTGGAAGGTGGAGAACGGCTACATGGAAGTCGTCGGCGGTTCAGGCAGCATCCAGACCCGCGACCGGTTCGCCGACTTCCAACTCCATCTGGAGTTTGCCACGCCGTCCGAGGTGAAGGGCGAGGGGCAGCAGCGCGGCAACAGCGGCGTGCTCTTCAACGGCATCTACGAAGTGCAGGTGCTCGACTCGCACGGAAACAAGACCTATCCGGACGGACAGTGCGCCGCGCTTTACGGGCAGTCGCCGCCGCTTGTGAACGCGAGCAAGGCGCCGGGGCAGTGGCAGAGTTACGACATCATCTTCGAGTCGCCGCGCTGGGGTGAGGACAAGAAAATCGCCAAGCGCGCCGCGGTGACGGTCATCCACAACGGCGTCGTCGTGCACCACCGCAAGGAATACACCGGCAACACGCCGCACCAGCGCGTGGGAAACTACGACAATCCCCATGCGCCGGAGGTGTTCATCCAGTTGCAGGACCACGGCAACCCCATGCGCTTCCGCAACATCTGGCTCCGCATGCTCGGCGATTACGACGACAACGCGGTCAAGCCGTAGGGAGGGCGCGGGAGGGCGCGGTTCCACCCGCGCCCAAACCCGATGTAGCGGGCCGGCGTGGAACCCGGCACTCCCGCGCCTGCCTGTTCGTTTGGGCTATTTTCGGCGCGGCTGGAATCGCGCCCTCCCACGCAGGAAATGAGGGCTTGACGCCCCCTCGGCTCCTCCCTACTTTCGCAGCGTAGGACAACGTTAGGTTGCCCCGACCCGGTGCCGGGGCGAGCGATGAGTCGGACTTTCCGTTCCGACTTTTTTGTTCGCCATGAACGGCGCGAGCGCGGGCGGGGACGATGTGCGAAACGTCTATGAACGCCGAGTTTTTGGCCATTTTGGACTATTGGGAAAAGGAAAAGGGCATCGGCAAGGATGTCCTGGTCCAGGCCATCCAGGAGTCGCTCATCTCCGCCGCCAAGAAGGCCGTCGGCCCGGCGCGCGAATTGCGTTGCGAAATCAATCCCAAGTCCGGCGACATCCGCGCCTTCGCCAAGCTGCTCGTCTCCGAGCGTGTCATCTCCAAGCACGACCAGATTTCGCTCTTCGACGCCCGCCGCCTCAAGCCCGAGGCCCAGTTGGGCGAGGAAGTCGAGGTCGAGGTCACCCCCAACGGATTCGGCCGCATCGCCGCCCAGTATGCCAAGCAGGCACTGCTCCAACAGGTGCGCAAGTTCGAGAAGGAGATGGTCTATGCCGAGTTCAAGGACCGCATCGGCGACATCGTCAGCGGCGTCGTCCGGCGTTTCGACCGCTCGGACGTGCTCGTGGACCTCGGCAAGTTCGAGGCGTTGCTCCCCAACCGCGAGCGCGTGCCGACCGAGGAATACCATCCGGGCGAGCGCATCCGCTGTTACGTCAAGGCGGTGGACCACTCGGCGCACGGGCCGGAGATCATCCTGTCGCGCTCGGACCCGCAGTTCGTCGTGAAGTTGTTCCAGCTCGAGGTTTCGGAAATCGGCAATGGCACGGTCGAGATCAAGGGCGTGGCGCGTGAGCCGGGCTTCCGCACGAAGCTCGCCGTGCATTCGCGCGACGACAAGGTGGATCCCGTGGGTGCGTGTGTCGGGTTGCGGGGGCAACGCGTGAAGAACATCGTGCGCGAGCTCAACAACGAGAAGATGGACATCATCAAGTGGGATACGAACATCAAACACTATCTCACCAACGCGCTCGCGCCGGCCAAGCTCAAGTCCTTCGAGATTGACGAGGCCAACCGCCGGTGCCGCATCCTCGTGAGCGAGGACCAGCTTTCGCTGGCCATCGGCAAGCGCGGGCAAAACGCGCGGCTTGCCTCGCGGCTCACCGGCTGGCAGGTGAACATCGAGCCCGAGCAGGTGGTTTCCGTCGGCTTCGACCAAAAGGTCGGCCAAGCCATCGATCAACTTGCCGCCGTGCCCGGCGTCACGCGCGAGCAGGCGGAAGTGCTCGTGCAAACTGGATTTCATTCACTGGATGACCTGTTGCAGATCGAGGAAGCCGATCTGGCGGAGATTCCACAATTGGCCGGCCAGGCCGGAGCCGTGCTGGCGGCGGTGCGCGAGGAAGTCGCGCGCCGCGCCTCGGCGTCCGCCGTGCCGGTCGCCTGACATGATGGCACCCGGCGTTACCGCGTGCCTGTGAGCGCATGAAGACTGTGAAAACAGCGTGCGCCAGAGAAGATTGCCATGCCCGTTCGCATTTACGACATCGCCCGCAAGCTGGGCCTCGAGAACAAGGACGTGCTCTCGAAGGCCAAGGACCTGGGCATCAAGGAAGCCAAGGTCCCTTCGAGCTCGCTGGACAAGATCACTGCTGAGTTCCTCGAACAGCAACTCGGCGGCGCCAAGCCGCCGCCCGCCCCGGAGCCCGTCCCCGAAGCCGCCCCTGTTGTCTTCACGGTGCCGGCGGAGCCCGCCCTCGAGGTCGTGACCGCGCCTGAGCTCACGGCCACGATTGCCGTCGCGCCGGGAACGGGAGTCGTCATGCCGACGGCACCCGAACTTCAGCCCGTCCCGATCGTGCCGCTTGTGCCGCAGGTGTTCGAGCCCAAGCCGGTTTCACTTGCGCCGCCGCCCGCGCCCAAGGCGACGACCATTGGCGAAAAGATCGGTTCCATTTCACCCACGTGGCTCAAGCAGGCTTCGGCCCGCACGGCGAACCGCATCTCTGAGCCCGCGCAGCCTGTCGCCCGGGTCAATCCTCGCGTCGCGCCCGCCGCACATTCGCGGCCCCCAGCCAAGGCGCCCGCGTCCGCGCCTGTGCGCCCGGCTCAACCGAGGGTTCAGCCGCCAGTCGACGCCGAGCTTATCACGCTCAAGCCGCCTGTCATGGTCCGCGACCTGGCGGAGCGCATGCGACTGAAGCCCTTCCAGCTCATCGGCGACCTGATGGAGTTGAAGGTCTTCGCGAAGATCAACGATTCGGTGGATGAAATCGTTGCGCAGAAGATTTGTGCCAAGCGCGGCTTCCGCTTCGAGGTCGAGAAGCGCGCGCGCGGCGAAGGCCAGGTCCACGCCCCGGTCAAGCGCGTGGAGGTGGACACCGAGGACAAGCCCGAGCAACTCAAGCCCCGACCGCCCGTCGTCACCATCATGGGCCACGTGGACCACGGCAAGACGACGCTGCTCGATGGCATCCGCAAGGCCAACGTCGCAGCGGGCGAGGCGGGCGGCATCACGCAGCACATCGGCGCCTACACGATTTCGTTCCCGCACCCCGAACGAAAAGACGAGGTCCAGCAGATCACCTTCCTCGACACGCCCGGCCACGCCGCCTTCAGCGCGATGCGCGCGCGGGGCGCGAACGTGACCGACCTAGTCGTGCTCGTCGTCGCCGCCAACGACGGCGTGATGCCGCAGACGCTCGAGGCGCTCAACCACGCCAAGGCCGCGAAAGTTCCCATCCTCGTCGCCGTCAACAAGTGCGACCACCCGAACGCCAACCCGATGAAGGTCCGCCAGCAGCTTCAGGACAAGGGCCTCGTCTGCGAGGAGTGGGGAGGCGAGACCATCTTCGTGGATTGCTCCGCGCTCACCAAGCAGGGTGTGGACAAGCTGCTCGAGATGATCCTCCTCCAGTCCGACGTTTTGGAGCTCAAGGCCAACCCCGACCGCCGCGCGCGCGGCAACGTCATCGAGTCCGGCCTCGAACCCGGCGGCCCCGTCGCGACCGTCCTCGTGCGCAAGGGCACGCTCAACGTCGGCGACGTCATCCTGTGCGGATACTACTTCGGGAAGGTCAAGGCCCTCATCAACGAGGAAGGCAAACGCCTCAAGCAAGCGACGCCATCCGTCGCGGTGAAAGTGCTCGGCCTCAACGGCATTCCCGAGGCGGGCATCGAGTTCTCCGTCCTCGAGAACGACAAGGCCGCGCGCGAACTAGCCGAGCGCCGCGAGCAGGAGGCCAAGGTCCGCGAGCAGGAGGAGCGCAAACCCAAGGTCACCCTCGAGAACCTCTTTTCCACCCTTGCCGAGCAGCAGAACAAGGTTCTCAAGGTCGTCGTCAAGGCCGACACACAGGGCTCCGTCGAAGCCATCGAGGCCGAACTCGGCAAGATCCCGTCCGACAAGGTCGTGCTCGAGGTCGTTCACGGCGCCGTCGGCACCATCACCGAGAGCGACGTGCTCCTTGCCGCCGCCTCCAGGGGCATCATCCTTGGCTTCCACACTCGCATTGACACCGGCGTTGCCGACATCGCAAAGCACCAGGGCGTGCAGATCAAACTCTACTCCATCATCTACGAACTTGTGGACGAGGTGAAGGACGCCATGGCCGGCATGCTCGATCCCGTGCTCCGCGAAATCGTCGTCGGCGCCGCCGAGGTGCGGAAGATTTTCGAACTCTCCAAGGGCGGCAACGTGGCCGGCTGCGTCGTCGCCAGCGGCCGCATCGCCAAGGGCAAGGTCCGCGTCATGCGACGCAAGGGCCTCATCTACGAGGGCGCCATCACCACGCTGCGCCGGTTCCAGGACGATGTGAGCGAGGTTCGCGCAGGCATGGAATGCGGCATCCGGCTCGAGAGCTTCAATGAATTCCAGCCCGGCGACACGATCGAGAGTTACTCCGTCGAGAAGGTGAAGCAGACGCTCTGACCCGTGACCGCGTGACGCAGCGACACGGGCAAGCCGGCCGGATGCGCCACGCCAACTTCCACACACTCACCCCATGCCCCACCGCCGGCTCGACCGCGTCAACGAGCTGCTCAAGCGCAGCCTCGGCGAGATCATCCGCCGCGAGTTTCCCGTCGAGCACGCGGGGCTGATCACGGTCAACGCCGTCGAGACCGCGCCCGACCTCCAGTCCGCGACCGTCTTTGTCGGGATCATCGGGAATGCGACCCAGCGCAAGGCCGCCATCCCGCTGCTCGAGGCTGCGCGCGTGCGCATCCAGTCCTTGATGGCCGCCGACGTGGTGCTGCGCTACACACCCGTCCTGCGGTTCCTCCGTGACGACTCGATTGAGCGCGGCAACCGCGTGCTGGACATCCTTGCTGAAATCGAGAAGGACCTGCCAGAGGGGGAGCCGAAGAAATCGTGAAGCCCGTTCCCAAAATCATCTCGCGCATCCTCGGCGCCCTCGCCGACTGCAAGCGCGTGTGCATCGCCGGCCACTTGCGGCCCGACGGCGATTGCATCGGCTCGCAGGTCGGCCTCGCGCTCGCGCTGCGCGACGCCGGCAAGACCGTCCATTGCTGGAACCAGGACCGCCTGCCGCACAAGCTCTCCTTCCTCGTGCCCGACGGCCTCATGCAGCGCCCGCGCGCCGGCTGCCGGTTCGACGCCGTCATCGCGACCGACTGCGCCAGCTTCGAGCGCCTCGGCAGCATCGGCCCGCACATCGCCGACCGGCGCGTGTTCATCAACATTGACCATCACGAGAGCAACACCCGCTACGCGGACATCAACTGGATTTCCGTCCGCGAACCCTCGACCGGCGAGCTCATCTTCCGCCTGCTCAAGGCCGCGCAATGGCCCATCACGCCGCCGATTGCCGACTGCCTCTTCACCGCCATCTCCACCGACACCGGGTCGTTCCAGTATCCGAGCACGCGCCCCGCGACCTATCACGTCGCCGCCGAGCTCGTGAAGCGCGGCGCGAACCTCGCCCGCATCTGCAACGAGGTTTACCAGTCCTATCCCGTCTCCCGCGTGCGCCTGCTGCGGCACGTTTACAACCACTTCCGCCTCGCGCACGGCGACCGCATCGCGTGGGTCCGGCTGCGCAAGGCCGACTACGAGCGCACCGGCGCGGACCCCGCGGACAGCGAGGGGCTCATTGACCACATCCGCGACATCGAGCCGGTCGTCGTCGCGTGCGTGTTCGAGGAAGTCGAGCCGGACCTCCTGCGCGTGAGCCTTCGCTCCAAGAGCGCCGCCGTGAACATGAATGACGTCGCGGCGCAATTCGGCGGAGGCGGACACGCGGCCGCCGCGGGCGCGCGCATCCGCGGCAATCCTGCCGTGTTGCGCCGGCGCGTTCTCGCCGCCCTCACGCGCGCGCTCGACCACGCCGCGCGACCATGACCACCTTCGACGCGCTCGACGGCGCGCTGCTGATTGACAAGCCTGCCGGCCTCACCTCGCACGACGTCGTGGACTTTGTCCGCGCCAGCTACCGCATCCGCAAGGTCGGCCATTGCGGCACGCTCGACCCGAATGCCACCGGACTGGTCGTGCTCGTGCTCGGCCGCGCCACCAAGCTCGCCGAGAAGCTCATGGCCGACGACAAGGTTTACGAGGGCACGCTGCAACTTGGCGTCGAGACCGACAGCTTCGACGCCGACGGAGCCGTCACTTCCACGAAGCCCGTGCCGCCGCTCGACCTCGCGCAGCTCAACGCCACTGCGGCCACCTTCACCGGCGACCAGATGCAACTCCCGCCGATGGTCTCCGCCGTGAAGGTCCACGGCACGCCCCTTTACAAGCTCGCGCGCAAAGGCGTCGAGGTGGAGCGCAAGGAACGGCTCATTCACATTTTCACCTTCGAGTTCACCGACTACGCCGAGCCGGTTGCGTGGTTCCGCGTGGCGTGCACGAAGGGAACCTACGTGCGCTCGCTCGCGCATGACCTCGGCCGCAAGCTCGGCTGCGGCGCGCACCTGCGAAACCTCCGCCGCCTCGTCAGCGGCCGCTTCGATGTGGCGGACGCCTTCGCGTTCGAAGACCTCGCGAGGCTCGACGCGAAGGCGCTGCAGGAGCGCGTCGTGCCGTTCGTCCGCCTCGTGCAGATGGCGTGAAGCCCTTTCGAGTTCAGAGTTCAGCGGTCGAACTTCAAAGTTCGATGTTCGATGTTGGATGCTGAACGATTTTCTCCTTCACGCACTCCGCCCACCGCACCACGCTTCTGCCGTGAACATTCTCCGCGCCGCCGCCGACCTCCGCGCCGCGCCGCGCCGCGTGTGCGTGGCCATCGGCTTCCTCGACGGCGTGCACCTCGGCCACCAGCACGTGCTGCGGCAGATGGTCGCCGATGCCCGCCAGCACGAGGCGCTCGCCGTCGCCGTCACCTTCGACCGCCATCCGAACTCCGTCGTCGCGCCCGCCCGCACCCCGCCGCTGGTTTACTCGCTGCCGCAAAAACTCCGCGCCATCGAGGCGCTCGGCGCGGATGCGGCCCTGGTCATCCCGTTTGACCGCGCGTTCAGCGAGCAGAGCGGCGAGGCGTTCATCCGCGGGCTCGCGCGCGACTTCGGACACATCCACAGCATCTGCGTCGGCGCGTCGTTCACGTTCGGTCATCGTCGCGGTGGAAACGTGGACCTGCTGCGCGCGCTCGGCCGCGAGCTCAAGTTCCTCGTGCACGGCCTCGCGGCGGTGTCGCTCGACGGCGACGTGGTCAGCAGCACGCGCATCCGCGAGGCCATCCGCGCGGGCAACCTCGACGCCGCCTCGCAGATGCTCGGGCGCGCCTACGCGCTCGCGGGCGAAGTCGTCCGTGGCGACGGCGTCGGGCACAAGCTCGGATTCCCGACGGCGAACCTGGACACGACCGGCGTCGCGCTTCCACCAAACGGCGTTTACGCAGCGCACGCGTTCGTGGAGCGTCGCGAGCATCGCGCGGTCGTGAACATCGGCGTGCGGCCGACCGTGGCGGATTCGCCGCACGCGCAGGTGGAGGCGCACTTGCTGGACTTCGACGGCGACGTTTACGGCGCGGAACTCGAGCTGGCGTTTGTCGAGAAGCTGCGTGACGAGCAGAAGTTCGAATCGCTCGACGCGCTCAAGTCGCAGATTGCCCGCGACATCGTTTCGGCGCGTGGCTTGTTCGCCTGAAACCACCGAATGCCACGAGGAACCCTTGCGCCGGCCTGCCGGCGCGCTGAGCCTGAACATTGCGCATCGGGCAGGGTTAGTGTTCCATCCAGTCGCACCTGTCGCCATGAACGAAGTCCAACCGCCCTCGTTGCCCGACTCTGCGCCCGAGCCCTCGTCGCTCGGCGCGCGGCTGTTCAACGTCTATGTCGCGCCCGGCGATGCGTTCGACGAAGTCCGCGCCGCGGCGCGCGACAACGGCAATTGGGTGCTGCCGATGATTCTCTCGGCCATCATGTCGGTGGTGTTCTGCTTCGTGGTCTTCTCGCAGGGGAACGTGATGCGCAACTTCCACGACGCGCAGAAAAGGGAAATCCGCAAGATGGTGGACGCCGGCAAGCTGCCCGCCGCGAAGGCGGACGAAGTGGTCGAAATGTCCAGGAAGTGGATGAGCCCGGGCCTGATGACGGCGATGGGTTCTGTTGGCGCGTTGTTCACGTGCGTGGTGATGGTGTTCCTCGTGGCGCTCGTGTTGATGCTGCTCGGCCGGTATGCCTTCGGTGCGGACGTGCAGTTCATGAAGATGGCGGAGGTCGCCGGGCTTGCGTCCATGATCATGCTCGTCGGCTCGGTGGCGAAGATGTTCGTGGTCGTCGCGACCGGCCGGATGGAACTCGGGCTGTCGCCAGCGCTCCTCGTGGGCGAGTTCGATCCGGCGAACCACACGCACATCCTGCTGAACATCCCGGACGTGACGATGCTCTGGTATCTCGGCGTGCTCTCATTGGGACTGGCGCGCGTGAGCGGGACGACGTGGCTGAAGGCCGCGTTGTGGATCTACCCGATCTGGCTCGTCCTTGCCGGCTCGGCTGCGGCGCTGCAGTTGCTCCGTTGAGCCGCTGCAACCTTCACCCGGTCCCGGTGTCTTAACCCCGTCCATGGCCGCCTCCAAATCCAAAACCCGCCGCAAGGTCGTCTTCGCCGTGCTGCTCGTGCTCGCGCTGGGCGGGCTCGGCGCGTGGGCGAAGTTCCGCAAGAAGGAAGTCCCGCTCATCGTGCAGACGGAAAAGGCCATGCGCCGCAGCCTCACCGAACTGGTCGTGGCCAACGGCAAGATTCAGCCCGTCGTGATGGTGAAGATCAGCCCGGAGGTCAGCGGCGAAATCATCGAGCTGGCCGTCAAGGAGGGCCAGACGGTGAAGAAGGGCGACCTGCTGTTGCGCATCAAGCCGGACTTCTACCGCGCGAACCGCGACTCCGCCGATGCCAGCCACAAGGCCTCGCTCGCGAACCGCGGGCTGGCCGAGGCGAATTGCAAGAAGGCCGAAATCGAGTTCAAGCGGTCGCGGCAGCTTTTCGATGACAAGCTCATCAGCGAATCGCAGTTCGTCGAGTCGCGCACGGCGTGGGAGGTCGCGCAGGCCCAGGTGAAGGCCAACGAACATCAGTCCGAAGTCGCTGCCGCCGCGCTGGCTCGCGCCGAGGAGGAGTTGCGCAAGACCACCATCTCCTCGCCGCTCGACGGCACCATCACCAAGCTCAACTCGCAGGCGGGCGAACGCGTCGTCGGCACCGCGACGATGGCCGGCACGGACGTGATGACCATCGCCGACCTCGGCGAGATGGAGGCGCGCGTGGACCTCGGCGAAGTGGACGTGGTGCTCATCTGCGCCGGCCAGACCGCGCGGCTCGAGGTGGACGCCTACCGCGACAAGAAGTTCACCGGCGAAGTCACCGAGATTGCCAACACCGCCAAGTCCAGCGGCATCGGCACGCAGCAGGAGGCGACGAAGTTCGAGGTCCGCATCCGCGTGAAGGAAAAGGAACTGTTCCGCCCCGGTATGTCCGTCACCGCCGAGGTCGAGACCCGCTACCGCACGAACGTGCTCGCCGTGCCCATCCAGTCCGTCACCACGCGCCTGCCGAAAGATGCGAACGAAGGAAGGGACGGGAGGAAGGCCGACGCCGACGCCGGCGGCGAGAACATCGCCAAGAAGGACAAGCCGAAGAAGGAAACCGCGAACAAACCAGTCGAGGTCGTGTTTGTCGTGGACGGCGCCAAGTCGAAGATGGTCAAGGTCGCCCGCGGCATCAGCGACGAGAACTACTCGGAGATTCGCGACGGCTTGGAGGAAGGCGCGGAAATCGTCTCCGGCAGTTACAAGGCCATCAACCGCGAACTCGAGGACGGCAAACTCATCAAGGTGGACAACGAGAAGAGGAAACCGGCGGAGAAGAAGTAACCGCGCACCGGGCAGAATGACGAATGACGAAGCACGAATGACGAGGGAAGCACGAATGACGAACCCCGACTCCGAGTCGGGGGACGAACGCAGTCCGCATTCGTCATCCGGGCTTCATCATTCATTCGTCATTCGTCATCCGGGCTTCGTCATTCATTCGTCATTCGTCATTCGAGATTCGTCATTCTCCTCGTGAGCTTGATCCGCGTCCGCAACCTCGCCCGCCTTTACGAGATGGGCTCGGAGACCGTGCATGCGTTGCGCGACGTTTCGCTCGACATCGAGCGCGCCGAATACGTCGCCATCATGGGCCCGAGCGGTTCGGGCAAGTCCACGCTCATGAACCTGATCGGCTGCCTCGACACGCCCACGCGCGGCAGCTACGAGCTCAACGGCACGGACGTCTCGCACATGGACGACAACGAGCTGGCCGAGGTCCGCAACCGCGAAATCGGGTTCGTGTTCCAGACGTTCAACCTGCTCGCGCGCTCGACCGCGCTGCGCAACGTCGAGCTGCCGATGGTCTATGCCGGCATTCCCGCCGACGAGCGGCGCGAGCGCGCGATGAAGGCGCTCACCGCGGTCGGTCTCGCGGACCGCGTGTCGCACAAGCCCAACGAACTCTCCGGCGGCCAGCGCCAGCGCGTCGCGGTCGCGCGCGCGCTCGTCAACGACCCGTCCATCCTCCTTGCCGACGAGCCCACGGGCAACCTCGACTCGAAGACCGGCGTCGAGATTCTCGCGCTGTTCGACGAACTCGCCGGCCGCGGACACACCATCATCGTCGTCACCCACGAGGAAGCCGTCGCCCGCCACTCGCGCCGCATCATTCGCATCCTCGACGGGCTCATCGCGAGCGACGAACGGCTCGCGAGGGAGGCGGCATGAACTTCCTCACGGAGATCAAGGAGGGCCTGCTCATCGCGTTCGAGGCCATCCGGGCGAGCAAGCTCCGCTCGGGGCTCACCACGCTCGGCATCGTCATCGGCATCGTCACGGTCACGCTCATGGGCACGGCCATCGAGGGGCTCAACGCGGCGTTCCTGCGCAGCATCTCGGCCATCGGCGCGGACGTGCTCTTCATCTCCAAGTATCCGTGGTTCAGCGAGGACCCGTGGTGGAAGGTCCGCAACCGCCGCGACATCCTGCTGCAGGACGGCCGCGCCCTGCGCGCCCAACAGCAGATGGCCGACGCCGTGAGCATCGAGTCCGGCACGCGCAAGTCGGTCAAATACCTCGACCGCACCGCGAGCAACATCGTCATCGTCGGCAACAACGAGGACGGCGCGGCCATCGCGGGAATGACGATGAAAACCGGCCGCTGGTTCTCCGCCGCGGAGGTGGACGGCTCGCGGCCGGTGTGCGTGGTGGGCGCGGACCTCGCTACCAGTTTCTTCGGGTTCGACCCGCCTCTCGGGAAGAAGCTGCGCGTGGACGAGACCAATTACGAGGTCATCGGCGTCGTGGACAAGCGCGGCAAGTTCATGGGCATGGAGAGCCTCGACAACCAGCTTCACCTGCCCATCACGCGCTTCGTCACCGACCACCAGCGGTGGCCCGGCGTGACCGTGCGCGTGAAGGTCCGCGACATGAAACAGATGGACGAGGCGCGAGAGGAATTGCGCGGCGTGATGCGTCGCGTGCGGCGCCTCGAGCCGGGCAAGGACGACGATTTCTCCATCAACGCGCAGGAGGCGTTCGTGCGGATGTTCCGCCGCGTGAGCACCGTCATCGCGGGCGTCGGGCTGTTCATCACGGGGCTGTCGCTCGCGGTCGGCGGCATCGGCATCATGAACATCATGTTCGTCTCGGTGGCGGAGCGCACGCGCGAGATCGGCATCCGCAAGGCCATCGGCGCGAAGCGGCGCACCATCCTGCTGCAATTCCTCATCGAGGCGGCGACCATCTGCCTGCTCGGCGGTTTGGTCGGGCTGGGCATCGCCTGGCCGCTGAGCCGCGTGATGGACCAGTTCCTGCCCGCGACACTGTCGCTGCCCATCGTCGGCATGGCGCTCGGCGTCTCGATTCTCACGGGCGTCGTGGCGGGCTTCCTGCCCGCGTGGCGCGCGGCGCGGATGAACCCCGTGGATGCCTTGCGCGCGGAATGAAAACCACCCTTTCCAAGCGAGACCTTTGCAGGAGGTTTTTGGCGGCGATGCCATCCTCGCCCATCCACCCCTCACCCGCCCTTCGGGCACCCTCTCCCCTCCTCGGAGGAGGGGAGAGGGATGGGGTGAGGGGTGGTCGCTCTGGTCCAAGGGAATGAAACCCACCACTCCCAAACGCGGCGCCCGGTTGTGGGGCGAAGTTCGCGAGAGCTTCGTGATGGCGATGAGCGGGCTCGCCTCGCACAAGCTGCGCTCGGCGCTCACGCTGCTCGGCGTGATGGTCGGCGTGTTCTCCATCATCATGGTGATGACCGCCATGCGCGCGTTGCAGAGCAACATCGAGACGGAGATGACCGGGCTGGGCGCGAGCACGTTTGTCGTGGACCGCTGGCCCGGCATGAACATGGACGGCCCGCGCGGCTGGGAGAAATATCGCCGCCGGAAGAACATCACGCTCGCGCAGGCGACCGCCGTTCGCGACCGCGCCACGATGGCCGTCAGCGTTGGAGCCGAGGCGCACCTTTGGAACGCGGAGGTCGCCTCGCGCTACGAAACCACGAACCCCGACGTGGGCATGACCGGCGTCACGCCCGAGGTGTTCGCCGCGAAGAAGTGGGTCATCGAGGACGGCCGCGCCATCCAGCAGGGCGACGTGGATGGCCTTCGCGCCGTGTGCGTGCTCGGCAATTCGCTTTCAAAGAAGCTATTCCCGCAAGGCTCGGCCGTCGGCGAGAGCGTGAAGTTCATGGGCCACAAATACCAGGTCGTCGGCGTGCTCGAGGCCAAGGGCGGCATGGGCGGGCAATCGCTGGACAATTTCCTCGCCGTGCCTCTGACGACCGGCCTCGGGCGCTTCGGCTTCCAGCCGTGGCGCAGCCTCACGCTTTACGTCGAGGCGCCGGGCCCCGCCGCGCTCGACGAAACCGCCGAGCAGGTGCGCGGCGTCCTGCGCACCATCCGCAAGGTGCCGCCCGGCGACGAGGACGACTTCGAGATGTTCTCCAACGACTCGCTCGTCGAGCAGTTCCGCGACCTGACGTTCGCCGTGCGGATGGGCGTGGCCGTGGTGAGCAGCATCGCGCTCATCGCCGCGGGCATCGGCATCATGAACATCATGCTTGTCTCGGTGACGGAGCGGACGCGCGAAATCGGCGTGCGCCGCGCCATCGGCGCGAAGAAGCGCAACATCATGACGCAATTCATCATGGAGGCGGTGATGATCTGCCAGGTCGGCGGCATTATCGGCGTGGCGCTCGGCATCGCGGGCGGCAACGGCGCGGCCGTGTTCCTCAAGACCACGCCTGTGTTCCCGGTGGACTGGGCCATCATCGGCCTGCTCATCTGCTCCGTCGTCGGCATCGTGTTCGGCACCTACCCGGCGTATCGCGCGGCGAACCTCGACCCGGTGGAATCACTCCGTTACGAGTGAACCGCTCCCGCGGGAGGGCGCGGTTCCACGCGCGCCCATCGCCCCGTTGACAACCCCGCTCGCGGCCGCTACCAAGCCGCAATGAAACAGCTCATTCAGTCCCTGTCCGTCGCCTCATTTGTTTGCCTCGGTTCGACTCCGCTTGTCGCGGCGAACGAGACCTTCAAGGTCAGCGAGTTCACGTTCAAGCGCCCCGCCTCGTTCGAGTGGGTCGAGACCACCTCGAAAATGCGCGCCGCGCAGCTCAAGGTGAGCAGCGCGGACAAGAAGCAGTCCGGCGAAGTGATCTTCTTCTACTTCGGCGCGGGCGGCGCTGGCGGCGTGAAGGCGAACGTGGACCGCTGGTTTGGCCAGTTCGAGGAGCCGCGCGAGAAAATCAACGCCAAGACCGAGGACAAAACCGTTGGCAAGACGCGCGTCACCTACGTGTCCGCGGAGGGCACCTACAAGAGCGGCCCGCCCGGCGGCCCGTTCACGCCCATGAAGGACCACGCGTTGCTCGGCGCGATTGTCGAGGGCGGCGAAGGGAGCGTGTTCATTCGCCTGACCGCGCCGAAGGACCTCGCCAAATCCGCGACGGACGACTTCAAGAAAATGGTCGAAGGGGCGCTGAAGTAGCGCTGGCGGCGGCGAGCCTGCTCACACTGGCGCGCCGAACTCAGCGTTGTAAGTCTTGCCGCATTCGGTGCATTCGCCCTCGGTGATTTCCATGTCGGGCGTCCACGAGTAGGCGTGGTTGCAGTGCGGGCACTTGACGATGTAGCCGCGTCCGGAGCGCGCATGCTCGCGCCTCGCAGGTTCGCCCGGGCTTTCGAGGTCCGCCTCGTCCAGCGCCGTCAGCGCCGCCGCGTCAATCTGCGCCGCGCCCGCCAGCCGCGTGGCCTGCGCGTTGATGATGGCCTCGAAGGTGTTCCGCACGAGGCGCGCGTTGCCGAAGTTCTCGTCGCGGTGCGCGTGCAGCCACGCGAAGTGGTGGAGAATCTTTTCCTTGAGCGGCGGCGTGAGCGTCAGGCCGTTCTTGCGGCACATGGTGGTGAAGATGCGGCAGAGTTCCTGCGGCGTGTAGTCGGGGAACTCGATGAAGCGCGTGAAGCGCGAGTGCAGGCCGGGGTTCGATGAGATGAAGCGCGCCATCTCCTCGGGGTAGCCCGCGACGATGACGATGAGCCGGTCGCGGTTGTCCTCCATGCGCTTGAGGAGCGTGTCAATCGCCTCGCGCCCGTAGTCCTCGCCGCCGTCCTTGGCGAGCGTGTAGGCCTCGTCCACGAAGAGGATGCCGTCGAGCGCGGCGTCCACCATCGCGTTGGTCTTCACCGCGGTCTGCCCGACATATTCCGCGACGAGCGCGGCGCGGTCGCACTCGACGACGTGGCCCTTCTTGAGGATGCCAAGGGATTTGTAGATGCGCCCCATGAGCCGCGACACGGTGGTCTTGCCGGTGCCCGGATTGCCGGTGAAGACGGTGTGGTAGCTGGCGGCGATGGGCTTGAGGCCGGTCTGCACGCGCATCTGCTGGAGCTTGGCGAAGTTGGCGGCCTGCCGCACGCGGTCCTTCACCTCGGCGATGCCGACGAGTTCGTCGAGTTCGACGAGCACCTGCTCGAGCTTGTCGCGGTTGGCCGCGGCGGCGGTGTCGCTGGCGTTGGCCTGATGCGCGTCGCACAACGACTGAATCTGGTCGAGCAGGTAGTGGATGAAGCGGTTCTCCTTGGACGAGACGCGGCCGTCCATCGTGGCGAACGCCTCGCACACCTCGCGCACGACGTGGGCGTAGTAGAGCGTCACGAGCCACGGCAGTTCGAGCTTGCCGAGGATGCGGATGATCTCGGCGAACGCGTGGTCGAGCCCCTCCTTGACGCCCGGCTCGACGGCGTCGTGCAGCCGGCTGATTTTCTCTCGCGCGTTCTGGATGTAGTCGTCAATGACGTCGCGAAGGTGCACGCCCTTTTCCTGCTGCGGGAAGTCGCGGTTGAGCGTGAGCAGGCGGTCGCGGTGGGAGCCGCGGTAAAGCCCGACGAACCCGCCGGGCAGTTCCTCGGCGCGGTTGCAATACACGCAGGCCATCCAGAACTGCGCCGAGGCGTCGGACGTGAGCCCGAATTCGATGCGCGGGAAGAACACCGACCACGCGCCGCCGACGAGGTTGCGGAACGCCTCGCTGAGTTTTTCAAGCAGGTCCAACGTGCCCTTGCTTGACTTTTCGTAGCTCAGGTGCGGCGGCGTCAGCACTTCGAGATGCTCCGAGAACACCCGCGCGCTGATGAGCGCGCGCGCCAGTTGCGTGACCGAGTCCTTCACACAGCCGGTGACCTGCGCCACCTCGGGGACGCGCCTCTGCAAATCGCGCCACGCGGCCTGATACTCCGCGTCGGTCGAGATGATTTTGTCGGCCTGGTCCTTGCGCAACATCCCGTGCGCGACGAAGTGCGCGGCGAGGTCGGCCGTGGCCGTGCGGTTGAAGGCCGCGAGGCTCGATGCGTTGTAAGCCCCGTGCGCCTCGCGCTGCTTGGCGTCGCCCACGATGCACGCGAGCACCGCGCCGGGCAGCAGCGGGTTGACGGCGAAGTCCTTGACGAGCTCTTTCATGGGTGGGCCGGGGCAGACTGTGCGGCACGAGCGGGTGGAATTCAACGCAAAGACAGGCGATGTCGCGCGTGGCGTGTTCGAGGGCATCGGATGGTCTCTGTTTTACTTCGCGCCATCAGGGTGCCAGACTCGCCGCGTGGCGAAGGTCACCGATTCCCTCTGGCGCGAACTCAGTTCCCGGCAGCGGCTCTTCCTCATCGCCGGCCCGTGTGTGATCGAGGACGAGGCGCTTTGCCTGCGAATTGGGCGCAGCCTCGCGCGGACGTGCGCGAAGCTCGGCATCCCCTACGTTTTCAAGGCGAGCTTCGACAAGGCCAACCGCACGTCCGGCAAGTCCTTTCGCGGGCCGGGAACTGATGCGGGATTGCGCGTGCTCGCATCGGTCCGCGAGAAACTTGGCGTCCCCGTGCTGACCGATGTCCACACCGAGGCGCAAGCCGCGGCAGCCGGCGAGGTCGCGGATGCGCTGCAAATCCCGGCGTTCCTCTGCCGGCAGACGGACTTGATTGAGGCCGCCGTCCGCACCGGCCGCATCGTGAACGTGAAGAAAGGCCAGTTCCTTTCGCCGGCCGAGATGGGGCAGGTCGTGAAGAAGGCGCGCGACGTGGGCGGGCGGCGATTGCTCGTGACCGAGCGCGGCACGACCTTCGGCTACAACAATCTCGTCACGGACATGCGCGCGATACCGCAACTCAAGGCGTTTGGCGCGCCGGTGGTGTTCGACGCCACGCACTCCGTGCAGATGCCCGGCGCGGGCGGCGACCGCACGATGGGCCAGCGCGAGTTCGCGCCCGTGCTCGCGCGCTGCGCCGTGGCCGCGGGGGTGGACGGCGTGTTCATCGAGACGCATCCGGACCCCGACCGCGCGCCCAGCGACGGGCCGAACATGATCCCGCTCGCTGAAATGCCGCGGGTGCTCGCCACGTTGCTCAACATATGGAAGGCCACGCGCGCATGAAGGCGCGGTCGTCCACCCTGCGAGCCCGGCTCCGTCGTGTGAAACTTCTGCTCTGCGACGTGGACGGCATCCTCACCGACGGCACCGTGTTCATCAGCGGCGACGGTCGGGAGACGAAGCGCTTCAGCATCCACGACGGGCTCGGCATCGTGCTCGCGCGCAAGCATGGCCTGCGCGTGGGCTGGGTGTCCGCCCGCCCCTCGCCAGCAACGTCCCGCCGCGCGAAGGAGCTGCACATGGACATTCTGCATCAGGACAAAGGCCCGAAGCTGAACGCCGTCGAAGCCATTTTGGTCAAAGCCGGCGTGGGCTGGGATGAGCTTTGCTTCATGGGCGACGACGTGGTTGACCTGGCGGTGCTCAGGCGTGCGGGGTTCGCGGTGAGCGTGCCCGGCGGGGTGGCCGAGGCGCTCGCGTTCGCGCACTATGTCACGCGCGCCCGAGGCGGCCACGGCGCGGTGCGTGAGGTGGTGGAAATGATTTTGAAAGCGCAGGGCAAATGGACGAGCATCGTTCGCGAGTATGCACAGTAACCACCCGCGCCCGCCCGGATTGGGACGGCTCGCGCTGCGAGCCGTCGCCGATCGCGCCGCGACCGGAGCGACCGTCCGGCGGAGGGCTTGCATCGTGGCTTTGCTGATTGCGCTGGCTTCAGCGGGAAATCACGGCCATGCCCAGCTTGCCACCGGCGGCCAGGTCACGGGCGGGTTCAAGTTCCCCGACTACGACCGCGTGTCCAGCGCGCTCAAGTCGCTGCTGACGGGCCGCACCGCGCGCCAGCAGCAGGATGGCACCGTGCAAGTCACCGAATTGCGCGTGGAAACCTACTCGTATCCAAGGTCCGCGGCGCGCGAATTGGAAACGCTGGTGCTGGCGCCCACGTGCAAGTTCGACATGAACCAGAAACTCGCGTCCTCGTCCGGCCCCGTCCGCATCGAGCGCGCGGATGGGCAATTCACCATCACGGGTGAGGGCTTCGAGCTGCGACAGTCGGACGCCGTGTTCACCATTTCAAACAACGTCCATGCGGTGCTGCGCCCGGCGCAACCGGACGCGCTGCTTCACAAGCCCAAGTTATGAAGTTCGAGTTCGCCTTCCTCGGGGTCGTCACGCTCCTTGCCGGCGCGGCGTTTGCGCAGGTCAAGCCAGCCGACCCTGCGACGACCCGGCCGCGCGCGGGGACCAATGCACCCATCCAAATCACATCGCAGTCGGTCACGCACAGCAATGCCGCCGGGGTCACGATCTTCACCGGAAATGTCCGCGCATGGGACGAGGAGATGGAACTCATCGCGAAGGTCATGACCGTGAAGTTTGTCGTGGACGCCAAGACGCAGGCGCGAAGCATCGCAACCATCCTTGCCGACGGCGACGTGGTCATCCTGAACAAGAAGGACAAATCGCGCGCGCTCGCGGACAAGGCCACGTATCAGGCCGCGAGCGACCAAGTCGAGCTTACGGGGCACACGTTGATGGAGTCCGGCGGTCTGCTCACTACAGCGGACAAGGTCATCTACGACCGCACCAACGGCGGCGTGCTCTACGGTCAGGGCAACGTGAAGGTGGACGTGAACGACCCGAACCTCCTCAATCGCACCAACCGCTTCAACCTGCTCAAGCCCGTTCCACACAAAGCCGACCAACCGCTTTCGCCCACGGAAAAGAAGGGCAAGGACCGATGAGCGACCCCGCCGCGGCGAATCCACTGGCACAGCCTGCTTCCGCCGCGGGTGGGTTCACGGGCTGCCTGCTCGCGACGGATCGCATCGCGAAATCTTACGCGCACCGGCGCGTGGTCAATGGAGTTTCGCTGCACGTGAACGCGGGGGAGATTGTGGGCCTCCTCGGGCCGAACGGCGCAGGCAAGACGACCACGTTCAACATTGTGGTGGGGTTGGTGCGCCCGGACGAGGGCGCGGTCCGGTTGCTCGGCGCCGACATCACGCGCGAGCCGATGCACGTGCGCGCGCGGCGCGGCATCGGCTACCTGACGCAGGAGCCGTCGGTGTTTCGCAAGTTGACCGTCGAGCAGAACATCCTCGCCATCCTCGAGACGCTCGACGTTTCGCCGAGCGAGCGGGCGACGCGGCTCGTGTATTTGTTGGAGGAACTTGACCTCGCCCCGCTCGCGTCGAACATGGCCTACACGCTCAGCGGCGGCGAGAAGCGGCGGCTCGAGATCACGCGCGCGCTGGTGACGAGCCCCAAGCTGCTCCTGCTCGACGAACCGTTCAGCGGCATTGACCCCATCGCCGTGTATGAGGTGCAGAAGATCATCCGCCGGCTCAAGGACCGCGGCCTCGGCGTCCTCATTACCGACCACAACGTGCGCGAGACGCTCAAGCTCGTGGACCGCGCCTATCTGATCCACAAGGGCGAGGTCGTTTACGAGGGCAGCGGCGAGGTGATGGTGAACGACCCGAAGGCCCGCGAGATTTACCTCGGGCCGGACTTCAACATATGAGCCGCGGGGGGGGGATTAAGATTAAGATGAGGATGAAGATTAAGATGAGAATTAAGAATACGAGTCTGGTCAGGCGTTGTTTTGCGGTTTCTAAATCGTAATCCTGGTCTTAATCTTAATCGCGGCCGCCACCACCCATGCAACGCGACCCCGTCACCGTCGAGAAGTTCTACACGGCGAACGCCAGCCGGCTTGAACTCAAGCTCATCGCCGGCGCGGGCGGGCTCAAGCGGGTCATCAAGGAGCCGACGGTGAACCGTCCCGGGCTCGCGCTGGCGGGGTTCACAAAATACTTCGCGAGCAAGCGCATCCAGGTGCTCGGCGCGGCGGAGCGCACGTTCCTCAAGTCGCTCGACGCGGGTGTTCGCCAGCAGCGTTACGACGATCTTTTCGGGCACAAGATTCCCTGCGTCGTGTTCAGCCGGAATCACCAGCCGGATCGCGCGTTCCTGCAATCGGCCGAGCGCGCGGGCGTGTCCGTGTTCAAGACCGCGCTCATCACGATGAAGTTCATCAACGTGGCCACGCTTTCGCTCGAGACGATGTTCGCGCCGCACGGCACCGAGATGGGCAGCATGGTGGACATCCTCGGCGTGGGCGTCATCGTCAAGGGCGAGAGCGGCATCGGCAAGAGCGAGTGCGTGCTGGCGCTCATCGAGCGCGGTTACAGCCTCGTCAGCGACGACATCACCAGGGTCACGCTTCTCGACGGGTCCGAGGTGACGGGCACGAGCGCGGAGTTGACGCGCAATCACATGGAGGTCCGCGGCATCGGCATCATCAACGTCGCCGCGATGTTCGGCGTCCGCGCCATCCGGCATGAGAAGAGGGTGGACTTGGTCGTCACGCTCAAGGATTACGACGAGGTGGAGGATGTGGACCGGCTCGGCATGGAGGACGCGTTGGTGGACATCCTCGGCGTGCAGGTGCCGCACATGATCATCCCCGTCCGTCCGGGCCGCGACATCGCACGGCTTGTGGAAGTGGCGGCGTTCCAGACCAAGCTCAAGCTCTCCGGCTACAACCCCGCGAAGGAACTCAATGAGCGGCTCATCGCCAAGATGGCCGTCACGCCGCCGCTGTGAGCTTGCCGCCCGCTTGACGTGCCGCCCGCGCCGCCGCAATTTCAATCCCCAGCAGGGCACGTGGCGGAATGGCAGACGCGGAGGCCTTAGGAGCCTCTGAAGCAATTCGTGCAGGTTCAAATCCTGTCGTGCCCAATCGTTCCGGCTCTTCCTTGCCGACTGGGAGCCAAGCATAACGTCGTCAACGCGGAATTCCGCTGAATACTCCCTGCGGCGGCTTTCTCTAAATCTCATTCAACCGGCTTCCTTGCCCGACGAATGACCTCCGCGCGACTGTCGCCTTCCAACGCATTCAAGCGCCGCGCCCCGGTGTCGGTTCCCCTCGTCGCGACTGTCCTGCTCGTCGCGCCGCTGGCTGGCTCGCCCGCAACCCCGCCACTGCACGAGCGGATTGACCGCGCCATCGAATCCACGTTCGTTGGTCCCGTCCTCCCGCGAGCGGGGGATGCGGACTTCGGCCGGCGCGTCCACCTCGACCTTGCCGGTCGGATTCCATCGCCCGAGGAAACGCGCCGGTTTTTCGCCGACACTTCGCCTGACAAACGCGCTCAACTCGTGGACCGCTTGCTCGGCTCGCGTGAATTCGCGCGCCACCTCGCGACGACCTTCGACGTGATGCTCATGGAGCGCCGACCCGAGCGGAGTGTGAAGGTCGCCGACTGGCAGCAATGGCTCTTCGACTCCTTCGCCACCAACAAGCCGTGGGACCGGCTCGCGCGCGAGATTCTCGGCGCGGATGGCACGGACGAGAGGATCCGCGCTGCGGCGCGATTCCATCTCGACCGCGAGGGCGAGGCCAACCTGCTCACGCGCGACACCGGCCGCCTGTTCCTCGGCCGCGACATGGGCTGCGCCCAGTGCCACGACCATCCGCGCATTGACGATTATGTCCAGCGCGACTACCACGGCCTTTACGCGTTTTTCAGCCGCGCGTATTTGTTCACCGAGGACCGGACCAAGAAAAACTTCCTCGCCGAGAAGGCGGAGGGCGACGTGACGTTCACCTCGGTCTTCACGAAGGAATCCGGCGGCACGCGCCCGCGGTTGCCAGGAGGCTCGCAACTGGACGAGCCGCGTTTCCGCATGGGCTCCGAATGGACCGTCCGGCCCGATGCGAAGGACAAGAACCTCCGGCCCGTGCCCAAGCACAGCCGCATCGCCGAGCTCGCGCGCGTGGCGACAGACGGCTCCAACCCGGCCTTCAACCGCAATATCGCGAACCGCCTCTGGGCGCACATGATGGGCCGCGGTTTGGTCGAGCCCGTGGACGAGATGCACTCGGACAATCCACCGGCGTATCCCGAGCTGCTCGACCTGCTCGCGGCGGAGTTTGTCGCGATGAAGTTCGACGTCCGCGCGTTCCTCGGCGAGCTTGCACTTACCCGCACCTACCAGCGCAGCATCGAGCTCAATGCCAGCCCGACGCTTCCGCCCAAGCCCGCGGCCGGGCAGATGGCCGGGCTCGAAACCGCGCGCCAGCGGCTTTCGGACGAATTGGCGCGGCACGACGAACTGCACAAGCAGGCGCTCGCGTCGCTCGCCGCCTTGAAGAAGACCAACGATCCCGTCTTTGCCGAGTTCGCCAAGACGAACGCGGCGCTGGCCGAGATGCGCAAGGCGTGCGAGCCCGCCATCAACGCGCAATTCGAGGCGCAGAAACTTCTTGCGACTCGAAACGCCGCGCTCGAATCCATCCAGCAGGCGCTCGCGAGCGTCACCAACGCGCTCGCGAATCTACCGAACGACAAGGACCTCACCAATTCCGCATCCTCGCTCCGCACAAGGGCGGATGCGCTGGTCAAGGAAGTGGACGCCGCGGCGAAGGACGCCGACGCGAAAGTTGCCGCGGCCAAGCCGATGTTCGAGAAACTCGCGGCCGCAGACGAGGCGGCGGACGCCATTCGTGAACGTCACACCGCAGCCGAGCGGCAGGTTCTTGATCTGGAACGCGAGTTCACCGGTCTCATCGCGCGGCGGCAGGCTGTCCGGACGCAGTTGCGCCACGCGGAGCGCCAGCTCGCGGATGCGAAGACCATCACCGAGACCGAGCCGCTCTTCATCGAGGCGCAGGCCGCTCGCGCGAGCGCGGACGGGCTGCGGGTCCGGACCGCCGAAGCGCGCCGAGCCATCGCCGCGCATGACGCGCTCGACGCTGCTTCGCAGGAGCTTGTGAAGGCCAACGCGGAGCTTCGCGACAGCCGTCGGATGCTTGCCGAGGCCGCCGCCACTCGGAGGGGCTGCACGCCCGCGACCCCGGAGGAACTCGCGAAACTCCGCCAAGTGGTCGCTTCACGCGAGGCCGCGGCCGGCATCGCGCGGATGCGCGTCGCGGAGGCGCAACGTGCGTTCGTGCCCTTCGCCAAATCGCATGACGCCGCGCGGCGCGACCTGCCGGACTTGGAGCGCTCGATCGGTGAGGCCGCGCGGCAAGCTTCCGCGCTGCGGGCGCGGCTCGTCGCGCCGGTGTCCAAACTCACGCCGCTGCTGGAGACGCGGTTCGCCTCCGCCCCGCTCGTCGCGCTTTCGCCGGAACAACTTTGCTGGAGCATGATGCAGGCGACCGGCCAGATCCGCGCGCAGGAAGCCGCCGCGGACGCCGAGTTCGAGAAGAAGGATCCGCTGACCGAGTCGAACCGCGACAGCGCCTCGCGCCTCGCCGCGCGCGCGGCGTTCATCGAACAGTTCGTGTGGGACAAGCTGAAGGGAAATGTGCCGCAGTTTGTGAGCCTGTTCGGAAACGCAGCGGGGCAACCGCAGGACGCGTTTTACGCGAGCACGGACCAGGCGCTGTTCTTCAACAACGGCGGACTCGTCCGCGGCTGGCTCGCCCCGGCCAATGGCAACTTGACCGACCGCCTGCTCAAGGCGCCGGATTCGGCGGCGCTCGCGGAGGAGCTTTACCTCGCCGTGCTCGCCCGCCCGCCTACGTCCGATGAAGTGAAGGAAGTCGAAAAACGCCTCGCCGCCCGGGCGAGCGACAAGACCACGGCCGTTCAGGACATCGCGTGGGCGCTGCTCACGAGCGTCGAGTTTCGCTTCAAGCACTGAAAAAGTTCGCGCAATTCGTGATTCAGTGTTGATTCCGCAGCGTCAGGATGAGATAGATTTGACAAAGCAGAACCCCATATCGGAGACCGCTTATGAAATGCAACTACGCCTGCGGTTCGGTTGAGCACGCCATCGCGCGCCGCCAGTTCCTCGGTTCCATCGCGCTCGGCACCGGCGCCGTCGTCGGCGGCCTCGGCTCGTTCGCCACGCCCAGCGTGGCCGCCGCGCTGGCGAGGGACCAGAAGCGCATGATCGTCTTCAACATGCACGGCGGCCTCTCGCAACTGGAGAGTTGGGACCCGAAACCCGGCACCAGCACCGGCGGGCCGTTCCGCGCGATTCCCACGAGCGTCCCCGGCATTCACATCAGCGAACTGCTCCCCTTCACTGCGAAGCAGATGCACCACCTTGCCCTCGTGCGCGGCATCAACACCAGGAACGACGACCACGGCAAGGGCACTTACATGATGCTCACCGGCCGGCGCCAGGCGCCGGGGCAGGATTACCCTCAAATCGGCGCGGTCGTGGCCAAGTGCACGGACACTCCGGACCGCTCGCTGCCCGGCCACGTGCGCATCACGTCCGGCGGCGGCGGACGCAGCGCCGACTCCGCGTATCTCGGCCCGAAATACGCCAGCATCGGTCTCGACGGTGGCAAGCCCCCGGCCAACACGACAAAGCCCGACAGCCTCACGGACGTTTCACTCGCGCAGCAGAACGAATTCCGTCGGCTCGCCAACGACCACTTCCTTTCGCGCCGCCGCACGGCGATGACTGACGCCTACGTGCAAAGCTACGAGCAGGCGCTCGAGTTGATGAAGCAGCGCGAGGTGTTCGAGCTGTCCAAGGAGCCGGAGAAGGACCACGAGCGTTACGGCAGGCACGACTTCGGCCGTCACTGCCTCATGGCGCGGCGGCTGTTGGAGCACGGCATTTCATTCGTGCAGGTGAGCCACTCCAACTACGACACGCACAACGAGAACTTCAACTTCCACTTCGAGCAGATGGGCGAGTTCGACAAGCCCTTTGCCACGCTGGTCGCCGACCTGGCCGACCGCGGGATGCTCGACAACACGCTCATCGTGGTGCTCTCCGAATTCGGCCGCACGCCGAACATCAATGTTTACATGGGCCGCGACCACTGGGGCAAGGCGTGGAGTGTGTGCGTCGGCGGCGCGGGCATTGTGCGCGGTGCGGCGATCGGCAAGACCAACGACAAGGGCACCGAGGTGACCGAGCGCGAGGTGGACTGCGGGCACCTTTTCCACACCTACCTGCGCGCGCTCGGCTTGAGCTCGAAGGCCAACTTCGACATCGCCGGGCGGCAGGTTCCCGTTGCTGACCCCGCAGTGGGACCGATCAAGGAACTGCTGGCCTAGTCGACATGAGCGGGCTTGAACTCTTGGACGGCGTCTCGTTCAAGTATTACTTCATCCTCTACTTGTGGATGGTCGTAGTTGTTCTGGCTGGCGCGTTAGTGCTTCGGTGGGGATTGCATAAGAAAACAAGCAGCGACTATCTGCTTTTAGCCGCCATCGGGTCGTTTGTTGGGTTGATTGTCCTTGCTGCTCCGCACTTTTACCCGTTTGCCGAATCTGAGGTTTTTAGGATGGTGACTGGCTCGAATGGACGCGTGGAGCTACTGATATCGTGGCCGGATTGGCCCGGTTTCCCGATGGGGCCCTTCACGAGCCTTGTTTTCGGAACCCTCTCGGGATGTGTTGGTGGGTGTGGTGTGTTATGGCTGCTTCGCTCGAAGAGAAGGAATAGGCCCGCATGAACCCCGACTTCAAAGCTGCGCACCTCGCCGGCGAGTTCGTCCACGACACGCCTATCGTCACTTGCCGGTTTGACCCGACTGGCCGGTTCGTCTTTGCCACTGCCGAGGACCGGAACATCCTGCGCTGGGAACTTGCGGACGCGAAGAAGAAGGTCGTGTTCGCCGGGCACGACTCGTGGATTTGGTCCATGGCCTTCTCGAAGGACGGCCAGTCGCTCATCACGGCCGGCGGCGATGACACGCTCATCTGGTGGCCCGCCACTTCCGAGAAGCCCGAGCCCATCCGAAAGGTCACTGCGCACAAGGGCTGGGTTCGCGCCGTCGCCGTCAGTCCCGACGGGCAGTTCGTCGCCAGCGGCGGCAACGACCGCGTGCTCAAGCTCTGGCAGTTCGGCGACGGCAAAGCGGTGCGCGAATTCCCCGCGCACGAGTTGGACATCTACAGCGTTGTTTTTCACCCGGGAGGCCAGTTCGTCTTGAGCGGGGATTTGAAAGGGGCCGTCAACCAGTGGGACGTTGCCACCGGCAAGCTCGTGCGGACGTTCGATGCGAAGCCCTTGCATCATTACGACGGCGGGCAACAAGTGCACTTCGGCGGAGTGCGCGGCATTGCGTTGAGCCCCGACGGCAAGCAACTCGCCTGCGCCGGGCTGCACAAGGCCACCAACCCGCTCGGCAACGTTCACGAGCCGCACGCGCTTCGCTTCGAGTGGGATTCCGCCAAGATGGTGAAGGCGCACACGGCGAACGACCTCAAGAACGCCGTCGTATGGCGCGCGCTGTTCCTCTCGGACGGCACCCTCTGCTGCGTGAGCGGCGGCGGCAGCGGCGGACACCTGCTCTTCTGGAACGCGACCGACGAGAAGCCCGCGCACCAGTTCAAGCTTCCAGAGATGTCGCGCGAGATGGACCTCCACCCCGACGGCATCCAGGTGATCACCGCACACTACAGCCGGAAGGTCATCCTTACGAAGCTGGCGCCGAAGCCCGCAGAGAAGCCGCCCGAGAAAAAGGCGTGACTCGCGCGACCCTCAGTCGTTGGCGAATTCCGCGGCATGTCCCGGCTGCTGTCCGCGTGTGGACGCGATGTAGCCGAGCGTGAGGGACACCGGCAATCCATCCTCGGCCGTGCTATAAACGAGAATCTTCTCCAAGGTCATCGCGCGCCGCGGCTGGATGCAGACGTTCACCATTTCCTCCAGCGTCTTGAACGGCACCGCCACTTCCTCGTAGTCGATCGAATCCGTCCGGATGAAAATCGCCTGGCCGATGGCGTGCGCCGTGAGGTTCATGAAATGACGGCCTCCAAGCTACGCGCGGCGTGGGATTCCGACAAGCGCGATTGCTCCTGCCGGGCGCATCTCAGTTACTTGCACGCCAGTTCTACCTTTGGGGTCGTTCTCCCTCGCCCCGACCCTCTCCCGCTGGGAGAGGGAGGCACTTCGGACGGCGCTGGCGATTCGGGATGGTGTGCGTGCTCTCACCGCGTTCGATTCCACGGAGTGACGGGCGACCATTCCCCCTCTCCCTCGGAGGGAGAGGGCCGGGGTGAGGGTGAGAACGTGCGAAGTTCACTGGGCTGCGAATCCACGTTCTCCCGTTGTCTTGCAAGGAGTGAGATGCGCCGCATTTGGAGAATCCCCGTGTTCAAATGCCGTGTTTCCTGCCAAGTTCGGCGGCATGAAAGCCACTGCCTTGCAACTCATCGCCACCGGCCTCGCCGCAACTTCCTTCGCCGCCGACACGCCGTCCATCCGGCCCACAGCGGCCAACATCGCCTACGCAACCGCGCCCGCGCACGAGCGGCTGGTGCTGGACATTTACGCGCCGCCCGGTGCGAAGAATCTTCCCGTGGTTTTCTGGATTCACGGCGGCGGCTGGCAGGCGGGTGACAAGTCCAGCGTGCAACTGAAGCCGCAGACATTTGTCGCCAAGGGCTTCGTGTTCGTGTCCACGAACTATCGCCTGCTGCCGAATGTCGAGATGGCCACCATCTTCCGCGACGTGGCCAAGTCGCTCGGCTGGGTGCACGCGAACATCGCCAATCACGGCGGCGACCCGAATCGCTTCATCGTCGGCGGACACTCCGCCGGCGCGCAACTCGCCGCGTTGATGTGCACCGATGACCGCTACTTGAAGGCCGAGGGCGTTTCATTCGCCGCGCTCAAAGGCTGCATTCCCGTGGACGGCGACACTTACGACATTCCCGCGATGATCGAGACGGCGGAGACGCGCCTGCGCGTCCACGGGATGCCGATGCCGAAATACGGCCACCGGCTCAAGTTTGGCAACGACCCGGCCTTGCACAAGGACTACTCCGCCGTCACGCACGCGACCAAGGGCAAGGGCATCCCGCCGTTCCTCATCCTTTACGTGGCCGACCACCCCGACAACTCGGCGCAGGCGCGGCGGTTCGAGTCGGCGCTCAAGGAGGCGGGCGTGCCGGCGAAGGCGTTCGGGGCGAGAGAGACGAATCACAACAAGCTCAACGAGAACCTCGGGATCGCCGACGACCCGGCGACGAAGGAGCTGCTGGCATTTGTTGCGGACTGTTTGAAGAAGCAATGAGCCCGTGCGCGGTCACTTCTGCAGGATGGGCAGCATGCTCGCGTAATCGTCCGTCCACAGGCGGATCTTGCCGGGCTTGCGCGGGGTCATGTTTGCGCGGTTCGTGATGGAAGGCGATTCGATCACGGAACCCGGCCTGCCAAGCAAAATGAAGGACGATTCGTAGTAGAACCATTCCTCCTCGATGAAGTCGTCGGAGATGCCGAGCACCTTAAGTTTGGCGTCGCGAGCGAGTTCCTCGACGACGGGTTGCAGGTCGAGGAAGCGGTTCGACACGTGGATGGCCAGCACGCCCGTGGGCTTGAGGTGGCGCAGGTAAATCTCGATGGCTTCGCGCGTCACGAGATGCACCGGCACGGCGTCGCTGCTGAAGGCGTCCATCACGAGAATGTCGAACTCCTGCGGCGGCTCGTGCTCCATCGAGAGCCGCGCGTCGCCCATCACAAGTTGCAGGTCGGCCTTGCAGAGCTTGAGGTAGGTGAAATGCGAGCGCGCGATGTCGCGCACCTGCGGGTTGATCTCGTAAACGCGGACCTTGTCACCCGCGCGCCCGAAGGAGGTCAACGTCCCCGCCCCAAGCCCGAGCACGCCGATGTGCCGCGGGCTGTCCGTGGGCAGCGCGTTGACGGCGATGCTCACGCCGCTGCCAGGGCCGAAATAACTCACCGGCATCGCCTCGTAGGCGGGGTCCGTCATCTGCAGCCCGTGCGTGATGCGCCCGTGGAGCATGGAATAATAGTGGGACGAAGATTTCTTCTCTCCGAATTCCAGCACCTTGAGCACGCCGTAGAAGTTGCGTCCGGCGAAGACGACGTTGCCGCCCGAGGCCCGCTGGGCCGAGACGAACCCGAAGCCGAGCGCAACCACGAACGCGCCGACCGCAACCCCCGAGCGCCAAGTCCACTCCTGGGCGACCACACGCCGGAAGTTCACAAACGCGGCGAATACGACCACGGTGCCCGCGATCCACCAGGCACGATGATTGCGGAAGATGTCCATCCACTCGACTCGCGAGGTGTGCGTTGTCCACGGGCTTGCCCATGCGGAGATGACCGCGCCGATGGCCAGCGCGGCGGCGAGCTTGTGATCGCGCGCGCGCCAGCCGAGCCACGCCACCAGCGCACCGCAGAGCCACTGGCCGATGGGCAGTTCGTGATAGTCATTGAAGGCGCGCGGGGCGACGACCGCCACGAGAAAGCCACCGAGCGCACCGCCCGTGGCGATCATCAGGAAGTAGCGCGTGAGATGGCGCGGGTGCGGCTTGAGACGGAAGAGCTCGCCGTGGCAGAGCATCCCGCACACGAAGAGCGAGGCGGCGTTCGCGACGACCTGCGTGACGATGGGCACATCCACTCCACCGTGCAGCACCCACGCCGCCGCGCCCGCGCAGAGCGGGAAGGCGAACCCGAAGACCGTGCGCGAATACCAGCGCGGATGGTCGAACGCGAGGATGAACGTGAGCAGATACAGCGCGAGCGGCAGCACCCAGAGGAACGGAATCACGCCCACGTCGAGGCACATCTTGTTCGTGGTCGCGACGAGTAGCAGCGACGCGCACGCGGGCAGCAGCAACCAAAGAGACATCCGGCCCGGTGTCGGGTTCCCGGCTTTCGCGGGCTCTTCTGCCGGCACCGCTGCAGCCGGGGCGGACGCGGGCGGGGCGAACTTCCAGAGTTTTGAAATGCACCACGCCGTCAGCCCGACGTAGGCGACGAGGCCCCATCCCCACATGCCGGCTTGGGTCCGGCGCGTGAACTCCGGCTCGAAGTAGAATGGGTAGCTCACCAGCGCCAGCAGCGAGCCGACGTTGGAGAGCGCGTAAAGGCGATACGGCGACTCGCCCGGCCGCACGCGGGTGAACCACGACTGCATCAACGGCCCCGTGCTCGATACGGCGAGGTAGGGCAGTCCGATGGTCGCGAGCAGGAGCAGCAGGATGTGACCGGTGGGATTGTCGAGCGCGGCGGGCTTCCACGAATCACCGGGCGTGATGGGCAGCGTGGCGAGAGCACAAAGCAGGAGCACGCCGTGAATCACGCATTGCTTGCGCGTCGGCAACCGCGAGACCCAGTGCGCGTAAGCGTAGCCGCCCAGCAGCAGCACTTGAAAGAACAACATGCACGTCGTCCACACACCCGGACTGCCGCCGAACCACGGGAGGATGAACTTGCCGATGAGCGGCTGGACTTGGAAGAGAAGGAACGCGCCGGTGAAAATCGTGAGGGCAAAGGGCAGCATCGTGGGTCGCGGGTGAACACCAGTTGGAAGCTGGAGTTGCCCCGAGAACCGGCGGATGCTGCGGGCGGGACGAGCCTGAGGAAAGGAGAAAGCGAGCTTTGCCGAGGTCGCTGGTCACGCCGGCAACTCGAACAAATGAATCGGCGAGTTGTTGCTGGGATATGCGCCGTCCTTGGAGTTGGGACGGCCGTTGCCGGAGCTGTTGCGGTTGGTCGCGGTGACGATGAAGCGGCGTTTGTCCGGGTGCAGCGCGACGGAGTGGCAATTTGCCATCGAGGTGTTCGTGTAGAACGGCTCCTTCTCGTCGGGGCGCAGGAACATCAGCTTGCCGTTGCCGGGTTGTCCGCTCGTCGCGGCCATCAACCAACCTCCCGGATGCCACGCGAGGTCGTGCACGAAGCCGTCCTTCTCGCTGCCGATGCGCGACTCGCGAATCAACTTGTCGTCCGCGATGTTGAAGAACAGCACGGCCGGTCCGCCTTCCACGAAGCCGCCGTCCTTGGGCTGGCAACCGGCTGCAACTAGGGTGCGGCCTTCGTCGAGGAACATCAGCACTCGCAAGCCGGCGACGTCCTGGATGCGCGAAAGCTTGTGCAACGTCGAGGCGTCGAACTGGCGCTCGATTTTGGCGGACTTGAAATCCAGCAGGCCGATCTTCCCGAACGTGTCGCCGAACACCACGCGCGAGCCGTCGGGAGTGAAGTTCACCACGAACACGTCCTCGGAATGCTCGTGCTTCGCGACGGGCTTGCCATCCGCAGCGTTCCAAATGCGCACGAAGCGGTCGCGTCCGCATGTCGCGATGAGCTTGCCGTCATTCGAGACGGCGACGCGGCGAATCCAGCCGTCGTGGGCCGCGGCGTGATGCCAGATGGCATTCGGTGTCTCGCCCTCGAATGAAGTCGCGACGAGCTTGCCCCAACTGTCGGCGGCGAAAAGGAGCTTGTCCGTCGGATGAAACGCGATGGTGGACACCCAACCGTTGAAACCGGTGATGGGCGCGAGCGGCATGAGCTCGACGGGCGATTCCTTCGGGGCGTTCTTCGCGTTTTTCGGCGCGGGCTTCTTCGCGGCGTCAGGCAACTCGAGTTCGGCGGCGGGCTTCTTCTCGACGACGCTCCAGCGATGGACGGCCTGGTCCATGGCGCCGGAGCAGAGGAATTGTCCGCACGGGCTGAAGCGCGCCGAGAGCAACTGGCGCGTGGCCTGAAAGGCCTTCAGTTCGCGCGGCGCGGGCGGGTTGGCGGGTTTGTCGTTCACGCGAGGGCCTCCCGGATGGGCGCCATGTCGTCGTGCGCGATGGGCAGCGGCTGGCCGTTGTTGTCGAACTCCGTCTTCTTCGGGTCAATGCCGAGGGCGTTGAACCAGGTGTGGAACAGCGCGCCGATGTCGTGGCCCTTGTCCTTGACGAACGTGCCCTTGTCATTGGTCTCGCCGATGACCGCGCCGGGCTTGAGCCCGCATCCGGCCATCGCGACGGACCACGCCTCGGGCCAGTGGTCGCGGCCGACGTGGCCGTTGATGCGCGGCGTGCGGCCGAACTCGCTCATCGCAATGACGAGCACATGGTCCAGCATGCCGCGCGCGCCGAGGTCCTCGACGATGCTCGCGAAGGCCTGGTCGAACTTCGGCACGAGCGAGGCGTGGGCGTTGAAGTTGTCGCCGTGCGTGTCCCAGCCGTAGCTGTTGACCTTCACGAATCGCACGCCGGCCTCGAGCATGTTGCGGGCGATGAGCGTGTGCATGCCGAGGTCGTGGCGACCGTAACGGTCGAGGTCCTTCGCCGGGAGCTTCGTGGTGTCGAAGATGTCCGAGCGCTTCATCAACTCGCGAGCTGACTCGTAAACGTAGGCATTGGCCTCGGTGTATTTCGGCAGGCGCTGCTCCGCATAGCGCTTGTCGAGCAGGGCGCGCAGTTCGTTGCGTTCCTCGTCCTCCTCGGCGGTGAGCGACGGGTGGCGCAACAGATTCTCCGGCGGCTTGCCGTCGCCGAACGCGAGCGCGCCATACTTCGGGCCGAGGAAGCCGGCATCCTCGGGCTTGAAGCCGCCGCTGCCGGGCTTGACCCACACGTAAGCGGGGAGTTTCGACGAGGTCGGCCCCATGATCTTGGCGACGGATGATCCGAAGAAGGGATAGGTGACGCCGCGGTTTTTCGGATCGCCGCGCTGGATGCGGCCGACGCCGGCGGAGTGCGAGTTGTCCTGCGTGGAGATGGAGCGGACGACGCAGAGGCGGTGCGCCTGCTTCGCGCTGCGCGGCATCAACTCGCTGAAGTGCGTGCCGGGCACGCTGGTCTTGATGGTGCGGAAGGGGCCGCCAAACTCGGTGTTGGGCTTGGGGTCCCAGCTTTCGAGCTGGCTCATCCCGCCGTCGAGCCAGATGAAGAGGACCTGCTTTTCCTTCGATCGAAGCTGCTCGGCCGCTGCCGGAGAAACCAATCCGCCGAGCGCGCCCGCAGCGAGAGCGCCCGCGCTCGCGCCGAAGAACTGCCGGCGCGAGAGCGCGTGCTCCCAGGGTTTGCACAGCGGGCTGGCCATGTGCCGATGATAGACGATTTGGACTCGTGGAGCTTGCAAGATTTCTTTGGGCGGCCTTCATTGCGCGCATCTCAGTTTCTTGCACGATCCGGAGGTCGTTGCGGCTCTTCCACCGCACCCCGGCCCTCTCCCTCCGGGAGAGGGAGGATCATAGACCGGTTTCGGTCCACAGGGACGCCGCAGCACTTCGAGCGCGGGCGGACTTTCCCCCTCTCCCAGCGGGAGAGGGATGGGGTGAGGGAGAATGTCGGCCTGCACTCCGGCCGCGTTCAAGAAAGTGAGATGCGCTCCCATGCCGCCCGCGCCCGTTTTCGAGTTGAGCCGGAAGAGCGCGCTGTTACCATTCGCCTGTGCGCTCGCGAACGACTTCGTTGGGATTGCTCCTCGCCGTGTGCTTCGCGATATCCGCAAGTGCAGCGGAGGGGCGCATTCTCAAGGTGCTGCCGCACCTGCTCGACAACGAGGGGCGGCAAAGCCTGTCGCCGAGCCTATTCGAGCGCGACGCCTACCAATCCCACTTGCGGCGCACTCCGTCACTCGTGTCGGGCGTGCAATTCGACGTGCAGTGGAAAGCACCGGGCACGGACGCCTCGAAGTTGAAGCTTCGCCTCGAAGTCATCGGGAGCAAGGGCAGTTCGACGAAGCCGCACGTGATTGAACTCGTCGCGAAGCCGGGCCGCTTCGGTTCGACTTGGTCCGCGCTCACCTTGGATAAGGCGGCCTTCAAGGAGACGGGAGAAGTGTCCGCGTGGAGGGTATCGCTTTGGGAAGGCGACACGTTGCTCGCGGAGCAGAAGTCGTTTGTGTGGTGAACGACTGCGTTTGTTTCCGCGACGACAGGGCAGGGGAGGTCAACCCACGATGCCGCCGGCGCTGGTGAAGATGCCCTCGAACATCATCTTGACGCGCTGCGGGACGTTGGCCTTCTCAAACGCGACTTCCTTGGTGATACGGCCTTCCATGCAGAGCTTGTAAACGGACTGGTCGAAGCTCTGCATGCCGTCGCCTTCGCTGGCCTCGATGATTTGCCCGAGCTTCCCGAGCTGGTTTTCCTCGATGGCCTTCCGGATCGTGATCGTGTTGATCATGATTTCGAGCGCGGGGGTCATCTTGCCTTCCACGGTCGGGCACATGCGCTGGCAGCAGACGGCGCGGAGCGTGGTGGAGAGCTGCTTGCGGACCGTGTCGCGCTCGTCCTGCTTGAAGAACTCGAGGATGCGGCCGACGGAACTGGCGGCTGTCGTCGTGTGCAGCGTGGAAAGCACCATGTGTCCCGTGTCGGCGGCGCCAATGGACGCGGAGAAGCTGACGGCGTCGCGCATTTCGCCGACCATGATGATGTCCGGGTCCTGGCGGAGGGCGCTCTTGAGGCCGCGCTGGAAGGACATCGTATCGAGCGTGATCTCGCGCTGCTCGATGACGCTCTGGTTCTCCTCGAACATGTATTCGATGGGGTCCTCGAGCGTGACGATGTGCCGGCGGAAGTTGGAGTTCACGTGCTCGATCATGGCGGCGAGCGTGGTGGACTTGCCGCTGCCCGTGGTGCCGGCCATGAGGATGATGCCGCGGGGCGACTCGGCGATGGTCTTGAGCACCTCCGGCAGGCCGAGGGCCTCGAAGCTGGGCACCTGGTTCTTCACGTAGCGCATCACGATGCCCCACTTGCCACACTGCTGGTAAACATTGGTGCGGAAGCGGCCGACGCCGGGGCACGAATACGAAAAGTCCGTCTCGCGGTCCTTGATCAATCCCTCGATGAGGTGCTTGGGCGTGATGGCCATGATGACCGCCTCCATCCAGTCCTGCGTCGGGACGAAGTCGGTCGAGCGAAGCTGGCGGCTGATGCGGTAGGTCGCGGGCGTGCCGGCCTTGATGTGGCAGTCGGAGCAGTTGCTGTCCACCCCGAGCTTGAGAATGGAATTGAAGTAGGCGTGCGCCTCGTTGGCGGGCGCCAGTTGTTCGGCGGGATTGGCCATGCGCCGAACCTAGCAAAGCCGGGCCGCGCTAGGCTAGAGGGGAAATTGCCATCGCGCGGAGCATCGCCTCGCTCTGCGGCGTCATGCCCAGCCACACCACGCACACGGTGAAGCCGGATGACTTGGAGCCGCGGCACGCGACGACCACGCCGGTGCTCTGCTCGCGATGCCCGTCGCGCGGCGAGTGCAACTCGAGCGTGAGCTCGGTCCACTCCGCCAGCGGCGTCGGGCTGCAAAACTCGATGCCGTTCTTTCGAACGCGGAGGGATTCTGCGGGGAGGGTGAACTGCGTCTCGCGGGTCTGGATGCTGACCGGTTCGAAGACGCCCGATGTGTCACGTTGGCTTGCGCTCATGCGGTTCGGATGGCCGGAAAGTAGCACAGGAGCGGGCCGCGTCAAATTTCCTGCCGAACTTTTTTTCACGGGCATGCTACTCTGCGGAGAGTCGAGCCCGGCCGCAGCAGCGCGGACATCCTCGTTCGCGAGATCAAGCCGAAGGCTGAAGCCAAGCCCGCGAAGTGACCTTTGGACAGACGCAATAGGCCGTCTTTCAGTTCACTTGCCAGTGAACATCCAAGCCAGTCTCACTACCGTAAAATTCCAGCACGCTGCGATGCCAATCGAGGTCAGGTTCGCGAACCACAGATTCCATCCGAATTCAACATGGAGGACTCGCAACAACCACGCGCCGCCCGCAATTCCAGCCGCGTAGATGACGTGAAAAGAGACCAAGCGCTTTCGCCATCCGGCTTGCCCGCAGTCCCTGGTCAAGTCTCGGAATGCCCAAAACTCATTCCCACAATAGTTGGAGAGGACAGCCAATTCCGCGGCAGCGACTTTGCACGCTACCAAGTGCCCTTCGACCCAACCCATCCAATGAAACAGCGTGAGTGCTCCCATGTCCACTGCCATGCCGCATACCCCTACCACGCCGAATCGCACTGCCTGTTGAAGCAGGCCGCATTTCATTTCGGCTCGGTGGCATGGTCGAGCAACCAGCGGACGTCCCTGTCGGTAGCGGTCGTGTGAGTTCGCAGTGACGCCTGTGCCGGGTGGCTCGTCGGTTCGATCCAAGTGTGTGATTCCACATGACCATCCGCAAACGAGAGATTTCCAGCCCGATTGTGCCGGTTCGCCGGAAAATCAATCATAAAGTAAGGCCTTGGGACACCGATACCCTCGGGATGACCTGTGTGACTGAAATCCGTCGCGAACGACCCATCGTTGATGGTATCGGCCCGTTCGTCCACGAACGCGAAGATGTTCGCGGGAACAGAAATGTCATGCAGTCGCTGGTAAACGACGTGGTTGGTGCCTCGGCCTTCAATCCAGCGAGGTTTCCCGATTTTCGGGTCGCGCCACGCATTCATCCGACAGTTCAACGAGAAGCTGCGAACCTGCTTCGTCCGGTCCGCCGGACAACGGTAACTGGCTGCTTGGGGCACGTAACGAGCAAGCAGCGAAGCTTGAGGATCCGTCATCAGTCGGACATCCTGCTCTTCCAAATTCGAGGCCATGTTTCCTGATATCCAACCGCCAGTGACCCCGACGAGGTCGCCCGTATCAGCATTGGGAACCAGGTTATCGTTGTTCTCCTCAGCATACAGCGCCCAGCCAATGTGCAGTTGTCGAATGTTGTTCATGCAGCCGATAGTCTGTCCCTTTGCCTTGGCCCGGCTCATCGCGGGCAGGAGCATTGCCGCCAGAAGCCCGATAATCGCCAGGACCACGAGGAGTTCCAGCAAAGTGAAGCCTTGCGTGCGCGAATGGAGTCTTGTCCTCAAGCTGCTCCCATTTGAAGATTGTTCGCTGTCGCCGGTGGTGGACGTGCCGCAACGCGCGCTTGGTTCGAGGCCGATTCAATTCCCCTCCACAGCACGAGAATCGAGCCGGCGCTCACCAAACTCAGGAGCGCGATGCTCAAGTGCGGTGAAAGTCCGATGCACTTGCCCAGGTTGTGAGCAATGACCCCATGCACCAAGCCCGGAATGTGAATGCCTCTCACTGGATCGTAGATGCCTGCCGAGACCTGCGCTGATACAATGGTGCCGAGGCCAGTCAGCAGGATGGATAGAATCGCAAGCACACCGCCCGTGCGAGGAAACCGGGCAAGTCCCAAGGCGGCCGGAACCGCGAGAAAGGGGACGATTGGCGAGAGCAACCGGGCACCCAGACCAAGCCCGGCGCCGACATCCCAGTAGCCTGCCATGATGGTCACTTGAACGAGTGGCACGAGATAACAAAACCAAAACCATCGCGCAGAGAGTCGAAGGAGACTGTGCATGCCGACGATTGCGAGGAGCAGGAACGGTGTCCAATAAAACAGTCCACGGCGAGCCGAGAAGAGCATCGTGTAGGCGTTCTCCCACTTGGGTGGAAAATCAATCCCCACGAAGCCGGAGAGATGGCGGACGAATGTCACCTCGCTGAAGTAGGAGAGCGCGAACGGTGACCCGAAGCAGAGATACTGGTAAAGCGGAATCATCGCCATCGGGAGGAGGGCGCTGAGGAGGAATCGCAGGAGTCCCCAGCGGGCAAAGCCGCGAGCCATGAGGGGCACGGCGAGGGCAGCAATGCCTGCACTGTATTCGCACGCGATGGCAAGGCCGCAACAGAACCCAGCCAACGCTTCTGCCATGTTGCGCCATCGTGATTCGGGCGTCCGCCAACGAATCCCCACCAGAAACAAGGCGATCACGAGCAGCGCCATCACAATCGTGTGGGAATAGAGGATGGTCGCGTAGGGGAAAAACGGCCCGCCAAGGCAAAGTGCCAGCAATGTGATGAACGCGTGCCGGTTCGAAACCCATGTCCTTAGCCACATAAAGAGAACCACACCGGCCACGGCGCCGAAGACTCCGCATGAAGAAACCGTTGCGAACCAACTGCAAAGGAGCCACCTGACTTTGTCGGACACCGTCAAGAGTTCAGAAATCAGGAATCCCATGCCGAATCCCGGTGCGGCGAGCGCCACCGTGCCCGGCGCCTTGTCGGAATAGTAATGGCCTTCGAAATGGCACTTATCGCTCGTGTTCTCGTGGTAGGCGTCAATCTTCACGCTCCCTGTCACAAAGAGCGAGAACAACAGGTCCACGCGGGTGGTGGCGGTTCCGCCACCGAAGCCTTGGTGCACGTAGCCGTAAACGAAGAGGAGAAACAGGAACAAGAAGCAATACCATCGCCGCGGCAGCCGCTCGCACCCGGCCTGTTCTTCGGGCGGCAGGGCAGGGTTCATGAAGTGAATTCCTCCGTGATAGCGATGCCACCTTGCTCAATTCGGGTTCGCTTGGCTGTCAGCCCTTGCACCGCCGCCGCCGCCGGATTCCGCCGGGTCAACTGTCGTGACACGCATCTCCCACAAGGACTGAATCAGGGTTGTGACGCTCCCGACCCAGAGGACCACGAGAATGAACATCATCACCATGTCCACCTGCTTCTCCTTGAGCGGGAAAAGCCATTCAATCGCACCGGCACAGGAGCAACTTCCTATGAAGCCGAGCCAAACCAGTGCGAACCGGTAAACGATGAACGTTGTGGTCAACCATGCCAAGGCAGCCGACTTCTGGAGGCGTGTTCGTTCGGCCAGCAAAACGAACACAACCCCAAACTCCATGAATGCCGCAGTGGCCAAGTGCTGACGATTGCTCAACAGGTTGAAGAGAGGGCTCGGCGCGGCAAGAGCCCTAGATTCGGCCACAACCGCAACCACCTTCGAGAAGGACGTGATTGCAAGGACAATTGCGGCGAACTTGAATACAAAGCGCGGGTTTATCATGGCTCATCGCTGAACAATGCCGGCTTAAAGCCCAATCACGCTCCACACCGAGGGCGAGCGGCTATGTCCAGCAAGCCCCCACCCAAAAGTTGGCCCCTTCACGCCTTATCAACCTGGGCAAAGGTCACCATTGCAGCGAAGCCAGAATGCTGCACTTTCCTCAAAAGCCCAATTGTTCGGATCGCATTCAGACCCTATGCAACCGGTCGACCAGTCTCGGCCCCACCCGGGGACGTTGTCCACGCTTTGGCATTGGCTATTAGGGTCAGTCCAATCAATGCAATTGTCCTTAAAGGTTCTCACACGGTTTTGGTCGAGAATCTCCAAGTAGCGACACTCCGCCACTGTTTCTGAGCATGTGTTTTCTATAGGCGTTTGTCCATCCACTCGGTTAATGCACTTGAAGTAGCTTGCGAACAACGTGCTAGCGAACCCAAAAACCAACACTGAAACCAGTAGTTGGCGCTTGCCCATTGTGTGCGCGTGTTGAACAGTGCGGTGAACTCATGTCTGTGGTGTTGTCATGGTTTTCTGATTGGTTGTGTTTTTGTTGCTTCTGGGGAATTGAAAGCTTTAGTGTCAATCCGCTGTCGAAATACATACAAGACTAGATACACTAACGGGACTCCCGCCACAAGGAGCACACCCAATATCGCCACAATCCGCTGTGGTTCCCTCTTCTTGCGCGCTTCGATCCGTGAAATCGCGATGTTGCGCTGAGCCTCGCTCATCCTCTTGATTGCAGGGTCCGACATTGAACGCCACTTCTTGTCTTCTATTGTATAACGTAGTTCTCGAAGTTTCAGCGCCTCGTCTCTGAAACGATAATCTAGAACTTCAACCTCGCCTTCTTGCGTGATCACTGGCAAGAAACCCATGCGCCTCAGACCCTCAACTTTCGAAACACGAGCCACCCATACCTGAACCGGAATGAATTCTTGTGAGTTGGTTCTTTCAAGCCGGGGTGCAAACCGTGTCATTTCAAATCCGAGCGGAAGCTCCAACTCTCCGATATTTGTAATACCAGTGACGCGGTATTGCGCTGCAACAAAGCCATGATTAAACGGAGCTGGATAGTCAACCCTTTTGGGAACTACGCCCTTGGCGCTGCTGGCCCCAAAGAAATACCCGGGTGATCGGTAAGTCATCTCATCCGGCAATCCCGGAGGAGTTTTGTGCCGCACGAAGTCCATTTGAAAATAGTCGTCGGGGTAATTGTTGGGTAGCGGCCACGGTAAACCCCATTTCGGCTTCTTTTCTCGCGCCAGATAACCTCCCGAGGCGAATGCAATCCAAAGTAACCGACGATCTCCGTCGTATAGTGGAACTTGCCCCAAACTGACTGCCCCTTGAACTATGTTTGTAAGCTTCCCCACAATTGGGGCACGTGCAGATGACGAGCTTACGGCAAGCATGTAGATCTCGTTGCCTTCCGAGCCTGATTCATTCCGATGTATGAGCGGATTGCCTCGGGAATCCTTAACATTGTAATCGTCGATTCTGAAATACCAGCGGGGCCCTTGAACGGCGAAGGCGAAATCATATCGAAGATGCTTGATTAGGTTTCCCTGCCTGTAATTCTGAACTTCCAACGTCCCCTCGACTTCGTAGCCTGGAGGCGATCCACCGTGTGCACTTTGAAGTGCAACCACTCCGGCTAAGATGCATCCCAGTCGTGTCATAGGCCGTCTCAACCGGCCACCGGCTGGCTGACGACGTCGCTCCACTGGCCGACTTGCTCGTCGCCGATGCGGTAGATGGCTTTGTATCTCCACAAGGCGGTCTGGCCGGGGGCGGGCAGCGGGTAGGTGTCCAGGTAGTCGGGCACGGTGTCTATAGCCAGAGACACAAACGTGCCGGTGCCGCGGTCCACCCAGATTTCCAAGGCGTCAGCCGCGCCTTTGGGCCATTTCACGAGGGCCTGGCCGATGGATTCGGTGTAGCCGGGGTGGGCCTTGATGCGCACGATGAGCTTGGCCACGCGCGTGAAGATGCCGGGCGCGACCGCCGCGGGCGGAGTGCCGAGGGTCGGGGAGACAGGCATCGGGCCCATGCTCGTGCCGGTGCCGTTGCGGGCCTTGTTCTTGTAGGAGGTCCATTGCTGGGCGGCGTTGGCGAAGGCTTGTTGCGCAGCCATCACGTAGGTGAAGAAGGCGCTGTCGGCCTGCACGGCGGTGACTTCGCCCGCGGCGATGCCGACGGTGGGGGCGTGGTTGCCGAGTTCGCCGGCGAAGTGGGCGAGCCAGTCGCGTTTGCCGGGGTCGTCGGGGGGAGCCAGTAGGCTTTGGGCATGGCGGGGAGGGGATGGG